>Ga0255055_10001179_pt1 | contig 19562 bp, 20 predicted proteins | sample JV7_2_27_MG_FD_188633 | JGI IMG/M metagenome (GOLD analysis project Ga0255055, IMG submission 188633) | Seawater microbial communities from Jervis Inlet, British Columbia, Canada - JV7_2_27 | ecosystem: Environmental > Aquatic > Marine > Inlet | place: Canada: British Columbia | collected...
CACATATTTTCAAGATGCTGAAGTAGTTCGTCCAAACCTGTTTCTGCTTCTTTAATATTGTCAGCATCCTCAACTCTGAGAACTATCGATCCCATTAGATTATTAGTCCGTTTAAAAATAATAATATTACCATCAAGTCTAATTTGATTTAGTTCAGAGTTAAAAGACTCTTTAGCGTATTGGGTAATGGCAGCAAATAAACCACCATGCAAAATATCTTGATTGGAAGAAGATGTTAATGGCAAACCTCCTCTATCAAAAACGGTTAATGCTTTAGGAGTTACCGCATTACCTAACTGTTTCCCAGTAAGTTTGAAATAAATTTTCGTAAACGCAGGCACAATACCATAGCCCGTTTTACAGGAGATAGGAAGAATTTCGAAAGATTTAATTCTATGCAAGTCTAATGCTTTTATAATATCGCCCATGGAAGCTACTGGTTTCAAATCGTTCTTATTTGTCAAAATAATTAAGGGTTTCTTCTTAAATACCGATTGTAATTTCCATAATTCGTCTTTTGCTTCGCTGAATCTTTCCCTGGCGTAAGCGTCAATCATAAAAATTACGCACGAAGCGTTTGAGAGTTCTCCCAACCATAGATCTCTAAAATCCTTTTGACCTCCCATGTCCATAAGATTCATAGGAATGCCTTGAACTTCTAATTTTGTTAACTCCTTTCCCATAGTCGGTGTGTGTTTAACGAAGGTTCCACTTTGGAGAAAGCTAACTAGAGTGCTTTTGCCTGCATTATCCAATCCACAAATTACAATTTTTCTTTCCTTCGCGAAAAGTTTCTTAATAATATTTTTAACTCCCATAATAATTAATACCTCACATTAGTCGTTTAGGTAAATATGATTTAATATGATTTGATCGACAAAATTGTTACCTAATACCTTATCCCTTAGACAACAGAGATTTATTAAATAGTAATAGATTTTCTATATAAATTTAAGTTAAAATTTTGTGTAAAAATAATCAATTTTGCACACAAATCTATTATTTCTTTGCAGTCAGTTTTGAAATCCAAGCACTCTGAATTCTTTCTTTTTCTTCCCTATCATGGAAAAGATATTTATCAAAGAACTCTAAAACTGCTAGAGTGGAGACAATTATTCCGACAATTCTTAAAATTTCGGGTACAAACTCGGGTACGATTGGAATTTCAAGCATTTTACCTAATCCATATATAAGAAAGAATAATCCAAGCCCAAATGCAAGTCCATTGCGCGTTTTTCTGCCTTCTCTTAATAGTATAACTGGAATAATAAAACCGATCACTACAGCATAAGAGATAAAAAATATTAGAGTTTCGTTTTCATATAGCCCAAAACCTAAGTAGAAACTGGCAACAATTGGAAGGTAATAAAATTTTTTTAATTTTTTCAAATAGAGGAAGAAAATCAATTGAATGTCGAATATTACTAATGCAATAATGTTAGAAAAGCTTAGTCTGGCTCCAAATATTATTACTATATTAGTAACCCGAAAGATCGAATTAAAAAGCATTGCAGCAAAAAAAGCAATTAATCCAATATATACGGATTCCTTGTTTTCAAAATAAGTCCTGAGAATTATGATTATTGTAATAACGCAAAAAATCAAAAATATTATTTCTAATGTTAAGGATACTAAGAAATCACTCATTTTACTCAACCACATCTGCTTTAAATAATTTAAAATAACCAAGAGCGAAAATGATCCCAAAAATGGGATACACTAAACTTAAAATCTGTCCAACAATAGTTTTTTCTGCTACCATTAGGGTTGGAAAAATAAGAGTAGCAAAGATCGCTAGCCCAAATGAGCTATTATCTTTTAATCTAAGTCCAGTAGCAAATAGAAACACAACTGCTATTACTCCACCCGCAAAAATATAAGGAATAAGAAAAATAGCTATTGCCGTTAGCAAAAATACAATAAACATTCCTGCGAATATAAAAAATGGTACGTAATATAGCGACTCCCATCGATTAATATAAGTCATCATTACTAGAGCTAGAGTTATTATTAATCCTATGCCGAAACTATAAAGCGAAAATGTTGGAGAGTCAAACTCCATTGATTTTACTAATTCATAGTTGAGAACACCTCCGAGCGGTGTCGTTTCATAAAGAAACTCCCATATTAGTATCCATGAAAGCGTCAAGAAAATGCAAAAATTGATGAATCTAATCATATTGAACTTGTTTATTTTTCTTCTTTCTAAAATTACTTTTCTACCTAAAATTATCGTCATAATTGGAATAATCGTTATTCCAAGATAATTTGCTATTACCTCTACTAAATCTACTGTCTGTAATATCATCAGAAAAAACTCCCTTTTACCTCAGGTCTTGGTTTAAATATTTTTGATCTTATATCTTTAAAAATAATTGACAAATCGATAGGAACACCATCGACTAATACTAACTTTTCTTCGTTGATCCCTTCGTAAATAGTTTGAATATAATCTACTAAGATAGTCTCACTCAAAATTCCGTAGTATTTCAAAGTAGAAATTATACTCTCTAAAACAGGTTTATAAATTTCCACATTTAACTTTTTTTTTAAAAGTATAGAAATCGTTAATAAATCGTTTCTTTGTTCTTTATGTTCTATCTTGAATGCATAAGATAAAATATTACTTTTATTATATTTGTTTACCGCGAAATCTCCACTAGTAATACCTGTTGGGAGACATTTAGAAAGTAAGTCTTTTGATTCGCTAAGGGTAGGATCAAGAGTTGGATAGGATATGATGATTTCTGGGCTAGAAAAATCGAAACCTCCTAATTTACACAGTATATACCTTTCCGTATTTACAATCATGAGAATGGTATTATTTTAATTAGAATTCTTAAACCTTAGCTATTATCCCCTAGCTAATAAGGATCTAATAAATAGTAAAAGTTTGATTATTTAAATTTAAGTTTAGCAAAATAGTAACTTAAGGTATGAGTTGTATTTACATACGGTTATTAAAAAATTAGCTATACAATTTTTTTTGAAGCAGTCTTGTCTAAAGCATCCTTTAAGATTTTAATACTACAAAATTCACCACACATGCTACAAACATCATTTTCTATCTTTCCATTTCGATAATGGATTTCCCGGGATAATTCTGGATCGATTGAATATTTTATCATTCCTTCCCAGTCTAGATTCTTTCGAGCTATATCTATTTTTAAATCCCAGTCTGATGCTTTTTTACCGTATTTGGCTATATTTACTGCGTGAGCCGCAATTTTTGAGGCTATTACTCCTCTCTTTACTTCTTCCTTGTTAGGTAATGCCAAGTGTTCAGAGGGGGTAACATAACAGAGATAATCTGCTCCTGCTAATCCGGCCATCACACCACCGATAGCACCTACGAGGTGATCGTAGCCGGGAGCAATATCAGTTACTAAAGGCCCTAAAACGTAAAAAGGAGCGTGATCGCATAAAGATTTCATTATTTTGATATTCCTTTCGATCTCATTAGCAGGTATATGTCCAGGCCCTTCAACCATTACTTGAACATTCTGTGCCCAAGCGCGCTTTACTAATTTTGATATTTCCATAAGTTCTTGAATCTGAGCATAATCAGTTGAATCAAATATACTTCCGGGTCTCATGCCATCTCCAAGAGAAAGCGTAAAATCATATTCCTTAGCCATTTCTAATAAATAATCGTAATTCTGGTTAAATGGGTTTTCTAAATCGTTCTCAAGAATCCAAGCCGCTAAAAACGTGCCCCCACGAGAAACAACACCCGCTGTTCTTGGGTGATCCTTCAAATAATTAATAATATCTTTCGTAACTCCTACATGAATTGTAAAGAAATCCACTCCTTCTTTAGCTTGTTCTTCCACCACATTAAAAAGATCATCCTCATCAAAATTTATAATTGCTCCCTTATTCTCTAGCGCTCTTAATGCAGATTGATAGATCGGGACTGTCCCTATTGGTACTCTAATTTCATTTAATATTTTTTTTCGGATGTTATTGACATCTTCCTCAGTTACTCCAGTGCTTAAATCCATAACTGTATCTGCCCCAAACTTTACCGCTATCTTCGCTTTTTCTAATTCTTCTTCAATATCGCATACTCGTTTACTGGAACCGATGTTCGCGTTTATTTTTACTAGCAAGCCTTCACCTATACCTATAGGTTCGGTATCGCGTCGGTTTGATTTTGGTATGACAATTCGTCCTTTAGCGATTCCCTTACGGATAAATTCAACATCTACTTGCTCTTTTTTGGCTACAGATTCCATTTCTTTGGTGATTTTGCCATCTCGAGCGATTTTAATTAATGTGGACAATTCTTTGGACCTTCTCGTAATTACTTTATACTTTTACTAATGCTAAAATATCAAATATCTAATACAAATTAATCCTAAGTGAATTAAATTGTTTTGTTTAATAAAAAATAATTTATCTAAACATAACCTATTTTTAATCGTTTTAAAAGCTCAATTAATGATTCTGTTAAAGTATAATTCTTTAAATCATCAAAAGGCACGAATTTAGCATCTAATGCGTCAGAATTTGATACTGGTTGTTGGTTTTGATCTCCTTCTATTTGTTCTACGAAATAATTAATTAAAACATAGTGGTATTCAACCTTACCACTCTTGTCGTACATAATTTTATCAATAATACCTGCTAATTTGGAAACTTTCACTATAAAACCTGTTTCTTCGTAAGCTTCCCTTTCAGCTGCTATTTCTACTCTTTCACCGAGATCTAAATGTCCACCTGGAATGGCCCAATACCCGGCATCAGGATCGAATTTCCTTTTTACTAATAATAAAGAGTTATCCCGAGTTAACAATACTCCTACACCCACTAACGGAACGATAGGATATTTTCTTAAATCAAAGGGTTTTAGATCTTTTTTATCGACCATTTACAACAAGTTTTACATTTTATTAATTATTAATACATTTGAAAGATTATAAAGATTCAAGAAAATTAATTTCTAAAATGCATCGTTATGGTGAGACCTTCTTATTGGCCTATTGATGGAATGCCATATAAGTCCGACCCGTTTACATGGATAATTAAAGGGAAAATGGCAGCAAGTTGGTGGCCAGATCCTCCAATACGGAGAATATACGAAATAGAAGGAATTTCTGTTATAATAAATTGTTCAGAGTTCGATAATCGGAAGGATATTCAAGGATCGTTTCAATATTATCATATAAACGTTCCTGATTATGAGTTAGCTACAGAAGTGCAAATTGAAACTTTTTTAGGTATTTGTGAAAAACACAGTTTAAAGAGTGAATCAATTGTAGTCCATTGTGTAGCAGGGTGCGGAAGAACTGGGCAATTTCTTGTAGCGTGGGGAGCAAAAAATGGTTTTATCCCTAAAGATATGGACCCTGTAAAATGGGTTCGAAAATTCAGACCATGTAGCCTTGAGACTAAGGAACAGATGATTTTTGCTAGAAAAATTGCAAAAAAATATCAAGTAATTCGATAATGTAAAGTATTTATTGTATTAATTTTATTAGTTTACTAAATTTGCCTAGATTATTTAACATAAAAATAATCTTATAAAAAAAAAAAGTAACTGTTTAGAGCGCACATGAATAAGTCTGACTATATATACATGATTTTAGATAACGTTCTGGTCTATAACATTAATCTTCCTCCTGAGTATCAAGGTGATGGATTAGACAATCACCTTAATAAATTTGATGAGAGTAACAGCAAAATTATAGCGGGTTTTAACAAAAACTTCTTAGAACACTTTTTAACAGTAACAAAAAGCAAATCGCAACAAGATGTAGCTGAACTTTTAAAAAAAATGGAAAAAATATCCTACCTGGTTGGACCTATTGGAAATTTAAGTTATTTAGGTAGTGATCAAGTAGATTACATACTTACTAAAATAGATTCGTTCAAAATAGAGGAAATCAACGAAGAAAAAATAAGTGTTGTCGCGGATGACCAACTAAGAGAACAGTTTGGTGGAGCAGGAGGTTATAATGTCTCTGAGGCTTTAGAAAACCAATTAGCTAGTGCAGCTTTTTACTTAATGAATATGGGCTATTCTCGAGATGATATTCAAGAGAAATTTACCGAAGTTAGACAAGATCCAACAAGATTAGAAGCACTTTTTAATCTTCAACAGAGAGAGATATATAACGTACCAGCTGAAATCCAACGATTTTCTCCATCATCTCCCCCAAGTCATCAAGATACTTCAATAGATCAGAGTCAAGATTTAAATGAGTCAATTGCTCAACATATAAAAGGCATTCACCAAGATATTACTGACGAAAGAGCACAAAAAGTTATAGTAATTCTCGAGGAAATAAAAGCTCATGTTAAAGAGAATTTATCTGAGCTTCAGGAAAAAGTGTTTAGACAAATGCACCCTGATAGATTAAATCGCGCGCTCAAAATACTCAAAACAACAAAACGAAAATCGAAAAGAATGAATTTATACATCGAATGGTTTACTGATAGCTTACTTCTTTCAAAAATCGAGTTGAAAGTAGAGCATTGGCAAGTCTCATCCTCGGCAGATCACTCCAGCGCTGGAGTTTACACAGCAGGAATAGATTTTTCGAGATACGATAATATTATACGCGAATTCTCTGATTCAAAATTAACTAAAGTCGTTAATATTTGCAGGCGGATATTACAAAAACCCTCTAAAAAAGCAATTCAAAAATTAGGTCAAGATCTGATAAGCGAAACAGGTTTTGACGAACACCTCTATTTCACGGACTAGTATTTTTTTAAACTAATTAAAATCCTTTTTAAAAACAGTTTTACCTCTTATAATAGTTTCTGTGACCTGAATTTCTTTAATTTCATCTTTTGGAACTTCCAGTGGATTTCTGTTTAATATTACAAAATCAGCGTATTTTCCCACAGCTATAGAACCTTTAGTTTTTTCTTCAAAAGCGGCATAAGCGGCGTTAATAGTATACGATTTTAATGCTTCTTCTATGCTTAAACATTCCTCAGGAACAAAAGAATTTCTTGTTACCAGAGCATGTAGTCCTAATATAGGGTGAGGATCTTCAACTGGGCAATCTGATCCTGAAGCCAAAACGACGCCAGCATTAACAATCGATTTCATAGGGTAGGTATATTTACATCGTTCTTCACCTATCCTTTTGGCAATCCAATTATATTCAGAATTAATGAAGGGCGGCTGGCAAGAAGCGATTATTCCATAGTCAGCCATGTCTTTAATTACATCCTCTGTTAACATCGAGGCATGTTCGATTCTATGACGGTGATTTTCCCTAGGAAATTCTGTCAATAACTTTTTATACAGTTTCATGGCGATCTTATTTGCTTTATCTCCGATTGCGTGAATTACAATTTGACTTGCATTATTGTGAGCAATTTTCATTTTTTCATATATTTCTTCCTCTTCAATTACACAAAATCCACATTCTTCTGGAGCGTCAGTAAATGGTTCAAACATACACGCTGTTTTTGCGCCAAAGGAACCGTCGAGATAAAGTTTCAAGCCACCAATTTTAAGATTACTCTCAGATTTACCTTCTTGGAAAAAGGCGTTGCTTAATTCAATAAATTTTTCAGGAAACTCAGTTTCTATAAAAACATAGCAATCCTGCCATAGATTATTTTGGATTGATTGATAGAGTGAAAATTCATCTGTCTTTCTATTATCCTCTTTAAAACGACTATCAGCATTTATTATACCATGAATTGATGTCAATCCCTTTTGAGCTAAATAATTAGAAGTTTTAAGAGCAGCTGCCTTAATTAACTCATCATCTGGGATTGAAATTCTCGAAAAGATGAGGTTCAATGCTTTTTCTGAAATAACTCCTGTAAGTTTACCTAGTTTATCCTTTCTAATTTCACCACCATCAGGTTCTAAAGTATGCTCGTCTACTTCTGCGAGTTTTAATGCTTTTGTATTTGCAATACCGATATGTCCATCGTATCTTAATATAAAAACCGGATGGTTAGGGCAGGCTTTGTCTAAATCCCATCTATCAGGTAATATTGCATCATCGAATTTCTCTTCGTTAAAATTATAGGCTATAATGAGCTCGTCCTCTTTAGATTTTTCTGATACTTCTTTTAAAAGAGCTTTAAGTTCATTTAAACTTTTCACATTAGTTAAATCGAGGTTTAATAAATGGTTCATATAACCTATCGGATGCATATGACAGTCGATAAATCCGGGAAGTAATGTTTTTCCCTTTAAATCAATGAATTCGCAATTTTCTCCCATTTTTAGCTTGACTTCTTCCAAGGGGCCTACAGAAGCTATTTGATCTCCTTCAATTCCTACAGCTTCTACTTGGGGTTGACTACTATTGATGGTTATTATTGGTCCACCAAATAGAATTTTTTTGATCGAGTTTGTCGTAATGTTTCACCATTACTGAAAAATACCTTATTTAGTATAAATTGATTTAGAAAATTAAAAATTATTTCTTCTGTAGTGCGTTTTATATAAGAAAAGTTTTTAAAATTTTGAATAATTCTAGTGGATTAACTGGTAAAAAGTAAATTGTTTGAGCTAAATAGATTAGGCGAATAGGAAATGGTTAAAAAATCTGACTTAAAGAAACTAAATTCCATTATGCAAGAAGGGAACGAGTTTAAAAATCTGAAAGAATACAATAAGGCTGTTGAAAAATATTTAGAGGCTTTAACATTTGTTGAAGAGAGAGTTAAAGAACCAGAGGAGCGCAATGACGAGACCACAAATATTAAATCTCAGATAGACCAAGTATATTCTGTTAAAATCATTGATATTATTGAGACAGCAAGGGATTTTGTCGACAAAGAAGATTTCAACTCTGCTTTTAGCACCTATGATGAAGCGGTGAGAATTGCTGATAAAATCGTGGATAAGGAGATGAGAGACTATGAAGTTAACGAGATAAACTATTTGATAAATAAGACGAAAATTGAAGAATCCCTTTATCAGGGCGTTTCAATAAAAAATAAAAATGAGTTTGATAAAGCTATTAGTATGCTTAGAGATACATTAAAGGCCGCAAAGGAATTTTATACGGAAGATCTCGAAGGTGAAATGATTAAAAAAATCGAGAAGTCTATTAATGAAACCTATTCGTTAAAGGTTGCCATTTTAACTGAAAGAGCTAATCAACTAAAAGCAAGTGAAAATCTAGATGGTGCACTAGAAGTGTATAAAAAAGCTCTTAATTTAGTAGACGACTATTATGAATCAGACTTAAAAGAAATAGATAAAAACAACCAAGTAATTCTCACTAATCAAATATATGCAACCAAAATTAAAATAAGCGTAGATAAAGGTCAGAAATTATTTGAAGAAAACAACTTCAATGAAGCGGCGAAAAATTTCGAGGATGCGTTGAAAATTTCTGAAGAGATGTTCGACACAGAAGAAAAGAAATCAGAGATTAAAAGAATAAATTCCATCGCATCTGGAGTGCTGAATCCGATCTATTTAGAAAGAATTAATCCTATTTTAAGTAAAGGAAAGGAACTAATTATTAAAGAAAACTTTGAAGAAAATGTTAATACTGTAAATGAAGTGCTAAACCTATTTGAAAAGTCATTAGAAATCACTACTACCATGGCAGATTCACCAGAAAAAAGTGAAAAATTAAACGAGATCACTAGTTTGATTAATAAAACGTGTAAAGCTCGGATTAATTATATTAAAGAGCTATCTATTCAAAAAATTGGACAAGGTGATTATGAAAAGGCAATTAATGACCTATACGCAGCTATTAGCGTTGCTAAAAGGATGTCTACTACTGAAGCAGTTAACGAAGATTTAGAAGATCTAAAAAATACTGTTAATAAAGTATATCTCGCTCAAACTGATGAAGTAGTTATAGAGGGTGTTAGTAAATTAAACAATAAAGAATACGATGAAGCTATAAAAATATTTAATAAAGCTTTAGAAATGACAAATAAAATGTATCTAACTAATGAGATGGAAGAAGAAATTAATAGAATTAAGGGCTTAGTTTATCAAGCGGAACTAAAGGACTTAGTTGATCGTGGAGACTTATCTGAAGAATTACAAAAATATGAAAAGGAGTTAAAAAAACTAAATAAAAAAATGGATTACGCAAAAACAATAGATGATCCTAACCGTAAATTCCAAGAAATGGAGCAAATTAAAAAAGCAATTGACGAGGTTTTTTATTCCAAAGTTAAACTATTAGTTGAACAAGGCGTTCAATTAGCAGATAGCCAAAGTTTTCAAGATTCTTTTAAAAACTTTGAAAGCGCCATTATCATTAACGATTCAATTAAAAGTCCTGAATTTAAAAACCGCATCGCTATTAAATACGAATACAAATTAAAATTAATTCTAAAAGCTAAATTAGAGATTGAAAAGCAAACTTACGATACTGCAATTCAAGATTGCAATAAAGCACTCGAATTAGACAATACATATATCGACGCATATTATTATATCGGGATCGCAAATAACGAGAAAAAAGAATATAACAACGCAATTGAATCCTTCAAAAAAGCAATCGATCTCAATCCGGACCACGCAAAAGCTTGGAACTATATGGGTTTTAGCTACGAAAAATTAGATCAATTTGATAAAGCACTAGATTCTTATACAAAAGCAGTAGGATTTGAATCAACTTATTCTTTAGCCCATTATAATTTGGCAAACGCGTATAAACACGAGAAACAATATGATAATGCAATTGAATCTTATAAAAAAGCAACAGAAATAGACCCGAATTATGCGTCCGCTTGGCTTTTTATGGGATATACCTATTTAGATAAGAACGATTACCATTCTGCGCTTCAAAACCTCGAGAAAGCAATTGATATTAGCCCGGTTCTTGGAAAAGAGATTAAATCTTTAATTGATAACATTAAAGAGGCAATAGAAAAGCTTCAAAAAGGTTTATTAGAGAAGTTCAATAACAAATAACGCTTTTCCATATAATAATTATTCTCGGTTCCTGAAAAAACTTTAATAATACTAATTTAAAGATTAAGTAGTTTATTAAATAAAAAGAATAGAAAAAAAACTAAAACAGATTTTTTTATCAAAATTAAAAATGATATAAAAAAAAAGTTCTTTAGAACTATAGTTGTACTATTAGTACAACTTTATGTACTTTTTTTGCACACAAATAATGTGTGTAAAAAATTACATCTAAAAACTCATTGCTTTTAGAAACTTTGGCCAGAGCGTCATTTTGGAAAGTACAGGTATAGTTGCGAAGAGTCGTTCTCCAACCCATCTGTCGTTATCAGTATTATGAGTGGATAGATCTTGGTTAATGTGTGCTTCGTAAACATATTTTCTCACCGTCTTATTAGTGTTTAAAAGGTTTGAATAGGAATTCCATAATGTTTTAGAGGAAGAACTCTCGTTATAAAAGAGATATTCACAAGCGTTACCATTTCTAAAGTATGTGAATAAAACTCGAGCAACTTCATCATCATATTTCTTTAATTCGGCTCTCGAGAAATTCGAATTATTTGCGAGTAAACTTTCTAGCAATGTTGCCGCAATATCAGCACTCGCTAAACCACATAAAATCCCCTCGTAAAAGAAAGCTGTAACTAATCCAGCTGCTTCTCCTAATACGATAACACGGTTTTTTGAAAAGGAGCTTATTGGATGCTTTGATATTCCTCCACTTATAAATGCAATAGATTCGTCCCATTTTATACCTTTCATAAAGGGTTGAATATTTTGATAGTTCTTAAGAATTCTAATTAACTTTTTCTTAAGCTCTGCGGGACTTTCTCTATTACCTAAGTATCCAGTTGCAATCCGGCCTTTCCCAACATTAAAGAAAAAGGGACCGTTCTGACTAATATTAGGATTTAAATGAAACATATACTGGAAGTTGAAATTTTCATCTAAAATCGCTTCATCAGCGTAAATATTGGTATAAATTCCCATATACGATTCGGGGGTTCCAAAACCAAGAGATTTTTGCAAAGGAAAGCCTCGAGAACCTGTGGCTAAAACCAGAAGTTTGGTGGAAAATGATTCTCCTTTGTTATTGATGACTTCAATGTGGTCTGAATGTCGTTCAATTTTAGCTATATTCTCGTTAAATTGAGTAGTGCCACCCTGGTCTCTAAATTTATCAATAAGTTTTTTGATTAATAATTCTGTATGAGATATTTTACCAAGCGGTGCTCCAAATTCCTTAGAGTGTAACAACCCATCATGTTTCTCGCTTTTGTAATTCAATTGAACAAATGGTCGCGGAAATATTGAGTCGTCGTTCCAGAAAACATCATCTACAAACGGTTTATTGTGTTCAGCAAATATGTTTGTCCTCACGGGTATTTCTCGATCGTAATCCTGTACTTCTACAAGAAGCGTTTTTGCGTATTTTGAAGCTTTGTAAGCGAAGGAAGCTCCAGAAATTCCAGCTCCAATAACAATAAAATCATACATAAAGTCCCAAAATCATTAACCATAAAAAAAGGTTATTTTATTTTTCCGATTCTTAGTAGTGTGGTTTAAATAATGTTTTGAATTGCCCTTGTTATCTTCTCTAAATTAACTTCAGCCATCCCAAGAGGGACGGAAGATTCGTATAAGATTACGACTAATAACGGATCTAACTTCCAAGGAATATTTATGATTCTTGAAAATACTTTCTCACCGTTTTCTAAACTATAAAAGGTTAAAGTATATTCGTTTGCTACAATATGTCTAATTTCCAACTCTTTTAGAGAGGATAAGAGAATTTCATATGGCAAAGATGAAAAAATCACTTTTCCGTTTATAGAAAATAAAGCAGCCCCCAGCATTTCATTTTCGAGCGTTAATTTGTTAAATAAATCTATAATTTTTTTGTATAAGGGCTGGCTTGAAACTAATTCCTCCTCCCCAGTAATAATTGAATCTATCCTCACATCAAACTCAGAGTTATCGATCACTTCATAAGACTCTAATTCATTATTCTCGAGAAATTTTTTAAATTCGTGAACAATACTACTTAATCTAGAATTTATATATAGTAGACTAGCACTTGAATCTGCTAAAATAGCGTAAATATAATCCCCTTCTACTTTGAATGCGATCCTAAAACCGCCCATTTCAAGAATTTCAGGTGTTTCTTTAGAAATAACACTCTCAGAAAACGAAAATATTGCCGAGAAAAAAGGAGTTATCAAATTTGGTTCTATGTTCTCAAAATCACTTGTGATATTTCTACTGTATAAGCAAGCTCCTGCCTTGTTTAAAATGAAAAGTGAGTGTATCTTCATATTGAACTACATGGAAATATAACTCTAGAAAGAGTATAGAAATTTACTCTTTTAAGTATTTTTAAAAGATTAAAATTGACTTTCTCGTGATAATTAATCAAAATTTAGCATAATAAATTTCATGGAAAAAAATCGTAGATCTATTTTTTTTTATAATCATGATCTTTAAATAGAAGGGTTAATGTTCATAATTAAGAAAGTTGTGTGCTAGTGATAAACTATCTCACATCTTTAAAAACATGTTAAAATGAAAGAAAAATGACTGAAAACGACTTGAATAAAATTCGGCTAAAAAAAGCTGAAATGCTGTTAAAAACTCAATCTATGCCAACTGAAATAGTTAAGATTCATTCAGCAGAAGAATTTAAACGACTTAAATCTGATTTCTCAGAAAAGATTTTAATAATAGATTTCTGGGCAGTATGGTGCTCACCATGCATGATGTTTGCTCCTGTCTTCGAAAAGCTTCAAAAAGAACTTTACCAAGAATTTATCTTTGTTAAGGTAAATGTAGACGAAGTAGGTGCTATAGCTCAAGAATATAGAATTACCGGAATTCCAACGACGCTGTTTATTAAAAACGATAAAGTTATCCATAAAGTAGTTGGCGCTGTAAACGAAGATCATTTGAGAAGAGTCTTAGAAAAGCTAAGATCGTTTACTTAATTTATTTTTAATTTTTAATTTTATATATAAATATTTGGTGTAAATCTTTGGAAAGTATATCAAAACAGCTAAAAGATATGGTAGAAGAGAATAATGTATTCAAAAGCGGAAAGCTATTAAAATGTATATTAGGACTTAACGTCATAGAATCGAATGTCTTTTCGTATATACTAAAACACGACGATGTGACTACTATGAAATTAACTGATGTATTTGATAAAGATCGAAGCTCAATTCAAAGAGCTCTTATAAAACTTAGTGAGCTTGGTGTTATTGAAAAGAATTCAATATCACTAAAAGAATACAGTGAAAAAGATGGTAAAGGAGAAACAAATAAACGTGGATATTTATACGTATACGGGGCAAAAAATTTAAACTTGATTAAACAGCAACTTCGTGATCTTCTTACCAACTGGTACGAGTCGATGTCTGGTTATATTGATAACATAGATAGTATTTTCGATTGCTATGAAAAAAATGGAGAACTTTGTTAATTTTATAGATTGTCTTTTCGGAATAGAAAATTACTTATTTCAATTTCTTGACTTGTTCAGCTATTTTATTCTTAATATCTTCGTAAGATGGTGGAGGTCCGGTATTAATTTCGTTCCCATCTATAAAAAGGGCATCAGCAATACCCCATTCTGAAAATACATCTCTATTAAATGTATCTATTTCTGTAAAAACCACTTCTTCTCCGAATTCAGAGGCGGCTCTTTTTGCTCTTTCAAACACGAGGTTTTGAGAAGGACACCACCCGTTCAAAAATGCTGTTACGGATACTTTTCCCGGTATTTTCTTGGGTGTTTTTTTCTGTTTTATCCATTTAGGGGCAATAGCATCGTCGGAAAAAGGTTTCCAGAGTAAAACTGCAATATTCTGTTCATCGACTTCTTCGTATCCTTGTTTTTTAAACCAAGAAGCTTTCATCCAAAAAGGTAGAGACACGCCCCATGCTACAATTCCTTTTGCTCCTCGAATTCGGACATCTTCCTCAGCAGCTTCTATCAGCTTCTTACCTATACCTTTTTTCTGAAAGTTACCAACTCCTTCTTCGTAGCCGTGTACCCATACACAATTAATATAGTATAGATCTTCTCCTTCAGCAAAAGAATGTTCGATAGGAATGTATTGTATCATTCCTACTACCTCTTCTTTTTTATTCATAGCCAATTTTACGCCAAGACCTTCATTTTTCATCTTATTATACCAACGCTCTTTATGGTCACCAGCTTCTTTAATTTCGTCGCTCCAATCTTCTAAACACATAAAATAAAGATTGTTGTATTTTTCTTCTAAATCTATAATCTGCAATTTCTTCTTCACCATTCAAATTTCAAATAGAAAACTAATGAATAATTAGACAACTAATAATAAAAAGGTGATAGATCTCGAATTTAGTATTACATCCACGAAGCAACTTTGGGAATTTGTGCTAATATATCCACAAGTTCGTCATAGTCGATGCATTTTATTCTTCGATCGATTGTATTTGGTTCAATTCCTCGCGCTAATAGATCGGGTAACAGTGCAAATACCGATACGGAGAGGTTTAACAATTTATCTAGCAAGCTTGGTATTGTACCACTTTGAGATGTTCCTATTACCCCATCGTGAATTAGAACGATTGAGATACTAACATTGTTTTCAATTTGTTCACTCACAATGCCCAATAAATTGTCTAGATACATTTGTTTTCTAGTACTGAATCCGTATAAATATACAATATCTTTCTCAGCTTCTATAATAATCACAACACCATTTCAATACCTATAGGTTACATCTGCCTTTAAGATTAATTTTGAAATTTCTTCCATACTTGCCACTTTTACATTGTCAAATTCTATCAAATCCGAATCATTTACACCCGCAATTTCTAGAGCAGAGTCTAGAGCGTAAACTTCTAAATCAGAAAGTTCCATCAACCTAAATATATTTGAAGGGGCGTCCATATTAACTTTCTCGGGATCAAACTTCTTGGATAAAAAGTAAACTGAATCCCCCATAAAGATTATCTTACACTCGTCTAGATCTCCTACTGCCATAATTCCCGCTCCCATACGGATCGCTTCGACAGCGGAGTTCTTACCAATGGGAGAATCCTCGCATAAAATTACTACTGATTTAACCATGATATCAACCTCCAGGACCAAAAACTATTACTTTATCTGATTCTGCCATCCATTCTGATAATCCTCCTAAACCTACTTGAGAAACATTTTCGATTAATTCCTCAGATTTTAAGCCGGTAAAGTTCATCCATGTGCTACAAGCAGATAGATTCATATTATTCTCGTTGACAAAGTTTTCGAGACGTTTAGGTAAATCTCTCATAGATGAGCTTATATTTATTTCCCGTTTCGCGCTATACACACCGCTTCCATAAAAAAAAATACCCAATATTTTATGACCCTTCTTTAGGATTGCTTGTCCTAAGTTAAGCATCGTATCTAGCGCTTCGAACTTATAAGGCTCAGCGCATACAACAAAGGTAAAAACAACCATATTAACAAAATAAATTTTTTTTAAATAAATAGTTAATGCTAATACTTTCATCAAAAATATAAAAAAAAGAGAATTTTAATCTCTTGAGTTACTTAGATTCTCATCAATTAAGCGGTCTTTAAAAATCAATAGAAGTGCTAATAAACCCGCAGCAAGCAACACTCCAAGCAGATAATCAAGCGTTTTTGTTCGAATAATTTGTGTTGGAATGTTGATCGTTACAATAGTTAATGCTGCAACTAATGCTAACCACCATCCATTCTTCTTACGCTCTGCCATCAGAGGGATGGAACCAAAAAACATAAGAACTGCCATCCAATTCACCTCACCAGATAGAGTTAATATCCACCATTCTAAACCCGCGAATCCTGGTTGACCTGGTCTTGTAAGTAACATTCTCTGGGCGCCAACACCTATAACGAACGCATGTGTAGCCAACATGCCGATAATAGTGTATGTAATTAGGTTCACTATTTTTTCAAGAAGGCTATCGTGTTTGTGAAATAGTAATACGCTCCAGAAGCCCAGTAATCCTACAAACGAGATTATCATAGGAATCGGAAAACCACCTACGAAACTTATGTAAGGGAGAAACATAAACATTCCACTTACGGATGGCACTGCATAAGCAGTTAATTCCACCTTCATGGTCCATTCCTTACCTTTATAGATTGATGGGACAATTGCTAATAGAACAATTCCTGCCACATATCCTATAGCGCGCCACAAAGGATAAAATAAAGAGAATAGAGTAATTCCACTACTATACTGAGGTCCTGCAGCTTGAAGCGCGAATAAGAGAGGGTCCAGAGAGACCTGCACTAGAATAGGCGCGACAATGAGCATGAAGAGGCCAACTACAACTGCGAATATACATTTGATCAAATTAGTCATATTCATTTATTTATCACTATATAATTTGTTTTTATGAGTTATATTGTGTTTGTTATTTATGTCAATGAAGTAAATAAATATGTTACTTTACCCGTAAAGTTATTTTTACCAATGGGATTTATTTTTTAATAAGAGGTGCAAATAATCGATATAGTCGTAAGAATTTAGATTTTTTAAATATCTCTTAGTAAATTATTTAAATATCACTTTTTTTTAATAAATTTTAACACTTTAAAAGAAAAGTCTTATGTCAAGTAAGTTTTTTTTTTTTATATTAGATAAGCCTAAGATTTAAATCTTTAATTTAATTTTATCTTCATAGAAAACTTGCTTTAAAATACATTGTATGGTGGTTAAAACATGCTTAATCAAATATCACTTGTTGACTTATCAGTCCCTATGTTTTTAGCGTTAAGAGAAGGGCTAGAAGCGGTATTAGTTGTAGTAATAATTTTGTTATACTTACGGAAGACTAACCAAAGAATCTATTATAAATATGTGTATTTAGGAATTATTTTAGCTATAGCAGCGAGTATTGCATTTGCTATAATATTCTCACTAGTGTTCGGTGAATTTACTGAAATTGAAGAAATTTTTGAAGGTACTACTTTTATTATTTCTGGGATTTTCATTTTAACTTTAGTTTTATGGGTTAGCAAGGAGGGTCCAAGAATGAGGGAAAACCTTGAAGGAAAAGTAGAAAATTCGATCAAAACTCAAAAAGTATTTTCAATTTCGATTACTGCATTTATTATTATAATCAGAGAAGGAGTAGAATTGGTATTGTTGACAACAGGTGCCACATCTCAAGGCTCTTTAAATCAGGTTAATGTTGTATTAGGCTCTATTATTGGGTTAATAATCTCGATTATCATAGGAGTATTAATTTTCTACGGTATAAAATCCATAAATTTAAGTGTATTTTTTAAAATAACAAATGTGATGCTAATATTATTCGCTGCAGGCTTAATTACGTATGGTATTCACGAATTTATTGAAGCGGGAATAATTAACCCGATTATTGATGAAGTTTGGAATATTAAACACATATTACCGGAAGAATTTCCTGATAAGGACCTCGCAACTCCTGCATTTTTAGAAATTATCGGAGCATTGCTAAAAGCTTTATTTGGTTATAACGCAAATCCTGCTTTGCTAGAAGTAATTGTTTATCCGGTGTTATTAGTTTCTATTGGCTTGATCTCATTATTAATATGGAGAAGAAATAAGAACTAAATTTTTTTTAATTAATTTTTAAGTATAATAGAGAAATTAGATTTACACTATTATTTCGAAAACGCTTACGCGTTTATCAATTAAATCCTTGGATTTTTTAACGAAGTTTTTCTCTTGCAGCTTTTTAAGAGCATAGGCGGTTGTTCGCTTGGGAAGTAGCGTTTTTTCTATTATTTCTCCTTGTTTTAATGGACCTCTTTGTTTCAATAGATATAAAATAAATTTACTCGACGGTGATAATGAAAATAAATCTACTTTTTGATCGTAATCCATAATGAAATATTTATCCTCTACAATCATGTAACCACTTATATTAAAATTATTTAATTGCTTATAATTTTGTTCAATTTATAATAAAGTTTATGTATATTTAAGATTATCGAGAACTGATTAATAAAATTTTCGGATTAAGGCGGTGTTTCAAATAGGTACAATTTTGAAAAAAAAGTTTCAAATTTAAACTTTATAAATTTTTCAGATATTATTGTCGGTGAGATATATTAAAATTAAAATCAGGCTGTTTTATAGTTTCTAAGTCTATTTTTTAATAATTATGCAAAAATGGCACATATCTTTATAAAACAATTTATCGATCATTACCTTCAAATAAAGAAGAATTGAATTCAAATTGGTCTTTGAACTTCACCCTTAGCATAATATTTAAGATATACTAATTTTTTGGGATTATTTTGTTTGAATTTTTATCTTCTTTCCTTCTTTTTGTTAACTTTCGATTTCTCAAATTCATATACTACCCCTAAGTTCACTAAAAATATTAAAAAAATACGGTAATCTCAAAAATAAAATAAAAAATAGAATTTCTAAACTATTATTTGTTGTGAATTACAGATAAAATTCGCAATCGTTTAAGAGTTGGGAAATATCCATCACTTTTATTGGAGAATTATCTTCATTGGCTACTTGAAATAGATTATTCTTACAAAATACGCATGAACTCACTAAAACTTCAGCGTTAGTTTCTAAAGCTTCCTTTAATCGATCTTCACGTATTCTTACCATACAAGTCCGGGTTTCGGCAATTCTATCTCTTCCGATTTCTCCAGCGACATCTC
>Ga0255055_10001180_pt1 | contig 19536 bp, 14 predicted proteins | sample JV7_2_27_MG_FD_188633 | JGI IMG/M metagenome (GOLD analysis project Ga0255055, IMG submission 188633) | Seawater microbial communities from Jervis Inlet, British Columbia, Canada - JV7_2_27 | ecosystem: Environmental > Aquatic > Marine > Inlet | place: Canada: British Columbia | collected...
GAATTAGGATTGGAATTCTACGAAGTAGATAAGAGTCTTTTCCGGGAAAAGGTCGAGCAGGTTTACAGAAATAATGCAGCCAAGGTCGGAGGGATGGCCATAATCGAGCAGGTCATAAAGCAGTAAAATTCAGAGCGATGGATAACAAAAAAAAGGATCCATACAAGAGTAAAATGAAAACAATCATCAAGCAGCCTCTTGAACTGTCACTATGTGTGATTCTCGTTGGGATTGTTGGGGTGACTTTTACTCAAGTCCTTTTCCGGTATATCTTCCATCTATCTCTCGCCTGGTCTGAGGAGCTGGCAAGATACTTGTTCTTATGGCTCGCTGCACTCGCCTCTGCTTATGCATTCAAGACAAGGTCACATTTTGCTTTGAGATTTCTTGTAGATCGTCTTGGAAAAAGAATTCAGAATCTGATAGGTTCGTTGGTTGCTTTTATTGTCTCCGGATTTCTTGCTATTTTTATCTGGAAGTCTTTGGAGTTTACAATCAGTATGTCAAAACAGGTAGCGCCGAGCACTCAAATGTCTATGGCCGTGCCATACTCCTCGGTTGTCGTAGGGGGCGCTTTAATGCTTTATTATGTCCTTCGAAACTGGTGGTCAGACATCCGCAGCCAGGGAAAAGGAAATAGCAAATCGCAGTAAGATAGAAAATGGCAGAAGTCATAATCATCGTATTTATTATAGCTCTATTGCTCTCTGTACCCATCGGGATTGTCCTTGGTGTTTGTGCTCTAGCAGGATTGATGGCTATTTCTTTCGATCCTAGTTTTTTCGTGTTTCTTCCCCAGAAATTTATGGCGGGCCTTGATTCCTTCCCCTTGTTAGCCATTCCATTTTTTATTCTGGCCGGCACGATCATGTCCTATGGTGGCATCGCCCGCCGCATTGTCGATCTGACACTTGTTTTCTTCGGAGGTATTCGGGGGGGGCTGGGCGTAGTGGTTACTATGTCCACGTTCTTTTTTGGTGCGATTTGCGGTTCCGGAAGCGCAAAAACAGCAGCGATCGGGTCTGTGATGTTTCCTGAATTGAAGAGAAACAAATATCCCCCAGATTTTGCGACAGCTCTTTTTGCCTCAGCAGGTGGAGCCTCATCCCTGGTTCCTCCGTCCATCGATCTTATCATTATCGGCGTTGTGGCAAATATCTCGGTTGGAGGGATGTTTGCTGCCGGGATTCTCCCTTCCGTTTTCATTGCAGGCGCACTTGTTTCACTGGCTTATTTTTACGCCAAAAAACTCAAGCTCCCCATCCCACCGAGGATTGTTTGGAAAGAGAAACTCCGGATCATTCGCGATGGAATCCTTCCCATACTTATGATCGCGATTGTCCTTGGAGGGATTTATGGAGGCATTTTTACTCCTACCGAGGCTGCAGCGGTAGCTGTTGTCTATGGATTCTGTCTTTCTTTCTTTGTTTACAAGGAACTCGATCTAGCAACCCTGAAAAAGGCGCTTTTGCATACGGCTTCGCTGTCGGGCGTCGTGTTAATTGTGCTTGGAACGGCCTCAATGCTATCTTTTGTGATGACTTTCGAACGTATCCCCCATCAAATTGCTGAAACCATTGTTCAGTATGCTCCCAATTGGATCTTGTTTGTCCTTCTCGTCAATATTGTTTTTCTGATATTAGGGATGGTTATGGATGCTTTGCCGGCGATTATCGTTTTCCTGCCCATCATCGTTCCTGTTGCGGTGTCTTTGGGCATGGAACCCATTCACCTTGGCATTCTTGTAGAAGCCAATGTAGGGCTGGGCATGATAACACCACCTGTAGGGATTTGTCTGTATGTGGCCTGTGGTATCAGTGGAATTCCTATAGAAAAAAGCATAAAGACGCTCCTGCCATTTCTTCTGGTTTTGGCGCTGACAGTCCTTGTAATCAGCTATGTTCCTGATATAACATTATTCTTGCCCCGTTTGCTGGGGTATGTTCCTTAAATATTGGTATAGGCATAATTTATGAATAAATCAGGTTAATAAAAGGAGAAAGTAGCAATGGCAAAGATTGTAAATTCCTGGAACGAATGGGACCCATTGAAGCGTGTGATCGTGGGAAAACCGGAAGGCACGAATATTCCTGCTCCGGAGCCGGCTTGGTGGTACGACCGTCCGGATGGCGGGTATCCCCTGGGTTCGTTCGGGCCGTTCCCGCAAGAGATGTACGAGAAGGCCAACGAACAGATGGATTATTTTATTAAAGTAATGGAGAAGAGGGATATCATTGTGGACCGGGTGGTCCTTCATCCTGGGATGCTTGATCGGCGACCGGTCTCAACCCCAGATTGGACACAGCTCAGCCAGCACGGAGTCAACAACGTCCGTGACGTGTTTCTGTGTCATGGGAACGAGATCATGGAGGCCACGACCTGTCGGCGCTCGAGGTGGTATGAGTATTTAAACCTGCGGCCGCTTTTTGAGAAGTACTTCAAAGAGGATCCTGAGTTTCTATGGACAGCAGCGCCGAAGCCGAGGTTGACGGATGAGTCCTACGAAAAAAACTTCTACTACAATCTATTCAACGTCTGGACGGATGATGAGAAATTGAAGCGGGTGCGCGAGTGGAAGTACCAGCTGACAGAGAAAGAGCCGCTGTGGGATGCTGCGGATGCTGCGCGGTTTGGGAAGGATATTTTCTGGCAGGGCTCGTGTGTAACAAACCGGGGAGGGATGGACTGGTTGCAGCGCTACTTTGGACCCAGGGGGATCCGTGTTCACCCCGTTTTGTTTGATCACAACTTTCACCCGTGGCACATCGACGTCAACATGCTCCCGCTGAAGCCGGGATTGGCGGTCTACAATCCGGAATGGTATCCCCTTACAGAGGAATTCAAGAAGTTGATGAAGATGAACGACTGGGAACTGATTCCGGCGGCCAAGCCGGTGTACGTGCATAAAAACCTGTGCTACCTAACCGGGTTGTACGAAAGCCGGTCGTGGATCTCGATGAACACCTTCTCGCTCGGGCCGAACACAGTTTGCGTCGAATCACACGAGACGGGTTACATGGAGCAGTTGGATAAGCTTGGGATTGAAGTTGTCCCTATTCCGTATGAAGCGGTAATCCCGTTTGGCGGGGCTCTCCACTGCACTACGCTGGATATTTATCGTGAAGGAACCTGCGAAGACTACTTCCCGAAACAGATTCCAGGTTATTAAGCTGTTAACAGAATTAAACAAACTAATATATTTTCCATCTGTTACAGAGTGTATACATCTGACCGATGCAAAATTACTATTTGAAAGGAGGCAGAATTGAATTTTAAAGGTCGAGATATCATTTCTGTTAGAGATTTCAGTAAATCTGATTTGCTTTATATTCTTAAGATCGCTAAAGAAATGGAGAAAGAAAAATCAAAACTGCTCGATGGTAAGATACTGGCCACGTTGTTTTTTGAGCCTTCGACGAGAACGAGGTTGAGCTTTGAGAGTGCGATGTTCAGGCTTGGTGGTAAAGTTTTGGGATTTTCAGATGAGAAAGTTACTTCTATAAAAAAGGGGGAGACAGTTTGGGATACGATAAAGATGGCTGAACGGTATAGTGATGTTATTGTTATCAGGAGTCCGGTTGAAGGATCAGCCAGGTTGGCGGCAGAAGCTGCTTCTATCCCTGTTATTAATGGAGGCGATGGGGCAAACCAACATCCCACCCAAATGCTTCTCGATTTATACACAATTCAAAAGATAAAGAAAAAGATTGAGGGCTTAAAAATCGGGTTTTTAGGAGACTTGAAATACGGAAGGACGGTTCATAGTTTGGCGATAGCCTTAAGTTTTTGGAAGGTGGAGATGTATTTTATTGCTCCTGATGCCTTGCAGATGCCAGAACATTATATTAAAGAGCTTAGGGAAAAAAGAATTAAATGCCATAAAACCAGCGATGTATTTGAGGTCAGTCAAAAACTGGATATACTTTATGTCACGAGAATCCAGCAGGAAAGATTTCCCGATCCATTGGAATACGAAAAATACAAAAATGCCTACAGGTTGGATATAACTCTGCTGGATCATATAAAAAAGGACCTGAAGATTATGCATCCGTTACCCAGGGTGGGGGAGATAAATGCTGAATTGGATGATACCGAGCACGCTGTCTATTTTGAGCAGGCAGCCAACGGAGTGGCTGTGAGGAAAGCATTGTTGGCTTTAGTACTGGGCAAGGAGAAATAAAATGAAAGAAAGAAGGATTCCTGCTATAAAGGATGGCACAGTCATAGACCATATACCGAGCAGAGATACTTTCAGGATAATTAGGATATTAAACCCTCAGGAATTCAAGTATCCGATAAATTTGGCCTTAAATTTGAACAGCAAGAAAATAGGCAGTAAAGGCGTGATCAAGATCGATAGCAGGTTTTTAACCCAGAGTGAAGTCAATAAAATCGCCATTCTTGCTCCTAACGCCACCGTAAGTATTATAAAAAATTATAAGGCGGTAGAAAAAATACAGGTAAAACTACCTGAAGAATTAGTAGGTGTATTAGACTGTACAAATCCTGTTTGTATAACAAGCAAAGAAATAGTCATATCAAAATTCAAAGTTCTTAAAAAAGAACCTCTTGAGGTTAAATGTCATTACTGTGAGAGAGTCTATGGAAAGGATGAAGTAGAGATAAAAAGAAAATGAAAATGAATCTCTTTAACTTCTTAGAGTGGCCAACAATGAGTCCACCTCCCCGCTCATGGCTACAACTACTCTTTTTTGCTTCATCTTCTTTTTATCTATAGTATACCAATTATCTATAGGGTACCCAAAAAAACCAACAGGCAACTTTATTTATTGAAATTTAAAAAAAGGTGGATTTTCAAAATAAGAATATGTAAAATAACAAAAATGTTTGGCGATTTTTCTGAGACCTTAAGCACCTGAGATGGCTTCGAAAAAGGCCATTCTTGTTTTAGAGGGGGGAGCATTTTTCATCGGACAATCTATAGGTTTCGACAGCGAAGGTCAAGGAGAAATCGTCTTTAACACTTCTATGTCTGGTTATCAGGAAATTCTTACAGATCCATCATACAAGGGCCAGATAGTCACTATGACTTATCCTTTGATTGGAAATTATGGCTGCAACTCTGAAGATGTGGAATCACAGCATCCCTGGGTGGAAGGTTTTGTCATCAAAGAGCTTGCCTCCCTTTCCTCCAACTGGAGGAAGCAAGAGAGTCTTTCAGATTACCTGAAAAGGCATAAAATCGTCGGCATCCAGGGTATAGATACCAGAAAATTGACCAAAATTATTCGTACTGGAGGCGCCCAAAGAGCCTTAATCTCGACTAAAAACCATGACGTCAAAACTCTTATCCACCGCGCAAAAAAAATACCTTCTATAGTCGGACTCGATTTAGTCAAGGAAGTCACAACCTCTAAAGCCTATAGATGGCGTGAAGGACCCTATAAGTGGTCAAAAGGCTATTCTACAAAAAAAAGATTCAAATATTTTGTTGTTGCTTACGACTTCGGGATTAAAAGAAATATTTTAAGAAACCTTGTTTCAAATAATATTGATGTGCTTGTCGTTCCTGCTCAGACATCATGGAAGGAAATCGTGAAAATGAAGCCGGACGGAGTTCTTCTCTCCAACGGTCCCGGGGATCCTGCTCCCTTAAATTACGCCATAAATAACATTAAAAATTTAATCGGGAAAATTCCTATCTTTGGCATCTGCCTCGGCCACCAGCTTTTAGGCCTAGCCCTCGGAGGAAAAACTTACAAGCTTAAATTTGGACACAGAGGAGCAAATCACCCCGTAAAAAATTTAGAGACAGGTTCTATCGAAATAACCTGCCAGAACCATGGATTTGCTGTAGATATTGATTCCTTAAAGGGATTGTCGAAATTAACCCATCTCAACCTCAATGACATGACATCAGAAGGATTATCTTTAAGGGAAAAATTCCTTTTCTCAGTTCAGTATCATCCAGAGAGTTCTCCCGGACCAAAGGATTCAAGATATCTTTTCCAAGATTTCGTTAATATGATGGAGGATTTCAAGGGTAAATAAAGTGCCAAGGCGAGACGACATCCATTCTATTCTGATCATCGGCTCTGGACCTATTATCATCGGTCAAGCTTCTGAATTTGACTATTCAGGGACTCAAGCCCTTAAAGCTTTAAAAGAAGAACATTATAAGGTTATTCTAGTCAATTCCAATCCAGCCACTATCATGACCGACCCTGAGTTTGCAGACCGCACCTATCTTGAACCATTAACAGTCGAGTACCTGGAAAAGATAATCCAAAAAGAAAATCCGGATGCCCTTCTTGCCACTCTGGGCGGCCAGAAAGCATTGAATCTATCTCTTGAGCTTGACGACGAAGGGATCTTGGCTAAACACAGAATTCAACTGATCGGAGTCACCACAGACTCCATCAGAAAGGCTGAAGACAGAATGTTATTCCGCCGTTCGATGGAAAAGATCGGGCTCGAAGTTCCAGAATCAGGTTACGCTTCCAGTTTGAAGGAAGCAGTGGACATCGTGAAGAAGATCAAATTTCCTGTGGTTATCCGCCCTTCTTTTACCTTGGGAGGAACGGGCGGCAATATCATTAACAACTGGGAAGACTTTTATAAATTCGTGCCCCTTGGTCTTGCCATAAGTCCCATATCAAGAGTACTTATCGAGAAATCCATAATAGGCTGGAAAGAATTTGAACTGGAAGTCATGAGGGATAAAAAAGATAATGTTGTGATCGTTTGTCCCATCGAAAACTTCGATCCCATGGGAGTCCATACAGGAGACTCTATTACTGTAGCCCCATCCCAGACTCTGACTGATAAGGAATACCAAAGACTAAGGGATGCCTCCATTGCCATTATGAGAGAGATAGGAGTAGAAACAGGAGGATCCAATATTCAATTTGCCATCAATCCTTCCGATGGACGAATGCAGGTCATCGAGATGAATCCCCGGGTTTCCCGCTCTTCAGCTCTAGCCTCAAAGGCCACTGGTTTTCCCATAGCCAAAATGGCAGCTAAATTAGCTGTAGGCTATACCCTGGATGAAATTTTAAACGACATCACAAAAAAGACTCCTGCCTGTTTTGAACCTGCTATCGACTATGTCGTGGTCAAAATCCCCCGTTTTGCTTTTGAAAAATTCCCTGAAGAAGAACCTTACCTCACCACCCAGATGAAATCAGTGGGAGAGACAATGGCTATTGGTCGAACCTTTAAAGAAGCTCTCCAGAAGGCGATTCGAGCTCTCGAGATAGACCGTTGGGGATTTGAAGAGAAGTATAAAAAAATAGACAAAAAAACATTGAAAGGAGACCTTGCTCAACCGAATGCTGAAAGACTCTGGTTTATTGCTGATGCTCTTAGAGCAGAAATATCCGTGATGGAGATTAGTGAGCTCACTCAAATCGATCCTTTCTTTATCCAGAATATCAAGGATATAGTTGATTTTGAAATAAAACTTAAGTCCAAGAGAAAGGACTCGTTGGATCATAATCTTTTCCAAAGAGCTAAGGAAATGGGATTTTCCGATAAAAGAATCGGAGAACTCATAGGATTAAAGGAAGATGAAGTCAGGAAAATGAGAGAGAAAGCGAAGGTGTTTCCAGTCTGGAAAGTTGTCGATACCTGTGCTGGCGAGTTTGAGTCTGAAACTCCTTATTTCTACTCTACCTACGAGGAAGAAAACGAAGTTCCTGAAATCAACCAGAAAAAAGCTATTATTCTTGGTTCTGGTCCAAACAGGATTGGGCAGGGAATTGAGTTTGACTACTGCTGTGTCCACGGCGTTTTTGCCTTGAGGGATTCAGGCTACAAAGCGATCATGATCAATTCCAATCCTGAAACAGTCTCCACCGACTATGATATTTCTGACCGCCTTTATTTTGATCCAGTAACCCTGGAGGACGTCCTTTCCATCTATCATAACGAAAAGCCAGAAGGAGTCATTGCCCAGTTTGGAGGACAGACTCCTCTGAAAATTTCTGTAGGGTTGTGGAAAAACAAAGCAAAAATACTCGGAACAAGCTCCCAGGCTATAGATGAAACTGAGGACAGAGAAAAGTTTGACAATTTCTTGAAAAGATTAAACTTGAGGCGACCAAGAAATGGCATGGCCAGAAACTCTTCTCAGGCATTAAAAATTGCTGAGAAAATTGGCTATCCTGTACTTGTCCGGCCTTCCTATGTCCTTGGAGGTCGGGCTATGAAAGTCATCCATAATGCAGAAGAACTGGAAAAATATGTAAAATCCATCCAGGAATACTGTTCAGAACACGCCATCCTCATCGATGAATTTATTGACAATGCAGTGGAACTGGATGTTGATCTTCTCTGCGACGGTGAGGATGTCTACATAGGAGGGATCCTGGAGCATATCCAGGAAGCAGGCATCCATTCTGGAGACGCTACTATGGTTACTCCTCCTTTTTTTCTCGCTGATAGGTTGATCGAGGAAGTAAAACAACAGGTAACCCTTATGGCTAAAGAGCTTCAAATTATAGGATTGATGAATGTCCAGGTAGCAGTAAAAGGAACCACAATCTATATATTAGAAGTCAATCCCAGGGCTTCGAGGACAGTTCCCTTCCTATCTAAGGCCACCGGAGTTCCCATGGCAAAGATTGCCACCCAACTCATCTTGGGGAAGAAGCTAAGGGAGATAAACATTGTTCGATCTCCTTCGAACCTTTATGCAGTGAAAGAAGCCGTCTTTTCTTTTGATAAATTCATGGAGGTTGACCCTATCCTTGGGCCTGAGATGCGCTCTACAGGAGAATCTATCGGAATTGACACCCATTTTCCTTTGGCTTTTCTCAAAGCTGCCGAAGGAGCAGGATTTCATCTTCCCGAGGAGGGGAGAATTTTTGTCAGCGTTCCAGATGAAGATAAACCGAAGATTATCCCGATCGTAGAAAAACTCGAGCAATTAGGCTTCAGCTTGGTAGCCACTGAAGGAACCACCCAGTATCTCCACAGACACGGCTTTCGTGTGGATACTATCGGCAAGGTTTTTAAGGAAAAAAGAAACATCCTTGAGGATATAAAGGAAGGGAAGGTAGGAATGATCTTTAATACTCCTTCAGGAATTCGTGAATGGAGCGATGCTCGAAAAATAAGAAAAGCAGCATTCTCCTATCGTATTCCCTGTTACACCACAATTCCTTCAGCCAGCGCTGCTGTAAAGGCTGTGGAGATGAGAAGAAAAACTGCCCCTTCCCTCTACTGCCTCCAGGATATCCATTCAGGCTAAATGTCCGTTTTTCTTAACTTCCTGCTATACAATTTACTCCTAACACTTTTCATTACCCTATTTTTGACACCGAATGAATTGCGAAAGTTAAAAGAAAAAAATAGCCTACCCCATACTGGGCCCAGATCGGATGGATTCATTTGATTGAACACGTCATCATGAGCAGATATTTCTATGAACGGCTTCTTTATTTATGACGCGGCCATATCTGTTCCTTTAATCATCCACCTCCCTTCTCAAAATTTAAGGGCTAAGAAGGTCAATACACGTGTGGAAACCGTTGATATCATGCCCACTCTGCTGCAGATACTCGGCCTGCCTCTTCCCAGCGAAGTCCAGGGGAAGAGCCTCCTCCCTCTTATTTTGGATAAAAACTCGAACCAAGAACGTTTTGCTTACAGTGAGACTTATTATCCACGATATCATTATGGCTGGAGCGAGTTGAAAAGCCTCCAGAACACCCGGTACAAATATATTCAAGCGCCAAGGCCTGAGCTCTACGATATTGTTAACGATCCAAACGAGCTTACCAATATCTACAGACAAGAGATCAGAATAGGAAAACAATTTGAAGAGAAGTTAGAAAATCTGCTCGAAAAAATGTCTGCAGAAGGGATTGAGGAGAAGGGACCTCAAAAGCTGGATGAAGAGGCGATGGAAAAGCTTATGGCCTTGGGCTATGTTGGAGGCTTTACTTCCCAATCGGACCTAAGCGAGTCAGGAGATCTGCCAGACCCGAAAGATAAAATCCATCTCTTCAATAAAATAAAAATGGCTGAAGGAAACTTTGCCGAAGATAAACTGGAGGGGGCATTAGAGAAAATAACAGAGGTTATAGAAGAAGATCCTCTGATCAAGGAAGCGCGTCGAGTCCGGGCTCGGATCTTTTTGAAAACAAACAAAATCGAAGAGGCAATCGAAGAATGTAAAGAAGCGTTGAAGATTGACCCGGAATACGAGGCGGCTATATTCAGTCTAGCCCACGCTTACAAGCGGCTAAAAAAATACGAGGAAGCCATCACTGGGTACGAAAGGTTAATGCAATTGGATCCTCGAGACCATAAACCTGCCTATAACCTTGGGGAAATATACATGAAAATGGATGATATAGATAAGGCCATATTCTATTTGCAAAAGTCAATCGATTTAGAGCCTGAACGGAGTTCTATGGCTCACAATCTGTTGGGGACAGCTTATTTTGAAAAAGAAATGCTGGAACAGGCAGAGGCTGAATTCAACAAAGCCCTGGAAATGAGAATACATATTCCAGATGGCCATTTCAACCTGGCCCTGGTTTATGAAGAGAGGAATGAGCTGCGAAGAGCAGTAGAAGAATATAAAAAGGAAATCGAATTGCATCCGGCAGCCTATCCTGCTCATTTCAATCTAGCAAAACTTTATGTGAAGATAGGTTCTCTGCCTAAGGGGATCGAACACTTCAAGGAAGCCATCAAGCATAAAAAAGACTTTGCTAACGGATACCTTTTTTTGGCAAAAGCATACTTAGATTTGGGTGAAAACTTTGACGAGGTGGTACGGTTTGCCAAAAAAGGGTTGGAGTTGGCCCCTGACTCAGAATATGCACCTTTAGCCCATTTTATATTGGCCGATATCTACAATCGCCTTGGGCAAACGGATAAGTATGATGAAGAGCTTCGAAAGGCCCAGCAACTTCAGCAAAAATTAAAGAAGAATAATCGATAGAATAATAATTAAGGTAAATTCAAACTTTTTATTATCTCTTTTGCAATCGAAACTTTCTGATTTTCTGGATCCAGGTCTATGAATTTTTGGAGAAATTCTTTTGCTTTTGCCGAGTCGCCTAAACCGATATAAATGATACCAAGCTGATAGTAGGCATCAGAGTAATTTTCATCAAGAAAAACCAATTTTTCTAAAACCTCTTTCGCTTGCTCGTTTTTTCCAAGATTCATTAGACATACTCCGTAGTTGTAGTAATTGGTGGCATCTTGATCGCCTAATTCGACTGCTTTTTTGTAGAACTCGATCGCCTTTTCATATTCTTTCTTTTTTGCGTAGATTTTTCCTATGTTTGCAGTGGGCAGGATGAAATCGGGCTTCAATTCGACAGATTTTTGATAATCTTCCATTGCATTGTCCAAGTCACCAGTTTTTTCAAAGGCTACACCTCGGTAGTAATAGAAAATCGGAATCTCTGGATCTTCTGAAATCGCTTCCGTAAATTTTTCTATTGCCTCTTTATATTTACCTTCATTCAACAAAGATACCGCCTTGGTTGAGATTTTTTTTGTTACAGGGGGCGGGCCTTTAAAGGGCCTAAGTTTTATTTCTATTTTGGCTGCATCTCCTAGAGAGACCCTGACTGTGCTTTGCGACGGCATATATTTTTCCTTTTCCACTGTAATCTGATAAAAACCAACTGTCAGGCCGCCCCTGTAGAAGTGTCCTTTTTTATCTGAATGGGATACGAGTCTTACACTGGCGGATTTGGCAGATACGAATGTAATTTTGGCCTTGAGAATCGGCTCTCCTGTTTGTTCATCTTTTACAAATCCTTCAACAGCACCTGTAGTAGCCGCAAAAGCAGCCAAATAAAAGGTCAAAACAATAGATAAGCCAATAGAAGTCAGTTTGTTGATTGATCTCATCTTATTTCTCCTTATTACTGTTCAGATTCTTCTTTTTAGATTTTTCTTATTTTTCGCGTCTCCATTATATCATAACCAAAAGAAATAGAAATCTTGCCTGCTGAGATTCTGAATAAATAGACATGATTGCTGGAACCATCTCTAAAAAACCTTTGTCCTGGACATAGCAACCAGTTGTCACGAAAATGGAAATACTTATGAAACTGGCCTTGATAGATGTACCAAAATAAGGATATGATTAAATGCGAAACTGTAGCTTACGAAATAGACGAGTTAGTCCAAATCCATTTGACGATGCACATTCTGGGATAAGATAATGATTAAAATCTTGGTAAATGAGCACAATCAGTCTGTTCCTGCTAATACGACCGTTCGTAAGTTGCGAAGCCAGGAAAAACCTGATGCTGACGTAATTGTTGTCAACGGCTACCCTTGCATCGAAGATTATATTCTGAAAGAAGGTGACCAGGTCGTTCTTATTCGCAAGGGTGAGATTCCTCAGATGGCTGAGCTGGAGGCTCTTATGGTTGCCCGTCATTCTCCCGGTGTTCATGAGCGTGTGAAAAGAGCTACAGTCGGGATTGCTGGTTTGGGGGGATTAGGGTCTGCCGTTTCCATCGCCTTAGCCAGAATGGGGATAGGAACGCTGATTCTTGTCGATTTCGATGTGGTAGAGCCGAGCAATCTTAACCGCCAGCAATATTCCGTCGATCAAATTGGAATGCCCAAGACGCAGGCCTTATCAATAATTTTGGCTAGCATCAATCCCTTCATAAAAATTGTAACCCATAAGATCGAGTTGAACAGAAATAATATTCCAAAAGTATTCAATACAGCCAATGTCATCGTCGAATGTTTCGATCGTGCTGAAGAGAAAGTCATGATCCTAGAATCTGCTGCTGAATCGTTACCCAAGGCTTATGTTGTGGGTGCATCAGGACTGGCGGGGTATGGGGACAGCAACAGCATAAAAACCTGGCGCTTAGGGAATAAAGTTTTCATCGTAGGAGATATGATAAAGGCTGCTGGACCTGGCCTGGGTTTGATGGCGCCTCGGGTGGGTATCGCCGCTCATCATCAAGCCAACTTAGTAGTTAGCCTTCTCGTAGATCCGGATAAGGCTATTTCTAAAATCCCTGATATGATTGAGTAGATAGCAGGAATGTTTTTGTTGAGGGTCGCTTCTTAGCCTTTGGTCTTGAGTGCTTTGGTTGCTTTAAGGAAGAGATCGATTTCCCAGGGAGTATTGTAGTGGGCCGCTGAAAGACGAACAGCATCCGGCCATCCAAGAGCATCCAGGGAAACTGTTGAGTAGGCGTCCTTGATTCTTGCAGCAAGGCGAATACCATGTTCTTTATTGTATCGTATCATTGCAGTTGATGAGTCTATTCCATCTAACCGGAACAAGAATATGCACAAGCGATTACCGATTCCTTTCGGCATGCCGCAGATGGAAACGTGATCCATATCCAGGAGGCCTTCATTCTTTTCTGTACCATACAGGGCTCTGTGATGGAGCGCCTTCATATGAGTGTGAATGGCATCTTTTGATGCGACAATTTGAGTTCGACGATCTTTTGAGTCTGTAAAATGGCTGCCAAGCCAGCATAGATAGTCCACAACAGAAGACCATGAAGCATACATCATATGAGCTGGAGAGCCCAGCATCCAGTTGGTATCGGGCTTACCGAGTAAATTCTCATGCGGGAGTTTCGCCAGTCTGTCTGAAATATGTGCGAATCCAATACCTTTTACACAGTAGGCTTTATAAGGCCCGAAGGCATAGGCATCAGCTTCATAGTCTTCGACGTCTATTTGTCCGTGGGGTGCATACTGGACAGCGTCGACCATTACGTATAGGCCGGGCTTTATCTTCCTAGCCTCTCTGATAATGGTTTTAACATCATTTATTGCTCCTGTTTGATTCGAGCCGTGCTGAATTGCAAGCAAGCAAGTGTCCTTGTCAATCTTTTCCAGAATTGCTTCTAGGGGAACTGAACTTGTCTCTCCGGATAGTTTGGCAAGACGCCACTCCTTTCCGGTAACCTGGGAATAGTACTTGGTTGCCCCCAGCACTGCTGGATGTTCGAGCTCAGTTGTTACGATGTTTGTTCCAGGAATGTTTGAAGTTATCGAACCTATGGCCCGGAACATTGTCTGAGTTGCACTGTGAGCGGGTATGATTTCTCCTGATTTTGCTCCCAGGAAAAGCTTGACATCCTCGGTTCCTTTAGCCACCCATTCGGTTATATAATCAGAGGCCGGATTATACCGGTAAAGCTCGTCAGGTATCGCGGCCTCTTTTGCTACAGTATCTATGACTGATTTGAGCCGAAGTGAACCCCCCGAGGCTTCCAGATAGGCACGCTGCCCGGAATAAGGATCCCGGTCGACATAAAGGAATTTTCTTCTTATCTCTTCGAGCAATGAAGAAGAAAACATCCCCATCTCCATTGTTTCTTCCATATCTGTTCTCCTTATTTTGCTTAAGAAAACACATTCATTAACAATGTAGAGCACAAAGTTTATCCATTTTTATTCATATGTCAAGAAATTGGATCTGAGCGCCGTGAGGGGTCAGGCCTTATCATAGGAAATGCCATAAGAGCGAGCGGCAGGAAAATATCTTCTCCCAACGGCAAGGCCTGATCCCAAGCGAGTTCAATCTTGATTATTCTGTGATGTAGATTCTAATTTATTATCGCAATTCAAGTGTAGCTGCGTCGATGGGGTCAGGCCTTATCCCGAGGAATGCCATTAGAGCGAGCGGCAGGAAAATATCTTCTCCCAATGGCAAGGCCTGACCCCAAGCGAGCTCGATCTTGATTATTCTGTTAAGTAGAGTATAACTTATCATCGCAATTCTAGTGTAGCTGTGAAAACATTACAAAAATCATGATTTTGTCAGGAGAATTCCTTTGCTTTGAAATAAAGAAGTTGATATTATTTTAAATCTACAAAAGGAAAAAGGAGAATCATAAAACAATGAAAAACAAACTGGACGGCGTTGAAGAAATACTTTTAATGGGGCCTGGACCTTCGTGCATTCATGATTCTGTTTATGAAGCCCTTGGGCTAAAGACCCTGGGTCATATGGATCCATACTTCATCGAAATCATGGACGAAATTAAAAAGCTCCTTCAGACGGTCATGAAGACCCACAACCGTATGACGATACCTATTTCAGGCACTGGATCTGCAGGGATGGAAACTTGCTTTGTGAATCTGATTGAACGTGATGATCCTGTATTGATCCTGATCAACGGTGTCTTCGGTCAACGCATGCAGGATGTAGCCACTCGCCTTGGCGCCGATGTGGATAATCTTGAGTTTGAATGGGGAACACCAGTTATTCCCGAAAAAGTGGAAGATATGCTGAAAAAGAAAAACTATAAGATAGTGGCGGTTGTCCATGCAGAAACATCGACTGGTGTGAGAAATCCTGTTGAAGAGATCGGAGGTTTATTGCGTGGTAAGGAAACTCTTTACCTGGTGGATACAGTCACCAGTCTTGGGGGGATTGAAGTGGCTATGGATGCTTGGGGAATTGATGTTCTTTACAGTGGCACCCAAAAGTGCCTTTCTTGTCCTCCGGGTTTGGCCCCTGTCTCCGTTTCTGATAGAGCATTGGATGTTATTCTTGGGCGAAAGACGAAAGTCCCCAATTGGTATCTGGATGTCAGCATGCTGACAAAGTATTGGGGAGGGGAAACGCGGGTTTATCATCATACAGCCCCGATCAATATGAACTATGCTTTGTATCAATCTCTTTTTCTTAGCGTTGAGGAAGGATTGGAAAATGTTTTTCGTCGACATCTCGAATGTCACAAGATGTTAGTCCGAGGCCTTGATGATTTAGGAATTAATATGCTTGTTTCGCCTGATTTTCGACTTCCCATGCTGAATTCGATCCATATTCCTGAGGGAGTCGATGATGCCGAAGTGAGGAGTAAGCTTCGCTCTAACCATAAAATAGAAATCGGAGCGGGATTGGGGCCTCTAGCAGGTAAGATATGGCGGATCGGGCTGATGGGGCATACAGCGAGAAAGGAAAATGTCGCCCGTGTGTTGACTGCTCTGAAAGAAATATTGAACCAGTAAAGAGTTATCCAAACAAAGCCTATCAAAGAGTATGGTGCTGTTGGACTAGGGAATAAACGAGATAGGATATTATATGTTCCATTTTTGTGACGGAAGAGAAAACTCTTTATCCTATCGAAAGTTTACCTTTATAAATTTTATAGATTAATCTGTTCGAATTTCATTTAGGAGGTTTGATCATGGCTCCTGGATATGTGGGAAAAATCCTAAAAATTAATCTCAACGATCTTTCTTACTCTATTGAAGAGAAAGATGAATATTTCTACAGAACCTTTATGGGTGGTAGCGCTATGGCTTCATATTTCCTGTTAACCGAGATGGAAAAGGGAGTCGACCCGTTGGGCCCGGATAATGTTTTGGTATTGACGACGTCGATCTTGACTGGCGCAGCATTACCCGGGTTAAATCGATTCACCATAGCTGCTAAATCACCTCTCAGTGACGGATTTGGAGAATCTGAGGCTGGAGGATTTTTCTCAGTGGAGCTCAAAAAAACAGGATTTGATGCTGTTGTGATCAAGGGCAAAGCTCCCAACCCTGTGTACCTCTGGATTTCAGATGGGAAAGTGGAGTTTAAAGATGCTGCGCATCTCTGGGGCCACGATGCAGGCTATGCACACCATAATATCCGTAAGGAATTAGGTGATGATAAGATCATGATGGTGGCAATCGGACAAGGAGGGGAGAATCAGGTTCGATATGCATGTGTCGTCCATGATCTGAGACATGTCGGTGGCCGTTCTGGTATGGGAGCTGTCATGGGTTCAAAAAACATCAAAGCCATCGTTGCCAGGGGAAAGTACAATCTCGAACTGCATGATAAGGAAAAAATTAAGGAATTGGGATCATATTTTGCTCAGAACATGAAAGATCATCCTGTGTGCGAGATCTTGAAATATGGTGGAACCTTGGCTTGGGATATGGAAGACCTGGATGCCGACGGAGTCCTACCTACGAAGAACTTTCAGGGGGGTTCTTTTGATAAGGTGGAAAGTGTGACTTTTGAGAAGCTGAAGGAGACTGTTTTTTCGGGGCAATACACCTGTTATGCTTGTCCTGTTCGTTGCAAGCCCATTTGTTCAGGGGGAAAGTATGATATAAATCCAGATTTTGGTGGGCCACAATACGAGACTTCTGGGGCTTTCGGCCCGAATTTACTAGTAGATGATATCGAGGTCATAGCTAAAGCTCATGAGCTTTGTCAAAAATACACTCTTGATTCCATAGATGCTGGGATGTCTATCGCTTTTGCCATGGAATGTTATGAGAATGGAATAATCACAAAAGAAGATACGGACGGCATCGATTTGCGTTTTGGGAATGGAGAAGCAGCCTTAAAGATGATTGAAAAGATTGCCTTCAAGGATGGGTTTGGTGCGATTCTGGCAGAGGGAAGCTATCGGGCAGCCAGGACGATAGGAAACGGGGCCGAACGCTTTGTCTGTGCGGTTAAAAAACAGAGCTTTGCCATGCATGAGCCGAGAGGAAAGTATAATATAGGTTTTGCCTTTGCGCTTTCCCCGACTGGGGCCGACCACATCGAAGCTGCCCATGATATGCCTTTCGAGGAGGGGAAATGGGCTGTCCCTGACCTTTATCCTGTAGGCATTTTGAAAGGAGTTCCAGCTAGAGAGCTAAGTCCATACAAAGCCAGGTGGTTTGTTCTTAATCAACATATATACAGCCTATTGAACACGCTCTGCATTTGCTTTTTCACCGCGGGTCCGGCAAGGCTCTTTCGTTTAAACCACATTGTGGATATGGTGAGCAGTACCACAGGATGGGAAACAAGTTTATTCGAACTAATGATGGTTGGAGAAAGGACTACAACTTTAGCTCGTTTGTTCAACACAGGAGAGGGCTTCGATCGGAAAGATGACGCCTTGCCAGATAGGCTTTTTGAGCCGCTCGAAACCGGGTCTCTCAAAGGGGAAAAACTGGATAGAGAAAAGTTTGAAAAGGCTTTGGATTATTACTACGAGATGATGGGATGGGATGTGGCAAATGGCATCCCGAGAAAAGCGAAGCTCTATCAGCTCAACATAGCTGACCTGTCTCAATTTTGATCACGTTTAATTCCTAAATTATCTTGCCTGGATTATTCCAGGCTAGCTTTCTGTTGAAAGATTGACTTCCTGACTATAATTCAACAGTTTTATCACTGAATTTCAAAATCTCGATGTTGAGGAGAATTTCTGTACCATCTCGGTTCTGTTTTTCATCGACTACCGTTACCTGCCCTTCATGTTTCGTTATTTTATACTCAGAATGAGCTCCTGAAAATACGGCAGTATCCTTTCCTCGTCCACCGTCAAGTCGATCATTTCCAGCTCCCCCTTTTAAAATATTATCGCCTGGATTCCCGGTAAGGATATTGTCGTAGGAGTTTCCGGTCAGGTTGGCATTATTGCTCCCGGTGAGAGTCACGGTGGCAAGATGCTGTGATTTGTATGTATAGACCAGTGATTCATCGAATTCTAGGGAAAAGGTCCCCTCGAAGTATTCTGGCAATTCCGGAGTGTAAGCCAGATAAGGCGGGAAGAATTTTTGGATCAAGGTATAACCATCAGGGTCGAGCTTTTTCATCCTGGCCCGGCTGTTGGCGAAGTATCTGCCAAAATGAGATTTTCCCTCAGGGACATCCTCAGGGCCGATATCTCTTCCTTCGTATTTTTTCGGTCTCACTGTCCATAAATCATAGTAGTTATCGATAAGTACACCCACGTATTCATTCGAGTGTTCTTCTGGTTCGTCATCCGGCCATCCTCTCCAGCCTTTCTCGGCAGCCGTATCGTTTGCCTTCTGCATCTCAGCCCGCATGTCTTGGAGAATCGGCTTTATTCCATTGTCATGCACCAGATGCCAGATTTCTTCAAAAGAAGCATCACGGGTTATATGGTTCATGTAGTCATCTGTTCCCTCTGCGGGGCACTCATTGGCGCGTAAATCCTGCATGCTCAGGTCTGTCACTCTTCCCAACGGGCCTCGCAGAGCCTTACGAAGGTCTGGCTCGGTATTAAAAAAGACCATGGTCGCCTTTCTGTCCGCCATGGCATTGGCTATAATGGATTTGTCGTTTCCGTAAGCAGAGCCTGGAAAGTCGGTTAAGATGAATAGAAGAACATTCCGGGCCTTCTTGATTTGATCCTCGGTCCAGCCGGCCTGGGCAAGCATGTGAATAGGCTTTCCGTTGGGGGCATAGATCTTCGTGTATTTTGAGAAAACATCGGTGAATACAGAGGGAACATTTTCCGGTAAAGACACGATTCCATTGGGAGAGCTTGAGATATCTATCTCGGGGAATGTCATAGCTTGCCTGGCTTCTATATCCTCTTCTTGAGGGCCAGAGTCAGATTTCTTACACGAAACTAAAATCATTAATCCAAAGATTAAGGTGACCGCGCATAATTTTTTCATGATTTCTCCTTTCAGATTACTAGTTTTTGATTCTTCTATTTTTGCATGAATTCAATCATTTACCTTCATGATTGATCAGTAATTATTATCACAGTCTGAATGTGCGGTCAAATGATCCGCAATCCTCGTAAATAAATGGTGCCAGGCCCCATTTGTGAAATAAATGGGGCC
>Ga0255055_10001181_pt1 | contig 19536 bp, 22 predicted proteins | sample JV7_2_27_MG_FD_188633 | JGI IMG/M metagenome (GOLD analysis project Ga0255055, IMG submission 188633) | Seawater microbial communities from Jervis Inlet, British Columbia, Canada - JV7_2_27 | ecosystem: Environmental > Aquatic > Marine > Inlet | place: Canada: British Columbia | collected...
CGAGTGGGGTCAGAAAGCAGATGCTGCAGCTCGTCCCCCTTCTGGCAACACGGCCCTGGGACGTTGCGCCTTACGCCTTCCTGACAGCGGCAACCGGGCAGACAATCCACGAGTGGGAGAAGAAGGGCCTCACCGGAGAGCGCTTCTACGTCAACACCTTGTGGATGGGTCAGATATTATTCAACCAGGCCTTCTGGAATGGGCTCGGCTATGACGACCCCGAGACGGGCGACCTACCGATGGGCGAGCCGCAGATCATCGCAATGAAGTCGCAGGCTAATCAGGAGTACTTCCGCGGGGTCATGCCGGATGTTCGAGTGCGGGCTGCGGCGGCCGACGGAGCAGCCGTTGCCGCCGACTACCCGAGCGTCACCGAGCGGGATGCCGACGGTATTACCTGGCTCCACTGGGATGATCAGGCCATGCCCTGGGACACCACCGCGAGCCCACCGACGCCATCAGGAGGCAGCGGCGGCACCACGTCGATCGAGTGGTTCACCATGACAGACCTCGCGCCCGCACCTGCACCCGCAGAGTACCTCCAACGCATCTATGACACAGGCCTTGCTGGATACTGCTACTACACGCGGGCTTCAACCGACCCGACGAGCCCCGCGATAGGGGTGGGCGATACGCAGCCCAACAACACAGGGGCGCTTGTGGTATCTACCAACTCAGTTATCGACCCAGGATGATCGAGCTGCCGCCGCGCCGTATCTCGGAACCTGAAGGAGGGCTCGCATGAAGCAGGCAACGGCCTACGTGTTGCGGAAGGTCGCGGGGATCCAGCAGCCGGGGTTGAGCCGCCGCATGGCCGTCCAGTAGGCCTCGGCGTTGATCTCCGGCTCCCCCTTGACCTTGTCCGAGCCGGTCTCCAGGCACGCGCGCTTAGTGCAGATCCAGAACCACCGATCGACGATCGGGAGTATCTCGCCGGAGTAGGCCTTTTGGTGCTCGCAGCTAGGCGCCAGGTGGCTCATTCGTCGCATGGTCATCATCGGCCGCCACCTGTAGCACCTCGGACTGACCGGGCAACGACTGTTCTCGGCACACCTCGTCGATCACCCAGAAAGTGTCGGCGGTGCGCCCGCAGTCGATGACTCTCCAGTGGCAATCGTCGCTGTGATCATCCATGTCGCCGCCCCAGTGATGGGGCACCTCTTCACAGGGCCCACGGCCTACCGGACGGCCTTCGTAGCGCCTGAGCAGCGGACGCACTGCGTCAGCGGTCGCAAGCCACCTCGGGCAGCCGTAGGACTGCCACGGAGGGTAGGAGTGCCACCGGGCACTGCGGTGAGCAGGCCAGGAGGGCGGCCGCCTCCCGTTGAGCTGAAGCTCTGCGATCCACCGCTGCCTGGTGGCGGCCCTGCTGTCCCCCGTCTGAGGAAACACCCTCCTCGGGGCGTAGTTCACCATCATCTCGACGCGGCTCATGCCGCCGCGCTGGAAGTCGATGACGGCGAGCATGGCGTGGTACCCGTCGGCGTTGTCCTCGGTGGGCGTGCCCTCTTCGCCGTAGGCCATGCGAGTGAAGATGAGCGCCTCATCGAGCTGTCCATCCCGAGCGAGCTGACGAGCGCGAGTTCGAGCCTCGGACTTGACCTCCACCCTCTCGGACTCGGGGAGGTCACCACGCCGGCTGTCCCTGCGGCACTGTCTGAGGTACCGGGGGTTTCGGTAAGCCTGCGGGGGCGGGGCCGCTACAGAGACCGGAATCGCAATCGCATTCGGGTCGTACTCGAAGGTGCGCTCGGTTCGTGACAACTCCGCTTCCGAGATACGGGGCTCCTCGACGGTTTCGGCTGCCGAGCCGTCGTCGCCCCTTTCGGTGGGCAGCGCGATCGCTACAGGGGGCGCCTGGCGCGGCGTATCATTGCCACTGCAGGCGGCGAGGATCACCAGGATCACCACACAGACGGTCAGTAGTTTCCGCATCCGCGGGTTGTACTACCATCGACGCACCCCTGCAAGAGGACGCCCCTTTGAGCTGATCGGCGACACGCGGTAGCATGCGGGCATGGCAGCTTCACCGCCGATGCCGCCCGACGGGGCGCGGCTCCTATCTGACTGGGGAATGCGCCGTGGGCGCCGCACCGGTGAGCAACGCATGCACGCGGGCATGGACTTCGGCCACTCGGCCGGACGCGGCGCGCCCCCGGCGCGCTTCGACCGCGATGTCCGGTTCGGGCTGACGCCCCTGGAGTGGGCGGCCGCCGGTACCGGCGCTCTCGTTCTGACTGGCACGGCGGTGGCGCTGGCCGTGCGTTCTCGCATGAGGCCCAACCGTCGACGTCGCGTACGGCGGCGCCGCACCAGCCGACGAGGGTGAGATGGAAGCGGAATACATCGAACAGATCGACAACCTCGACGACTTTCTGCGTCGCGACGGCCTCGTCCAGACAGACTCCAACGAGCAGGCCTACGGGGTCATTCGAGCGCTCGACGGCTGGAACCCTCGCGTGAACATCGTGACCGAGGAGTATTTCCCGGAGGCGATCGCCATCCTCGCGTACGTTGGCGACCTGGGCGACCTCATGGCCTCTGGTGTTTGTCCGCCAGAGCTGACACCCAACGCCATGGAGACGATGGCCTTCGACGCGTCGGCCTGGACGAACAAGCTCGACGCGTACACGAGCTGGGAGACCGCCTGGTGGCGCGAGGTGATCCAGAACGCCAACGACGCGCGCGGACCCGAGAAGCCCGAGGGGGCGTCACAGGTCGAGCTGGTGTGCGTCATCGAGGAGTACACGGACGTCGAAGGGGTCACCGTCGAGGCGATGCGCGTGAGCGCAACCGACAACGGCATCGGGATGAGCGAGGACGTGCTCCGAAACGCGTTTCTGTCTTGGAGCGGCAGCCACAAGCCCGAGGGCGCGGTCGGCGGTTTCGGCGACGCCAAGGAGCTGATCATCATCCCGTGGCTCGGCTACGAGATTCACACGCGGGACAGCATCGCCCGCGGACGGCACAACTCGTTCGAGATTTCGCGGGCCCCCAACTACCTCGACGGCACCAGTGTCACGGCGTGGATGCCGCTGTCGAAGTCGACGACGCCCGTCTATGCAGAGGCGTTCTTGGACCGCTGCTACCTCCCGGACCTGCGGGTCACGGTGAACGGGAAGCGGAGGAAAGCGAACCTGGTAAGCGACCGGCTCGTGCAGGGCTTCCCCCAGAATGTGGTGAAGACCTGGTACTCGTGCCCGGAGCACCCCGAGACCCAAATGCGGAGCCGCCCTTACGACATTGAGCGGGGCGAGTTCAAGGGCTGCCCCACCTGCGCGAGCAGGCTGGAACTGCAGCAGGCGTCCGTCGGAACGGTCAACGTCTACCACAACCCCCGCGTGCGCCGACGCGGCGTCTTGGTGCGCTCGAACGGCATCTACATGTTCGACCAGTACCTCGACCCCAGTAAGTACAGGGGGGTGGTGCTCGTCGAACTCACCGGGCCGCCGAAGGACTTGTTCAACCAAAAGCGCGACGGGTTCAGCAAGCTCACAGACGTCGGCGACATCATCGACGCGTTCATCGCGAAGCTCACGGTCGACGTAAGGAGCGCGCTGAAGAAGGCGCGTGCCACGCGCGAGGAGAAAAAGGTCTACGGCGGTACCGGTGCGATTCGGGTCCGAGAGGGCACCGCCGCCGAGGTCGCCGCCAAGATGGCGATGGACGCGCCCATCAACAAGCAGAAGCAGTGGAAGGATGGCAGCGTCTCCTTCAGCAAGGAGGCCATCGACGCCATCACGGAAAGGGTGGCCGAGGAGTCCGAGAAGGAAGTCACTCGCCGGGAGATGGAAGAAGCCGCTCCGACCATGACGGAGACGGAGGCCAAGGCCGCTTTTGAGGCGCTTGTGCGCTCGCTCAAAAACAGTCCCGCGGCCACGCGAGTCGTCCTACACGAGACGAAGTTTGCGAGCCCTGAGCACGCGGCCGACGCGCTCAAGCTCATGGCGTGGCAGCCGATGTTCATCCTGGTCAACACGGTGGACTACTTCAACGTGCCGTCCGATCTGCGCCCGGAGAAGATGAAGCCGGCCTACAAGCGACTGGCCGAGCTGTGGATGGAGATTTGCCGCTTTACGCTCATGCGTCTGGGTTGGAACAAGCCGTTCGGCGTGGGCTGGATCTTCGAGTGGGACTCGGATGCCGACTCGTCGACGATCGCCGCGCACACGACGGCGACCGGCGCGGACGGCCAGCGTTACGACTTCCTGGTCCTGAACCCGGTGAAGCTCACCGAGGACAATGTTCGGCGCGACAAGGACGGTGACATCATCAACGTCACCTACAAGAAAGAGGTCCGCTGGAAGGCGTCCGACGAGGAGACGGTCAAGATGCTGTGCGCCATCGCCGTCCACGAGGCGACGCACATGGTCAACGGGATCGGCGACCACGACGAGGCTTTTGCGGGCGCGATGACCGAGAACATGGGCGCACTCATGGACATGCTTCCGGTCGCCAAGAAGATCCGGAAGGCGCTCGCGAGCAAGGCGTACCAGGAGCGTCAGGAGGCCGGACCGTCGCGTCGGCAGATTCTCGCCGCTGCCAAGAAGCTCGGCCTGGAGTGGAAGGGTCGCTACGGCTACGTTCCGTCCCTCGACCCGACCGGAGCGGTGGATTCGGACCGCGCGTATCGCACGCCGGAGGTCAAGAAGGAGCGGTTCGAGACCTACGGGCCCCAGCCGATGGTCCTCGCGTACGGGGGGGAGACCGTCCTCTACGACTACGAGGCACCGCCGGGCAACCAGGAGATTACGGGTTTCAAGTCGAAGCCTGACGCCCGTTTTTTCGCGTCCGAGCGGTTCGTCGAGGAGCAGGGCGGCGTCCCGAAGAAGCGGCGCACCACGAAGAAGGACGACTGGGAGGAGGTCTCCGAAGGTTCCTGGCGCCTGGAGACGGACGGCAACATCGTCGGTGAGGTGAACGTGATGGGCAACGACCGCTACGTGGCGTCGGTGCTCGGCCGAATCATCTCCGACGCGAGCGGCAAGAGCGTCTTCTACAAGAGCGGCGCCGACGCGAAGCGCGCCGTGACCCAGAAGCTCGCCGCTGGCAAGAAGGCGGCGAGCACGGTCGACGAGATTATGCCTCGGGACACCGGAGACCCGATGTTCTTCCGGCTGTGGATCCTCTTCCTCTACATCTGGTCGCGTCACCCCGAGACCATCCGCGACGGCACCTACGACGGAGTGGGTTACGCCCGCTCGCTGGGCAGTGAGATCGCTGGGAGTGGGCAAGCGACACAGAACGTCGTGACCACCGCGATGTATCAGATAACCGAGGACCCCGACCGGTACGCCAGCAGCTCGTCGGAGCTGCCCATCAAGCTCACCGCAAAGACGACACGAGACCTGGAGTGGGACGGTCGCGAGGCGTGGAACGTCTTCGTCACCAGCTCGAAGGTCGGCGGTCCGATGCACTGGGACGAGTTCGAGCTGAAGCGTCTCGCACGGACTGTCGCGTCGGTCTACGACGTGAAGGCGATTGCTAGGTCGTGAACCAGGAGCCCTGGGCCGGGCACGTCCGGCCGCTATCGGAGATGGACGATGCCACGATCGCGGCGTTCGTCGCGCGCGACTTGGAGCTGTGGGCGCTCGCGGAGACGGAGCCGTTCCGTGCGGTGCAGCAGGCCATCGGTGACCGCGTGTTCTTCCGCGCGGGAGCGCCTCGTTTCGGCGAGCCCGTGTATCGGTCCGAACAGGCGGCTGAGGACGACCAGCGCAACATGTACTGTGGGCGCAGCACCGGGCACCTGGGCACTGGGCTCTACTTCTTCGGCACACTGACGGCGGCGGCCGCCGCACCGCGGTCACCGTCGACGGTGCTGGGCGGGGCGGGCGACCCTTACGCTGCCCCTCACCGCCGGGCGAGCTTGGAAGCCCTGGTTCGCGAGCGGCGCTCGGACGTGTGGGTCGTGGACATGGAGCACGTGCCGGACGAGCGGATCTTCATGCCAGACGCCGCGGCTACGCAGCATACCCACGACTTCGCTAAGGCCCTCCTCTGCTGGGAGCCTGAGCGTCGGCGTGCCGAGCACGCCCGGGACGCTGTCGCAACCGGCCAAGAGTCGTTGCAGGCGGCGCAGGCGGCGCTGGACCTCGAAGACACCGACGAGGCTTTCTACGATGCCGAGGACGCCAAGGACGCGGTCCGTGAGGCACGCCGCAGCTTCCGCAGCGCACTCGCCGATCTAGAGCGCTTGCTCTCCGACCTGGAGAGCTGCCCGGTGCGGCGAGTGCGACCCAACGGGTTCATCGAGGACTTGCTCGATGTCATCGAGGAGACGAAGGGGTTGCCCGCGCGTCCCGCGCCGGCCTACGTCGAGCCGGTGCCCGCACCAGAGCTGCCTCCCGTGGATTTTTCGATTCCGCGGCCCCCGCCCGCCGTAGCGGAAGCCATCCGTCGCTACCTCGACGACACCGAGGTGCGCCGGTTCCCTGGCTTCCACCCGATGACCTACTACATGGCCGAGGTGGGCTACGAGGCCGTGCTGCACGCGAGCTGGGGCGAGTTCAACTCGGGCGGCAAAGGCAACATCTGGTACCCGGTTGTCAGACAGGGCCCCGCCGGGTAGCCTGACGGCCATGAACCACGACAAGCTCAGGAACTGGTCAGAGGGCCGTGGTCAGTACGACGACATCACGCACGGCCTCGGCGAGGGGAACGACGACGTCAACACGACGGTCGCGAAGCGCGGCGTGATCTTGCTCGCTGACTGCCAGAACTGCGGCTACCAGCACAAGAGCGTCATCCCGTGGGGCGAGGTCGCCATCTTCTTCATCGCCGACGTGGCAGCGGCCCAACGCGCAGGCGCCAAGCTGACGCGCCAGGGCGTCTTCATGATGATTTCGTGCCGGTGCAACAAGGCGTTCCCCATGCTCGTCGAGTGGCACGAGGTCGGTCGTTGGGTCGACATGGGGATTCGATCCGGGGCGCTCAAGCCGGAGATTCTTCGGGCGCGACGGCGCTAGGCGGCCACACACCGCCCTTCTTCACCAGCTGCGTCTCCGCGGTCTGCCGGAAGCCTTCCAGCAGGTACTTGATCCGGGTCAGCGGCGCGCGGTCTGCGATGGTGCGCCCGATGGCCACCATGGCGCAGTCGAGCTGGTCGAGACGGATCTGGTAGGCGACGAAGAAGGCCACGTCGCCGTTCTTGATCGCCTGGATGACCTGCAGCGCCTCGACGCCCCAGAAGGAGCGCGCGAGGGGGGTCGCGAACGCCGGCAAGCCCTGGAGGATGCGCGGACTGTAGACGGTGCGCGCGATCTTTTCCCAGGCCGCGGTGACGCCCTTCCGACTCTGCCGGTGTCGCAGCGGCCGCGCGAGCTGGCCGCGGAAGAACGCAGCGTCCTCGGTCACCTTCGGACGCGCGTCGTCTGCAGCCACTGTGTGAACATCGTGTTGCAGAGAGCGTACTTCCGCTTCCGCTGGATGATCTTGATGACGTCGTCGGCCGGCATCCCGAAGCAGTACATCATCGTGAGCCCGCTCAGGATGCCCGACCGGTTACGCCCCTGAGCGCACGTCGTGAGCACCTTGTGGCCGGCTCGGAGGTAGCTCGCCAGTGCGCGGGCCGTCTGGTGAAGAATGTCTCCGACGGCGGGCGGCACCGGACGGTAGATGTCGTCGTCCATCGGGAGCTTGAACAGGAAGCACCCCGGGGGCGCCTGGATGTTCGGCTGCAGCTCCTCGGCCGCGAAGACGACGACGTCGAACGTGCCGAACGCCGACTCGGGCGGCTCGGGGTAGCTCCCTTGGCCGAGGCCGGGGACGATCCAGTTGAAGTCTTGCTTCTTGCCCACTTGCGTTCCTTCGACGTACTATTGTCAGACAACCGAGTCTACCGGAGGTTCGTGTGGCTGACGAGTACAACTATTCCGCCCGTGTTTTGCGGGTCATCGACGGGGACACCTTGGAGGTCGAGGTCGTCAAGTCGGCGACGGTCGATTGGGGTTTTCGGATGAAGACCGAGCACGGGTTCGCCCACAAACTGCGGGTCCGCCTCCACGGTCTGAACACTCCCGAGACCCGTGGGCCCAAGGCGAAGGTTGAGGGTGAGGCCGGTCGTGCGGCGACGGCCTTCGTCAAGGGGTGGCTCGGCGCGAACTGCGAGTCGGATGCGTTGGGGCATGCCCTGATCCGCCTGCGTAGTCACGACGGCCACGCCATCGCGCCGGGCAAGTACCATGGTCGATGGATCGCCGAGGTGTGGAACCGTCGCGGCGACCAGAGCACCAGTCTGAACGATGCACTCATCGAGAGCGGCCACGCGGAGCGCGTGACCTACTGAAACAGCACCACGAACGCAAGAGCGGTCTCCGGTGAGCAGCGGCAGCTCATTGAGGATCGCTCCTGCGGCCCTCGGTTGGAGATGTTCGCGCGCGAGGAAGCCCGCGGCTGGACGGCTTGGGACGACGAGGCGCGCGCGGTATCCTCAGCGACGTGAGGACCGTGACCGACAATCCGGCGTTCATGGAGGACATCCAGATTGCGATGACCTCCGCGCCCGACCTGATGCGCGAGCTGGGCATCACGGTTGATGACCTCCCGGACGCCGAGATCGGCTCTGGTCACTACGCCAGGGCGATGCGCCTGCCGAACGGCATGATCCTGAAGCTGACGACCGACCGCGACGATGCGGAGGCTGCCGCGCTCATCCGCGACGCCGGCCCGGTGCGCGGCTTGGTCCAGGTGCAGGACGTGTGGCGCATCGAGAAGACGGTGCCCGCGGTCGACATTGACATGGGCGGCTGGATCCGCGTCCCGGGCCGCGAGCCCCTCTACGCCATCATCGCCGAGCCTCTGACGCCCCTTGCGGGGCGAGCCGGCCTCTACAAGGGCGTCAAGGGAGTGTTCGACGCAGCCGAGGCCGGAAAGCTCCTGTTCAGACTCGCGAAGGACTATGGCTCCGGGCTCCCGGAGATGGTGGGGGCGTACCCCTCTGTTCAGGAGTTCTTGGAGTCGATGGGGCTGGAGCTGTCGACGCCAGCGGCCCAGCGCTACTTCGAGGACGTGCTCAGCGGATGGCTGTGGCTGAGCCAGCGGGGGTACGACGTGGTGGACCTCCACTCCCGAAACTTCGGGCTCAACGTCCAGGACCAGCTCGTCATGTTCGACTTCGGCCACATGAGCGCTCGCGACGTCGGCACCGCCGAGATCCCCGTTGCCGCCAACCCCGCCGTCACCTACCGCCCCGTCTGGCGCAACCGCGAGTGGCTCGTGATGGAAGCCCGCATCGGCGCTCGTCGCGTAGGTCACCTCTCGGTCCTGCAGGTGACACCGCACTGGTTCGACGTCAGCGCGATCGAGGTGAAGGCCACTCACCGAAGGAAGGGCATCGGGTCCGAGCTGTACCGTCGCGCCAACGAGGAGGTCTGTGCCAAGACCAGCACCAGTGGCATCCGATCTGAAGGCTACCAGCGGGGGTCAGAAGCCGAGGCCGTTTGGAAGCACCTCTTGGACGAAGGGGTCGCAGTCCGCGCGGAGGCCGACCGTGAGTATCGTCGCGGCCGTGCGCACGACTACCAGATGCCCTGTGACCTGAACGCCAACCCCGGCTCGAAGGTCGACCGCGTCTTCGACGAAGCGTTCGACGTCATCGAGAAGCGCTTCCCCGACTTCGGCGCCGCCGAGCTGCACGAGGACGACCGCGCAGGTCAGGACGGTGGGGCCGGTGCGGATCGCCAGTACGCCTACTGCAAGGCGGGTGACCCCATCGTCATTGCGTTCGCGCCGAAGGCCGAGCAGCTCCCGATGACCAACCTGCGCGCGCTCATGCGGCACGAGTTTGGCCACGCGCTGGAGTACCGGTTCGGGGTGCGTGAGCTGGAGAGCCGGCTCGGGCGGCGGCTCCCCCCGCAGGTCGAGCGGCGCGCTGACGTGATCGCTGAGGCGGTCTGGGGCGATCGGATCCGGTACGACGACCGCGACATCCAGTGCGTGGGGTGCAAGAGCGGCGAGAGCCCGCGGCCGGCTCGGTTGCCGGACGAGAAGGCGAAGCTGAAGGCGAACGCGGGGGCGCAATACGCTTACCACGCCACCGTTGCAGAGTTGTTGCCATCTATCGCGAAAGAGGGGTTGCTCCCCTATGAACATGAGATGCTTGATGAGCCCGGCATCTTCGTTGAGGACGACGAAGGAGAGGCCGAGAATTACCTGGAGCGTGGCTCAGGCGCCCTGCTTCGGTTTCGGCTGGTGCATATGGAGGCGCTTGACTACTACTCGGAAGACTTACCGGAATACATCTGGTTTGACCGCGTCCCGCCCGAGCGGCTTGAGTACCGGTTGGCGGACGGAACTTGGGATTCACTCCTGAAGCTGAAGGCGAACGTGGCGACGAGTAGCGGCCACGTGGAAGAACACCGAACTTCGGACGGCTACGTTCTCCTGGACTGGCTGCCGGGCATTCCTGGGTACGGTGGAATTGCCGACGAGGACAAATCGTTCCGTGAAGCCAGGGTGGGGGTTGGCGCCTATCTAATCGCTTCTTTTCTCGGCAACGATCTCCAGGTCGAGTACATCGAGGTCGACAGCGATTTCCAGCGTCAGGGTGTCGCCACTCTTCTCTACGAGAGGGCTCTTGCTCTTGCGCGAGAGCGCGCCGGCACCCTGCTGTCAGACTCACGTCTGGAGGCTGAGGCGCGGGCCTTCTGGGAGAAGATGGTTGCAGCCGGACTGGCGAAGCAGCGGCGTGAGGGACGCGTCTCGTATTACGCGATGCTCCCCGGAGCGACGCTGTTGCCGAACGCGGCGATCCGGTATCTGGAGCCCAACCCGCCGCGCGGGTGGGTGAAGTAATGGCGATTCTCGCACCGGGGAAGCGCGTCGTCCTGATTGGCGACTCGCACATGGAGGCGCTGGGGCCGCGGCTTCAGCGCCGGCTTCCTCTCGTGTCGGGCGTGCAGGTCCAGCAGGTCGTGCCACGCCGCGGATGGTCGGCGCGCCGCTACGTGCGCGAGGGCGGCATCCGGCCGCTCACGCGCGGTGCCGATGTCGTCGTCATCGAGCTGGGGGGCAACGACGCGTCAGCCAACGTCAGTCCCGCGCGCCACGCGCAGGACGTCGCGACGCTGATGGGCCAGGCGGCACCGGCGAAGGTCATTTGGGTGGGTCCTGGTGTGACGCTTCGTCCCGATCTGGAGGCGGCCCGTGCGCCGCTCAGGGAGACGCAGCGGCGCGTGGTGCCGGCTCAGGGCGGCGCTTGGATCGATGCTCAGCCGATGACGCTGGAGAGCGACCTGCGGAGCGATCGCGTCCACTTCTCGGCGGGCGGTTACACCCGGTGGGCCGACCTCCTTGCGCCGGCTCTCGCACAGGTGGGGATCGGCGCTGGCCGCGCCAACGGCAACGGCGGCGGACTACCCGTGTGGGTGGGCCCCGCCATCTTGGGCGGCGCCGCTGTCATCGGGCTCGGGCTCTTTTTGCTGAGCCGCCGTCGCCGCTGAGCGGATCTCTTCGAGGAAGATGCCCGCGCCGGGCGAGATGTGGATGCCGGCCTGTGCCAGGACGGTTGCGCCCATCTGAGTCGAGAGCTGAATGTCGAGCATCGCAGCGTCGGTCTGAAGTGCCAGGTGCAGGTCCATGATGAGCTGGGCCCAGGTCTTCGGCTCCCACCCCTTCGACTTCATCAGCAGGAGCTGGTCACGGATGTTGTCGAGCATTCCCGGGCGTTCCTGAGCGTCGTCGGGGTCGACCTGGGGCGCGCCCTCGAAGAGGGACTGGAGGTCAACGTCCGACAGGTCGTCGTCGTCGTCGCCGTCGTCGAGAAGCGCCTCGAAGTCGTCCGGGTGCATGTCGACAGCGACGTCGTCGCTCAGGGGGTTGTCGTCGATGAACCTCTGCACCGCGGCGCCATCGCCGGTCTGCTCGTCCTTCCATTCGGAAAGCGTCTGCGGCGCGTAGCGCATCGGGTTTGGGTCGAGCCACGCTCTGCGCGCGTCGGAGTCGTTGAGGGACAGCTTGTCGATCCACTCGTCCTCGACGTCGATCAGCGGCGTGTCCTGGCTCCCGTACATCATGGCGTGCGCCTGGAACGCCTTGAGGTGGCGGACGCCGGGGGCGTCGACCTCGGTGGTGAGCTGCGACAGCTCGGCAACCGCGAGGCCCTGACGTATCCCTTCGAGCTGCAGGAGCTGCTCCAGCTTGCCGAAGTTCCGCATGACCTCGGAGACGAGCGGGGCCGGGAGTCCCCGCGCGACGCGGAGGTATACCTCGGTGCGCAGGTGGAGGTACCGCTTCTCGTCGTCTTCGTGGCGGAAGCGAATCACTCCTCTTCGTCCTCCGGCTTGTCCGCGTCTGCGTCTGCGTCCTCGTCCTCGGTGTCGAGCGCGTAGCCCATCTCCTCGAAGCCGCGCTCCAGCCACATCTCGGCCTCTTCGAGCCGGGTCCGGGCGAGCGAGAACTGGCGCGAGATGGTCCCCGCCGCTGCGATCGCGTCGAGCGCGTCGTCGAGCGCATTGCCGGCTTCGACGAGCATCTCCTTCTGCTCTGCCGTCAGCGGCTCTTTCGGGGTCCGTACTCGCTTCTTCCGCGGCTTCTTGTCCTTGTTGGCGCCCATGCCCGTCTCCTTAGTTGAGTCCGCCCTTGGCGGATTCGGCTCGCATCGCGGCCGTCATCAGGTTCTGCACGACGATCGACATGACCTGCATCATGAGGTCGTGGCCGACGCTCGCCTTGATCGTCGCGTCGTTCCAGTCGAAGTCGATCGACTGCTTGTAGACGACATCGCGTCCGTCGTCGCGCGAGACCTTCTCGCGGATCTTCTTCTTGCGCCTGACGCGGGCGAAGGAGAAGGTCTTGACGGCTTCGACGATGGCGGTCGCGAGCATGTGGTCGTTGACCTGGGTCAGCGTCGGCTCGGGCCGGTTCATGATCGAGTAGGCGACGGCGCTGTTCTTCACGCGGAAGAGCACCAGCAGGCCGTCCTCGCGGAGCGCGGCCTTGACGCGCTCCTCGGGGGTCAGCAGCTCCCCCGCCTTTTTCAGGGACGGCATTCGAGGAGCATGCCGACTTTGTCTGACAGCCGCAACCCCTCTGCGGTTGCTCAGCGCGGTCGTGGCGCGCTACGGTCAGGCGTGGTCGCCTTGCTCGCCTTCCCGCTTCAGGTGGCGCCCGGCTTCCGTGCGACGGCCGTCGATACCAAGCACAGCGGGGCGCAGTGCCCCAATAGTGCGGGGCGCGACCCCCGGACCTACCGCACGTACGGGGTCGACCATCCGATCGAGCGCCCGGTGCTCTATCCCAGCTTCGCCGATCGGCGGGGCGAATACTTCCATCACGCGACGGACATTCTCTGCCCCCGTGGCACGCCGGTCGTCTCGACCACCGACGGCCGGGTGCTCGTGGAGACGAGGTACCGCGGCTCGACGAGGCCTGGAGCCGGGCACAGCGAGCGCGGCGGCTGGTACGTCTACGTGCGAGATCATGACGGGAACACGCACTACTACGCCCACATGAAGGATCTGCGCGTGCGCCCTGGGGACGCCGTGCGGGCTGGGCAGAAGCTCGGCACCTGTTGGGACAGCGGCAACGCCCAGGGCGGCTGCCCGCACGTTCACTACCAGGTCCGCGACGCCGCCGGACGCGCCGTTGACCCCTTTCCACTCTTGCGGCCCATCTACGAGGCCGGTGGATGGCAGGGGCGCCCCGTGGGCAACGGCGGCGACGTCCTCTCCATCGCGCTCCCCGTCGTCGGGACCGTGGTCGTCGTGGCCGCCGCGGGTTTCGCCTTCTGGGCCTGGCGGCGGTCCAGGTGAGCTACCGCCGTCTCGGACTCGCCGGTGCGCCGTCCGGTGACTGGGGCCAGCTCGTCACGAAGGACGGGTTTCGCTACCAGCTCACCGACGACGACGTGCTCTGGGCGGCTCGGATGATCTACGGCGAGGGCGGTGACGATCTGCCCGGGGTGCTGTGGGCCACGGCGCAGCGCTTTGCGGGGATCCCGGCGCGCCGCCGCCTGCACCCGACCTATCGGGGCATGCTCGTGCTGTGGTCGGAGCCGCTCATGGCGAGTCGGACCGACACCGGCTCGTACTGCCTCAGCCATCTCGAATCGGCCCGTTGCACGCCGCGCAAGATGGCGGTCCGCGAGCTGATCCGCTCCCTCCCCTGGGAAGCCCCCTACCCATCGTCCGTCACGGTCGGCGACCGAACGGTCCGGCTGAGCGTCGACCGCTGGGAGCGGGCGAAGCGGATCGCTTCTCGCTGGGCCCGGGGAGAGGAGTCGAACACGGTTCCGCAGGCGATCGACATGGCGCACACCTCGGTCGCTCCCCCGCCTCCTATCAGGTCGTGAAGCAGGCGGGCGGCAACGTCTTCTACAACAACCCGCTGTCGCGCGGCTGGCCTGCCGATCAGGTCGTTCTAGAGTACGCCGGCCGCATCGCTTCCGCGGGCCCGGACCTCTCCATCGTGATCCCCGTCGTGGGCGTCGTCGGTGTGGCCGCCGCCGCCGGGTTTGCCTTCTGGGCCTGGCGGCGGTCGAGATGATAGGGTAGGCGCATGGGAGAGCAGTCCGGCGGCAATCCCCGCTTCAAGAGCGCGGGAACACAGTGGAAGTCCTCGTGGAAGGGGCGCGTTCCGTTCACCGAGATGTGCTGCATCGACGGCTTCAACCAGAGCGGCATCACCGGCAACTGGTACCAGGATCTCGGCGGCGTCCTCCCCCTCGTCCCCGCGAGCGGGTTCTTCATCTCTGCGGTGGTCGGCATCGGTTCCCTGCCCCTTCCCGGCGGCAGTGGGACGGCGGTCATTGCGTCCAACGGAAACGTCGCCGGTGAGGGCTGGGAGCTTGTTGCGTTCGATGGCGCGCTGACGCCGGCCGGCGATCCCACCGTCGGCTTTGCGTTTCGCGTTTACGACGGCGTCGGCATCACCGCGGTCGTCTTGCAGGGAGGCGCGGGAGTCTACGCGATCGAAAACAACTCCGGTGGCGGCATTGAGCCTCAGCTCGGTGTGGACCAGCTCCTCTTCCGGATCTTCGCCTGGTTCGAGGCGCCCGGCGCCTTTACCGACGGCGCGATCAACATTGCCGTCGAGGGCACCTCGCAAGGACCGATGGTCGCCCTGGCCGCTCCTTACGTGAACACCGATCCCCGCTTCTTCATGGGTGTCGGGCAGGGGCTCAACCCGTTCTTGGCCCCGAACTGCATCCAGGGTCTCGTGGGCGGCGACGGAATCCCAAGCGGCACCACGGTCGCGGACATGGACAGTGTCATCGCGGGAGACGTCCCCACCGACTTCCCGGGGTGGATCCACGAGGTGGGCCTCGGGTTCACGCAGCTGGGCGACAACCAGTTCGATGACGCGGCCGAGAACCAGATTGTGGCCCCCACGGGGGGCACCTTTGTCCCGACGCTCAGCCCGACGAACGGCTGGCGTGCGAACAACCCAGCGCTCTCGGTTGGACTGGCGCCCGACCCGCTGGCGCCTTTCCTGGGGGCGGTGAGTCTGACGCCAGCGTTCCCGCTCGTTTTCCCTCGCGACACTCTCACGGTGGCCTGTGCTCAGCCGTCCGTCTTCTGGGCCCAGACGATCGCCTAGTCGACGAGCCCGCGGGCCATTTCCGCGGCCGCGTCACGCACGCGCAGGAGCACGTCCTCGTGAGCGGGGGCCGGGCCCGAGAGGCGGTCCAGGTAGACCTGCGTGGTCGTGGGGCTCGCGTGTCCCAGGAACGCCTGAATGTCCTGCAGCCGGACGCCGGCCTCGTCGAGGTCGCGTGCGGCCATGTGGCGGATGGCGTGGATGCGGACGCCTTCCATGTCGACGTCGGCGCGGATGGCCGCGCGCTTCAGGATGTCGTTCATCATCCGGTTGCTGAGCGGCCTGTCGGGATCCAGGTGCTTGGTCAGGTGGCAGGTGCGCGTCGCCGTGAAGACGCCCGCGTCGGGGTGCAGCCCGTGGAGCCGGTCCGCGGCGATCCAGTACGCGCGCATGGCGTCGTAGCAGACCTCGGGCAGCTCGAACGACTGGACCCTGCCGCCCTTCGTCTTGACGGTGTAGGAGCGCGGCCGTGACCGCAGGCTCAGGTCGCGGATCCTGAGCTGAGCGACCTCGGCGCGCCGCCGCCCGGTGAAGGCGAAGAAGATGAGGATCGCCTTGTCGCGCAGGCCGGCTTCGTCGGAAGGGATGTTGTCGACGATTTCGCGGAAGACCTCCCAGTCCATCGCGGTCGCGCGGGCGTAGGGTGTCGGTTGGATGTCGCTGCGCGGCACGAACTTGAACGGGTTGGAGCTGAGCAGCGCGTCGCCGTCGGTGCCGTCGGGGCGGCACAGGAAGTCGAACAGGCTGCTCACCGCGCTCAGGCGACAGTAGGTCGTCGACTCGCTCACCCCGTGGTGCTCCAGCAGCCACTTCTTGAACGCGACAGCGTGGGCGACGCGCACCTTCTCCGGTGAGATCCAGTCGAACAGCTCGAAGAATTGCATGATGCCGCAGCGGTATGCGCGCCGTGTGTTGGCCGGTTTGCCTTCGAGGAAGGCGGTGACCATGAGCACGTATCGCTCGAACCGCTTCCGGTCTCCGTTCCCGAAGTTGCGGATGGTCACGGGGTCCAGGGGGACGATGGCACTCATTGATCGGATTCTAGCGCGGTTGACGCCGAACCGCTTGTCCGACAAGATGCAACACTGTCAGACAGCCAGCCGGAGAAACCATGAAGATCGCTGAACTATTGAACGGCGCGTCGAAGCGGAAGAAGAAGGTCGAGGTCCGCGTGCCGGCGAAGCTCCAGGCGAAGCTGGGGACGACCGCGAAGGGCACCGTCTTGCGGATCGTGCCGAAGGGGTCGATCACGTGGGTCGAGGTGAAGATCGGCAGGAAGACTTACAACTTCAGGCCGCAGGATCTGAGCCCCGCGTGACCTGGAGTCTCGACAACGTCGAGGACCGGGCGCAGCTCTACGACGACTTCGAGATCCCCCCGCGTCCGGTTCGTGAGGCGCTGGTGTTCGGTGACTCGGCCAAGCTCGTGTTCGTCCCGGAGTACCATTCGGCGGGTGCGTCCGGCGAGCGGATGTGGGTCACCGTTACGAAGGTCACGGAGGGTCGCTACGAGGGGGAACTGGCGAACGATCCCGTCGTCGTCACGGACCTGCAGCGCGGTGCCCTGGTGACGTTCGGCCCGGAGCATGTCTGCAGCATCGAGGAGAGCGACACCCTTGCTTCGGTCTTCGCGCGTGAGGAGCGCGGTGGCGAAAACTGATTCGCTGACCGTCACGGTCTGCACCTGGGAGCCGCAGCACACCCTCGATCTCATCGAGCTTCAGCAGGCGGCGGTGCGGGACGGCACCATCAAGAAGCTCGTGAAGAAGCACGGCCGGGGCACCCCCGCTCTTCGGGCTGCGATGGCGAAGGCGAAGCTCGTCTCGGTGAAGATGTCCCCGCGGGGCGAGCCGGTTTGCCCGGAGTGCGCGGCGCTGATGGAGTCGGTCGTGGCTCGCGGCGGCATCACCGACCGCGCCGAGGCCGTTCGCGATGTGGTACAGGATTTCGACAAGGCGATCGAGCGCACCAGGAAGGCGCGGAACTCGTGAAGCGTCGTCAGTTCAGGCGACTGTGGTCCACGATGATCCGTCGCTGCCACAGCCCGGACGACAAGTCGTATCGCTGGTACGGCGCTCGCGGGATCGTCGTCTGCCCCGAATGGAGAACTAGCTTCGACGCCGGGGCTTCAGGGCGACGTGTTGCGCTTGGTGCGGGAGAGAGGGGAGGTTCGTCCCCCGGAGGTCGCGGAGGCGCTGGGCAGGGCGGTTCCAACCGTGAATGCTACCCTCCACAACCTGATGAAGGCTGGGCGTCTCAAACGGGTGCGTCGCGGCGTATATGCCCCCGTAGTTGAACTGGACACAACGTCCCCCTCCTAAGGGGAAGATGGGGATTCGATTTCTCCCGGGGGTGCTTGGTGAGGAGAGAGGCGACAAAGGACAGATGCGAAAAACCATCAGCTCGATGATCGATACCGTGGCCAATGCGCCTCGCGTGCAGCGTATCCGGGGGCGCCTGTTCTTCTACCGGGTTCGGGCGCTGGTCCCCCTCGTGAGCCTGGAACAGCGGCTCGTGGACTACCTCATCGAGAGGATCGACGAGCGCCTGGACGACGCTGACGTGGAACTCTTCGAGGGCCCGGAGCCGCCGGACTACAAGCACTAGACGAGGTAGAGCTTGCGCTTGATGCCGGTCTCGCGGAGCTGACGGGCCTGCCAGTCGGTCAGCTGATGGATCGGCGTCTGTCCCGGCGTTTCGTGGATGATGATGTTGCCGTCCGACTCTTCCTGGCAGGGGACAACGAACATGTCGATGTTCTTCGCACTTTTCGCGTGCTGGTTGCCCAGCGGATTCTTGTAGGCGAGCCCGACGACGACCGGCTTGCTGCTCCCCGTACCCGGGTTCGGTGGGTCGAGCGGACGGAAGTCGCTGATGTCCGCGTCGACTACCGGAACGCCCCACGCGAATCGCGGCAGCTCGTGCATCTTGGTGGCGAAGACGACAGCCACGCGCCGGTTCATCTTGGCCAGCTCGTAGAGCATCTCGGGCTTGTTGTGACCGGAGTAGCTGAACGTCAGGTCGTACTCGACGTCGGCTTCTCCCTCGGGGTCGCGCCCAGGGATCTTCGTGTAGTCGTAGAACCACATGTCCGGGTAGAGCCGGAAGATGTCGGGGAAGAACAGCTCCCACGGGATATCGCTGAAGACGTTGAGCCGCGTGAACGGCCAGATGTTCGAGCGCCGGTAGTGTCGCCCCACCGCGTCGATGAGCACCCGGCAGAAGGCCAACGGCTCCTTGATGAGCGCGCTGGTCTTGGCGAACTTGACCACGTAGTTGTACCGGTCGACGTTGTTCTGTCCGCTGTACACGAGGCAGCTCGCGCCGCACTCGGCAGTCTTGCGGAAGCAGACGGTCCCCGAGGTTTTGAGCTGGAACTTTTTCGCCTCGCGCCGGGCGATCGGATCGTCGAACGCGGTGGCGGCCAGCTTGGCGTCGTAGGCCAGCGCATGAGGGGCCAGCGCGAGCCCCCAGGCCTCAGGCGGCGCCGCGCCTTCCAGCTGCTTGGCTAGGTAGCGAGGCACCTCGACGTCCAGCTTCTTCTTCATCTTGGCGTTCTGGGCGAGGAGAGCTTCGACCATCCCCTTCGGCGTCTGCCAGACACCCACGTCGATGTCGTGCCCCGCTTTCATCGTCTTGGATGACGGGAAGTGCGGCACGAGAGCAGCGTGCGCTGCGATGAGCCCCGGGTCCCGGTTGTCGGTGTGGTTCTCGAACACCTCCAACTGTCCTGTTTTCTTGTCGCGCTCCCACTTCAGCTTCCGCTTGGGGTAGCGCGCCAGCACCTGTTCGAGCGTGATCGGCGACAGCTTCGCCTTCGCGAGCGCACGGTACGGGTCTTCACGCATCTTGGCGTGGGAGCGCGGCCGCGCGTTTGCTGCCAAAGGAACGCCGCTCTCCTCCAGCCACTCCTGGGGCGCGTCGAACCAGACGTTGCCCAGATTGAGGGATGCAGCGTACTCCAGAGCCTTCGCGCCGCTCGTCTCGACGACGTCGATGA
>Ga0255055_10001182_pt1 | contig 19532 bp, 18 predicted proteins | sample JV7_2_27_MG_FD_188633 | JGI IMG/M metagenome (GOLD analysis project Ga0255055, IMG submission 188633) | Seawater microbial communities from Jervis Inlet, British Columbia, Canada - JV7_2_27 | ecosystem: Environmental > Aquatic > Marine > Inlet | place: Canada: British Columbia | collected...
TCCTTCTTAGTTGCATTCGATTGTATTTATTCCTGCCGCCTGAGTGAATTCATCGATAAGGATAATGATCTTGTTCACTACAGCGGTCTGACGCGGCGGGTTACCCTGATGCAAGAGAGAGTCTGGACCTCTCGGTGCGATTCGTATGAGAGTAGGAGGAGGAAGATGACAACCGATCCAATGGAAACTGTTGAGCCCAAGCTCAAGAAGCTGGATACCTTGTGGTGGGCTGTTGCCCTTATCTGGGCCGGCGTCGTATTCGGCGCCGAAAGCCTGGATTTCCTACCCCAGATTGGAGATGCCGAGGTATGGAGCTGGATCTTTATTGGAGCCGGGCTATTTGGCCTGGTGCTGAACTTCTACAGCCTCTCAGCTGATGAATATCAGGATCCAACAACCTGGGATTGGATTTGGTCTGGGGGACTCACGCTCGTCGGGGCGGCCGCCTTCGTGGCATTCGATTTCCCCTGGTGGCTGGTTCTGATCGTACTCGGCGGAGCGATCCTGATCAGCGCGCTGCGGAAAAAAGACTAATTCTCAACAATCATCTTAGGCATCTTCCGGTTGCCTCTGAGCTGATTGGCTAGTCGGAAATCATAAATGCTGTGGGTCGGAGTGCTCGGACTGGAATCCGCGCTTTTTCATGCATCCATCCTCAGCGCGAATCCGCGTAATTAGTGTATTCCGCACTTATTTGGGACATAATTCCTGATAATCCCGTGATAACTAACGTTATCAGGAATTGTTTCTGCTTTCTGCCCCCAAGAGGGGGATATTCGGAAACATTTCCTCATAATCATTAGTTAGCGGGCGCCCAGAACTGAGGAGTGAGATGGAATACGATCAAACCAAGATTGACGAAGCAGTTCTCGCCCTTCTGTATCTCAACTTCTTCGAGCACGGGGGGGTGACCAGGGCGTGGAAGGGATTCGACTGGGATTCGATGAATCGACAGTATGAGAAGGGGTACATTGGCGACCCAAAGAGCACAGCCAAGTCTGTTGTTGTGACGGAAGAAGGGCAGTCAGCAGCTGAAGCGATGTTCACCAAACACTTTGCAGTGTGATTTAGCCAGCTATTCGATTGCCAATTCATCTCCTCCTGATTCTGCTAAAGGGCATAATTGATAACCTTGAGGTGCACTCGCAAACTCTTGAAATTCTTGGCTATCACGCCAGTCAATGAGCCGATACCATCGACCGGAGAACTGGGGGATTGGTATGCGAACTTGGTACCCACCGATGCCAGCGATCTCATTGTCTTTGTAAGCGAAAAATCACTTGTGACCGTCGCCATACCTGCCCGGGAGGCTGAAAACCTTGTTTCCAAATTCCGAGCGAGGGTGGAGAACCTCCTTGCGATGCTTGGAGTCTCGAAAGAGAGCATCAGGAGCGAAATCAGCCACTATCAACAAATCCAGTTCGCCAAGACCGCGAGCCGGAGCGTTCTGGGATCGATGAATGATATTGTTTGGAACTATCAGTTCATGGCAGAAAACCGTGACGATAGCGGCTACCTCAGCCTTTCGGACGCCGAGCATAGGCTGAGCAATATGCCTTCGATCGCAAGGAACTTTCTCCCGTCTGAGGTTGCGAAGGAGCTTCTTGAACCCAAAGACCCGCCGAAAGGTGCCCGCTAACAACTCGCTGGAGCACTCTTCTTATCTGTAAGAGGTAGCAGCGTGTTCACGATACCCAGGGCCGAAGCAGATATGTGGTCGGCTTGTGCGCTGATTTCGATCTTCAAGTCCATGGCCTCAATGTACAAAAACCCAATCTGTTTTGCCTTGGAAATCCTGTTCGTTACCACCTTCTTTTAGGCATTGCGCTTGATCTTTTTCTATTTCCGTCCTGCCCGAATGAGCACGTGATCGTTTGGGTTTGGGCCTACAATCAAAGGGGCGAGGGTCGGATTCCAGGCAGGTTATCCTAAGTCACGTACGTTGTAAATTGACAAGTCGAGCAATCACCTGCGCGGGAACAGCCGCCCATGCAAATCTTCGATCTTTGAGCCCAGCGCTTTGGGACTGTCACCGTCGTTAGTGAGGTACTTAGAGTAACTTGTCGAGCAGATCGATCATTTCTTGGTCGCCGCCGGCCGGCGGAACCCAGTCGACCTGAACTACCTCGGCCCCCTGCAGCTCCAGGTTCTTAGCGAAATCCTTCAACCCAACGTTGATGACCACCAACGGCCGATCGATCAGACCTTCCTGATTTTCGTTGACCATGCCTACCTCCGCTCCAGCAATCGTTGGCAAAAGGCGGTCGCGCGGGCGTTGCTAGGGAACACGAGCACGCCACATTCTTTCAGCATCTCGATCTGCAGATCCATGTCTTGGGGGTCCGGCTTGGTCCCGCATACGGAAGCCACGATGGTCAAATCTCCGCCCCGCTTGCTTCGGATCGCCTTTGCCTCCTGCAGCGAATCCATCAAATCGCCAACCGGATCGCTCGCTGCGTTGTAACCAAATATGAAATCTAGCAGCAGGATGGCGACCTCCGGATCTGCGGCCTCGGCCAGGATGCGCTTCGCACGCTCGGCCGCATCGATCATCGGATGGAGTTTGCCAAGCGTGTAGTGTTCGTCGCCCATATCCACCAGCGTATGTTGACGGCTGATGTCAAGGTGATCGAGCTTCAGCCCAGGTTGGATCGGGCTGTTGGAATAGACATCAATACCCGCATCCCGAAGGATTTGCTGCGACTGGTAGCAGAAAGTCCCTCCAGCGAAAATGCCGCGCAAGTACCTTTGTTCATCACTCCACCCCGCAACCGCGGCTTTGGCAAGGTCCTGCCCGGATTCGCGGTCCTGCAGAACCTCTTTCGCGCCTGCAATCCCTGCTGCCGTGAGCGCCATGCCGCTGGCCTCATCGATCGTGCGCGCCAACTGGAAGGGATTGAATCCGCCCACTGATGACTGATTCAAGCCAAGGAAACAGCCAATCAGCGGCTTACTGAATGCCTTCGTCTGTGCATGGAGCGCGGCCAATGTCTCCGCCTCAGGCGGCTTGGCAATGACGGCAATAAGTTCTGTGTCCGGGTCGGCCTCCAGGAGCCGTATCGCCGCCAGGGTAGTCAGGCCGCCGATGGCGTCCGATAGATCGTTGCTGCCTGTGCCGATCGCGTGCGAGATCCCACCGCCCGCGTTGTGTACTTGAGTGGTGAACTCCTGCAGGCCGGTCCCTGAGGGACCTACGGCGCCGATCGTGCCGCGCCGCACGGCGTTGGCGAATCCAATTCCGACACCATTGAGGATGCTCGTCCCACAATCGGGGCCCATCACGAGCAATCCCTTGTCTTGCCCGATCTGCTTCAACTCTAGCTCGCGCTCCAGTGAAACGTTGCTGCTGAATATGAATACGTTCATCCCGGCCTCCAGCGCTTTCCCGGCCTCATCGGCGACATAGTCGCCTGGGATGGAGAACACCGCCAGGTTAGCGTCCGGCCTTTGTTCGAAGCCGGCCCGCAGCGTCCGAGCGTCGGAAGCAGGCGACTTTGCCGCCATCGACTTTAGAGCCTCATCCAGGCTGTTGATGACTCCCTCTGTGACGTTCCCCGAGCGCGAAAGAACGGCCACGACCAGGTCATTCGCCGTGGCAGAGTCGATCTCTGGCCCCGCAATTCCGATATCGGCGAGCAGGCGCTTGTTCGCGTCGGTGCCCATAACGACCGCGGTCTGCTCAACTCCAGGCGCTTCAGACAAATGGTTGTTGATCCCCATCAGGAATACGGAATCGTAATACTGGTTTTTCCGGACGGCGATTCCAGCATGCATCGATGACTCACTCTCACTCATTACTGTGCCCTCAAGCTCCACTGTACTTTTGGCCGAAGGCAATCAGCGCCTGCTTGAAGCACTCCATTGGTGGGCGAACCAAGCCGGCTCCGATAATCGGGTGTCCCGGCTCCTTGTGCGCGATCGCCGTGTCGATTATTGGCAGGAGATTAGACTGGACGACCTTTCGAATGTCGATCCCCAGCGGCGCGCCGATGAAGCCAAGTGCCGGCAGCCGGTAGGTAGGATGCTCGCCTGCGGTGATCGTGGCCATCTCGCGCGTATACTCCAGCGCCTGCTCAGGCGTCCCACCAACCAGGGCCAGGATGCCCGGCGCACCACCCAGGACGAACCCACCCCAGCCGACGGTCTCGGCGATGGCCGAGTCGCCCATGTCCAGCCCCGCATCAGCCTTTTTGTACCCGGTCAGGAAGAGGCCGTCTACTTCTGGCGCAGGGGCTGTAAACCATGTCTCGCCCAATCCGCTGACACGTATCCCGAAGTCGGTGCCGTTGCGCGCCATTGCTGTGACCAAAGTGCTGAACTCAATCCCATGCGCGGCGTCGGCGATCGCTTTTCCGCTCGCCATCGCCAGACCCAGGAAAATCAGATTGTGGTTGGTGACTAAGCGCAGCGTGTTTAGCAGCGACTCCCCGTCGACTCCAGCCTCTACCATCGCAACCGCCATGGCGTTGGCGAAGAGGCTGGATGAGGCACTGTGGCGATTGTGCAGCTCGTCTCCCATCTGAAGTGCCTGTACGATGATCGGCTTCAGCGGGAGACCGTCCCTGTTCAGCAATCCCTGGCGAAGCGCCGGTGCCCACACATCACGCCAGAGGCGCAGACCCTGCAAGGCATCATCGCTGAATTCGCCAAACTGCTGACGGCCTTCGACCTGGCGGCAGTAAGCTCGATTGCCGAAGGTGGTGTTCTCTACCACCCAGACTGGAGCTGAGGGTGAGATAGTGCCCGCCATCGGGCCAACACTGTCGTGATGGTGGTTGGGCTCCAGTCGAACTCCACCGGATTCAAGAAGTGCACGCGCTTCATCCGGAGAATCCGCCCAGCCCTCGTAAAGCACCTGGCCCATCAGAGCCCCCTGCTGCGCGCCGCACATCCTGCCCCATTCGATCGGCGGGCCGGAATGGGTGATCAGCTTTCCCTCCATCCCGGGGATCACTTCACCTGCCGGCGCGATGTCTACCAGCACCGGCTCTCCCTCGGTTAGCTTCTTCAGCGCTTCCTGATTTGCCGCTTCGATTCTCTGTTTGATTTCCATCGCTCCCGCTTTCAGCCCGTTGGCGCCGGAACGCGCTCATCGGGCATCCAATGTTGGATTGGGTCCTTTGTATTCTTCATCAGCAGCATTCCTGTTAACAGGCCGGTGACCTGGTCGCTGCCGGTTGTATGCCCGATTCGATCCAGCCTCCGGGCGATGCGCAATGATTCAGCCACGCCGCCCATACTTAGCAGCGACCGCAGCAAGTAATGAAGATCTTCCGCTCCAAAGCCGGCCGCATGATCTGAAAGCATCACAAAGCTAATAGGATGCGTCCTGGGCTTTGCCTCTTCAATCCATGAGGGAACCAGGTCCTCAGACCATCGTTCGGATACCCAGCGCTCTGCCCGAAGGTGGGGGGCGGTGAACAACAGCCCACCGAGAAAATCGTCACCCGAGGGTGTGAGCCCGGCTCCAAGGCCGATCAGGGCCTCTCCATGTTGCAGAACTGTTGGCAGGTCACCATTCAGGCTGGCCTCAACAACGGACTCGATGGCATGTTTGGCAGCGCGCTGGGCGCTGTTCAACTCCAGGCTGTTCGTTTCGGGCGATCCTCGCCGGAGAATAGTTTGGATAAACACTCCAAATCCATCATCATTCAGCGGCCTGTACATAGAACAGAAGCCGTGCAGCCTTTCGAGAATTGCCCGAGAGGTGGAAGGTGACTTGGGGAAGATTGAAGAACTATGCCACTCACGCGCCCGGTCGATCTCGAACCGGTACCGCTCGCCGATCAGCAGCGCATCTCCGAGTGCTCGGAACGGCGTCCCTGCCTCACACTTCGGGATTGGTCCTGTCACCCTCATCCCGCGTCGGTGCAGCGGTACGCGTTCGGTTCCAAGCCAGAAGACCTGGTCCCGAGTGGTCCTGAGATAAATGGCACGGGAAACCGAGACCAGCACCTCTCCCCGGACGTCGGTCCGGATTAGGTGTCGGGCATATTCCCCTATTTGGTCAACTTCCGCCGGCGTTCCGTACACGGATCTCTCCAAAGTCTTTGAGTTGCTGGGCAGGGGAGCAAATCCCTGCCCAGCAATCCTTTCGAAACACAGCTACTGTCGAAGACTTAATTACTGTGAGCTGCCTACCATGCCCTGGACGAGCCAATCTACCGAGCTCATCAGATCGGGCGTAAGTACTTCGCCTTCGGCAACGACAACGTTTCCATCTTGATCATAGATGGGCCCAGCGAAAACGACTAAATCGCCTGCCTCAAGGACCGCGCTCACATCCATGACCTCATCCTGCACTTCCTGGGGAACTCGAGGCCCGAAGGGGGCCATGGCCATACAGCCATCCCACAGTCCGCAGCGCAGGAAGATCGGCTCCCAGGTCCCATCGAGGACGGTCGAGGTCAGCCAGGTGAGCGTGTCACCAAGCGTGTAGCCCGTGCCAGAGATCCAATACTCTGGCGCAAACTCCTGCGCATGGAGTGACTGGAACCCGACCGAATACGCCCCACGTGTCTCGGCGGTCGAAATAACCGTCGCCGGCGAGTCGACATGCATGGTGATCACGTCTGCTCCCTGGTTGATGAGCGCGTTGGTCGCATCCGCTTCCTTCGCGCTATCGCCCCAGTTGAAGGTATACGACACCGTCGTTTCTACATCCGGGTTAACCGAAAGGGCTCCGAGGTGGAAGGCATTGGCGAAAGTGAGCGTCCACCCGAGCGGGAACGCGGCCACAAAACCGAGTTTGTCCGTCTCAGTCATGTTGCCCGCAGCTACGCCCATCAGATACCAGGCTTCCGGCGGCTCACCGAAGAAATTGGCGAAGTTGCCGCTCATCTCCCACCCACCGGCATGCTCGAAGATCACGTCCGGATACTTGCCCGCGAGCTCGAGCGCCGGGTACTGGTGGTTAAACGCGGTTGCAATGATCATCCCGGCGCCTTCGGAGATCATGTTCTCGATCGTAGTTGTTGCCCCGGCTTCCTCAGGTACGTTTTCGGCCTCGATGATCTCGACGCAGTCGATGTTATCGGCGATGGCCATGACGCTCTCATGCATCGCCTGGTTGTAGCCGGCGTCGTTGATCGGCCCACCGTGCAGCGCTCCAATGATCAAGCACGGTCCTTCTTCTGTCGGCTCTTCGGGCGGCGGAACCGCGGTTGGCTCCTCCTGCACAGGTTCTTGAGCCGTAGTGGTGGGCTCGGCTGGCGCCTCAGTGGGCGTTTCCGCCGTCCCACATGCGGCGAGCAGCAGGGCAAGAACCATCAATGCGCCCATCACGGAATACAGCGGTTTCTTATTCATTGTTACTCTCTCCTTTTCTTGTTCGTGACTCTCATCCAGCAGGCCGTATGTCTGCCGATTCCTACAGTCATTCGGTGCCCATATAGACTCGTCCAAGGCTGGCAGGGGCCGCGTATTTCCGTGAACCTCCCCACAGCATCAGTACAAGGATCGTCAACAGATAGGGCAGGGTATCGAGCAGAAATGGTGAAATTTCCACGCCGCTCGCCTGGAGCAGCAATTGGAAGGCCACCGCGCCGCTGAACAACAATGCGCCCGCAATCGCCCGAATCGGGTTCCATTTCGAGAAGATCACCAGCGCAATTGCGATGAACCCCCGCCCGCCGGTCATAAACTCGGACCAGTTAAGGACGTAGGCGATTGTCAGATGGGCCGCCCCCAGGCCAGCGAGCAAGCCGCCGGCAAATAGCGCCTGATACTTGACCAAATTTGGATTGCGGCCGGCAGCGAATGCAGTGTCGGCGTTCTCACCGACCGCGCGGACACCCAGGCCCCAGCGGGTGCGGAAAAGCAGCCACCAGACGAAAACCGCGGCTGGGATCGCCAGATAGATGAGCATGTCAAATTGAAAAAGCGACGAATAGCGTGGGGGCAGGTTTGCGAGGCCCGGTAGCGCAAATCTTGGCAGCCCGTCAATCCTCAACCCTACGAAGGCTCTGCCAATCAGTGCGCTGACGCCAAATCCAAAAAACATCAACGCCAATCCGCTCGCAAGCTGGTTCCCTTTGCGGGTGACGACAAGAAAAGCCATGATGATGTTGGTCAGTCCCCCGGCCAATACCGCGGCCAAGATCCCGAAATATGGATTTCCGGTCAGCGAGGTCACCGCAACCGCCGTGGCGCCGCTGATGAGCAGCACGCCTTCGAGTCCGAGGTTGACAATGCCCGCACGCTGGTTGATGGTTTCACCCAGAGTTGCGTATAGCAGGGAGGCGCCGGAAAAAAGCGCGCTGGAGAGAACTCCGAGGATTGCCAGCGCGGTCATGTCGTTCTCCTGCCGGGGAAGATATTAATGCCCGAGAGCACCACAAACAGCGCCATTGCGAGCAGAATGTTGATGACTGCGTACGGGAGCGCGGTCGTTAGCTGAAGCATGCTGCCGCCGGTCAGGATGACGGCCACCAGGAACGAGGTCAGCAGAATGCTGACTGGATTACCGAAGGAAAGCCAGCTGATCAGAAAACCGAGGAAACCTGCTCCGCGCGAGAATCCGGTAAGTAACACTCCGTAATAGCCGGAAACCTGTGCCATACCGGCCAAGCCAGCGATAGCGCCACCGGCGCACAGCACAATCACGATATAAAGCTTCACAGGCACGCCGTTGCGCTGGGCGGCTTCCGGATTTCCGCCTATGGCTCGCATTTCCAATCCCCACCGCGTGTACCGCATGAACAGCCAGAATGCGGCAAGCAAGAAGATTCCGATGAGCAGACCGAGATCGATGCGCGTGTCGGCGAGGGTCGGCAGCCGCGCGGCCTCAACGAAGTTGGGGGTTCTATTGGTGTCCATCGGAGAGTGCCAGAAGCCGAATACGAAGTACGCAACCAGCAAAGGTGCCACCGCGTTCAGCAGGAGGGTGGTGATCGTCTCGTTGACCAACCCCATCGCACGCAGGAGTCCTGGGATCAGAGCCCAGAGCGCCCCACCGAGCATTCCCAGCACGATCATCAGCGGAAGCAATAGCCAAGCAGGGGCAGCGGAGAACGTCAGCGCGCCCCACGTCGCGGCACAGGCGCCCATATAGAGCTGCCCCTCGCCTCCGACGTTAATCAACCCAATTCGAGCGGGCAAAGCGACGGCCAGAGCGGTCAATACCATCGGCGTCATTGCTACGAGCACCTCTGAGAATCCACGCCAGCTCCCGAGTGTGGATCCAAAAAGCTCGCGATAGGAGGTGATCGGGTTCCTGCCGCTGATCAAGATGATGATCCCAAACAGCAGGAGCGCGATCACCAGCATCGATAGGTAGCGGCCGACGGTGCCCGAAAGCATTTGTATGATCACAGATGAGCGGCGGCCGCTCTCAGCGCTAGTGCTCATCGCTTGCCTCCGACCCGGTCATCAGATATCCAATTTGCTCGTAACTGGTCTCGTCGGGGGTGAAGTGCCCCCGGATCTTGCCCGAATGAAGGACGATCAGACGGTCACTCAGGGCGAACAATTCGTCGAGGTCGTCCGAAAAGAACAGCACACCCGCGCCCCGCGCACAGGCTTGGACAAGAGCCTCCCGTGCGGCGATCGCGCTGCGCACATCCAAACCGCTTGTCAAGTAAGAGGCGATGATCAGTGAAGGCTGGTGAGCCAGTTCGCGCACGATCACTAACCGCTGGAGATTCCCGCCCGAGAGTGACCGCGCGAGTGCGTAAAACGAAAGGGTGATATCCAGCTGTTCCATAGTGGCGGTGTATTCCTGCCGGATGGTGTCCCAATCGATCGTGAAGCCACCATTACGCGCATAACGCTCAATCTGGGGCACAGCCATGTTCTCCAGCACGGTCATGTAAGGGGCGACGGCCATCGCCATCGGGCTCTCGGGGATGAACGCCACGCCTTCGCGGCGGATTCTTCTTATGGAGAAACCTGTGGCGTCTTTGCCGTGCAAGACAATGGACCCAGTCGTAGCAGGAAGTCTCCCCAGAACCAGATCCGCCAGCTCCCGCTGGCCGTTGCCGGAAACGCCGGTGATCCCGACGATCTCGCCCGAACGGACTTCGAGATCGATTGCTTTTAGGCTCATCCGCGCTCCCTCCGCCTGAGTCGAGACATTCTTGAGCTCAAGCAGCGCTTCCCCAGCCTCGGACTGTGGACGCTCAATCCTCTGAAACTCGGTCACCGGCCGGGCGAACATCATTTCGATCAGCTTCTGCTCGCTTGTCTCGGCTACGGAAAGAGAGCCAGCCACGCGGCCATTTCGAAGCACCACGATTTGATCGGCAATATCCATCACCTCTTTCAATTTGTGGGTGATGAGGATGATGGCGAACCCATCGGCGCGCAGATTGTCCAATACCTCGAAGAGCGCTTCAATTTCATGCGGGGCCAATACGCGGGTCGGCTCGTCGAGGATCAGCACGCGTGAATCAGATAGCAAGAGCTTTAGAATTTCAGCCTTCTGCAGATCTCCTACCGAGAGATCCATCACCAGGGCGGCTGGATCAACCCTTAGGTTGTAGCGTTCTGAGATGGTCTCTATCCGGCCCGATATTTTTTTGAGGTCCATCACGCGACCGAGATCGCGGAAGAAAAGCGCCATATTCTCCGCCACAGTGAAGGCGGGGATCAGACTGAAGTTTTGAAAGACCATGCCAATCTGTAGTGCACGTGCATCCTGAGGCGACTGAATGCTGACCGGCTTGCCCTGGTGTTCGATCGTTCCAGAGTCAGCTTGATAAAACCCGTAAAGGATCTTCACCAAGGTGCTCTTCCCGGCGCCGTTCTCACCAAGCAAGGCCAGCACCTTGGATGCATGCACATCCAGGTCGATCTGGTCGTTGGCTTTAACCTCGCCGAAGGATTTACTGATCCCGCGCAGTGAAATGAGCGGTGGGGTTTGAGCCTCTGTGGTCAGCTGATCGGTCATGTGAAACGGCCTATGCGACTCAGAAAAATGCTCGCCTGCGCTCCCATCCAGAAGGGGAAAGCACGAATCTAATATAAGCAGCTCCGTCGAGCTTAGTAAGCGTAAATTGTGCGGGTTTTCACAAAGGGAGTTGGGTAGAAACTACGTGCTTACAGCGGTGTTGAGAATTCGAGATCTCAAGCTTTGGGGGCGGTTATATCCCATCGACCAGGCCCTGCTCGCGCTGGTTATATGAACAATAGGGGGCTGCTATATCCCGTCGACCAGGCCCTGCTCGCGGGCGTAACGAACCAGATCGGCACGGCTGCGGGAGCCGGTCTTCTCGGATAGGTTGGAGCGATGCCCTTCCACCGTCCGTACACTGATGCTTAGTTCTTCACCCACCTGCCGATTCGTATAACCCAGAACGATCAATCGAAGCACATCCTGTTCGCGAGGGGTGAGCTTCTCGATCTGCTCTTGCCCTGATGTCGATCCTTCTTCACCGTCATCCACAAGCGGGCGGAGAAGTGCGTGATCGACATACATATCGCCGCGCATAATAACGTTGATGGCGGAGACGAGCTCGTCTTCCGCGGCGCGCTTCAGAATGTAGCCCGAGGCGCCAGCCTTGATTGCCTCCCTCACTAAAGCTTCATCTTCATGGATGGTCAGGATCAGGATGCGCAGATCCGGATACTCGGGTTTGAGCTTCTTGGTCACGGCGATGCCATCCAAATCTGGCATGCTGAGATCCAGCAGGAGGATGTCGGGGGAAGTCTCGGCCACCAACTCGATCGCCTCGTACCCTCCAGCGGCTTCTCCAATCAGCTCAAGCGCAGGCTCAGATTGAATCAGGGTTCGCAGCCCGGTGCGCACAATCGCGTGGTCGTCGGCGATTAGGACCCTAGGCATCGATTGGGATCTCGACGTTCACAGTCGTTCCTTTTCCCGGTGAGCTCTCGATGGCGAAGCGTCCCCTCAACATTTCCACCCGCTCCCGCATGCCAAAGAGCCCGAGTTGATCTTCGCCCGTGGGCGTGGTGGCAAGGAATCCAATCCCGTTGTCCTCAACGGTGGCGACGACGTACCCGTCGCGTTGCGCAATCAATACATCGACCAGCGTAGCGCGGGCGTGCAATGCGACATTGGTGAGCGACTCCTGAACGACACGGAAGATCGCGGTTTCGACCTCGCTTGCCAGCCGTTGCTCGCGCATGCCAACTGTCTCGAATTCCACTCGCAAATCGTATTGTCGGCCAAAATCTTCAGTCAACTGCTTCAACGCGGTCACCAATCCGAGATGGTCGAGACTGGCCGGGCGCAGATTTATCGCCAGATTGTGTAAGTTGTCCTGCAATTCATGGGCGGTCGTCTTGAGTTCGTGTACGGCTTTCAGTGCCGAGTCAGGGTCGAGGGCACTTCGCTCCAGCTCACCCAGTTCGAAAAACAAGCCGGTCAGGAGCTGCCCAGACTCGTCATGCAGCTCTCGTGAGAGATTGAGACGCTCCTCCTCCTGGGCCTTAATCAGCCGCTGGGAAAGGCGGCGGAGCTGCCGGTTGGAGTTGTGTGCCTCCTCGAACAGCAAACTGTTCTGGATGACGACCGCCGCTAAGTTGGCGTAGGAGTGGATCAGCAACTGGCGGTCGCTCGAGAAGAACTCCGTCTCTCGGCTGAGCAGCTTAAGATGGCCGATCAGAGTCCCGCTCACCGTGAGCGGGACAATCGCCAGAGAGCTGTAAGGCTGATTCGAGGAGTTCGAGTGCGATCCGGAAGCATCGAGACCAAAGACATGCATCTGTTCCGGAACCGCGTTATGAGCAGCGGGCAAATCCAACCCACGAATTTCGGCATTCGAAATTCCGCGGGAGGCCACCGATTCAGTCTTTTCGCCGGCCCTGGTAGTGTGCTCGATCCAGGCTGCGTCCAGCCCGAGACGGGAGATAGCCAGCTCGCAGATCGACTGATAGATCGCGGCGGCCTTGTTGGCGTTCAGGAAAAGCCGAGAGGATTCATTGAGGGTTGCCAGATCATCCGCGCGGCGCTGAAGATCACGCGTTGCCCGAATCCGCTCTGTCGATGCTGCCGCTAGGATAAGTGAAGTGAGCGAGACCACCGCAAGGAACGTTTGCAACAGGATTAGGTTGTCGTTTCTCGAGTAGATCGAGAATGGGCCTAATCCCGAAACGGTCGCCCAGATCGCAATCCCGGAAACCACAATCACTGCCGTCGTGCCCCCACGCTGACCGAATCGGATGGCGGCCCAGATAACTACGGGGAAAATCAGGTAGAGCGCGGCCTGGTGAAGGACGCTTGGGCTGGCTGGAAAGATGAAGACATACCAGCTGATGAATCCCAGCAGAACGAATATAAGCACGGCTTCGATGATCCTGCTTCGGCCGCGAAGATTGAGATCTGCCGTCGACCAAGCGAGGATGAAAGGAGTGACCACGAGCGCGCCAAGCAAATCCCCAATCCACCATGTGAGCCAGATTGAACCGAAGGCAGACGATGGCGCTAATCCACTCACCATCAAAATCGAAGCGCCGAACGTGGCGCTGATCATCGTGCCGAAAAAAGCCACGACTCCCAGCGCTGTCACGTCTTGGATGCGGTCCAAGGCCGGATGGAAGTCCAGGAAACGCTGGAGAATGATGACGGCGACAACCGCTTCCAGCGTGTTGCCGATCGACATGCCGACCGCTAGTTCCAGCGGTGCGCCAGTTAGGATGGATCCCAGGAACACTCCCAGCGTGATCCCAGGCCAGAGGGATACGCCGAATAGCAGCAGCGCTGCAAGCGCAATACCGGTTGGCGGCCAGACGGGCGACGTGTTGCTCTGCAGGTAGGCCATCGATAAGCCCACCCGAGCGGCTAGGTGGTAAACAATGGCCAACAACGCGACTCGGAAGAACCAAGTGCGCAATGAACGTCCGTCCAAATCACGTAATCGATGAATTGTGTTCATGGTTAAGCGGGTCATACTCGTGTTTACCCGCGTTGGGCGATTCAACCCTATCGTCTGAAGGCGACGGACCTGACTATGCTCCACTTAATGGCGTGAAGAAATCACTTAATGGCTACGCTTTCAATCTCAGATTTAAGCCTGCAACGCCCCAACCGGTACCAAGAATAAAGCGCAAGGCCTGGGAGCCACGGCCTTGCGCCTTCTTGGTCGTCCCCAGTGAGCACATGAACTTCTGAATTTGGGCCTTCAATCAAGGAGAGGGGGAGCAGGACGTGATCCTAGGTAATATGCTCGACATCGGGTAACTGGCTGCCTCCCACATCCCCTACTCAATCGTCGATCTGCACCAGATAGAGCCCCATAGGACCTATTCTAAATAGCAATCGGAAGGGAGCAGCTAGATAGGTCTTGAAAATCAGTATTCTGGATACGGCCGGGAGGAAGGCTCCCTATCTCTCTAGCGTAGGCGTCTCACTACCCAAGTCCGTTTGCCAGTTAGATCAGGCAAACACGTAGTCAGGTCGAGCTACGATTCGGACTAGGGCAAAATTACTCGGAATCTTTTACCGTTTAGAATTGGGCTCGCTGGAGCACTCTGCGAGTGGAGCCGGACCGGGGATTCAGCAAGGCGGGCGAGAGAAGATTGAGTTCAGGGTGCGCCCGAGAGGATTTGAGGGAGAGATCCCCGGCCGCTCAGCTCGCAGCCGTTATACGGCTTTTCTGCTAACCTAATTTCTTGGCATCATCCCTATTTCAGAATTCTCGATGCGCTTTGTTTGGCATCTATTGTTGGTTGTGAGATTTCGGCCTCTCGCGACTTAATTTCTTAATACGGCAAATGCTCTCCATTGAGAGCATTACAAACATCCATTGGATGCGCCATTCAGATTATGTAAAATAGAATGGTCAATTTAATATCCGGCTGACAGTGAGGGTAGGCCTTGGCGTCGGGAGAAGCCATGTGTCCTCATGGGAGAGTGAAAGCCCGACTTCAAAAAAGGTCGGGCTTTTTCATTTCTGACGATCAGCGCACATGAGTGGATTGGGATCCAAACTGCATCCACATCGCCACCTGTTTATGCAGCCGTCGCAGGGTTGAGCGTGCTACAGGTGATATGTGAAATTCGCAGGCGCGTAACTAGATTCATTTTCATTCCTTAAGGAGGAGACAAATTATGGTGGATACGAGGATCGTTCTTTCAGGATTATGGGTAGCTACAATGTTGACCTTTCTTTGGGGGGATGTGCTGACCATGTTTGCCGGCGACCTTAAGGCGGGAGAAATCGGAGGTATGCAACCAAATCAGATAATGTGGTTGGGAATCGCCGCCTTAATGTTGATACCGATCGTTATGGTTGTGCTCTCCCTGACGTTGCCGTATCCCGCGATTCGCTGGGTAAGCATCGTCGCAGCCATATTCTGGGTAATTTTTAATCTATTTGCCTTGTCTGGATACCCTGCTTATGAAAAATTCTTGATCATTGTGAGCTTTGTGTTTAATGGAATGATTATCTGGTATGCATGGAAATGGGTGGCTTGAATAGGAGGAAACCCATGAAAGCGATTGTCTACACTGAATACGGGCCACCGGAGGTTCTTCAGCTCGAAGAAGTCGAAAAACCTGCCCCTGAAGACAATGAAGTCCTGATCAAAAACTATGCGACTTCAGTAACAGCCGGAGACGTGAACGCGCGAGATTTTTCCCGTGTCCCTCCCGGATTCGGACCCCTTCCACGATTAATGTTTGGGATAAGAGGACCCAGGAAGCCGGTTATCGGATCGGACATTGCTGGGGAGATTGAAGCTATCGGTAAAGATGTACAACAGTTCAAGGTCGGCGACCAGGTCTATGGAATTGATGGTGAAAATCTTGGCGCCTATGCTGAGTACGTGTGCCGGCCGGAAGATGGGGCGCTGGCAACCATGCCAACCAACATGGCCTACGAAGAAGCCGTTGCAATTCCCTTTGGGGCATGCACCGCGCTGTATTTCCTTAGAGACAAGGGGAATATTCAGAGCGGGCAAGAAGTCCTGATCAACGGCGCTTCAGGTGGGGTCGGAGTCTACGCGGTGCAGCTTGCCAAGTACTTTGGGGCCGACGTAACCGGAGTTTGCAGCACCAAGAATCTGGATACGGTGAGAGCGCTGGGCGCCGATAAGGTCATCGACTACACTCAGGAGGATTTCGCCAAGAACGGCGAGACCTACGATCTCGTTTTTGACATGGTAGGCAAAAACTCCTCGTTTTCACGATACAAAAATTCACTGAAGCAAAATGGAATCTATCTAGCTGTCGCCGGCGGACTAAAAGAGATGCTCCAAATGCAATGGACGCGTTTGGTTGGCGATAAGAAGGTGATTTTTGGCGGCGGGATGGCGAGCGAGCGAAAAGACTATCTAATTTTCTTCAAGGAGCTCATTGAGGCGGGAGATCTGAAGGCGGTGATTGACGGAAGCTACCCCTTCGAACAAACCGCCGAGGCCCACCGATACTTCGATGGAGAGCGTAAAAGGGGAAGCGTAGTCATCACATTGGAGCATAGCGACTAGCCTGCGAAACTCGTCTCCCAGATAGATCTTGGACGTTCCGCTATGGGAAGGCGACGGGACGTTTGACCGTCCTGTCGATCCATTCCGCACATACGACAAAGAAAAACAACCTTGATTGAGACCATGAAAGCAATGGTATGGACTCAGTACGGTCCGCCCGATGTTCTTGAGCTTCGAGAAGTAGAAAAACCTACTCCCAAGGACAATGAAGTACTGATCAGGATATGTGCGGCAAGCGCAACATCAGGGGACTGTGAACAAAGAAGTCTCAGTTTGCCATTCTGGTACGCACTCCCTATGCGAGCAGCCCTAGGTTTCAATAAGCCAGAGAGAATAACCATCTTAGGAATGGAAATAGCCGGGGAAATTGAAGCAGTAGGCAACGATGTAAAACGGTTTGGGGAAGGTGACCAAGTTTTTGCGGCCACCAGTTTTATGGGTATGGGTGGCTATGCTGAGTACATATGTGTACCTGAAGAACCCGAAGAGGGGGCACTGGCAATAAAACCCGCCAACATGACCTATGAGGAAGCCGCCGCCGTTCCCATTGGGGGTCATGAAGCACTGTGTTTTCTCAGACAAGGATATGTCCAGAGCGGTCAGAAAATCTTAATTAACGGTGCGGGTGGAACGATAGGCCCATTTGCAGTCCAAATTGCTAAGCACTTTGGGGCAGATGTGACTGCCGTGGATAGCACGGAGAAATTAGACATGCTGCGGTCAATCGGCGCAGACCAAGTCATTGATTTCACTCAAGAGGATTTCACCAAAAGCGGTGAGACCTATGACTTAATTCTGGACGTGATAGGCAAGAGTTCGTTTTCAAGAAGCATAGGATCGCTAGGGGAAAACGGGTGCTATCTTATTGCAGACCCCGGGCCATACCAGATGGTTCGAGGGCGATGGACTTCAATAATAAGCAGCCTGCCTGGTAGGCAGGCAGGCAAGAAAATGATATTCGGGGCAGCACACCCAAATAGTGAAGACCTGGTCTTCCTCAAGGAACTTATTGAGGCAGGAAAGATAAGATCGGTCATCGATAGACACTTTCCGTTGGAAAAAACTGTCGAGGCTCATAGGTATATTGAAACAGGACGCAAGATTGGAAATGTGATCATCACTTTGGAACACGGCAACATGACCTGACATAACTCCCCAGAAATACGCGGGAACATCGATCCAGCGGAGTCGCTGTGCAGCCACAAGTGCCCGGTCGAGACACCCGCCGAAAACATACCCGCCATTTGTTCACGATCAAAGTAATCTCGGAGGAGACTCATGAAAGCGATTGTCTACACAGAATACGGACCGCCGGACGTCCTTCAGCTTAAAGAGGTGGAAAAACCTACTCCCAAGGATGATGAAGTACTGATACGAATTCATGCCACATCGGTGAATTTCGGAGATATAGCGGCACGAAATTTCGGGAATATCTCCCATCGTGACTTCTTCATGCCCCTGCCCTTTTACTTAATTGGAGGATTCCAATTTGGCTTTAGCAAGCCGAAAAATACGATCCTGGGAAATGAGCTCGCCGGGGAAGTTGAAGCAGTCGGGAAAGATGTGACGTCTTTCAAGCCAGGCGATCAAGTGTTTGGCTATTCCGCTCAACACATGCGGTGCCACGCAGAGTTCCGATGTATGTCGGAAGACGGGCCTATTGCGATGAAGCCGGCCAACATGAGCTATGAGGAAGCTGCCGTTGTTCCCTATAGCGCCCTTATGGCTATCGATCTGCTCCGCAAGGTAGATATTCAAAGTGGTCAGCAGGTGCTTATCAACGGGGCTAGCGGGGGGATAGGTTCGGGAGTGCTACAGCTTGCCAAGCACTATGGGGCAGAAGTTACAGCGGTGTGTGGTAGGCCGAGGATGGAATTTGTTAAGGCGCTCGGAGCGGACAAGGTTATTGATTACACCGAAGAGGACTTCACCAATAACGGAGAGACCTACGATCTGATTGTTGATGTATTAGGAAAGAGTTCATTCTCCCAAAGCAAAGGTTCTCTGAAGGAAGCGGGTAAATATGTCATGACCAGCTTCAAGATGAGAGATTTCGTTGACATGCTACGAACCTCATTTGGCGGTGGCAAAAAAGCAATAGCCGCGATTCTGGTCGCAAAACCAGAAGATCTGGTTCTCACAAAGGAGCTCGCTGAAGCGGGGAAGCTGAAAGCTGTTGTCGATAGGAGCTTTCCACTGGAGCAAACTGCCGACGCTCATCGATACGTAGAATCAGGACAAAAAAGGGGGAAAGTAGCCATAAGCGTGGAGCACAGCAACGACGCCTAACAACGAATTGCTGCGGCGATGGTCTACCCTGCCAATGCCGCTGATTTGGGCTAATTGAATTACGTATGGCCAGCAGCTGGCGATGAACCAAAACAGCTTTCATCAATGTTGAAAGCAACGATAAAGAGGCTTTGTCGCGAATTAGGAGGAGAAAGATGAACTCAAATACGAAGACCGCAAGCGATACTTTTTATTTTCAACGTTCGGACGCTTTATTGGTAGCACTAAAAGATTGGGCCGGAATTGTGGAACAGTTTCCATTTGGTCTGGGCGCTCTTATTTTCTATGCCGCGTTATTTCAGTCAGAGCTCGTTCCACGATGGCTATCAGGTTGGGGGCTTGTTGGAGCTGCACTGATCCTGGCAATGGGCTTGTTACGGTTGTTCGGCAAGCCCGTTGTCTATTTAGCTATGCCACTAATCTTGAATGAGTTGGTTCTCGCGGTGTGGTTTATTGTTGAGGGATTCAATTCATCTGAGGTCGCTTACGTAATTGTTGGGGTATTGATTATCACTGCGCTAGTTTCGGTCGCGCTAAATGGTTCAGCATCAACAGATGATCCGGATCATCTGACCGCCTATTCTACAAATGAAAATAAGGTGTTGAGAGGAGTTTTTTTTCAGGTAGTTCTAACCGCTTCAGTTGTTGCCATTCCAATCATAATGTTTCCGATCCTAAGAGGGAATAATGAAGTATTAGCCCTTGGGTACGTTGGCGCCAGGATCTTTGAGGGTTTTTTCGATGCCCTTATCGGAATCAGCATGCTAATGCTATTGTCACTGAGTCGGGAATTTGTAAAGGCAGAACGTCCGCCTTCTGAAGCAACGACAGACGAGATGGCGTGAGCACTTCTGCAA
>Ga0255055_10001183_pt1 | contig 19529 bp, 20 predicted proteins | sample JV7_2_27_MG_FD_188633 | JGI IMG/M metagenome (GOLD analysis project Ga0255055, IMG submission 188633) | Seawater microbial communities from Jervis Inlet, British Columbia, Canada - JV7_2_27 | ecosystem: Environmental > Aquatic > Marine > Inlet | place: Canada: British Columbia | collected...
GCCACATGGGGTAGGCGTCGTTGGCGGCGCTGTCGGTGAGGTTGCGGGCGTCGAGGCTCTCGAGGTCGAAGAGCCAGATGTCCGGTGCGGTGCCGCCACGGTAGCGCTTCCAAGTGCGGAAGCCGCGGTCCCGGGTGGAGTAGGCAATCGTCTTCCCCGAAGGGTCAAGAGCGCCGAAGACGCCGTAGGGCACCGGAAGAGTCTCCGGGAAGCCGCCGTCGTCCGACACGAGGTAAAAATGGCTCAGGCTGCGGACACCGCTTGCGCGGCGCGAGGAAAAGAGGATCTTCCCGCCGTCGGGGCTCCAGTCGGAGACCATGTCGGTGCCGGGATGGTGGGTCAGCCGCTCGGGCGAGCCACCCATCGCCGGCACGACGTAGACGTCGGTGTTGCCGTCGTAGTTGGCGGAATACGCGAGCTGCGCTCCGTTCGGAGAGAAGCGGGGAAAGAGCTCTTCGCCCGGAGGTGAACTCAGGCGGTTTGCGGTGCCGCCGCCTTTCTCGACCAGCCAGATGTCGCCGGCGTAGACGAACGCGATGTGGGTGTCCGACACATCCGGGTAACGGAGCATGCGGGCGTCGACCTCGGCGGAAGCCGTCGCGGCTGCCAGACACAGACACAGAACGATCAGGGCGAGCTTGAAACGCATTTCTACGGATCCTCCTTCGGAAAGTTGAGAACAACACGCGGGCACAGGGATTCTACGGCATCCTGGTTGAAGAGTTCACCCGAGAGACGATTCCATCGGGCTCAAAGGCGCCAAACGATCATTTGGCCGGTCGGGACAGGTCCGGCACGAACGACCGAGGAGGGCGTCGGTGGAATCCGTCGTACAGTATATGGAGATGATGAATCAAGGACGATGGCTCTCGATGGGGGTCGGTTGAGCATGAAAGAAGGAGCGGGTAGACCTCTCATCGTCGGTGAGGTGCTGTTCGACGTGATGCCCGGCGGTACCCGCGTGCTCGGCGGTGCACCGTTCAATGTCGCCTGGCACCTCGAGGCGTTTGGTCTTCGGCCATTGATGATCACGAGGGTGGGGGCCGATGACTCCGGTGACGACGTGCTGACGGCGATGGAGTCGTGGGGCATGGACACGTCTGGAGTACAGCGGGACGATTCCCATCCAACCGGACGCGTCCAGGTGGAACTGGATGACGGTGAGCCCACGTTTTACATCCTCCCGGACCAGGCTTACGATCATTTCGATGGCAATCGGGCCACGCAGTCGATGGCTGGAGTGGAATTCTCCCTCCTGTATCACGGCAGCCTGATCTCGCGAGGGGGGGGTTCTCGTTCAGCTCTTGACAGCCTCAAAGAAGGATCCGACATCCCGTTATTCATCGACGTCAATCTGCGAGACCCTTGGTGGAAAAGAGGGGAGGTCGTCGCATCCGTTAGGCAGGCACGGTGGGTCAAGCTCAATGAGACAGAGCTTGGCCTACTCGCCGGAGGCTCCGATGTTGAGGCTGCGAAAGCCTTTCGAGGGGACCACGGACTCGATGCGGTGATCGTGACCAGGGGCGGCCGTGGCGCGGTCGTTGTGGACGGTGAAGGCATTTTCGAGGCGGCCCCGCCGGGAGAGGTGCAGATTGTCGACACGGTGGGCGCGGGCGACGCATTCAGTGCGGTGTTCATCCTCGGTCTGGCAAACGGCTGGCCGACCGTGATGACTCTGGAGAGGGCTCTCGAGTTCGCAGCGGCCGTCTGCACGGTGCCTGGAGCCACCGTCAAGGATCGCGGTTTTACGGTGGGCGAGCGGACCTTCGGCTACCGGTCGGTACCGGTGGGCGAAATCCGGATGGACAAGAAAGGGCGCCCGCGGCCAGAGGGCTACAGGATGGAGATCGAGCCGCGCGAGGCCGCGGTGGTCCTCCGGATCTTCCAGGCGTATGGCGGCGGAATGTCGCTTACCAAGATCGTGCGGATGCTTAACGAGGAGGGCGTTCCCGGGCGGTTCAAGACGAGAAAGGGGTGGTCGCCGGGCACGGTCGGCCGGATCCTCGACAACGAGAAGTACAACGGGCGCTGGGTCTGGAACAAGAAGGGCACGCGGAAAGACCCGCGGACCGGCCGTCGCCGCCAGTTCGTCAAACCCGAGCCCGAGTGGGTGATCCACGAGGATGAGTCGCTGCGCATCGTGCCGCCGGAGCTGTGGGACGAGGTCAGGGAGCGAAGGAAGAAGGTCCGCCGCAGCTGGCCCGGCGGCAAGGGGAAGCGCGGTTTTTCGAGGGAGCAGGGAAGCCGCCAGCAGCAGTTCCCCACCCATCTTCTCTCCGGGTCGATGGTGTGCGGCGAGTGTGGCGCCGCCATCGCGCTGGTCAGTGGCAAGGGCGGCGGCTACTACGGCTGCCTCGCCGCTGCGAAGGGCAGCTGTGACAACAAGATGTTGGTTCGCCGGCGCCTGGTCGAGAAGGTCATCACCGATGCGGTGCGGGAGCAGATCTCATCGGCCGAGCAGATCCGATACGTGCTCGAGCGGGTCGAAGAGGAGGTGCGCAGGCTGTACGCGCACGTGCCGGAGACGATTCGCCTCAAGGAGACCGAAATGGTGGCCGAGGAGCGGCGGTTGGCCAATTTCGTCGATTTCATCGGCGAGGGGCGCGGCAGCCAGGCGCTCGCGAAGGCGCTCGTTGAGACCGAACGTCGTGCCGGCGCATTGCGGGAGGAGCTCGATGGGCTGCGCCGGAGTGGCGCGAAGGTCTTCCAGGCGCCGCCCGTGGAGTGGATTGAGGAGCGCCTGGAGAACCTCGGCAAGGTGCTCGAGCAGCGAACTGGCCCCTCTGCACTCGTTCTCCGCAAGCTGCTGGGCCAAATCCAGCTCGTACCCACGCGCGGCGACATCGGGCGGCCGTACTACGTGGCAAAGACGTCAATCGATGTGTTGGCAGTGCTGGATCCTGGGGCGAAAAAGAACCGCCGAGACGGCGGTTCGAATTCTTCGCGTTGGTGGACGCGAACGCGAAGAATTCGAACCACCGCCGCCTTACCCATCGAGGTGCCAATCCTCGAGATCAAACAGCCGCCGGTGTATCAGCAGATCGCTCCGAAAGCGCAGCATCTCCAGCAACTCGGGTTGAGTCAGTCGGAGATCGGACGCAGGCTTGGCATCGATCGGTGGACAGTTGGGAAGGCGCTTCGCTGGCTCCCGAGGGATCGGGCGCGGCTAGTCGCCTGCAGCGATCCGGATGACGTGTACTACCTGCGAGCCAGGGGTGGGGAGACCGAAGTACGGCTGCGCTCCCGTACACCGCTCATCGACGTCAGGCCGATCGGCGAGGTCGCGCCGCTCTTTGAGCTGTCCGGATTCGTACCGGGTGAACCCCTTGTCCAACAAAGTTACGCGAATCTCTCCTGGCGCCGATAAGCACCGATAGGCACCATTTTTATTCCTTGGCACCAACCCTCTTCAGCACTTGGATCACCTCTTCGTCTGTCGCCAGGTACAGGGCAGTCTGTCCAAAGTCGTCTTTCTGATTAACGTCCGTGCCCCCCTTCAAGAGAGCTTTCACAGTATCCACGTGTCCTTCACGTGCCGCCATCATCAAGGCAGTCTGGTTGCCGAAGGCCTCCCCCGCATTCACGTCGGCGTCGGCTTTCAGCAGGACTAGCACCACGTCGGTGTGCCCCCGACGTGCGGCATGCATCAAGGGCGTTACACCGTTGTCAGCTTTCAGATCAACATCCGCGTCCCCCTCCAAGAGAGCTACGCAGCGGGGCTGAACCCCTGTTCTGCCGCTGCCATCAAGGCTGTCGCACCATCTTTGGTCGTTGCATTGACGTCGGCACCAGCGTCCAGCAAGAGCCGTACGGCTGCCGTCTGTCCCCCCCCCGCTGCATTCATCAAGGCGGTGAAACCCCTGTAGGATGCATTGACATCCGCGCCCTCGGCCAGCAAGGTTTGCATGCTCGCGATGTCGCCCTTCTTCGCCGCCTCAATCAGGCTTGAATCAAGATCGCCCGCGTTGGCTGGGAGCGCGAACGCCAAGGCGACCACGAAAAAAAAGACTGGCAGCACCGGGGAAACATACTTCCGCATCATTTACCTCCTTCTAGATTTCCCCGAGGCGTTTGCCCGCGAAGCTCGACTGTACCTCCGTGAAGTGATCAAGCAGGAACTGGGCCGCCTCGAGGTTCTGGGTGACAAACATTGGGAAGGGAAGGATCATCTGGCTCACGGCGTCCGAGAGAATCGCGTTGTAGAATTTCTTGACGGTCTCCAGGACGGCCGGTGTGGCCGGCGCGCAGGCGATGCTGATGGTGCTGGTGCCCTGAATGGCAATGTTCGAGATTATGTCGCCCAGATCCTCCGCCGGCGAGTCCTTCTCCCCGAGATAGCTCGAGCCCGCGAACTGCAGGCCCTGGCTCTTTGCTTCTTCCGACGCCATGCGCAGGTCTTCCTTGCCTGCCTGGAAGTGCCCCACGTCGAGGCCAATCCCGTTGACCATCTCGTAGATGTTGCCGATCAGGCTCGGGTTGCCGCTCACGATGAAACAGAAGTAGCGGCCAGAGCCAGCGTCGGTGCCAGGCTCCGTGCCGGCTCCGCTCGTGTCCTTCTTCCTTCCGAAAATTCCCACTCGACACCTCCTTGTGTTGGCTCAGGTCTTGGCTGATGTTATGGCTTGTCCATACGTCGGTGTGGATGCAATTTTCCGCGCCACGATCTCTGCCGTGCTCGCGTCAGGTCTACACTGGAACGGTCCAGCAGTAGAGCTTGTTGTTGAATTCCACTGCCAGAATCGAGCTGTCCACTGCATAGGCCGCCTTTGCTCCAATTGCGCCAACCCCGAGCTTGGCCTCCTGCGCCACAGCCTGAGAGCCCGCCCCGATGACGTCCTTCAGGGAAACCACGAGGCTGCGCTTCTTCAGGCCGTTCTTCCATGGTGGCTCGCTGGTGACAACGATGAGAGCCTCCCCATCCTGGGTCCAGTGGACGGTGTCCAAGCTTCGGCCTCCGAAAGAGACGTAGTTCGTTTTGCCCGATTTCGTGTCCTTCACCCAGAAGGCACCGTTGACGTCCGACATGCCAACGCTCGATTCCCCCTCCGCATCGATGCGAATCGTGAGGCTGAGGCTACCGCAGGCCGCTGCAAGGAAACGACTGTCGGCTCGGAACTCCAGATCGAAGAACCTGTGCGGCGGTAGAACGTGGATCTTGGGCCCGGGTCTGCCCCCCAGACGCCAAAACAGCAGCACGTCGCTCGCGGCGGCGCCGAGGTACGCGCCCGACGGCGCCAACGCGAGGTACGATACCTTCTCGGGCGGTTCCTCGATCACCTTGCCGAGAGCCTTCGACGGCATCTTGAGCTTGTGCACGGCCGAACCATCGGGTACTGACAGGATCTCCACGGCGCCATCTTCCTGACCGACGGCCAGCAAGCTGCCGCCGCTGGTCAGCGCGATGGCCGTGATTGCCTCGGGTCGTTCGAAGGATGCCACCTCTGAGAACGACTCGAGGCTCCACACCCTGATGGTTCGTGCCTCTTTTTCGACGGAAGCGACGATGCCGGCATCACTTGCGACTTCAAGGATCTCGATGGCCGCCGAGTGCCCGTTGAACGAGCCCTGTGTCTCTCCGCTGGTCGCATCGATGAACTGGATCTCGGGATCCTCCTCTGCGGACACGAGAAACCCACTGCCAGTCGCCGCGAGTGCACCTACTCCGCCTTTAAATGCGCCTAGCCTGGTGCGGGCGCCCGAGATTCCTAAGAGCCTGCTGAGGATTCCCATTCTCGATGCCTCCTTTGTACGTGCGTGCAGGGCTCTCCCGCGAGATTCGCTCGTCTGTGAACGAACGAACGCATGTCAGTACTCAATAAGCACCACCCCTCGCTCTCCCAACTCGATACTGGGTTCAGCGATGGTCTTATTGGGTGTATCAGGTGGAATGGCGCGAGACAGAAAAACGTGGCAGCGTGGTTGATTCACCATCGTTCAATGACCGTCAGGCTGTGTGCTCTTTCATTGGGTTTTCCTTAGAATGGACACTATGTTCGGTCGGTGCGGATGTCAAGTCAAAGCTATGCCCATCAACGAGATACAGGAACTGTTATCGATAAATTTTGACGACCGATGTTGCGCTTGCCCTTTGATCGATCTGAAGGCATTCTGGTGAGGCCCCGCACCCGGCTCAAGGCACGGAACGTCGTCCTGTTCGCCGAGCCTCGAGGCCTGTACCGGCCGAGGGGCCTTCGCGTGACGCTCCTGTACCTGCGGGGTCTGTCGACGGGGCACTTCGGGCCTCGGCCGCTCGCGCGGGCGGTCGGGAACAGAAAGGAGTAGCTAGAAATGGACAACAACCGGAACAACAACGAAGAGGTTCATGACGAGGGAGACGTCTTCGAGGATGCCGATTTGGAAGAGGGCGTGGGGGAGGGGGGGGGACGAAGACGTCGAGGTTTTCGAGCTCACCGAGGGGCTCATGGAATTATTGAAATTTTCTGTCTTCCTGAAGGATGTAGGATTCACGCCCTTCGAGATCCTGAAGATGTATGAGGCGGGCGTCCGTGAAGTCGCCGGGTACGGGCTGTTGACGCAGACGATGTACGAGGCAGCGATGATTCATGTGTCCATGGGCGAGGGCGGCCCCGAGAGAGTGGGTCCGGAGGCCCAGGCCCTCATCGACCAAGCCAGCTCCTGCTTCGTTGCTACGGCCGCGTGCGGAGACCCTGACGCCTGGGAGGTCGCTTCCCTTAGAGCGCTCCGCGACACGCACCTCCGGCGCACGGGACCCGGCCGCCTGCTGATCGGCGCCTACGCGAGGTTGTCACCTCCTGTGGCTGGCGCGATTGGCCGTCACCCGACCCTCCGGAGGCTGGCCCGTCGCCTGGTGGTGGCGCCCCTGGCGCGCATCGTGGGAGGCCGCCCACCAGCCCGTTAGCGGATGCCGGACAGGCCCCCCCTCCCGGCATGGCGCCTCCGGGGGCACCAAGACTCACTCTTCACCGGGAGCTGCTCGGCGGGCTGACACGCGCGGCCTGGAAGACGGTTCACGAGCTGCTGCTGTCGTAGCGCCGCACCGGGTTTTCGGTGCACAACTGTGTGAAGGTCGAGTCCGAGGGCGAGCTCGCAGGGTAGCGTCTCGCCGGATACCTCATGCGGTCGCCAATCAGCCTCGAGTCGATTAATGGAGCGGGTTTGGTGAGGTGCTCTATCGGCCGAAGGGAGGCCACGATGGCCGCGGACGCGATTCTGAGGCACCTCGCGAAAGCCGAGGTGTAGCCTCCTCGCGGTGTACCGGGCCCAGCCGGCATCCCCGCCGCTTCCTGAATTCTATATTGACAGCAGTCGCTTGTGCCGAGTCTGCCCGTGACAGTAGCAGCGGGACCCAGAATCCGGGTTCGAGCCCGCCGTGCCGGGACAAGCACCACTGGCCGCCGGCTCCTGCCGATTCAGGAGGCCGCTCGACGTGTGTGAGCCCGCCGTGGTGCCCACAAGGCCCCCAAGCTCCGTGTCAGGTTGGGGTCTGACGAAAATGGACGCCTATCCCTGATTTGGACGTCCTCCTGCTCTCTATATCCAGAATTGCCACCATGCCTTCCTCACCGGCGCACCGCCCGATGGCGTCTGTGCTTCCGTCTCACCCGCCCGGCCTTCCGCAGCTGTTTACACTTCTCCCTCAGCCTCAGGGACCCGTCCCTTCATAAGGTCCTTCAGCTCGTCCGCCAGCTCGGGGGGCAAATCATCGGGAGCGCTCCCGGGCCTGTATCCCCAGTCAGCCCCTTTGCAGAGATCATGGTCCACACGTGTCCATGACTCAGTCACAAAGAAGCCTCCGGCATCTACTCGCCCCCTATCGAGAAGTGGCTCGGAATCGAGTTGTAGCTTCTCGATGAAACGGCGGCCCGGTGGGGCAAGCCCCTGCTCCGTGAGATCTGCGAACGCGCCCTTAACGTAGTCGATATCACTGTCGCCGAAGGCCTCGCTGTAGACGGCGATGCAGAATTCATTCGCGTCTCCACTCAAGGTCTCATTGGTGTCACCCTCCAGGAAGGTGCCACCCCTGAGTTTGGACGGATCAAGATGTCTCATGAAGATCTTCCAAGCCTTCCACCCGTAGAAGCCTCCGTCTAGATCGTCGATGTCAAAAACGACGCCAATTCCTGGAAAGGGGAGTCCCATCTCTATGCCTCCGATCTGTTCCCGACATGGACTATTCCTGACTGTCCCTGGCCGCGAGGGGGGGGGAACGTACGCCACACTCAACCAAGGACAGACGCCTCTCGGTTGATCGAGTCAGGGCGGCAATCCGGTCTTGAACCGAGCGGTCACGAAGGCGAGAGGACCGGGCCAGGCGACATGCAAGGAGATCAGCTTCGATATCGGTATCGCGTTTCTGGCAAACGCCATAGCCTCCTCCTCCGTGTGGGCCTCGAAGTTTTTGCGACGGGCCTTGAAGAACTTCGCGTTGAGGTAAGTGCATATGTCGCATATGAGCCAATCGCTCTCCTCACTCGCCACCAACCCTTCCTTCCACGCCTGAATGGCCAGCTCCCTGGAGACGCCCTGATCAATTGCTATCTGCAGAATGCGGTAATCTGGTTCAAGTCCGCAGGAAACCGCCTCACGAACCTCGTCGGCGGTGTGGATGAAGCCTTGATCTGAAAACGCCAACAAAAACATTTTCTCATGGCAAAGGTCGCACCGTGGAACGTGGACATTCAGATCTGCCATGGTGCCTCCACAAGGCCTTGAAACGGACCCGATGCCACGGTGTGGCAAGATTCGAGTAACCTGGGCCATGCGCTGAGTTTCTTGCTCTCCCCACCAGCCTGCGTGTTCTTTCGTTGGGTTCCCCTAAGGTTGAAAACTATGTTTGGTGGGTGCAGGTGTCAAGCTAAATCTATACCTACCAATGAGACACAAGAACTGTTATCGATAATGGGGCCGAAGGAGCTGGAACCGAACCGAGAACCGGAACCGGGAATCGGGAACCAGAACCGTGCCTGAACCGAACCGGAACCGCAGAACCGCGGAACCGTGCAAACGCTTTGCCGAACTGATCCGCTCTGGGGACCAGCGCTTCTATCTCAAAGCAGATTCTTGTAGGCAGGCGAGACTTCACCCCCGCACCAAGAGCACGGCGAATCGAGCAACCCACCCTTGCAGTCGGTGCATTCCACCTTCTGGCATGCGTTACAGACGACCCCTTGGTAAAGCGTCGGGAGTGATCCACCAAATGTGAGCGTACCTCTTGACATGTCGAGCTCTGTCAGTGGTTTGGAGCAGCGGTCACATCGAGGGTCCATGATCTAACCTCCTTATCTTGGTGTCTTGATCAAACCGCGCCGAGATTGCGCCGAAAGATTTGTTGCACCTGGACGGTCAATGGGTGATCGGGGTCCACCTCCACGGCCAGGTCGAGGTAGTGCAGCGCCTCTTCCTTCCTTCCCAGATCAGCCAGGCAGCTCGCCATGAGGGCTAGGATGACTGCCTCGCGGGGGTTGATGTCAAGGGCCTTCTCCACCAGCGGGAGGATCTGCGGGGCAGGTACGCCGCGCCGGGCCGCAACCTCCGCCGCCATCACGTGCGCCCTCCAGTAATCGGGGTCTGCCTCGAACGCCCGATCGAAGGCAGCGGTCGCCTCGTCGAACCGCCCCAACCCTGCGAGGTTGACGGCCCGGTTCGCGTGGCCTTCCGCCCAGTCAGGTTTCATGGCGAGGGCTCGGTCACAGGCATCGAGACCGCGCGCGTGCCGTCCCAGCTGAGCGCAGACTCCTCCGAGGTTGGACCATGCCTCCGGGTAGCTGGGACGCAGCGCTACGGCCTTCTCGAGGATGGCCCCTGCCTCGTCCATACGCCCCATCTCCCCTAGACAGATACCAATGTTGTTATAGACCTCGGCTTCGTCCGGATCCTGGGCGAGAGCCTCCTCGAAGCAGCTGATCGCCTTCTCGTACTGGCCGAACCCCATGAAAGTGAAGGCCTTCATGAACCACTGTTCCTTTGGCGGGACGATGACCTCACGCGCCTTTGCAGGTTCGACCCCAACCGACAACAACGAGGCCACGTCCGCCAAGGCCTGCTCCAGCTCGGCAAAGGATGCGAATCGCCGGTCAGGATCCTTCTCCAGGCACTGTGCCACCACCGCCTCGAGGGCCGGTGGCACGTCAGGGGCGATTGTCCCCACAGCTGGCGGCCGGGTGTCAATGTGCTGCGCGACGAGATTGGGCCCGCGGAAGGGTCGAACCCCCGTGAGCATCTCGAACGCCATTACCCCGAAGGCGTAGATGTCGGCTCGGGTGTCGACCTTGGCCGGGATCAAGAGCGCTTCCGGGGAGATGTAGGCAGGCGTCCCGACCGCTACCCCTGCTTTGGTGTGGAGGATCTGCACGAGGGTGTCGATATCTTCCTGGTCGAGCGCCTCGTCAGGGGCCTGACCCGCAATGCTCACCAAATCGGCGCGCAGCTTGGACAGCCCGAAGTCGGTGATCTTCAGGATGCCGTCGCTGGTCAACAGGACATTGCCCGGTTTGATGTCGCGATGGATGATCCCGTGTCGCTCGTGGGCGTAGCGCATTCCGCGCGTGAACTGGAGGCTCAGATCGACCACTTCGGCGACCTCCAACGGGCCGCGCTCCAGGCGGTCGGCCAGGGAGCCCCCGTCCACGTACTCGAGCCAGAGATAGGGCCGGGCCTCGATTCGTTGCACGAGCAGCGCATGCACGATGTGTGGATGCGGGCCGAGGCCGACCCAGGTGATCGCCTCCCGCTCGAAGCGGGCCAGGGCTTCGGCGTCCCACAGGAAGCGATCCTGGAAGGTCTTCAAGGCGAGCCGCAGGACGATGCCGCGCTCGCGGCTGCGGAGGTCCTCCACGATGTAGACCAGCCCCATGCCGCCCTTGTGGATCTCCAGCACCCGATAGTCTTTGCCGATGAGCTCGCCCTTGCGATGCTCCCGGCGCGGGGGTCGGCCCTCCACTCCCGGAGCCTGCTCAGTGGCTGAGGTGTCCGTTTTCCCGGCCGCCGGCTCTTCGCCGTCGTCCCAGTCGAGGGTAGGGCCGCGGCTCATGCTCTGCTGAGTCGGCCCCGCCGGCTTGGTCTGAGCCTGGTCGCGCAACGAGCCCTGGGAAGCCGCTTCGCGCCATGCCTGTTGGATCCAATTGATAGCGCAGTCCACCAGCTGCCCGGCCTCGTCGATTCGCGCCGCGGCGACCAGCGGCTCGCGATTCACCTCCGATTCGTCCAGGAAACGAGCCTCAGGCGGCTGCAGCCCCTCGGCCTCGCAGGACTCCAGATTCCGCTTGAGCGTGGCGATCTTGGCCGCGTCGAGGGACTCAATTGCGATGCAGTAGGTATTCGCGTGACCCATCAGGGTTGCGTTCGTGTCGCCGTCCCTCAGGACGCATCCCGCTAATTGGTAACTGTCGACGGCTCCGAAAAGGACCTTGTACGCGGCGTTCCCGTAGAGACCCCCTCCAAGCTCGGCGATGTCGAAGAGAATGCCAAGAATAGCCATACTCCACAATCTACGGCGGGGGTAGAGGATTCGCAAGGAGCAGTCTCGATGACGTTCCCGAGCGGTATGACGACCTGGTCGGGACGTGCGTCGTCGGCCTCAGCTGGCAGCACGTTCTGGAGGACTTTTCCTGGAGTCTCCGCTACTTCGGTCGAACCTCTTCGCGCCTCATCGGTTTAGGCGGTGGCTTGCCTAGGTGGAAATCACACTCGTTCTATCGACAGCAGCCACTTGTGCGAGGTTTGCCCGTGGCGGCGGCAGCGGCGCCCAGGATCGGGTTTCGAGCACGTTGTGCCGGGACGAGTCAGGTTCGTAGATGGCTCCTGCCGATTCAGGAGGCCGCTCGACGCATGTGAGCCGGCCTCTGGGGCCTGATATAGGTCCGCGCACAGTGTTACCCTGAAGTGGAGCGAAAGGGACTTTCTACCCCTCACCCGGGAGGCTCACTATGACATTCGGTGAAGCGTTGTTCTCGTTCAAAGGGCGGATGAATATGCGGCCACCATGGCCATCCCGATCGTCGGTCTCATCTTCGCCATCGTTATCCTCGTCCAGGTCTGGTTCATGAAAGGAACCGACGGCCCGAACCGATTCGGCGAAGACCCGTCCGACCCCGCAGCCGTCGTAAGGCAGACCGTGGTTGCGCCCAACCCACTGGCGTCAGTGAAGAGCTGGTCGGCCCTTTTCGACAAAAACGAATACGGGGTTATGGTGCTTTTCGTGGTGTTCTTCGTGCTCGCCGAGATAGCGGTCTGGATCAAATCACCGGTGCTCAGTATCCTCTTCGGTTCAAGCCCCCCGGCCTGGCCGTTTGCGTACTACGCGATTCAGGTCGTCGCCGCGGTCGCGCACGCGGCTGTCCTGCTGGTCATCTTCTATACGGTGCGCCGCGATGGGCTGCTGCCGCTTTTTGGGGGAGCCACATCCCTCCTCTTGGGGATCGTCTCTAGGCTGCTGCTGCAGAACATCCAGGTCGAGGACGTGACTTTCGGTTCCCCCTTCACGGTGACGGGAATCCTCTTCTCGTTTCTCTACGGCTTTCTGTTCATGGGTGCGCTGGTGTTTGCTGTGCGGCGCTGGGGCGTAACGCTTCAGAGCCTGGTGTTGGGCGCCGTGAGCGCGGAACTGATCTTCCAAGTCGTCGTTTGGTTCATCCACGGGTTCTCCCTCTATTCCTTTGTTAACAGCATCACGACCGGAGCCATTTATGGCGCCCTGATATACGCCGCGTTTTACCTGCACTTCAGATCGCGGGAGATCGCACTGGCGCCCGCCACGGCAACCACTCTGGCTTGCGGGACCTGCAACTCGGAGTTCTACGAACCCAAGAGCATGTTGGAGAGGGCCGATTCCACCGCGATGCAGAAGGTGAGGGTGGGCTGCAGCAAGTGCGGCACCCCGGTCTGCTTCAGCTGCGCCGCCACCGCCGCCGACGATCGTGGCCAGAGCGGTAACTGCTTCTGCCCGCAGTGCGGCGCAGAGTTCGGCTCCGGTGGTGAGTCTGGAGAGCTGGGCAAGCCCCACAGCGGGTGGGAATAGACCGTTCGGTATAGGTGCCATAGCGCATGCCAGCAAAAAGGCAAAAAGGTGCCAGTCACGTTATTCCGCTATTGTGGCAGGGGTATCGAGCGAGTCTATGGCCCCATAGATGGCGTGGGCGGGATGTGCCGGGTCCGGCTTCGCCCTACGGGCTACGCCGTGACAGGCTCCGTCCGAAACTGCGCTATTGCCAGGCCTGGCTTGCCCGGGCGTAGTTCGAAACGCGGTTTCGAACGAAGCCTAGTGGACGCGATCGCGAAGAATTCGAACCACCGCCGCCATGGCCCTCGAGGTGCCCATCCTCGAAATCAAGCCGCCTCCGGTTTATCAGCGAATCGCGCCAAAGGCCAAGCATCTCCTCGAGCTCGGGCTGAGTCAGTCAGAGATTGGGCGCCGGCTTGGGGTCGATCGATGGACGGTCGGTAAGGCGATCCGCTGGTTCGCAGAATTGAAGAGGCGGTGAGGAGCGCAAACTAGCGGGCGGCGTCGCCGGGGGGTCGTGAGGCACAATCCCCGGAGAAGAGCAGGTGGCCCGCGCCAGGACAAAACATGTCTTCTTTGGCGATCGGGAAACGGGTGCCTGTCTAACTTTCACCCTACTTATCATATTGACAAACACCGTAAATAGACTTATCTTTTTGAGTAGCGAGGGGAGGGAACCATGGGCTACGAAGTGATCGGCACCAACCTGCGCCGTCTGCGAAACGCGAGCGGACTTACCCAGCAACAGCTTGCTGACGCGGCAGGATTGTCGAGGATGGGATATCGGAATATCGAGAACGGGAAATCCGTGCCGAAAGTGGGGACTGTTCGAGACCTGGCCGATGCGCTTGAGGTGCCGATACAGCAGCTTGTAGCCCGAGTTCATGAAATACGACAGGTGCGTTTTCGGTCGAGCAAGCGGCTTCGGTCACGAGAACAGATCCTCGCCGATGTAGGACGGAAGCTGGGTGATGTGCGGGCGCTCGAAGAGGCGCTTGACGATTCCCGGGCGTTTAAGCTTGCTGGAATCTCGAAAGAGCTGTCTGGGAGGGGAATCAAGAGAGCAATTGCGGCCGCAGCGGTCGTGAGAGAAGCATTCGGCAGAAACAAAGACGAGCCGATCAGAGACATTTGCGGGCTCTTGGAGTCGAAAGGAATCAAAGTCTTTTCTTATCGGCTCGCGTCGAATGAGTTTTTCGGCCTTTCGATCGGCCCGGATGATGGAGGTCCGGCGATCGTGGTGAACACCTGGGATCGAATTTCGGTCGAGCGATGGATCTTCTCGGCTGCCCATGAGTTGGGCCACCTTGTTCTTCACCTCGATGCTTTTGACGTCGTCGAAACCGAGGAGGACCAGCAGCAGGAAAAGGAAGCCGATGTGTTCGCCTCCCACTTCCTGATGCCGGATGAAGTGTTCTGGAAGGAATGGAACGAGACCTTTGGATTGCCGTTTGTGCATCGGGTGCTCAAGATCAAGCGGATGTTCAGGGTCAGTTATAAGACTGTTCTTTATCGGCTGTCGGAAAGCGATATCGAAGAAAACGTTTGGAAGCTGTTTCAGAACGGGTTTTGCCGGCGATATGGGCGCACCCTTGGGCGTGCTGATGAACCGGATGGCCTTGCACCTTCGGATTACCACGAGGGGGCGCCGGAACCGAAACGAGCTGGGGAACCTACCCGCCTCGCAGCAGAAGATTTTCAACACGATCGACTCTGGAGCCTTGTCCGACGAGGGGTCGAAGACGGTCACATTTCTCTGTCCAAGGGCGCGGAGATTCTTGACCTTTCTCTTGACGAGATGCGCGAGGTCACCCGCGGCTGGGTCGGGAGCCTGTAGTGCTGCGAGTGAAGACCTCCTTCGTTGTCGATGCGAACGTCCTCATCGACTACGCGAATACCGACCTCACAATGCTCTCCCTCGTCTCTCGGATCGTGGGTCCGCTTCACGTCCCCGACGCGGTGCTCGACATGGTCGCAGCTGTGAATCGGAACGATTGCGACCAACTCGATCTCAAGATCGTCGAGCCGACACTCGAGCAGCTTCTGGAGGCCGGTGAGAGAAGAGGCAGGCTCGCCCATGATGACCGTCTCTGCCTCATCCTGGCGCGGGACAACGGTTGGGTGTGCATCACCAACGACAAAGCACTCCGTGCCGAGTGCGCTGAAGAGAATGTGGAAGTGCTGTGGGGTCTCGAGCCGATGCTGACAGTTGTGGCCGAGGGTGAGCTGAGCGCCGAGGAGGCCGAGGCGGTAGCCTGGAGCATCCACAAGACCAACCCGGCGTTCGTGTCAGAGGCCCTCGTCACGAAATTCAAGAGCAAACTGCGGCACCTTGCAGCCAAGCGAAGGCCGCCACGGAGGTAAACAATGGCCAAGAACCCACCAACTGGAGACGGACACCGAAAGGGCGCGGTTCGCAAACGCTCACAGATCTTCAACCCGAAGACAGAACAATGGACCAAGAGAGACGCTGAGACCGGCCGCTTCATGGACCAGAAGCAGGACGATAAGCCCTTCAAGGGCGTGCGCAAAGAGAAGTAGTCATCTCGCTCGAAGAAAGCGGATAGCTGTGAGGTTTCAGTTTCTATCCAGAACCTATCCAGGATAATTCTGGATAGAGTCTGCAAAGGCGGGGCGCGATGGCACGTGGCGGTATTCGCATGCCTGATGAAGCCGAGCCGGACTTCCCGTCGCGCTTCCTCGCTTGTGGCGACACCTCATCCAGGCGGACGGCGCCCGGTGTCGTGCCGAAACACCCGAAAGCCGGCTCATTCGCCGGAAGACCAACCCATGCGGTATGCCGCCAGCCCGTGCGCTCAGAGACCAGGTCGTGCTACAAAGTCGGCATGGCGCCTCATCGAATCCTCATTCACGTCTCCCGCAGCGAGCACCGCGTGCTCGACCCGGACGATGTGTACTTCCTCCGAGCCAGGGGCGGGGAAACCGAGGTCCGTCTGCGTTCGCGCACACCACTCGTCGATGTCAGGCCGATTGGCGAGGTCGCGCCGCTGCTTGAGCCCTTCGGATTCGTCCGGATTCACCGCGAGCACGCAGTCAACATCGCCCGCATCAGGATCCTTCGGCTGCAAGCCGACGGTAGAGACTGGGAGCTCAAGCTTGAACCGCCCGTGAACAAAGTGCTCTCGATCGCCCGCGACCGCCTCGCAGAGTTCCGGGCGGCTCTCGGGGAGTCAGGCGGCTGATCAAGAAACAGCGTTTCGCATCGGGGGAGTTCGATGTGCGGCAACGACTCAAACGGCGAGCGGGAGATTGCCCTTATCGAGGAGCGTCTGGCGAGCCTCGAAGACGAGAAAAGGCGTCTGACTGCCAAGCTGGATCGTCTCCGCCGTGAAACGGATTCCCGACCGCGAGTGCGGGAGAACCGGGAAGCCAAGGCAGCCGGCGCGGTCCACCATCTCTCTTCGCCCGGGGAGAAGATCCGGCTATTTCGATCTCTTTTCAGAGGCCGCGAGGATGTCTATCCGCGAAGATGGGAGAACCTGAAGACAGGTCGATCAGGGTACTCGCCGGCTTGTCGCCACGAGTGGGTACCTGGGATCTGCGAAAAACCGAGGGTGAAGTGTGGAGACTGCTCTGCGCGCGAGTTCCTGCCCGTCTCTGACGAGGTGATTCGCGACCACTTGGTCGGCCACGAACCAAACGACACACGGGATTTTGCGATCGGGATTTATCCTCTGCTTCCCGACGAGACATGTTGGTTTCTTGCGGTCGATTTTGACAAGAAGACCTGGTCGGATGACGCTCGGGCGTTTGTCGACATATGCCAGAATCATGGTGTCCCAGCGATTCTCGAAAGGTCCCGATCAGGCAATGGTGCCCATGTGTGGATTTTCTTCACTGCGCCGGTGCCGGCTGGGGAGGCGAGGAAGATCGGTGCCTGGATGCTAACTGAGACCATGGAGAGGTATCCGGAGATTGGCTTCGGGTCTTACGACCGCTTGTTCCCGAATCAGGACACACTGCCGACTGGCGGTTTCGGCAACCTCATCGCGCTCCCTCTCCAGGGTCGCTCGAGGAAGAGTGGGAACTCGGTGTTCGTCGACTCGGATCTCGCCCCATTCGAGGATCAGTGGCTGTTCCTTTCCCAAGTTGATCGGTTGACCGCTCAGGTCGTCCAGGAGATGTCGATCGAGGCTTGGGACAGGGGTCGAGTCGTACCGGTTCGTCGTGCGCTGGCAGAAGAGAGCGGCAGGCCTTGGGAGATGCCCGTTCACGATCCGGGCAGGATCAGAATCGACGAACAACTACCGTCCCAAGTCGATGTTGTGTTGGCAAACCAGATGTACGTTCCCAAACGAGACCTCCCACCGGCCCTGATCACGCGGCTGATTCGATTGGCCGCGTTTCAGAACCCGGAGTTCTACAGTGCTCAGGCCATGCGCCTTTCGACCTATGGCAAACCGAGAGTCATTAGCTGCGTCGAGGACTTCCCTGAACACATTGCGCTTCCTCGTGGTTGCGAGGCTGAAGCTATCGAGTTGCTCACTGCGATTGGTGTCGACGTTCGGGTGGAGGACAAAAGAGAAGTCGGAACTCCGCTCGAAGTTCGATTCAGAGGGACCCTCGACGTCCATCAGGAGAAGGCAGTCGAGAAGCTGTGCCAGCACGAGATCGGAGTTCTCGTCGCTCCGACAGCATTTGGCAAGACCGTGGTTGCGGCGCGAATGATCGCGGAACGTGGTCGGAATGCCCTTGTAGTAGTCCACCGCCAGCAGCTTCTCGAACAGTGGCTCGAACGCCTCGCCACGTTCCTCGATGTAGACCCAAACCAACTCGGCCGTGTCGGAGGGGGCAAACGTCAGCCATCGGGGGTGATCGACGTCGCACTGATTCAAAGCTTGGTCCGTCGAGGCGAAGTGGACGACCTGGTTGCGAGGTACGGTCACTTGATCGTGGACGAATGCCACCATCTTTCCGCCGTCAGCTTCGAGGCCGTGGCGAGGGCTTCCCACGCGAAGTTCGTGTTGGGGATGACCGCCACCGTGACCAGAAAGGACGGGCATCACCCGATCGTCGTCATGCAGTGTGGCCCGATCAGGCACCGGGTGGCGGCTCGGATGCAAGCTGACGAACGACCCTTCGCGCACCGGGTGGAACGGAGGTACACGGAGTTCACGATGCCCTCGCCTGGCGAGAGCGGGGAACGGATCGCAATTCACCGGATCTATGCTGCGATCGCTGAAGACGAAGCGAGAAATCACCTGATCTTCGACGACGTCATTACGGCCCTCGAAGCGGGAAGGTCACCGTTGGTGTTGACCGAGAGGCGAGACCATCTCGAATACCTCGCAAATCGTTTCAAAGGTTTTGCCAAGAATATGGTGGTGCTCAAGGGCGGGATGGGCAAACGTCAGCTCCAGGCTGCCCTCGAGCAGTTAGCTACCGTTCCTGATCACGAAGAGCGCCTAATCATCGCGACAGGTCGCTACCTCGGTGAGGGCTTCGATGATGCGCGGCTTGACACCCTCTTCCTGGCGATGCCGATTTCCTGGAAGGGAACCCTCGCGCAATACGCCGGGAGACTACATCGCCTTCATCACGGCAAGACAGAGGTGGTGGTCTACGACTATGTTGATCACTTCGTGCCTACTCTCGCGAGAATGGCCGAACGGAGGTTCCGCGGTTATCGGGCGCTGGGTTATGAGTTTGCGGGCAACGCACCGAGTGACAAACACAACGACATTTCGAAGAACAACGTGATCGAATAAATGCCGATTGTAGAGTTTGCGCAGGAAAAAAAGAAACGCCGCCCGACCGACGGCGAGTTCGAATTCTTCTTCTTTGGTGGAGCCGATGGGGATCGAACCCACGACCTCAGCATTGCGAACGCTGCGCTCTCCCAACTGAGCTACGGCCCCACGCGCGGCGGATAGTAGCGTGAATGCTCATGAGTTGCAAGTGATGGTAAGGTAATGTGCTTGCCTCGTCTCGAGTCCGCGTCCGAAACAGGTTAAGAGTGAAGAGTAAAGAGTGAAGCCCACCCAACCCACCACATGACCATCCAACTCTTAACCCTGAACCCTTGACTCTAAACTCGTGACATCACAGCCCCATAGCTCCGGCCGCCAGGCACGGACTCGGACTCGGGAGGTCAGTCGATCTTGAACGCAACCTCGATGGTCGCCTGCCACTCGATCTCGCCGTCCGAACCGAGCCCGCCACGGAACTCCTTGACCTCGAACCAGGCCAGGCCGCGGATGCTTACGGATGCTTTCTCGACCGCATTCTCGATGGCCTTCTCGTAACTGACGGAAGAACATCCGGTAACCGAAATTTTCTTGAACACTTGTTCTGCCATGTGAAGCTCCTTTCCTCGTGTGCTGCAACCGAAATACCCCGCCTTGTGTTCCCGACCCGTGGGACACCGATCATTTTTTCTTTGGTGGCTTTTCGGGCTTCCCATCAAGTCCCGACCACAGCCGCCACGCCGAGTCGAGCGGATCGCCGCCGTACCATACGGCGCGGGTGAAGCTCTCGACCCAGGGGTCAAAGCCCGGCACGATGCGGAGGTTGTCCTCCATGGCGAGGG
>Ga0255055_10001184_pt1 | contig 19524 bp, 17 predicted proteins | sample JV7_2_27_MG_FD_188633 | JGI IMG/M metagenome (GOLD analysis project Ga0255055, IMG submission 188633) | Seawater microbial communities from Jervis Inlet, British Columbia, Canada - JV7_2_27 | ecosystem: Environmental > Aquatic > Marine > Inlet | place: Canada: British Columbia | collected...
CGAAAAGCGCGAGCCCAAGTTCCAGGGAAAGTAACTAACTGATCGTGGCTTGCCGCTCGACCATGCTCGTTGGCCTCAACCTACGAAGCGGTTTCCGTTCCAAGGCGCGCCCGTTCCAGCTCCACGATGTCATCATCTAGCTTTTTGTAGAGCGGCTTGGGCTTGGCCAATGACTGGCCGGCAGGCAGCTCGCTTGGTGCCCATTGGCCAACACCGCCCGCGGGGTCGTAGATCAAGGCATTGTGAGCCCGGGATTCCTCTTTATAGGTCTCAATTCGTTGTTCGCCAAAAAGCTGACCCTCATAGCCTAACGCCGTGTGTAGTTTCTCGGAACTAAACGGTAAGAATGGTGCGAAGAGCACCTTCAGCGAATCGACCGCTCGGAGCGCGGTATAGACCGTTCTGGCAGCTGCCGGCTTGTCCTCTTCGATAACCTTAAACCACGGCGCTCGATCCAGATAACCGTTTGCCTGCCGTGCAAGCCGCATGGCCTCCTGGAGCGCAGCCCGAATTTGTACCGCCTCCAGGTGCGCGCTGATCGTTTCGAATCCGCCTTCAATTTCCTGCAGCAATTCCTGATCCTCGAAACCTAAGTCGCCCGGCTCGGGCACCTTGCCGTCCCAATGCTTGTATGCGAAGGAGGTCACCCGATTAGCCAGGTTTCCCCAGGTCGCTACCAACTCATCGTTGTTGCGGCTCAGAAAATCCGCCCAAGAGAAGGCGCTATCACGCGATTCTGGCATCACCGCCGCGAGATAGTAGCGGATGGCATCCGGGTCATAGCGCTCCAGAATGTCGGGAAGCCAGACAGCCCAATTGCGGCTCTTGCTAAATTGCGCCCCTTCGAAGGTCATAAATTCGTTGGCGGGTACATCGTACGGAAGATTGAGATGCAAGCTCTCATCCTCCTCGTAAATGCGATCCACACCCATGAGTTCGGCTTGCCAGATCAAGGTATGGAAGGGGATGTTGTCCTTACCGATGAAGTTGTAGATCTTGGCAGCCGGGTCGTACCACCACGCCTTCCATGCCTCAGGCTCGCCGATATTATTTGCCCACTCGATAGAGGCGGTGAAATATCCCATCACGGCCTCAAACCACACATATAGTCGCTTGTCTTCCCACTCCGGCAGGGGCACAGGGATGCCCCACTTGATATCGCGGGTAACCGGCCGCCCGAGCAGCCCGCCCTCAACATAATTTCGGGCAAACTTGTAAACATTGGGTCGCCAATGATCGGCGTGCTGATCCAGATACTCGAGCAGCCGATCTGTGAATGCCGGCAAGTCCAGAAAGAAATGCTCGGTTTCACGCGTCACAGGTATGCTGCCGTCGATCTTGCTGCGAGGATTGATCAGATCGAGCGCGTCCAGCAGGTTGCCGCAGTTGTCACATTGATCGCCGCGCGCCTCGCCGTACCCACAGATCGGACAGGTGCCTTCGACGTAGCGATCAGGGAGAAAACGCTCCTCGGTTTCGGAATACAGTTGCTTCTGTTTCTTCAAATAGAGGTATTCCTGCTCGCGCAGCCGCAGGAAAAAATCCTGGGCGATCCGGTAGTGGTTTTCGGTGTCGGTATGGGTGAAGAGGTCATAGCTGATGCCGATAGCCTGCTGCGTCTCCAGGAACCGCTGGTGGAAATGCTCGAACAGCTCGCGGGGGGTCTGATCAGACTTATCAGCCTCGACCGTGATGGGTGTGCCATGTGAATCCGAGCCCGAGACCATCAGCACCTGATTGCCTTTGAGGCGATGATAGCGCGCGAAGATATCGGCTGGCAGGTAGGCACCTGCCAGATGGCCCACATGCAGGTCGCCGTTCGCATACGGCCAGGCTACGGACACATGGATACGTTCGGTCATTGTTTTCCCTCTATCTCTATGCTCAATGCCCTGCGTGCACCCCAAAAAGAAAACGCCAGCTCGAGGCTGGCGGCTGCCGGGGGATCATTGCGCTTAGTACGCGTCAATACCCCTCGCCGATGGACATCGAACCATCGGCCAGCAGTTGCTGGACATAGCCATAGGAGATTTACCCGACATGGCGCCCATTGTAACCCGAAGGGTCAAGGAGGACCTTCATGGCAATCGACCTGCCACCTAACCCCGCACTCCAGTTATCAGATCGTGCTCCCGAGTCAACTGGCCCAAATCCTATATACAATATCCTAGAGCATTCGCCTCTCGGGAGAAAAGCTTCTGATAGGCGCATATCCCGATGAAAGAGCTGCCCCGAATCACTCCCAGAGAAGCCGCCAAACTGGTTGCTGACGACGCGACTCTGATGGTGGGAGGATTTGGCATGACAGGTCATCCCCTGCACCTGGTACACGCACTGGCGGAGACTTCAACCAAGAATCTCACCTACATTGGAAACAACGCCGGTGAACCAAATCTTGGCGGCGGGCGATTGCTCAATCAGGGCCAAATATCGAAGGCCATTGCATCCTTCCTTACGTCCAACCCCGATGCCGTCAAAGCGGCGCAGAGCGGGACCCTCGAAGTGGAACTTCTACCGCAGGGGTCGCTCGTCGAAGCGATCCGTGCTGGCGGCGCAGGCATCGGCGGTTTTTACACCGCCACCGCAGTCGGCACCGACCTGAGCCAGGGAAGAGAAACTAGGATTATCGATGGTCGGACCTATGTCTTCGTCCCGGCGCTGCGAGCAGACGTGGCCTTCATCCACGCCTGGAGGGCAGATGCGGCGGGGAACCTCATGTACCGTAGAACCGAACGCAACTTCAACAAGGCCATGGCCACTGCCGCCGACATTGTCATCGCAGAAACCGAAGACATTGTGCCGGTGGGTGCGCTGGACCCCGAGCAGGTGCACACGCCGGGAAACTACGTTGACTACTTGGTCGAGGTCAGCACCATTCAGGATGATCTGGGCTCCTCCAGCTTGGTGGACTCCGGCGCTAGTGAGCAGCGGATGCGGATCGCCGAACGGGCATTGCGAGAATTGAAACCAGGCGAGGTGGTCAACCTGGGAATTGGAATTCCTACGCTCATCTCAAACCTGCTTACTCCCAAGCTCGGGGTGACCCTGCACAGTGAAAGCGGGATGCTCGGCGTCGGTCCGTCGCCAAATCAGGGTGGCGCTTTGGATTACCCAGTTAACGCCGGCAAGATTCCGGTCACCGAGCTTCCGGGAAGCAGTTACTTCGACAGCTCCGACGCGTTTGCGATGATCCGAGGCGGACACGTGGATGTGGCCGTTATGGGGGGACTTCAGGTCGACGAGAGCGCCAACCTTGCGAATTGGGCCGCGCCTGGAAAGCCATTGCTTGGAGTGGGGGGCGCGATGGATCTAGCTCAGGGGGCGAAACGGTTGATCATCACCATGACCCACAGCTATACGGACGGTTCATCGAAGCTCGTTCCAGAATGTGATCTGCCCCTAACGGCTCAGGAGGCAGTCAATACCGTCGTCACTGATCTGGCTGTATTTGAATTTATCGATGGGAAATTGACCTTGATTGAGCTCATGCCGGGGTCCTCGCTGGAGCAGGTTCGCGCTCAAACGCGCGCGAGTTTCAACACGGCATTATGAACCTGGATCGCCATTCCGCAGTTACGAGGTAGAGCCATACTCTGAAGAGCACTCGGTTCGCCGATGGCCCAGACTACTATTTGACCAGTTCGTCAATCGGACGTTCTAGCGTCAGCAGGTCGGCCTCAAATTCGAGCACCTCGCCTTGGGCGCCATCTTCCGTGCGGGCCCATTTTTCCCGCAGCAGCACCCTGCCGGTCTCTTCGATATAGCTGATTTCCAGCGCTGCACCGTCGAATTCGAGCAAGGCGAATCCGTTGTATCCCACCTCGGTGTGATCGACGGACCCTGCTACCCGTTGATCGGAGAACACGAGGTTGCGCTCGCGCTTTACCGGTAAAAGAATATCTTCGGTAGGCATACCGCCGTGCCCAATGCAGCGCCCTCGGATCAGCGGACCTTCCGGATGGGTCCGAAAGGCGCCATATCCGGCGAGCCGGTGTTCATGCCCCCAGAACCACATCAGGTATTGGGGATCGTGGCCAAGCTCCTGGCCTAACCTGCCGTACTCTCTCTCAAAGGCGCTGAACCACTGATGGTGTGAGAGCAGAAGGATCGGACGGGTGTCACTCGAACTCAGGACATTGCGTCGAAGCCACTCCAAATTGTGCTCCTGAAGCCGCACCCACCACGGAAGTAACTCCAGGCCAGGAATGAGCTTGGCGCTGTAACCGGTATCCAGCCCCACGATCCGCCAGTGCTCGTTCTCCACGCAAAAGAAGCTGGCCTCCTGGCCGAAATGCTCACGGATCGCTCGAAAGTAAGCGTGGCCACCGGAATACATTTCATGATTGCCGTTGAGCGCATAGCTGGGAAGGGCGGTGATTTCGTCGGCTGGCTCCAACGAGCCTCGCGGCCAATCGTCGGCTCCTAAAAAGTACTCGTCGAATTCCTCCTGGCTGCCGGAATAATAGACATCTCCAAGATGCATGGTGATATCCGGTGAGCGGCGCAGGATCTCGTCCCGTACCCGATAGGCGCTAATCGTACCGGTTCCCCAATCCCCGGCCAGCGCCACGGACACCACGTCCGGCATGACATGAATACCTGCGCGGGGATTTGTCAGGTCATATTCTAGGAATTTGGCGCGCCGTCGAAGCACCGTTCGAAGGTACTCAACGAGCCAGCGCCAGAATCGAGCTTCAAGAAAATCACCCGCATGCCGGATATTGTGTGTGAGCTGCAGCGAACGGGCGCTGTCGCGCGGGGTGTTGAGCAGAGAGGAGCGGCTTCGTTTCTTTTGAGATTCCACGTTCTTAACTCTAGGCGCGGTCGGTCAACAAGACGCCATTGCGGGAAGGATCGCTTACGAGGACTCCGGCCTCATTTTTCTCGAAGGGTAGTGTAGCTTGACCCAAGCGATCTGACAGACGCTCCAACTCGGCCGCATCAGGCACAACGATAGAGAAGTAGTGCAAACCGAGGGCACCGTCAGTGGGGGGAGGAGCACCTTGCCCGAGCCATATATTCAACCCGATATGATGGTGATATCCCCCTGCAGAGACAAAGCTTATGCCGATCGAATTGGATACTCCTTGAATTTCAAAGCCAAGCTGGCCATGGTAGAAGTGATTGGCCTCGGCGATATCGGCGACATGTAAGTGGACGTGGCCGATGACCGTTCCCTCAGGCGCAGATTGATCCAGAGCATCGCCGGGCTGTAAGTGCTGCAAGAGTGCCTCTACATCAAGCGATTCGCGGCCGGAGTGTGGATTCCCATCAGCATCTACTGCCGCAAATCCATCATCGGACATGGCCCACCGGCCCCGCTCGGGCGTGTCTGTATAGAGCTCGATTCCGTTGCCCTCCGGATCGTCCAAGTAAGTGGTCTCGGTCATCAAGTGATCGGTGGGGTAATTCGGATAACGGAGATCAAAAAGCCTGGCGACCGAGCGTGCCAATTCGCGGCGGTCGGGATACAGGATCGCCAAGTGATAGAGCCCGGTGGTTCCTCTCAGGCGGCTCGAACCGGAGTCTTCCGTCAAGCGCAGCAAATCCGCCTGACCGGCTCCCAGGCCTGCCGTCTCGCCTTCACGCCAATGCAGCTCGAAGCCCACCACGTTTCGATAGAACTCGATCTGGCGTTCGAGATCAGCAACTGTCAGGTGCACATGCCCGATGTGTGTGTCAGGGTGGATGACGAATCCCATTCCGCTCATCTCAGCAATTATAGAAAAAGGCCCAGGAGAATTCCGGGACCTTACTTCCTCAGCGCGAGCAGAAGTTCGCTGGCGTTCGGTCGGCTACGCTGACGAAGCAAATCGGTCGGCGCGGGCCGCAAATACGAAATCGGCCTCAGAAAGCCCATTGATACTGTGGGTCCAGATGGTAATGCTGGCCTTCCCCCAGCCCAGGCAAAGATCCGGATGGTGATCCACCGACTCGGCGAGCTCGCCGACTTGGTTTACAAAGTCAAGCGCAGACTGGAAGTCGCTAAATTTGTACTGCTTTTCAAGGTGCCGACCGTCAATCACTTCCCAGTTGCCACCGAGCTTTTCCTGAAAACGCTGCAGTTCGGCCCCCTCGAGAGGCGAAACGCCTCCCCCGCGAGGCGGCTTGAGTTCTCGGTCAGCTAAATCTGTCATTTGGAAACCTCATCTCGGTTAGGCCTTTACAGCCACCGACTCGATGATCTCTGCCGCCATATCATAACGACCAAAAGGCGGCATGATATACGCGCCGGCCACGCTGTCTTTCAGCTGGTCAAGGATCTCAACTGCGATCGACACACCGGCCTGAGGAGCCTGATCACCGGCAGCTTCAATACGATTTTGAATGACCTCCGGAATGGTGATGCCTGGCACCTCGTTGTGCAGAAAGCGAGCATGCTTAATTCCGTACACGGGAAGAATTCCGACAAGCACCGGTATGCCCAGCGGCCCATGCCGCTCTTCAAAGGCAGCGATCGTTTGCACAATTCGCTCGGGCTCGAACACAGGTTGGGTCAGCACGAAATCCGTGCCAGCCTCGACCTTTCGCTTCAGCACTCGTATCTCCTGCTCCATATTTACCGCATCAGGATTAAGCGCGCAGCCAACATAGAACGAGGTGGCCTCGCCGAATTCGGCCCCGTGAAGATCTACTCCGGCATTGAATCCCTGCTTCACAAGCTTGATAAGCCCTGAGGGGACTACATCGTAGTCGTCTGTTGCCTCCGGGTAATCACCGATGGAGGTGGGATCGCCCATGACCACGAATATATTGCGGACACCAGTTGCGTGAGCTGCCAACAGATCCCCCTGCACGCGGAGCAGATTGCGGCCGCGGGTTGGAAAATGCAGAACCGTCTCGAGTCCGATGTCTTGTTGGATTCGCTGACACACGGCCCATGGGCTCATCCGCAGACGGGCCATTGGGCTGTCTGCTACATTGATGACGTCCACTCCTGCAACGGCGAGCATCCGCGCTCCAGCGAGAACTTTCTCTACCGATAGGCCGCGCGGTGGATTGATCTCAACCGAGAGCACAAATTGCCCGGTTCCCAATTTCGAATCTAAATTGGTGGGACCCAACTGACCATTTGCAAGTCTCTCCAGGTCTTCCTCCACCGCCATTGGGACGGTGCTGATCTGGGCGGTATCAACCTGTTCGAATGCTTCTCGCATGTGGGCAATGTGATCTGCGGTTGTACCGCAGCACCCCCCAATGATGCTCGCGCCAGCCTGTGTGTACGCTCGCGCGAAGTCTGCGAAATAGTCCGCAGTGGCCGGGTACATGATGCGCCCACCTACTTGTTCTGGCCATCCTGCATTAGGCATCACAGAGAACTTGGCTTCTGGGACTGCCTGCCGCATGGCTTGAATGATCCGGAGCAGCTGGGCCGGCCCTTCGGAGCAGTTGGCTCCAATTACATCCGCGCCGGCATCCCAGAGCAATCTCGCGGCCTGGGCGGGAGTGTCACCTAGCAGCGTGCGGTCGTCTCGGGTGAAGGTTACAGAAGCAATAACAGGCAGATCGCCTGCTCTCTTGGAAGCCCGTATTCCTTCGCGCAGTTCGTAGAGATCGCTTTGTGTTTCGAGTGATATTAGATCAGCCCCGGCTTGCTCCAATGCAACGATCTGTTCATGGAAGGCTTCAAATGCTTCCTCCGGCTTCACTCGTCCGAAGGGAGCCAGGCGAACCCCAAGCGGTCCCACACTTCCGGCAACGAGCGCATCTGCACCGGTTTCATCGATGGCCTGCTTCGCCAGCGCCACCCCCGCGGCGTTAATTTTCACCACCTGATCCTCCAGCCCGTGCGAAGAAAGCTTATGCTGGTTCGCGCCGAAGGTATTGGTTTCGATGATTCGTGCCCCAGCCTCCAAATACTCCCGATGAATATCCAGGATCAATTCAGGCTGCGATAGGTTCAGCTCGTCGAAACAGGCGTCAAACGGAATGCCCCGCGCATGCAGCTGAGTACCCATGGCGCCGTCCGCCAGGATGGGCTCTCCGCTATCCAACCAATCTTGAAGCTTTGCGCGATTGCTCATTGGAATTAGTCCCCGGCCGGGGAAGGCTCGGCGACTGCACTCGTCTCCAATTCTTTTCGAGCCTGCCGGGCAGCCTCCGCCATAGCGCCCAATGCAGGTAGCACCTCATCCCAATTCCGAGTCTTGAGGCCACAATCAGGATTGACCCATATCTGCTCGGGCTGAAGATGCTCGGAGAATGCCTTCAGCCGGGCCTTCACCTCCTCGACCTTCGGGATGTTGGAGGTGTGCACATCGTACACACCAGGGCCGACCTCACGGCTGTATCCGTACTCTTCGAGCTCATGAAGAGTTTCGTCACCGCTGCGTGCGTTCTCGATCAGGATCACATCCGCATTCAGGCCATCGATGGCGCTGTAGATGTCGCCAAACTCTGCATAACACATGTGGGTCTGCACCTGAGTTTCATCTCTTGCACCGCCCGTGGCCATGCGGAAAGCCTCCACGGCCCAATCCAGATACTCATCCCAGCGGGCTTGCTTAAGGGGCAGGCCTTCACGGAGCGCAGGTTCGTCCACCTGGATCACGCGTGCACCAGCCGCCTCCAGATCCGCAATCTCTTCGCGCAATGCCAGGGCCAGTTGGAAGGCCACGTCCTTGTGCGAAACATCTGTGCGAGCATAGGACCAATTCAGAATCGTCACCGGCCCCGTGAGCATTCCCTTTACTGGTTTTTCCGTGAAGGACTGTGCCACTTCGAACTCCCGTACGGTCATGGCTTCCGTACGCCGCAGATCTCCCCAGATAATTGGGGGGCGGACGTAGCGATTGCCATAGCTCTGCACCCAGCCGTTGTCTGTAAATGCGAAACCGGTCATCTTTTCGGCGAAGAACTCGACCATATCGGAGCGCTCGAACTCACCGTGCACCAATACATCCAGGCCCATCCCCTCCTGAGTGCCGATGGTGTATCCGATCCAGGAATCGACACCAGCCTCATACTGTTCCCGGGTAATCTCCCCTCGTTTGTATCGCCCCCGTAATCGACGAACCTCCACAGTTTGTGGAAAAGATCCGATGGTCGTGATGGGGAAGGGTGGCAGCGTCACCTGTTTGGGTCGTCGATCGGAGTATGTCGATTGCCGTTCGTACGAGTCGGCTTCGAGCTGCTGAATTTGCTCCCGAACGCCCGGCTCCCCCTCGGCAAAGCTGCGATAATCCGACCAGGCGCTCTCGCTGGCCTCGATTTCGCGCTCAGCGGATTCTCCATTGGCGACTTTGCCAATCAGAGCAATTTCATTAAGTTTCTCTTCGGCGAAAGCCAGCACGCCCTTGAGCGGCTCCGGCAAATGTTGCTCGCGGGAAGCGCGATAGGGCACGAATTGAAGCGAGCTCGACGCACTTACTCTGACTTCGGCCTGCTTCCGAACCTGTTTGAGCGTTTCATGCACCATTGCCGGATGCACGCTCCAGACGTTGCGTCCGTCAACTATCCCGACGCACAGCTCCTTGTCCTTGGGCCACCCGTGTTCCTCAATCAGGCTCAAGTTATCGCCGCGGGTAAAGTCCAGGCTGACCGCGGCCACCGGAAGGTCTACGACCCAGGAGTAGGTCTCCCCTAAATCATCGAAATAGGTGACGAGATTGATGGGAAGCTCGACTTTGGCAAGCTCCTGGTAGGTATTCCGATAATAGGGTTCAAGCTCTGCCGCATCATCGAGCACAAGCCGGGGTTCGTGAAGCTGAACTTCTGCAACCTCCAACTCCGCAAGCTGGCTCAACAGATCGACGTAGAGCGGTATGAGTTCATTAAGCACCTCATCGAACGGGCGCTCGAGGTGAGCCAGACTAAGAAAGGTAACTGGACCAAGCACGATGGGTACCGCGCGCTCGCCCAGAATGCGCTTAGCATATGAGACCTGTTCAAGGTAGTGCTCGAAATTCGCACTCGCATGCGCGTCTTCTTCAATCTCAGGAACCAGGAAGTGGTAATTCGTGTCGTACCACTTGGTCAACTCGAGCGCGGGCAGGCCTGCTGCGCCGCGCGCCATGGCGAAGTAAAGTTCAAGCCCCTCGAAGTTCTTGAAGCGATTGGGGATGAATCCAAGTCGGATGGCCCAGTCCAGGACGTGGTCGTACAGGGTGCCATCTCCAATACCGATTCGGTCAATGTTGGCCGCCAGCTGGGCCTCCGCCGACTGTTTTTGTACGGTACGAAAGGTTTCGAGCAGCTCATCGGCTGCGACTTTCCCCTTCCAGTGTCCTTCAAGCGCTTTCTTGAGCTCGCGATCAGCGCCAATGCGTGGATATCCGAGGGTTTGTGTCAAAATTTTCGCCATGCTTACCTTCCAGCTCTTATATAAGGGCTATCTTGCCTGCGATCCACAACACAAAAAAAAGACCCCTTGCGGAAGAAGGGGCCGTGTGATTTCACGATTAACCCTCATCTTCCAGAAATTTGGCGGATTTAATCCACCGCTTCTGCCGGAATTGGCACCTTCCTCTCGGGAGGTTGCCGAGGCTTCGTAGGGCCGGTCCCTCAGCCTCTCTGGATGAGGCCACGGAGTTTACCACAAAGACCTGTAGTGCGATGGTTTATGGGGAGCAGCGCCCTTTTGACCGCAGCCTGCGCCCTTTCGGGAGGGTGCGTTGACGGAGATACCTACCTGTGCTATCCTGCGCCAGTTGTTAATGAAGGGACCTGAGCGTCAGGCGGGTCCGTTCCGTGGAGGAGTAGAGAATGGCAGCCGAACGAATGTCTGGAACGGTGAAGTGGTTCAGCCGGGTGAAGGGCTATGGCTTCATCGCACCGGACGGTGAAGAGAGCGAGATATTTGTACATTTCACGGGCATCGAGGGCGAGGGATACCGCAACCTTGAGAAGGGTGAAAAGGTGTCCTTTGTGATCGAAGAGACCGAGAAAGGTCCTCAGGCGGCGCAAGTTCGAGCCGAAGGCATTGACGTGACCTCCTGGACGGCTGAGCCAACCGACGATCCATCCGAAGGCGGGGGCGAAACATCCTGGAGGGCGGAGGAAGAGGAAGAAGCCGTCGAGGAACTCGAAGAGGAAGCTGTCGAGGAATTTGAGGAAGAAGCGGTCGAGGAACTCGAAGAGGAAGTAGTCGAGGAACTTGAGGAAGAAGCGGTCGAGGAACTCGAAGAGGAAGCTGTCGAGGAATTTGAGGAAGAAGCGGTCGAGGAACTCGAAGAGGAAGTAGTCGAGGAACTCGAAGAGGAAGCCGCTGAGGAACTCGAAGAGGAAGCCGCTGAGGAACTTGAGGAAGAAGCAGTCGAGGAACTCGAAGAGGAAGCAGTCGAGGAATTTGAGGAAGAAGCAGTCGAGGAACTTGAGGAAGAAGCGGTCGAGGAACTCGAAGAGGAAGTAGTCGAGGAACTCGAGGAAGAGGCTGTCGAGGAACTCGAGGAGGAGGGCACCGAGCCCCCGGATCTGGTCGCATAAGCTCGGGTTCCCCAAACAGTTTTAACTAAAAGCCCGGCCAAAAGCCGGGCTCTTTGTTTCTACCGTGGGCACTTCAATCTAATTTCCCGTTTACCAGGTCTGCCGCGATGAGCTCCAGCTTGTCCGTGCCAACACCCGACGAAAACCCTGCAGCTCCGCTCTGCTAAAATACGCGCGTGGGAACGCTCTACCTGGTCTCGACACCAATCGGCAATCTGGAAGATGTTACGCTTCGGGCACTGCGTGTGCTTGGTGAAGTGGACATCATCGCCGCCGAAGACACGCGCCATACCCGGAAATTGCTCGACCGTTATGAAATCGACACTCCGCTGCTCAGCTACCACGACCACAACGAAGCGGTTCGTCTGCAGAAGATGCTCGAACACCTCTCGGCCGGATCGGTGGCGCTGGTTTCGGATGCGGGTACTCCTTTGATTTCGGACCCCGGTTTCAAATTGGTACGCGCGGCTGCGGCGGCGGGTCACGAAGTAAGCCCCATCCCAGGGCCAACAGCACCCATGACGGCCATCGTCGCCTCCGGGCTTCCCACCCATTCATTTGTATTCCTTGGGTGGCTGCCTCGTAAGGCAGGACAGCGGCAAAAAGCGGTCCAACAACTTGCTTCTGAACCCCGCACCATGCTGGCGTTTGAAGCTCCCCACCGGCTTCGTGAGACGCTCAAGGATTTCGAAGCAGTGTTTGGCCCAGAGCGGCAAATCGTGGTTTGCCGGGAGTTGACGAAGAAGTACGAAGAGATTGTCCGAGGTTCCATATCGGAAGTACGTCAGCAATTTGATCGGGAGGACCCTCGTGGCGAGATCACCCTGGTGATCGGCGGCGCAGACTTGATGGCAGAATGGGATGAAGCGAGTGTGCGAGAGGTCGTTTCGCAGCGAATCTCGGAAGGGATGCGGCGATCCGAGGCGGCACGCCAGGTGGCGTCCGAAACCGGCTGGCCGCGACGTGAGGTCTACCGACTTGCAGAGGAGGCAGAGTGATCCTGGACGAACCGGAGCGCTTCAAGAAGCTTGATCCGTTGGATTTTTTAAGCTACATCAACGAACTCCCCGAGCAGCTCAAGGCTGCCTGGGAACTCGGACAGGAATATTCGCTACCGGAGGTGGATCAAATATCCCGAGTGGTGCTCGCCGGAATGGGCGGATCCGCCATCGGGGGCGACCTGCTGGCATCGTATGCGATGCCTGTGGCCAAGGTTCCCATCATTGTCTGGAGAAACTATGATCTTCCCGGCTTCGTATCGGACAGCCGGACGCTGGTGATCGCCTCCTCCCACTCCGGGAATACTGAAGAGACACTTTCCGCATTTAATCGAGCGCTTGAGCGAGGAGCGACTGTGATGGCTGTGACCACAGGCGGAACTCTGGCCGAGGCCGCAACCGACGCCGGTATTCCCGTGTGGCACTTCGAACACGATGGCCAACCCCGGTCGGCGGTGGGGTTCTCATTTGGATTGCTGCTATCTGCCCTGACTCGAGCGGGTTTCATCGAATTTGAATCGAAGGACATTGACGAAACCGTGGTCGCCATGCACGATCAAATGGATGAAATCGGAGCCAAAATCCCGGTCGCCGGCAACCTGGCAAAGCGAATGGCCGGTCAATTTATGGATCGTTGGCCAACGATCATCGGGTCAGAATTCCTGGCTCCCGTTGCGCGCCGGTGGCGGACACAGATCGCCGAGATTCCCAAAGCAGTTGCTCAATTTGAGGAACTGCCTGAGGCCGATCACAACATGATCGAGGGCGTTCAGCATCCAGAATCCCTATTCGGCCCCACGATGGTGGTATTCCTCCGTTCCACGCTCAATCACCCGCGCAACCTGAAGCGCCTCGAAGCCACGCGCAGCACGCTGATGGTCGAGGGCTTTAATACCGACATCTTGGAAGCCCAGGGCCAATCGCGGCTGGCTCACCAATGGACAAGCCTGCATCTCGGTGACTACGTTGCCTACTACCTGGCCATGGCTTATGGCACCGATCCGACACCGGTGCCGATCATGCAAGACCTTAAGCAACGGTTGAAGGGTTCCTGAGCAGAAATGCTTGGTGGCCAACGAGCCGCGCTACTTGGCGCATTAGGAGTCCTGGTCGGCCTGGTGGTGTTGGGCGTCTTTGCCGTACCCGAAGTGACGGATTTCGGCCCGGAGTCAACTTCCCAGCACATTCCAGCCAGTGCACCCATCCGCATCGAATTTGATCGACCGATGGATCGTATTTCGGTCGAGACTCGGCTTTCCATCAGCCCGGAGCTCCCTGGCATGATCGAATGGGAAGGCGACACAATGCTCTACCATCCGCTGGAGAGCTGGCCTGTTGGGCAGGAAATTTCGGTAGGCCTGGAGGCCGGCGCGCGATCCACTCGTTTCCTTCCGGTGCTGAACTCGCTCCAATGGTCCTTCCAGGTTGGTGAGCCAGGATTGGTATACCTCTGGCCATCCGGATCACCTGCTGATCTTTATTCGCTGGATCTGACAACTCAGAAACGAAGCCGGCTTACAGAAACAGAAGCCGGAGTCATCGATTATTCCCTTAGCTCGGATGGTACCTCCATTGTGTACACCGCCCTGTATGAAGAAGGCACTTCCCAGCTCCGCACCATTGATCTGATATCCGGCGTGGATGACCTACTGTATGAGTGCGATGTCGCCAGTCGCTGTCAGAGCCCGGTGCTGTCACCGGATGGGAGCTTGCTTGCATTTGAGCAGTTTGAGTGGGAGACCAGTGCCTCTGGCAGGCAGATTCCCGGCGCACGACAAGTGTGGCTTTTGGAGCTTGCCACCGAGGGTGATCCGATCCGCGTGCAGCCGGAAGAACAAGTGGCGACCTCGCCGGACTGGTCTCCGGGAGGGATCCTCACGTTTTATAACGATTCACTCAAAGCAGTGACATTTCTTGAACCCGCCGGGCTGCAGTCATTGAATATGGTTCCGAACGGATTAGGATTACTGGGGTCCTGGTCGCCGGATGGGAAGTTTCTGATCTTGCCGGAGATCGTTTTTCCAGCCGCGTCGGAATTCGAAGGCGGAGATCAGCTAGATTTCTTCAGCCACCTTTACCGGATTGAATCCGCCACGCTGGACATCGAAGACCTGAGCCTGGGGATGGTCGAAGACGCCTCCCCAGTTTATTCTCCCGACGGTGAGTGGATTGCATTTGGACGCAAGTACCTCGACGAACGATGGACGCCGGGTCGCCAGGTATGGATCATGAGGGCCGACGGATCGCACGCGCGCCCGATTACCGATGACCCGGATTTCAGCCACGCATCGCTGGTTTGGAACCCAGACTCATCCCGGCTGGCGTACATGCGGCTGAGTCAGGCCGACCCGAATGAGATGCCAGAAATCTGGATGATCGACCGGGAAGGCGAGGCGCACGAATTTCTGGTGGAAGGAGGCTATCTCCCACAATGGATACCGTAGCCCGAATCGGCAGCCCCGCTCCGGATTTCGAACTTAAGGATCTGGAAGGGGAGCGACACTCACCACGCGATGAGCTTGGTTCTATCCTGGTGCTGAATTTCTGGTCCGCGGAGTGTGTTCATTCTCAACGCGCGGATGAGGAGTTTGAGGACTTGGCAAAGGAGTGGGGAGAGGGCGTCGCTTTCTGGAGCATCGCCTCGAATGAGAACGAAGACGATGAACTTATCAGAAACGCGGCGGCTAAAAATAAAATCGATCGTCTGCTGCGAGACCAACATCTCGCCGTCGCAGATGCCTATGGGGCGGTCACCACTCCCCACGTCTTTGTGATCGATGAACGGGGAGTGCTCCGTTATTCAGGTGCATTTGACGACGTGAGCTTCCGTCAGCGAACGCCGACCAGGAACTATCTACAGGAAGCGGTCAAGGCAGTTCAAAACGGCGTGGACCCTGATCATTTTGAGACATCACCTTTCGGGTGCGCAATCATACGGCACTCGATCTAGCTACCTCAGCCCCAGAGAACCAACGATGCACGAAATAGTGAACCTGGATTTGCAGACGGCCGATGGCCGGCCGTTGATCCATAAGTTCTACCGACAATCTGAGGCGGCCGCGGGGCTGCTGGTTGTTTTCCCTGGCAATCATTATGGCGTGGATGGGCCGCTGCTCTACTACCCCTGTGAGCTGCTTCGAGATCAGGGTTGGGATACGCTTGCCGTAAGCTACGGCTTTCAGACCGCAGGCAAGGGACCCTTCGAGCAAGGGCTTGACGTGCTGTTTGCAGAATGCAAATCGGCGGCCCAAGCGGCGCTAAACGTGTACCAATATCCACGACTGGGGCTGGTGGGAAAATCTTTGGGAGCGGCCGTGGTGGCGCATCTGTGCGCCAATGAGCCGGACTTTTCTGAGGCCCGGGCCGGCTATCTGACGCCCGCGCTGGGCACACCCTTCTTTGATCCGCTTTTTCTGGAGACCAGCCAATCGGCGTTCGTAGCGGTAGGCACGGCGGACCGTTTCTACTCTTCAGAAGCGCTCGAAAAACTCCAGGGCGAGAAACCGTTTGAATTGGCGTTGGTCGAAAACGCCGATCACAGCATGAACGTGCCGGGCGACCTGGCGGCATCAACCGAAAGCGTCCGTAAGGTAGTCGAGGGGCTGCTCGCCTATCTTCACGACGGTAAATAAAGTCTTCTCGCTCTTCCGTAAGACGAGCTCCAGGGCTAACTTTTCAATACCTAATAAGACCGGACTTAGGGTTGACTCGCATCACATTCCCGCTACGGTATAATTTGCGCGCCGCTTGGATCGGGCCCCGACCGAGACGGTAGGACAATTCGAAGATTGCGGCTGTCCCGCCCAGGCCCGGGCGGGTTTTTATTCCTACTGAGCGACACGCTCGGCAACGCGTCTCACTCGAAGGAGGAGATAGCCATGTCAACCGAAGCACCCCCGAAAGCACGCAAGAAAATCACCACCAACACATTCCGCCAGAAGTCTGCCCGCGGAGAACCGCTTACCATGCTAACCGCCTATGACTATCCCTTGGCAGCGGCCGTTGATCGCGCCGGAATCGATTCGATTCTGGTAGGAGATTCGCTCGGTATGGTCGTACTCGGGTATGACAATACGCTGCCCGTGACGATGGATGACATGCTTCATCACTGCAAGGCAGTCGCGCGCGGAGCCAAATACGCGCTGCTTATCGGCGACATGCCGTTCATGTCTTATCAGACCTCGGTGGAAGAAGCGGTGCGCAATGCCGGGCGCTTTCTAAAGGAAGCTGGCATGGACGCGGTCAAATTGGAAGGGGGTCGCGAGCGCGCGGACGCAGTGCGTGCGATCGTCGATTCCGGAATTCCAGTGCAAGGCCACCTGGGGCTTACTCCGCAATCAGTACACCAACTGGGCGGTTTCGGCCCACAGGCAAAGACCTCTGGCGCCGCGATCCGGCTTTTGGAAGACGCTCAGATCCTGGAAGAAGCCGGGTGTTTCTCAATCGTTCTTGAAAGCATCCCTGCCCGGCTCGGAGAGCTGGTCTCGGAACGTCTGGAGATTCCGACCATCGGCATCGGCGCAGGAGCAGGCTGCGATGGACAAGTTCTGGTCACCTACGACCTTTTGGGCTTATTTGATCGATTCACGCCCCGCTTCGTGAAGCAATATGCTGATTTCCACAGCGAGATGGGGCGCGCCATATCGGAATACAAAAGCGACGTTGAATCCGGCCAATTCCCGGCTGAAGAGCACATGGTCGAAATGCCAGATGATGACTGGGTTCGCCTGGAAGAGTGGCTGAATGGGAACGGGCCTTCGTGACCCATTGATGTGAACGCTAAACCGTCGATCTTGATCGTTGGAACCGGAGCCATGGCCGGCCTCTTTGGGGGCCGGCTAGCTTCGCACGCAGAAGTCACGCTGCTCGGATCCTGGTCGGAGGGGCTGGATGCGGTGCGGGAGCGCGGCATTCGGCTCCAAGAAAATGGTGAGGTTAAGAAGATCAAAGTAAGAGTGACCGACGATCCGTCCGAATGCCAAGGCGTAAACAGCGCGCTAGTGCTGGTCAAGTCCTGGCAGACAGAAATGGCCGCAAATATGCTCAGCACTTGCCTGGCCGCGGATGGCGTCGCCCTCACGCTGCAGAATGGTCTGGGCAACATCGAAGTGCTGGAAGCTGCCGTTGGTCCGGAACGCGCCGCGCTAGGAGTAACCACGACTGGCGCCACTATGCTGGGACCTGGCACGGTTCGGGCTGGTGGCTCGGGACCGACTCATGTAGCGCCGCACCCGCGGCTTGAGCCGCTGGTGGAGCTGCTGGAGACGAGTGGGTTTGAGGTCCACGCCGCGTCCGATCTAATGAGCCTTCTATGGGGAAAACTGGTAGTAAACACAGGCATCAACGCACTGACCGCCTTACTAGAGGTGCGAAACGGGGAGCTGCTGGAAAACTCGCATGCGCGGTCGCTCATGAATGCAGCCGCGCTGGAAACGGCCCAAGTAGCAGAGGCGCAGGGCATCAAGCTCCCCTATGACGAACCGTCTCAAGAGGTGGAGGAAGTCGCCAGGAGAACCGCGGAGAACGAGTCTTCCATGCTCCAGGATATTCGCAGGGGCGCTCCGACCGAAGTGGATGCGATCAATGGGGCCGTTGTTCGGGAAGGTGAGCGGCTCGGCGTGCAGACCCCGGTGAACCAGTCGCTGTGGAATTTGGTGCGGGCCAAGGTTGATATCGCAGGTAAGCAATCATGAAGACGGTGGAGAGCGTGGCCGAGCTGCGAACCGTAAGGGAATCCATGGCAAGCCCATTCGGATTGGTACCGACAATGGGGTTTCTCCATGAAGGTCACCTGTCCCTGGTGCGGCGAGCCCGGCAGGAATGTTCGAGCGTCGGCGTGAGCATCTTTGTTAACCCGGAACAATTCGGGCCAACCGAGGATCTAAGCACCTATCCCACGAACCTCGCCGAAGACCTCGAGCTTCTCAGCAGCGAAGGTGCTGATGTGGTCTGGACGCCGACCGCGGAAGAGATGTACGGCCCTGGATATCAAACCTGGGTTGAGGTCGAAGATCTATCTCGATATCTGGAGGGCGAGGCCCGGGAGGGACATTTTCGAGGAGTGACTACTGTCGTGGCAAAACTCTTCAACAGCTTTCAGCCCGACCGGGCGTACTTCGGGCAGAAAGATGCCCAGCAAGCAGCCGTGATTCTCCGCATGAAGCACGATCTCAACTTCCCAATCGAGATCGTCGTTTGCCCAACCGTGCGTGAGGCGGACGGTCTTGCGCTGTCGAGCCGAAATGCATACCTCGCTGCGGAGGAGCGGCATGCGGCAACGGTCCTGTATCGCGCACTTAGTGCCGCGACGGAGTTGTTCAACTCCGGAGAACGAGAGGCTAAGAGACTGAAGGCCGAGATGGAGGCAGTCCTAGCGGACGAGCCGCTTGTCCGCACGGAATACGTTTCAGTGGCAGATATCGAGACGCTCGAAGAATCGGATGGCTCGATCGAGCAGGCTCTGCTTTCCATGGCGGTGGTCATTGGCAAGACCCGCTTGATCGACAATATGACGGTGGGAGACTAGCGAGGATCCTATGCTCTTGATGATCGACATCGGAAACACGAATATTACGCTGGGACTATATGAAGGCGACGAGCGCAGGCAGGCATGGCGCCTGGCGACCGTGCATGATCGCATGCCGGATGAGTACGGTCTGCAAATGCTCGGACTTCTAGAACATGCCGGATGCACTGTGGATCAAATCGAAGGTTGTGCGTTGGCCTCCGTCGTGCCTCCGCTGACAGGAACCTTTGTGCAGGCCGCCGTGGGCTATCTGGGCACGGAACCACTTGTGATCGATGCAGGCATTAGGACCGGCCTCAGCATCCGCTACGAAGACCCCAAGAATGCGCTCGGTGCAGATCGGGTCGCAGACGCGGTTGCCGTGCGTCATTTCTATGGCACGCCGGCTTGTGTCGTGGATTTCGGAACGGCCACGACCTTTGATGCGATTTCCGAAGAGGGGGAGTACTTGGGGGGCGCGATCGCACCCGGTATGGATTTGGCGGCAGATTCGCTGTTTACGCGGGCGGCCAAGCTGCCGCGGGTGGAGCTCGCGGCCCCAGAAGCTGCCATCGGCCGAAATACGGTTGCGGCCAT
>Ga0255055_10001185_pt1 | contig 19499 bp, 14 predicted proteins | sample JV7_2_27_MG_FD_188633 | JGI IMG/M metagenome (GOLD analysis project Ga0255055, IMG submission 188633) | Seawater microbial communities from Jervis Inlet, British Columbia, Canada - JV7_2_27 | ecosystem: Environmental > Aquatic > Marine > Inlet | place: Canada: British Columbia | collected...
AACTATTGATAAAAAAATACCTTACCTTTATTGTATTCCTTTAAAAAGGTCATGTTCGCGTAGCCAACTTTTTACAGGAGGATACTCACGCATATAATAGTCTCGGTGTCCCAAGATTTTGGTAACTATACTTAAGATATGAAAACGAGGTGGAGCATCACTCAACATACTTGCGTGACAGCGAATTGCTCTTTCTTCCGCCTCAATCGCTTTTTTAGAAGGAATTAAAACAGCGTGAATAGGAAATTTAATTTTTGCTATTTCTGCCATATCAACATTTTTATTCCGTCCAACTTTATGCATATCCATCCCAAGAAATGAATACAATTGAACTATCATTCTTGTAATTTTTCGAGGAGTAACAGAAAAATAAAGTTTTTGAGGTTGAAATGATGGACCGCTTTTTGGATATTGCTTTGCATCTCCTGCTGCATAGAATGCTTTGACAGTTGCATTGTGTGTAATAATATGGTCGGGGTGGCGATACCCACCAATTTGATCGAAGGTGATTACAACATCTGGTTTCAGCTTACGGAATATCTCTACTAACCGACCCGTTACTTTCTCCAAAGGTACTGAAATCAAGGTAAGAGGATGTTTGTTATCTTCCCAACCTGACATACCGGAATCACGATAGTCAAGATGAATAACATCAGTTAAACCTAGAGCCTGCGCTGCACATTTCAGTTCTGCGCTACGCAATTCACTAATCGAGGAAAATCCTTTCATTTTTTCAGGTTTTGCATTGCCCACCTCGCCTCGTGTTGCACATATATAATAAACCTTTACTCCTGCAAATGCATAATGCGCTAGAGTTGCACCTACGTTGAATGATTCGTCATCAGGATGAGCTCCAACAAAAATAAGAGTTCTATGTGTTTCCATGTTACCTTACCCGCGTCATCCAATTCTTATATGTAGTTTATATCGCACTCCACGTAATTAAATAATTTTCTCACTTTCTTTTAATAATGTTTCAGCAGTTTTTTCCCACATAAACCTTTTTTCACATACTCTCCTTGCATTTCTACCCAGTTTACATTTTAAATCATCATCAGATAGAATTCTATCCATTTTTTCAACCAAAGAATCTAAAGAATAAGGATCTACCAATAAACCAGTAACACCATCATCAATAACTTCGTTACTTGCAATAATAATATTTGGATAATCAGGTTTCAAAGCAATACATGGAACTCCAGAGGCCATTGCTTCTAAATATACAAGTCCAAATCCTTCATATGTTGAAGGAAGCACAAATAAATCGGCGATACTATAAAATCTCTCAATATCCTTTCTCTCACCAGTAAAAATAACTTTTTTAGAAAGGTTTAATTTTTTTACTAATTCTTCTAAATATTTTTTTTGATCACCTTTTCCAACAATAACTAGAAATATATTCTCTTTTGAAATTTTATTAAAAGATTTAATCAGTGTTTCAATATTTTTTTCAAAAGAAAGTCTACAAACTGTTAATATTATTTTACTATTTTCAGGTATATTTAGTTCCTTTAACAAATTAATATCTCTTTTAGAAGGATAAAATTTATTTAAATTAATTCCGGGAGGTATAACAATTACCTTATCTCTGTCTAAATTATAATAATCACAAATTTCTCTTGCTCTCATTTTACTGAGAGTTACAATTTTTTCGCTTTCTTTTATAGCTTTTTTTTCCATAAGAAGATACTGTAGGTATAAACGATTTACATAAGACTTTAAAAAACGATCAGCGTTTGGATACTTATTATATATTTTTATCAGTTTTGATGCAACTGCATGTATAATGAAAATCATTGGTATCTTTTTCCTAAATGCTTTGCATGATGCAAACGCCTCTAAAAAAAAGTTAGACCATATAATATCATAATCATAAGCATTTTTACTAAGAAATTTTTCAAGTCTTATTTCAAAATATATTGGAGCTAAAATATCAATTGGAAGCCCATGAATTTTATAATATGGGTGTCTTATTATGTTTATATTCTCATGAGTTTCATATTTTGGTAATGTTTTATTTAGATGTGCACATACAACTGTCGGATTGTGACCAGAGTTAATTAAATTCTTAGAAACATTATAAACATAACTAACAATTCCTCCAGAAGATGGATAATAATTTAAACATTGCCACTGGATTTTCATTTTTATTTGATAACTCCTTTTTTATATTTTAGTAGTTTTACTAATTCATATTGATTGTTTTAACAACAAAAACTGTTTACTCCTTTCTTGGAGATGTTTATAGCTTATAATCTTTTTATAACTATTTATTCAAAAAATTTCTTACTTATTGCGTGGACCAATATTATTAAGTGAAAAAAGATATTTCACACCATTAAATAGTAGACTGTAATCATTTCGTGACATACATCTATATATTTGGCGCAGTAAATAGCCTGGCCGTAAGTAAAAGGTTTTATACGACTGAAGTACGTATTCTATCAATTCTTCTCTAGTAAAATTCCCAAGATCTTTATCTTTATCAGCCAATACTATCAAAGATTCTTTTGATATTTTGTTACTTTCTACTGCTTCAATCCATAATTGAGATCCTCTGATGTATCCTAACGGTCCGAAACTTGCAATATCCAATGGTAAAGAACAGGCAAACTTAATGGTATTATCAATATGTTGTTTTGTTTCTATAGGAGCCCCAAGGATGAAGGATGCACTTGTAAAGAAATTCATTTCTCTTGCCAGATTTATTGCTTTTCGTATTTGCTGGAGTGTGGTTTTCTTGTTATAAAAATCAAGGACGTCCTGATTTCCAGATTCAATTCCATATGATATAAGGGTAACACCTGTTTTCTTCATCTTCTCATATAAATCTCGATCTGCAGAATCAACCCTAGCTCCTTCAATCAACAAGTCTAAATTAGTACCAATCTCTAGAAGATTGTCGAATATTTTATGTGCCCTATTTCTATCTGCAAGAAAACTATCATCGTCAATCCTTATTGAGCGATACTTTTCATCCAATTCTTGTATCTCCTTTACCACATTTTCAACAGAACGCTGTCTAAACCCCCACTCTTTTATGACATTACTGTATCTTGAGCAAAACCGACAATGAAAAGGGCATCCTTTACTTGTTAACAATGCAGTTACCTTTTTCTTTAAATGGTATCCAAAAGGATAGTTGCCATAGTCATATTTATCAACGAGATGTCGAGCAGGAACAGGTAAGTCATCTAGGTTCTCTATTATTTGTAATGTTTTTCCCGACCTAATGGAACCATTGTCTCGATAGTAGACGCCATGAATATCAGCCAATTTTTTATTTCCTTGTAGATATTTTACTAGATCAAGAATTACGTATTCGCCCTCACCTATAACACTAATATCAGCATCAGGGATGTCATTCAAAGAATGACCTTGAATAAATGTACAATGTGGACCACCGATTACTAAAGGGATATTAGGATCTATTTCTTTAATCATACTGGAAATATTCTGTGCAGATTTGTAATCATTTGAATAAATAGTCATACCAACTGCATCTGATGACGTCAAAACGTTTCTCAGTTGGTCCCTGGTTACATTCTCCATGTTATAATCAATGACCTCAACCTCATGACCCTCTTGTTCCAATACTCCACCCAGATAGAGTAAACCAAGTGGTGGGTGAATTGTCGGTTCGTAAATAGAAAATATATCCTTTGTTTTCCGTTCTCCAGGTTTAATTAGAAGAAACTTCATCTACAATATTACCTCCATCAATTTTCTTCTTTAACGAGATATACCTCCCGATTAATCAAAAGTCTATATCTGCTATTTAAATGTTTATAGTGAAAACAAAAATTACCAAAATTAATTAAATAATTCTTTTTTTGTTACGGCTAAAGCTATTTAAACGATGGTAAAATAATAAGTTCTAATCCAATGAACAATAAAAATAAAAATCCATGGACCCCAGAGGATGAAAGAGAACATTTGCCATGTGTCGTTGAATGGTGGTGTCTGGAGGGTTTTTTTAAAACAGTTGAGAATGATAAAAAATGGAGTTTTAATTCATCAATTACAGTTGGTTGCAGTAAAGATGGAAAAGCAGTAGCTGGATTAAAAACGACTCTTTTTGATCAAAAGAATAACAAACATTTTGAATACTCGAATTTGAAATATCATGGGCAAAACAGTGCCACTCTGTATAATGAGCCTACTAAACTAAAATTTGTAAATAGGGGAAGTGAAGGTTTTTATGTGGGTCATGATGAGTCATTTATGAAAGGATTGTTTCCTGATTATAGAATATATCTCAATGATCTAGAAAACAATATTTTATATGATTTCAACTTTCAAGCAAAATCAATACCACAATGGGTTGCACAAAGGATAACAGATGGATGGCTGCCATGGGGGCTTGGTTTCTATAGATATGGATTCATACCTAAGTTGGATTTCTCTGGCAAAATGAAAATAAAAAATAATACATTTGCTGTAGAAGGCACTGGGTATTTTGAACATGTATGGGGCGATTGGTCACTCCAAAATCCGCTTTATGCGTTTTCTGATTTTAAAAAGGCAATTTTCTTATATGCAAAGCTTGGAGGTTGGTGGTTACATAATCATACAATAAAGTTTCCAAAGTCTATTATGTTTACTAGTGAAAATAATCCTATTGGCTATGATTGGGTGTGGGCTGTCATGGATAATGGATGGACTATTTTCTATGGCAATATAATGTTGTGGATAATGAAAGGCCCGGCAGCAGGCATATTGATTCTGTCAAAGGATGGTGAAAATTATGAAGATTTTTGCGATATAGATTTCATTTATAAAAAAACTAAATATTCAAAAAACTATGATTTTTTTTATCCAACTGAATTAGAATTAATAGCGAGAAAAAATAAAGAAAGATTACATCTTCGTTTTAAAATGACTAATGAATGTAATGAATTTTTCCAACAATTTCCAGAGGGGAGATACTGGCGTGCTTTTGTTATTTGTGAAGCACCTGGTATAGTTGAAGGATATTATTATGACGGAAAAAAAAAGATAAAACTAGAAGGCTTTTGTAAGATAGAGCCACAAAGACAACTCTCAAAACTTGGACATAATTCGTTGAAGCTTGATTTTCTATTACCACCAAAAGGTGTTGGAGCATCATTTGGTCTTAATTCGCACTTTTTAAGAAAAAATATACAAGCACAAATACAATTTTCACCTCGTCCAAAAGTTTCTTTTAATATTTTTAAAATTGATAATTCAAATCTGAAGAGGTAAATGTGTGCAAAAAATATCAAAAGTAATAATACTTGGTATAGATGCAATAGAATATGATCTTATTGAAAAATGGAATCTTAAAAATTTAAAACAAAAAGAATATGGAAAAACAATACTTCCACTATCCTCTGGTCAAGAACCAGCAACAGAAATAATATGGCCCTGTTTTATAACAGGAAAAGAACCAGAAGAAATGGGATATTCTACATTAAATATTTATACAAAATCTTTAATACCTTTTTTACCTCTTGTTACACCTGTTATAAAAAAACTTTTTATTGATACAAAAACAAAGAATGGGACACAAAAAATACAAGGAAGATTGTCTTTACTTTATCTATCTATAATATTATTAAAAAAAATTGGATTAATACATAAACCTACAAAAGAGGATATTAAAGCAGATACAATTTTTAATAACAATAAAATAAAAAGCGTTCATCTTCACATTCCTGTATTTGATAAAGATGCTTTTCCAGAATATAGAAAAGATATTGTTAAATTAATTTCAGAAAAAGTGCATCATCCAATTATTGAAATAAAACAAATAAAAGAGCTTACACAGAGGTCAAAAGAAGTTTATGAATATATTAAAAAAGATAATTGGCAGCTCTTTATGCAATATTTTTTTGTTCTAGATGGTGTACAACATATTTTTTATAGGAATCTTAAAAAAATTGCGAAATTTTATCTTATGTTTGATGAATTTATAAAAAAAGTTACAGAAATTATTGATGATGAAACCCTACTTTTAATTATATCTGATCACGGGGTAAAAAAAGGAATACATACTACGTATGGATTCTACTCGATAAACAAAAAATTGGGTTTAAAAAATCCAAAACTTATTGATTTTCGAGAAATAATTGAAGAAATATTAGTAAATGCATGATATGCAATCAAAATAGAAAAGAAAATTCTTTATATGAAAGAAGAATAAAATGGAGAAAATAATGAATACTTCCCTGAGATGAAAAATTTGAAACCAGAGCAAAGTGTTATAAAAATTATACAAAATCTAGATAAAATCATATTTAACAGTAAAAAATTTGATATTAAAGATACCATTGTTATAACGGGTTCCCCCAGGTCTGGGACAACATTACTCATGGATATTTTAGGAGTTATTCCGGGATATACAGGTTTATTTGAACCTTTGAATCCGATATATTTTCCAGAAGCAACTAAAGTGGGTTTCAAATCTAGAACCTATCTTCCCCCTAAGAAAGATTGGCTGGAGGGGGAGAATTATCTACGTAAAATTTTTACTGGAGACCTGATGTATGACTCAAGTTGGTTGCAAAAAGGAGATTACTCAAAACAAAATTTCAATAATATCCTATCTAGCTATATAAGTCAATTAAAACCAGAAAAACTAATGCATCAACTACTTGGTAAAAATCTAATTGTAAAATTTGTAAGATTGAATAGAATGTTACCATGGGTAACAGAAAGATTCCAATTGCGCAGTATAATTTTAATTATTCGACATCCTTGCGCTGTTGTTGCCTCACGATTTAAACCAGGTCAAAAACTACCCTCTGAACTGCAACAAAATGTAAAACCATTTCCAACTCCAAAAGAAATATTAAATGAGGCTTCTCAGATTGAGGGAATAGAACAAAGTTTGTTAAATAAGTTAAAAGTAATTAATACTCGCGAGGAGATTATTACAGCATCATGGTGTTTGGATAATTATGTTCCTTTGTCTTTTCCAAAGCCTTATCCATGGAGAGTTATGATTTATGAGAAACTGATTAAGGATGGTGAAAAGGAGATTATTCGTATTTTTAATGAAATTGGAGAAAAAAATGTTCCTCGTTCAGCTTTCCATCATTTAAAGTTACCAAGTAATGTAACTCAAAAAATTGATCAAAAAATTGTAGCAAATATAGAAGTACAGTTATCAAAATGGAAAGAATCTTTGACAGAAAAGCAAATTGAGCGGATTCTTTCTATTGTTTCTGCTTTTGGTCTTGATTTTTATACTGAAGAAATTGAACCTGATTATGAAAATATTTGCATTAAAGATATATGAGCCATGAACGATATTGTTTAAAAAATATGAATTTTAACTTAATCTTCTCTTTTTATTAGAAGCAGTAGTTTTTGTAGAAATGAAACTCGCAAATATAATGCAGTTTATGGATAGTCTGTTACTATCAAATCATTGATAGGTGTACCATCACTCCAAAGACCCATAAATCGTTGTTCTGGTGTATTTCCAAGGCAATACTCCTTGTTAATACCATAAAAAGCATAATCAGTTAGCGCGTCAAACAACTTCCAGGTTGAATAATAATCCATAGCATCTGCTGTTCTAAAGAATGGAAAACAAATTGGTGCAAGATGATTCGCAAGAATATCTGGTTCCCCATAAGTATCAGTCACTTGTATTACAAAATCTTTATTTGAAAGAGGTATTTTTGTTGCATTATTAAAAATAATTTTTCCAGAACCGTTTCCAACAGCAATATCGTTTTCTCCAACTACAATAATCATTAAGGTACCCGCTGGAATATTTGAAAAATTAACTCTTTCTTCATATCTTTCTGCCATAATAGCTGGCTGAACAGGCATTATTGCTTTTGGAAAAGGTAGTCCTTCATCTAATGCAAGTGCAGCCATATTTGCAGTTAATCCTCCACCAACTGAATGACCTGTTATTGCAAATTTATCAAGTTCAGGTGTTACATGTCCTCTATTTTGAAGTTTTTCTATAGCATCTTTTACAGCATTTATTGCATTTGAAGTATATTCATCATATCCACGGAAAAAACCTTTTTGATACCTTGGATAAACTACGATGTTGCCTCTTTTTACAATATGATGAATCCATTCAAGATAAAAGATTGGATGTAATGCACACCATCCATGGTTGAAAACAATTAATGGCGCTGAATCTGGTTTTGGGTCATATGGTTCAAAAATCCAATAGCGATTACCACCATATCCATATCGAAATGATTTAACACTAAGATGTTGATAATCCGAACCTCCAGGTCCTGAAGTTGGCTGATTTGGTTGAGTTGGTTCATCAAGAGTAATAATTGCAGATGATGTAAGTGGTAGGATTAGTATGCATACAAATAATAATGCAATAATTATGTGATGCTTCTTCATAAGTATTATTCCTCTAAGTATATTTTAATATAATTATGAGTATATAAAACATACGTTTAGAATCATCAGTTATTAATGGAAAATTTTTTCATCTATTTATAAATAAAGTTTGGCTCTAAGATTACTTTCAGAATAAATAAGCCAGGAAAGAAAACTCTTTATATATCTGAAGAATAAACTGGAGCCCATATTATATATTTTCCCGGAGGAAGAAGTTGAAATCAAAATATAGTTTTTCAAACATTATCCAGCGTTTCGATAAAGCTATAATTTACAATAAAAATTTTAATTTAAGAGACACAATTATTTTAGCAGGTTCTCCTAGATCTGGGACAACATGGCTTATGGAAATTTTAAGGATAATCCCAAGATATACTACTTTATTTGAGCCATTAAATCCGTTATATCTTCCTAAATCATTTGAAGTTGGATTCCGATCCAGGACCTATCTTCCACCAGAAGAGGATTGGTCTAAAGGAGAGGAGCATCTTAGAAAAATTCTAACTAGTCGCCCTTTATATGACTTTAGCTCGTTTGAAAAAAGGGATACAAAAAAAAATTTACACAAAATGATATCAAATTATCTAGATCAATTAAAACCAGAAATATTGATGCATCATCTGGTCGGCAATAAGCTACTTGTAAAATTTATAAGATTAAACAGATTGTTGCCCTGGGTGGCAAAAAGATTTCAGTTACGCAGTATGATTTTTATCATAAGGCATCCTTGTGCAGTTGTTGATTCACAATTAAAAACAGGTTTTTGTGGTTACCATCCAAATAATCCACCATATCGAGATATATATCCAACCCAAAAAAACATATTAGATGAAGCTTCAAAAATTGAGGGATTTAATACTAGCCTTTTAAAAAGACTAAAAGAAATTAAGACACGTGAAGAAATTGTTGCAGCTTCATGGTGTTTAGATAATTTTATTCCTTTGTCTTTTCCAAAACCCTATCCTTGGACAGTAGTGATTTATGAGAAGCTTATGAAAGATGGAGTAAGGGAGATAAATCGTCTTTTTAATGAAATTGGAGAAAAACATGTCCGTCGTTCAGCATTCAAACATTTAAAGATTCCAAGTATGGTAATTCAAAAAGGAGAATCTGAGATTGTAACTAAGGCAGATATACAGCTTTCTAAATGGAAAAAATCTTTATCTGAGAAGCAGATTGATCGGATTCTATCGATTGTATCTGCTTTTGGTCTTGATTTTTATACAGAGAATTTAGAACCGGATTATAATAAAATCAATGTGTAAATTTTTTTTTTTAATAACAAAAATCGCGATCATAAAATTTTTATGAATTTATCCTTCCTCTTAACATATACAGAAATTTTATTCCATGGACCAATAAACTATAGTCATTTCTTGTTACACCTCTATATAGCTGAGTCAGCATATATCTTGGATTAAAGTAAAAACGTTGATATGCTAAAGAAATGTATTTGAAAATTTCCTGTTGGGTTAATTTTCCCAGTCCTTTTTCAGATCCGGCGTAAACAAGAGATGTGTCTTCTGATATATGTTTACATTTCACTGCGTCAGCCCATAACTCTGATCCTCTGATGTATATTAATGGTCCAAATCCCGCGATATCAAGTGGTAAAGAACATGCAAATTTTATTGTTCTTTCGATATGCTCTTTTGTTTCAATTGGTGCTCCTATTATAAAATTCCCTATTGTTATAAAATTAAATTTTTTACTTAGATTAATTGCATTTCTAATTTGGGGTAAGGTTGTTTTCTTATTATAAAAATCTAGTACATCTTGATTTCCTGATTCAAGTCCGAAATATAGATACTTCACTCCTGCTTTTTTCATCTTTTTATATAGATCTTCTTCGGCAGCATCAACTCGTGCACCATGAATACCTATTTCAGTTTTATATCCCATTTTATTAAGCTCATCAAATATTTTATGAGCTCGTTTCTTATCAACCAGAAAATTTTCATCAACAATATTTATTGCACCATATTTATCACCGATTTCTGAAAATTCCTGTAAAACACTTTCAGCGGATCTTTGTCTAAACCCAAATCCCTCAATAATATTTCCGTATCGTGAGCAAAACTTGCAGTTAAAGGGGCAACCTCTGCTAGTAATCATAGCTGTCATATTTTTCATACGATAACCAAAAGGAAGTTCACCATACTCGTATTTTGCAACAAGGTGACGGGCAGGAAATGGGACTTCATCTAAGTTGCCGATTACCTTTATCGGTTTCCCAGCTTTAACTGTTCCATTATTTCGATAGAAAACACCATTAATATCAGAAAGTTTTTTCTTACCTTGTAGATATTTTACAAGATCGAGAACTACTGGTTCGCCCTCACCAGTAACACTAATATCGGCTGCTGGAAAATCTGTTAGTGAATCCTTTTGATGGAAAATACAATGTGGTCCACCAATTAGAAGTGGTATTTCAGAATCCACTTCTTTTATAGATTTTGAAATATCCTTTGCTGATTCACGATCATAACTATAAATAGTCATACCAACCGCATCTGCTGAGCTCATAGCCTTTTTCAGACGTTCCCTTAGTACTTCCTCCATATTATAATCTATGACCTCAACCTTATGACCGTTTTGTTCTAGAATTGCGCCTAGGTAGAGCAAACCGAGTGGTGGGGATGTTGCAAGTGTTAAAAGTTTTCGTCTTTTTCCTTGGTCTCCAGCTTGGATTAGAAGAAATTTCATTTACTAGGTTCCCCCATGTTATTACCTATAAGATGATGTCGCATATAAATTCTACTCTCCCTATTTTTTGTCATATATTACATATTTTTTGTAGTGATTTCAATTATTCTCTGAACTGCTTTTTTATCGCCCTTAGGTTTAGATAATTTATTTGCTAGAGTTTGCGCATTTTTTAAATATGTATCGTATTTCTCTAAGATTTCTTCTATAGCCTTAAACAAATTTTCCTTTTTAAAAAAGGTTTTTGAGACTTTCAAAGCAGCTCCATGTCGGGTAAGGCTTTCTATATTATATTGCTGTTCGCCATTCAAAGGAATACCGATAGCTGGTTTACCTGAGTATGCTGCGTTATAAATAGTTCCTCTCCCCCCATGAATAATTGCTAAATCAACTTTTGGATGTATTGCTGTAATGTTGGGGATAAACTTTTTTAAGAGAATGTTATCGTTTAATTTTTCTGCCTCATTTTCTGTTAACATATCCATATAGGTAGCTATTACATTGAAATTAGTTTCATTTAAGGTATATAATATCTCTAAAAAAATCTCTTTCATAATCTTTGAGCTTCCCATTGTAAGAAGAATAGATTTACCGGGTCTTTTAAGATGTTTTTCAATTTCATGGTCTTCTTTTGGAACCATTGAATTGAAAAATTCATCAGAAAGTATCGGTCCAATGAAGTTTTCTGAGGGGTATTCATTTGTTGGTTTAATTCCAAGGAATTCTATATCGTCACAAAATAGGGTATAATCTCCGAGAATTATATCATGAAAGCAGTTGAAGCGTTTGCTAATGTCGATTTTTTTAGCAATTCGATTGAATTTTTTTGTTATAGGCCCCTTATGGGTTAATGTATACCAGTTGTTAATTCGGTTTTTTATCTGTTGTGGTACAAGTTTTTTTAGATAATTTTCAAAAATTTCAGGATATGTAGCAATATTTTCTTTGTAATAAGGTGGCGCCAAGGTACCAGATATTATTGATATAAGAGGAACTTCTACGACATATGGAGTCAGCAAACAATCAAGATAAGAACTTGTTTGGACTAATACCTTGATACCACTTTTTTGATAGATTGATACTTGCCCTCTAATCAAGTTAATTATATCTTCATCACTATGATTCATAAAATATTGAGTAACATCTGGTCCACGGGCAATAGGATCCATTCTTATTATCTCAAAACCATGGTCTTTTGCAAGATACTCATAATCTCCACCGTGGCTAAAGATAACAACCTCCCCTCCTTGTTCATGATAGCATCTAGCAATTTTTATCAGATGATAAGTTTCACCAATATCAAAAAAACCAGGAAAAAAACCAATCAACGGTTTTCTGTCTGCATTAATCATTTTTTTACCATCAATGTTAATTAGTATGAAACTAGAAATAAATAGCTTTATGAAATATCTTTTGTATTAAATCACTAAACTATTTTTATTAAAAAAAAAAATCAACAAAAAATTGAAAAGAGTGTCTAAATTAATTCCCAAAAATATCAAGGATTTATGTATCCTTATATACTCTGTATAATGACAGGAAAAAGAAATGGAAAGGGAAAATCATTCCCCTTAGATCTCATTATCCTTTATCTTTTCTTTTAAAATGTCAAATTGTTCCCTTGTTAATGTACATATGTTTTCTTTTTCACCGATAATTACTTTGTCTTCTTGTACATCAACAACGGGGCATTTTTGTGGAACGCAACTTCCTTCGCTACATAAAACTACTTTCATTTATTTCTGCCTCCGTATATAATCTATATATTAACAGATGTTAAATGATTTTATATAATTTTCGCTATATACGAATAAAAATTAATTTATTTCTATCATTGGAACAAAATTTTGTCTCTTTTTTTTACTTATTTTTGACCCACAAAATTATAACCTGGCTCGAATCTCTATTTCATCGGTGGCTGTTAATCCTTTGTCATCATAGGCAATTACTTTAATTATATGCTTGCGGAATAATATCGACTTAAATAGACCAATTCTAGTGAGAGTGTATTCATAAGGTGCTTCATTATCTGTAGAAAGTAGCTCGTCATCGACATAGAATTCAACTTTTTCAATAGACCCCTCGTCATCGACTGCATTTACAACAATTTTTGTTCTTCCGATTAATCTAGTAACTTTTAAAAGTGTTTTGAATAGAGCAATTCCAAAGAGATGGAGTTTTCCTTCAACAGGATTAATAATTGCAACAGTTGGCGGAAGATTTCCTTCAATAAGTCTTGTACCATTTGCCGCATCTGCAAAATATGCTTCAAATGGATTTTTTTCTTCCTCTGTAGCACCATTTGGAAATGAATATCTCTTTTCTGATTTTGAACTGAAAATAACGGAAATAACCTTTAAGTTTTCAGGTTCCAAATCATCAGTCAGACTCCAATCTTTTGGAGCCGGAGAATATTCTCCACCAGCGGGAACTTCAATTGTTTCCTCTAAAATAAAGTCAACAAATCCATTGTTTATGGTGGGATTTACACCTTCTTCTCTGTATTTATATCGTGATATAATTTCTACCAGATAAACTTTTAATGATCCTGTATATTTTTCAGCTCCATAATTTTTTATTAAAACGTTTGTTGTAAAATTATCGCTACCATTTTTATAGAATACATCGGTTTTTACCTGAATTGCAGGAACTGATCTTTGCTCTGCGGATCTAATTGGCCCTGAATATTCTGATTTATCGAGATCATCTTTTTTCTTTCCACCACCTAGAACAACTTTAAAGCCTCCGTCAATATATAAAGTTGGCTGACCTAAATTATTATAATGGTCCTGAAGTCGTTTTAGAGCTTTATCATATTGGATTACAAAACTGACATATTCAAAATTATAATCTCCAGAATAGTAATATTCATGTATTAATTCACTAACTCCAGGACAATTTTTACAGGTTTCCCCAGTAGCTTCTTCAATAAAAACTAGATGAGTTAAGTCTACTACTTCCTCAGATACAGAAATTGTAAAAAAAATGCTACCATCCTTTGATGGCATACCAACTGGACCGTTTCCTGCTGCATCATCGACTGTTATGTAATAAAACCAATCATCATCAGATTCAGATGGAATTTCAATATCAAATTCCCCTGATAGAATTGATGCACTATTCCATGCTTCCGCATTCATAGATTTATAATATATTGTTGCTTTGGTAACTTCAACGTTATCTGAAAATGAAACTGATATAGATGTAATTTTACTAGTAGTACCAATTGTATCTCCAGTATAGTCGTCAATTGTTGGAGGGGTAGAGTCACCATTATCATCCCCATTACCATCTAAAAAAAATCCAACATAAACAGATGAGGAAACAAGTATAATTATAATTATTATGGCTATAATTTTAACTATAGTCTTCATATAATTATTAATAACCTACTATATATTTAAATTTACCTATTATAATATGTTTATTAAAAATTATAGCTTGATTTTTTCACCCTTTTTCAAAGCATCAACAGATTTATCAGCGATTTCACCAAGTTTTTCTTTATCCATTACTGATTTACGAACTTTGATATTTTGTTCCTTAATTGCTTTCTTTGCTTCATCCCAACGTTTCCTTCTTTCACCTTTAATTGAAACAAGCTTGGATCTCATTTCAAAGGCTTTTTCATGGACCTTTTGAGCTTCATTTCTAATTTCAATGTATTGCTCGTGTTTTTTGTTTGCCTCAGAAATTGATATAGTTAATTCATTAACAAGCTTCATATATTTTTCATGTTTCTTCTGATTCTCGTCGTAATATTTCTGAACCAATTTATGGGCTTCATCTGCTTTTTTAAATAATTCATCAATAGCGTTATCCTTGTCAGAAATATCAATTTCAACAGTCTTTTGTTTTTCCATTAAATTTTTAGTTCTTTTGTAATCTTCTCTAATATCACGTATTTTTTCTATTAATTCATTCTCATCTGCAGAGGTCATAGGAACTGTTTCTTGGCGGTACTCAAGCATCTGAACATCAGCTTTAAGTTCTTCAACTCGCAATGGTAGATTCTTAAAAACCTCTCCTTTTTTCTTGCGTCTAGCTTCAATGAGTTTTTTTGCCGCTTCCTGTAATTTGTTACGCAAATCTTTATGATGTCTCATCTTAGAAACAAGCTCATCCCGTTCTTTTTTAACTTTATCTATTGTTTCCTTGAGATCTTTACGGCTATTATGGATCATATCTCGTTCTTCACGAACTATTTTAGCCATATCATTGAGCTCATTTCTTTTTGCGATATAAGCTTGGTATTTCTTTTCAGCATCTCTAAGCTGTTCAATTTCCTTTTTTGTATCGTTTTGCATAAGAAACAACTAGGTATTTTTGTTTTTTTGATACGTCAAATTATTTAACCACAATACTGACGTTGTTTTTACCTTTTATGGCAATCCATGGTATTTCAATTTCAGCGTATCCACCACGGGGAATAGTAATATCCTCTACTTTATTTTTTTCTTCACCATTTACATATAAAATAACAGAGATCTTATCGGTGGATACTTTTCCCCGGTTTTCAATTCTAAATGAGGTTATAATTCTCTGTCCCATTTTGAAAACCCTAGGCATGTGGAAAATACCCAGTAATCTAACCTCTGGTTTTGCATACTTGATACTTGTTACAGTAGAAATAGAGCTTTCTTTTTTCTTTTCCACAGCGTTTGCTATTATTTTTATTTCTACCCAATCATCTTGTTTTGCATGGTCAGTAGGTTCAACAGTTAGTTTAATTGCTTTCTTTTCTTTTGGTTCAACTATAATATTTTCAGTATCCAGTGATATATCCCAGCTCTCAGGGTCAGAATATACTTCTGCACGAAGTTCATAGGTTAATTTTCGTTTATAAGGATTTTGAATTTCAAGGTCAAACTCTGCTTTGTCATCTGGTGCGATTTCTTTAATTCTATCATAACAAATTATATTTACATATTTTATTCTAAGTAAATAAATTAATATTAGAAGGAAAATAACTATTATGAATATTACAATGAATATCAAGAATGCTGCAGCATAACCTCCTATTACCTCATCAAGACCGAGGGATTCAGATGTGGTTTCAAAGAAATGATAAATATTTTCTAAAACATTTGGTAGTATTACAGTTGTAGTGACTTCAACATTTACAGTTTTTAATTTTTTAAACTCTTCACTTCTAGTTGATTTTATCAAAAGATTAAGATCATCTGATTCTATTTTAGTATATGCTGGAACAGTAACTGATACTTTTACTACTAATTCTTCACCAACTTTAATTTCAACTTCATCATCATAATCTACTTCTAATTTCCAGCCATACTCGGAGGTTGCAGTGATATCATACGTGTCAGTCATATGACCAGTATTTTTATTTTTGATTCTGAAGGTATATTCTCCGGTTTCTCCATGTTTTATTTCTTTACCTGCTGGAACATCTACCTCAATATCATATTCAGCTGCATCTTCTGAAACTTCTACATCTGCCTTTTTACTAGCAAAACCAGTTTTACCAATAACTCTAAATGTTAGATCAATATCTTCACCATAAGCATTAGCATTAGCATTTTTGGAAGTTACAATTACCGTTACTGTTTCTTTTCCATCTCCATTAATGCTTATTGGACTGGGGATTTTAATATCAAAATCCTCAAGATCTGCAGGATCATCAGGAATAACTTCAATATTTAATGTATCTGAATAAACACTTTCAATATCAAATTTGAACTCAGCACTTGCACCAGGGATTACCTCAATATCTTCGATTTCGTTTGTAATTTTAATGTTGTCAGTTTCTTCAAGTTCAAAAGTGACAGAAGATGGATAGTCCATGGAATTGTATAACAGATGTGTTGTTCTTAATGTAAATAAAGGTCCTCCTGTATAGCTTATAATTAAACTATACTCATGGTCATGCCATAACTCTTTTACTTCTGCGTCAGAAAATTCAAATACAGTAGGATCATTTGGCCTTCTAAATATTAGTTCAAATATTCTTGTACGGTCTAATTGTTTTACAGCAGAACCAATAGCTTTTCCTTCAGTTTCATCATATAATGTAGCATTTACAGTAATTTTTCTAAGAAGTAAAATCTTTGAATAATACATATATAAATCAGCTGAGACATTTTTAATAATTTTATTTCTACTAAATGTCATACCGTCCCATTTGTATCTGGTATCCTTTTTTAGTTTGAGTCTTGTTGGAGAATCAGAAGTTGGATTCTCAGAAACAAGTTTATTTTCATTATTCAAATAAAAAGTAATTATGTTTCGTTCTTCTATGTCAGGAGTTAAACCACCTGTTATATAAAACATCCAACCAGTAAGCCATGCCAAGTAATTATCAAAATTTTCCTCTCCGTCTAGAGTAAACACGTATGCAGGCCATGTAAACGAGGTTCCATTTGGAACTTCTTTATCCATCATTACATTTCCAAAACCTTCTCCTCCAAAACCCCCGCCTGTTTCATCTAACATTGAATGGAAGTAGAGTGTTAAATTATCACTTGTATTAATAGGTAACTTTACTGAGGATGGATATTCTGCAGAATTGAATACAAACCTTGATGAACTAAATGAATTTAAGAGTATAGCAATTTCTTCTTCAGTTATTCCTGCATTTTCTGTCAAACCTAAAATTTGCAAAGTAGCGTTTCCAATTTCACGTAATTCATCGCTATTACTATTATTTAAAAAATCACCAATATCTCTGAGTTTATCAAATAGTTTGCTTCCAAGTCTTCTACCAATAATATTGCCGATTGGTTTATCTGTTTGAATAATTTCAACAGCAAATATTAACATATCTCCTTCATCTATTTTTAGATTGATATTTTCTAGTTTAACAGCTTGTTTTTGAACGACCTCTCCAAATTTTTCAGGTTCTAAGGTAATCGTAGTATTACCATTCTCTACCTTTTTAAGCGAAAAAAACGGAGTCACAGTGTATAATGTTACTTTTAGGTTGTCTTTCCATCCGAATTGAGAAGCAAAGGTGTTATAATAATAAAGATCAAATATAAGATCTCCTGAAATTTCCAGCGATTCATTTCCATCATGTATATACCATCCTGCAGTTACATAAGGATGCAATCCAAGAATTAATAATTCCTCTTCCCCAAATTCTTCGCCATCAAACGCCATTACCTTCTCAGGAGAGATAACTAAAATAGAAAATGAACTAATAAGTAAAATGAATGTTAGTATGCATGTTCTTAGTTTTTTGTTTAGCGACATGCTGTTTTCTCACCTACATAGTTTAAGTTGTAACTGTTGATATATAAATCTTTGTTAACAATAGTTATCATTTTTTGGTAAATAGTAGCCTTCATCTACTTATAATAATATATTTTATATTTAATAAATCTTGCTAATATTTAATTTTTGTATAAATTTGTATTTTCTTATAGTTAAACAGATAAAATTATTTTATTTAATAAAACATAAATATATCCTAAAACATCTAAGAATGGCAGCACTCTGAAATAAAAGGTGATTTATGAGGAAAAAAATGCGCTCATATATTAGTTGTAAATATAACTTTATAATAATTGTATTAATATTAATACTCATATTATTTTCAAATATCACAATAGCTCAAGGAAATCAATTAGATATTCTTATCACTAATTTTTATGGTGAAGAAATTAATGAAATTAATGAAAATGAACATTTTAAAATCAGTGTTTTAGACTTTGAACAAATTGATTCCCCTTATTTAATTGATGTAAATATAGAATTTAATGATATACTTTTTTCAATTGGAGAATCTGCAGAATTAATTCTTCAAGCACCTGAAGTTAATTCTGATTTATCATTTGTTATAACTGCTTTTAAAGAAGGATTTAATTCTACAAATAAAACACTAATAATATTAAATAATGAATCTCATGATGAGCGTTTAGATTTACTTGTTGTTCCTGATGATTTTACAATAGACGCAGGTGAAAGGTTTTCTGTAAAAGTAATGGACGAAAATGGTAAAGCGGTATCTGGAGTTGAAGTAGCAATACAAAGCTTTGGTGATAAAGAAATTACTGATAGTTATGGTCGAGTATGGCTAATTGCTCCAGAAGATAAAGAAAAAATCACAATTATAGCTCAAAAAGAAGGTTACAATAAAGGTAATATTAAAATTGGAGTAAATCTCCAACGTCCATGGTGGCAAGATTTCTTCGGAAATCCATATTTTCCTTTGCTGGTTGGAACAATAATTTTGATATTTGCAATAATATTTGTTAATATCAAACAAAAAAAATCGTTTTTTAACCGAGCAGGTGAAATCTCAAAGGAAAAAAACTTGGGAAAGAATGATGGTGAATTAAAGGAAGATAACTCTGAATCAAGTGAAATATTCGGTAGTAAAGAAGCTATCCGAGTAAAATCAAATCAGGATGCAAAAGTAGAAGAAATTAGAATTTCTCGTCCAAGAAAAGAAAAAAAAGTAATACCAGTTAGCTCAGAAAAGG
>Ga0255055_10001186_pt1 | contig 19490 bp, 20 predicted proteins | sample JV7_2_27_MG_FD_188633 | JGI IMG/M metagenome (GOLD analysis project Ga0255055, IMG submission 188633) | Seawater microbial communities from Jervis Inlet, British Columbia, Canada - JV7_2_27 | ecosystem: Environmental > Aquatic > Marine > Inlet | place: Canada: British Columbia | collected...
CGGCCGAGACCCAGAACGGCAAGATCTTCCGGCTGGCCGGGAAGGGAATGCCGGGGCTGGGCGGCAAGAAGTACGGCAGTTTGTTGGCCAGGGCTAAGGTGGTTCTGCCCACCGATCTGACCGAGGAGGAGAGGAAGCTGTTCGAGAAGTTGCGGTCCCTGCGACCGGCATAGAGCGAGGTGTCATTATGGCGGACCGGGAATCGAGACCGAGATATATAATCAGCGTGGCCGCTAGCATAATAGGAATTGAGGCTCACACGCTGCGATACTATGAGAGGCTGGGACTGGTGCAGCCGGGGCGTTCAAGCGGCAACATACGCCTTTACTCGGAGGAGGACATCCACCGCCTGCGCTATGTCAAGGCCCTGATGAGCGATTGCGGCGTCAACCTGGCCGGGGTAGAGGTGGCGCTGAGGCTGATGCAGAGGATGAGAGAGATGCAGGACCAGATGGAGGAGATGGAGAGGAAACTCATGGAGATCGCCGAGGACACGATGGAGGATGACGTCAATGACAGTGTGGATGATGCGGAATGGAAGGAGGTGTAAGACGATGAAACAGGAGAGGTTCACCGAGCAGGCACAGGAGGTTCTGGCGGCCTCGCAGGAACTGGTTCGGCGCTATCAGCACAACCAGTGGGACGTCGAGCATGTTCTGATGACCTTGCTTGAGCAGGAGAAAGGCATCACCCGGGAGATACTCCGGGAGCTAAAGGCGGATGTCGAGGCAGTCAAGCGAAAGGTGGGGGCCACCCTGGAGGCCTTTCCCAGAATAGCCTACGAGGCAGGGCAGATATACGCCACCCCGCGTACGGCGGCCCTGCTGGAGAGCGCCAACCGCGAAGCCGACAGGCTCAAGGACGAGTTCGTCAGCACCGAGCACCTGCTGATAGCCATAGCCGCAGAAACGCGAGGCGAGGCGGCAACGATCCTGGGAGAATCGGGTGTCACCCAGGAGAAGATCTACCAGGCCCTGCAGAAGATACGCGGCGGTCACCGTGTGACCGACCGTCAGGCCGAGAGCAAGTATCGCTCCCTGGAAAAATACGGACACGACCTCACAGAGATGGCACACCAGGGAAAGCTCGACCCGGTCATCGGTCGGGAAGAGGAGATCAAGCGGGTGGCACAGATACTCTCGCGACGAACAAAGAACAACCCTGTGATCATCGGTGACGCAGGAGTGGGCAAGACAGCCATTGCCGAGGGGCTGGCCCAGAAGATCGCCGCAGAGGATGTACCGGATTCTCTGAAAGGCAAGAAGGTGGTGGCGTTGGACATGGGAGCGCTGGTAGCGGGCAGCAAGTTCCGGGGCGAATTCGAGGAGAGGCTGAAGGCGGTCCTGGACGAGGTTCGGCAGGCGTCCGGCGAGATCATCATGTTCATCGACGAGCTTCACACCGTGGTCGGCGCTGGAGCTGCCGAGGGGGCCATCGACGCGAGCAACATGCTGAAGCCGTCGCTGGCACGTGGCGAAATGCAGTGCATCGGAGCCACTACCATCGATGAGTACCGCAAGCACATAGAGAAGGACAAGGCGCTGGAGAGACGTTTCCAGCCTGTGTTCCTCGAAGAGCCGAGCGTGGAAACGACCATAGAGATGCTACGGGGGCTGCGTGCCAGATATGAGGCCCACCACAAGATAGCCATCGAGGACTCGGCGCTCATAGCGGCAGCCAAGCTCAGCCAGAGGTATATTTCGGACAGGTTTCTGCCCGACAAGGCCATTGACCTGATCGATGAGGCAGCAAGCAAGCTGCGCATCGAGATGGAGAGTGCTCCGCCGGAGGTCAAGGATCTGGACCGGCAGATGAAGGGTCTGGCCGACCAGGAGAAGGCTGCCTCAGAACGACAGGACTACCAGAAGGCCGCGGAACTGAAGGCGGAGAGAATGCGCCTGCAGCAGCAGTACGACCGGGCGAAGTCGGAGTGGCAGAGAGACAAGAAACTCGATAGCGTGGTTGATGAGGAGGACATCGCCGCGCTGGTCGCCCAGTGGACGGGCATACCCGTCTCCCGAATGATGGAGACGGAGACGGACAAGCTGGTTCACATGGAGGAGAGGATTCACCAGCGGATAGTCAACCAGGAGGAGGCGGTGACCGCTGTCTCCGAGGCGATAAAGCGAAGCAGGGCCGGGCTCAAGGACCCCAAGCGACCCATCGGCAGCTTCATCTTCCTCGGACCGACCGGGGTGGGCAAGACCGAGCTGGCACGTGCCCTGGCCGAGTTCCTGTTCGACGACGAAGAGACCATGGTGAGGCTGGATATGTCTGAGTACATGGAGAAGCACACCGTGTCGCGCCTCATCGGGGCTCCGCCGGGATACATTGGATACGAGGAAGGGGGACAGCTGATCGAGGCGGTGCGCCGCCGCCCCTACCGGGTGGTCCTATTCGACGAGGTGGAGAAGGCTCATCCCGACGTCTTCAATATACTACTGCAGTTGCTGGAGGACGGCAGGCTTACGGACGGGCACGGCCGGACCGTGGACTTCAGGAACACTGTGATCATCATGACCAGTAACCTCGGTACAGAGGAGTTCCACCGTGAGGGCATAGGTCTTCTCCGCAAAGAGGGAAACGGTGAAGAGAAGATGCGGGCTGCTATTGAGACCGCACTGAAGCGGACCTTCCGCCCGGAACTGCTGAACAGAATCGACGACGTCATCATATTCCGCCCTCTGACGGAAGAGCACCTGAGAAGCATCGTCGACCTGCTTATGCGCGAGGTGGAGCGAAGGCTGTCCGAACGCGGCATCAAGCTCGATATCAGCGACAAGGCCAAGGCCTGGCTGGCAGAGAAGGGCTATGATCCTGTATACGGAGCCCGCCCGCTGCGCCGGGCGATCCAGAGGCACGTCGAGAACCCCGTTTCGACGAAGATACTGCAGGGAGAGTTCAAGGGAGGGGACACGATCGGCATCGGCCTCAAGGATGACAGCCTGAGCTTCGTTGACGTAAAACCGGGCAGGCCCCGGAGCAAATAGGACTGATCCACAGGATATGTGATGCGGGAATTCCGGTGGCAAGCCTCCGGCGACCTCATTGACGAGGATCTGCAACTGGTTCTTGTTGAGAGAATCCCCGAGGACGCGGTCAAGGGCTACGCCTTGGCATACAAATTCGATATGCGACGGAACGGGAGCACGGAGACAGTTGGCGACATCTATCTTCGGGTCGGTGACACATTCAGGCTTCGTATGTATGAGGGGCACCTTGCATATGGTGTCCTTCCGGAGTTCCGGGGTCATCACTACGCTGCGCGGGCATGCCGATTGCTGCTACCGCTGGCCCGGTCACACGGCATGACGGAGCTCTGGGTCACGTGCAACCCCGACAACTGGGCATCCAGACGCACCTGCGAACTCGCCGGTGCAGTTCTGGTTGACACAGTAGACCTGCCTGAGGACATCGACATGTATCAGGAGGAAGAGAGACAGAAGTGCCGCTATCGTCTTGGCCTGTGATAGCAGGCTCTTGCGCAGCTCACCACGCTACAGGTGATCTCCGGACATGTGCGAGGAACATGAGGAAAGGCTCCCTCTCCCTCTCGACCATACCTTCTTTGACGCTTGCCAGCAAAGCTGATAAGCTAACCTCCCGTTCACCGAAGAAAGGAAACCCGCTATGCCCGCCGATGTAAGTATGGACAAGATCGTGTCGCTGTGTAAGCGCAGAGGATTCGTCTTCCCCAGCAGCGAGATATACGGCGGCCTCGCCAGCTGCTGGGACTACGGCCCCAATGGCGTTGAGCTCAAGCGGAACGTAAGGGATGCCTGGTGGAAGGCGGTAGTTCACGAGAGGGCTGACGTGATAGGACTGGACACCTCCATCATGATGCACCCGCGGGTCTGGGAAGCCAGCGGCCACGTCGACGGTTTCGCAGACCCCATGGTGGACTGCAAGTCGTGCCGCCTGAGGTGGCGCGCCGACGAACTGAAGACGCAGGTGTGCCCAAACTGCGGCGGCGCACTGACGGAGCCCCGAATGTTCAACCTGATGTTCAAGACCTTCATGGGGCCTGTCGAGGAGGAGGCAAGCACCGTCTACCTCCGCCCAGAGACGGCCCAGGGCATATTCGTGAACTTCGAGAACGTGATGACGACTTCCCGGAAGAAGCTGCCGTTCGGCATCGCCCAGATCGGCAAGTCGTTTCGCAACGAGATTACGACGGGCAACTTCATCTTCCGCACCAGGGAGTTCGAGCAGCTGGAACTCGAATACTTCGTAAAGCCCGGCACAGATGACGAGTGGTTCGACTACTGGGTCAAGGAGAGGTTCGACTGGTACGTCACACTGGGTATCAGAAAGGAGAACCTCCGGCTGCGCGAGCACGAAAAAGGTGAACTCGCTCACTATGCCAGGGCCTGCTGTGACATCGACTACCTCTTTCCCATGGGCTGGTCGGAACTTGAGGGCATCGCCAACAGGGGCGACTTCGACCTTACACAGCACGCGAAGGCCAGCGGCAGGGAGTTTCTCTACTTCGACGCTGAGGCCAACGAGAAGTACGTGCCGTACGTCATCGAGCCATCTGCAGGCGTGGACCGCTCCGTCCTGGCCTTTCTCATCGATGCGTATGATGAGGAGGATGTCGGAGGGGAGAAGAGGACGGTCGTGCACCTCCACCCGGCCCTCGCCCCTATAAAGGTAGCCGTATTGCCCCTGAGCAGGAACGAGAAGCTGACCCCTCTGGCCAAGACGGTCTACAGGCAACTGTGCTCCAGCTTCGTGACCGATTACGATGATTCTCAAAGTATAGGGCGAAGATACAGGCGTCAGGACGAAATCGGCACCCCGTTCTGCGTTACCGTGGATTTTGAATCCTTAGAGGATAAGCAGGTTACCATCCGCGACAGGGACAGCCTGGCGCAGATCCGGGTGCCCGTTGAGGAACTGAGCACGATACTGGCCGCCAAGCTCAGAGGCGAGGCTTTCGACGCCTCATCGCTGTGGGCAACCAGGGAGAAGTGACGGATCGACTCGCCTCGGCTGGCGAGGAGCCAGATCATTATGCAGCCAGACCTGAGCTATCCGAGAAGCGTTATCCCGCCGTTGCGTTTCCAGTTCTGTCCGATGTGTGCCGCCCGGCTGACACGGGAGGTCCTCTTTGATGACAATCTGCCTCGTGTCAAGTGCCCAGAGTGTGGCTGGATTCAGCTACTGTCCAATGTGGTGGGAGTCGTCGTTGTGGCCAGAGGCGAACAGGGGATTGCGGCGATACTCCCTCCCGGCGAACAGGGCGTAGGTCTGCCCGCAGGTTTGGTCGAGTATGGAGAGGACCCTGCAGAAGCGGCGGTCAGAGAAGTCCTCGAAGAAACAGGCCTTGATGTCAGGATAGTCGGCTGTCTGGGATGGGTCTTCGTCGAACCCGCTGCGTGGCCGGGACCGATGATACAGATCATGTACGAGGCTGAGATCATCGGCGGAGAAGTGAGAGGGAGTTCCGAGGGCGCTGCCGGGATATTCGCCCTGGAAGAGTTCCCGCCTATCTGTAAGCATCGTACAGGAAGCCAGAGGGCAATGCAGGCCTATCTTGCCAAGATTGGCGGCTAGCGCGCTGTACGCCGGTCTCCCGTATGCTGCCGCTCCCGACACTACGATCCCGAGCCTGTCGCCGAATGTTGTGCCATGGAAATCCCCTGCTACCGCCTCACTGCTCGTAAGCATGCCAGCTAACGAGCAACAGGCCGTGCACGTTGGCGAAATCCTCGGCACTTATTGACATATGCTACGCAGTATAGGAAGATAAGTCAGATAGAGAGCGATCGCGTTTTGAACGTCTCTGCGGAGGAGTGTCCATGCTATTGCTCTTCTCACGCTCTCACCGGCGACCTCCAGGAGAAGGAGTCCAATGAATAAGAAGAATGTTGTCGTTCAGGCTGGATACAACCCTGTCGAGATCCTGCAGCGATTGATTCAGTTCGATACCACCAATCCCCCGGGCAACGAAGCGGAGTGCATTGCATATATCGACCGTCTGCTAACAGACGCCGGAATCGCGACAAAGCTGCTGGCCAAAGACCCGTCCCGACCAAACCTGATAGCGCGCCTTCCCGGGCGGGGTGATGCCGCGCCCCTGCTCCTCTACGGACACGTGGACGTGGTGCCGGCCGAGAGCCAGCGCTGGCAGCATCCTCCCTTCTCCGGCGAGTTGGCGGATGGATACGTTTGGGGCCGGGGAGCACTGGACATGAAGGGCGGTGTCGCTATGATGCTGACCGCCTTCCTCCAGGCCAAGACTGAAAACACACAACTGCCCGGGGACGTGGTCCTGGCCATTGTGCCGGACGAGGAGACCTTTGGAGATCACGGCGCCAGGTTCCTGGTTGAATCGCATCCCGAAGAGTTCTCCGGCATTCGCTACGCATTGGGGGAGTTCGGCGGGTTCTCGCTTTCGGTCGGCAAGCGCCGGTTCTACCCCATCCAGGTGGCCGAGAAGCAGATCTGCTGGCTGCGGGTCCGGTTTCGCGGCCCTGGAGGTCATGGCTCGATGCCCGTGCGGGGAGGCGCGATGGCACAACTGGCCCGTTTCCTCAGCCGCCTGGACACCCATAGCCTTCCGTTCCACGTAACCCCACCAGCCCGGCTCGCCATTGAAACCATGGTTTCCGCTCTCAGCGGGGTCAACCGCATTGTCATGTCTCAACTCCTCAACCCCGTTCTAAGTGACCTCGCGCCGAAGCTGATGGGAGACCGCGGACGGTTGTTCGCTCCCATCCTGCATAACACGGCAAGCCCGACGATTCTGCAGGGCAGCAGCAGCTTCAACGTGATACCTGGCGAGGTAACCGTCGACCTGGATGGACGCCTGCTGCCCGGCTTCGGTCCCGACGACCTGATCAGCGAGGTGCGTGCCGTCGGCGGCAATGAGGGCGAGATCGAAATCGTGCGCTTCCACCCCGGCCCATCAAGTCTCGACATGGGCCTGTTCGACACGCTGGCCGGCATCCTCAAGGAGGCCGATCCGGAGGGTGTGCCCTGTCCGCTCCTACTCAGCGGCGTCACCGATGGGCGCTTCTTCTCACGGCTCGGGATCCAGACCTATGGCTTCCTGCCAATGCCCCTGCCGGAAGGTTTCAACTTCACGCGGGCGGTCCACGCCGCTGACGAACGCATTCCCATCGAGGCAGTCGAATTCGGCGCCCGTGCCATCCATCAGGCGCTGCAGCGATTCGGCCCTTAAGACCGGCAGGCAGGCTCAGTATCTCGTTGCGGGCCGACCCTCCCCATTATTGACATTCCGTCCTGCAACGCTATAGAGTAGGTGCCTATAGATGAGAGGCAGGATGAAGGGTCCGCGAAAGGAGCACAGAATGCCAGAGAAGACGTCGTGGGAACAGTTCTTCGACGCACACGCACCGATCTACGATGATAACGACTTCACCGAGAACACAATCAGCGAGGTGGACTTCCTTCTTGAGGAACTGCAGATCAAGCCCAGTGGTTCAGTCCTGGATGTCGGGTGTGGAACGGGTCGTCATTCCATAGAGATGGCAAAGCGCGGGTACACAGTAACGGGACTGGACCTGTCGGCGGAGATGCTGGCGAGGGCAGCGGCTAAGGCCGAAGCTGCGAATGTGAAGGTAGAATGGGTCCATTCAGATGCTACGCGATTCGCGTTCTCGGAGAAGTTCGACGCTGCGATCTGCCTGTGTGAGGGGGCTTTCGGGCTTCTCAGCCAGGCCGATGATCCCGTCTACCAGCCGCTGGCCATTCTGCGCAACATCTCCGGGAGCCTCAAACCCGTGGCCAAGGCCATGCTCACCGTTCTCAACGGGGCAGCCATGCTCCGCAAGTACCAGAACAAAGACGTGGCAGACGGACGGTTCGATCCTGTCACCATAGTTGAATCGTATGGCTATCCTCCACGAGAGGGATCGCCTGCCATCGCAGTGCGGGAGCGAGCCTTCGTCCCGACGGAGTTGCGGCTGCTGTTTCACCTCGCAGGTATGTCCGTCCTCAACACGTGGGGCGGAACAGCCGGGAACTGGGGGAGAAGGCCCATCGACCTGGACGAAATCGAGATCATGGTCGTGGCACAGAAGACAGGCGAACCGTTGGTGAGAGGCAATGCATCGAGCTAACACGACTCTGAAGCGATCCCGGGAAGAGGGAATGAACCAGGTCAGTATTCAGCACCACCAGACTGAGATCGGCGCACTGAGCCTCATATCTCTGTATGCTGCTAGTGGAGAGATCCTTGACACCTTATACTGCGTCGTTATGCAGTACGTGCCCGCAAGACGGCATAGAAGCTGAGCACTGAAACAGATGCCGGATCGCTACGTTGAGAGCAAGCCTATGACAAACCCCAAACGAAAGAGAGAGGATTGGCCGCCCAAAATGGTCGTGTGTGTTGGCACTGTCGTACTGCGAGAGAAGCGTGCTCTTCTCATACGTCAGGCTGCAGGGCACTCCCTCGCAGGACGCTGGAGCATACCGTGGGGTATCGTAGACCCGGAGGAAGCACCTGAAATAGCGGCCCTACGTGAGACGCGTGAGGAGAGCGGGATCACGGCTGAGATCGAGGGTCTGATGGGCATTCAGAATCTTCGTCCGCAGGGTTGGGTCAGCATGATCTTCCTCTGTCGCCACGTCAGCGGCGTACCGACTTCGAACGGAGGCATTGAGACAGATCAGGCTGCCTACTTCTCCCTGCAGGAACTGGCGGCCCTGAAGGAACCCGTAGAACCATGGTGTGAGTGGCTCGTGCGCCGAGTCTTACATGGAGAGTACTGCAGCATCCCGCCGGAAGTGAACAACCCCTTCCAGCCGCTCCTCGCCTTCTTATGAGGCAGCATACCGGCAGTCCCGGGGAGGCACTGCAAATACTGAATGTCCAGGGATATCAGTAATGCATGGGTGTGTTTTCTGTCAGATCGTTGCGGGCGAAAGCCTCGCCAGCATCTTCTATGAAGATGACATTGTGCTAGGGTTCATGACCATCGGTCCGGTTACTACAGGGCATGCGATGATCATTCCCAAACAACATGCGGCCTATCTCGCGGATCTGGATGGGGAGACAGGCCGGCATCTCTGGGCAATCACCCAACGCACGGCCGCTGCCATTCGTGAGTCGGGTGTGAGATGTGAAGGCATCAATCTCTTTCTTGCCGATGGTGAAGCAGCAGGCCAAGAGATATTCCATCTTCACATCCATATATTCCCACGATATGCAGGTGATCCATTCAAAATGGTCGTGGATTGGGATGTGAAGCCATCGAGGGAGGGACTCAACCAGGTAGCGCAACAGATTAGATCGGCATACGACCGATTGTGGCATGGTGGCAAGAAGTGATAATTCGTGATGAATACTCATCCGAAGTGGTGGGCGTGCAGATGCCGCGCAACAGTGCGTACCCTCGACCACCGATACGCTGGGATTTCGAGGACTCCTTCAGCATGGGCATCACGATTCGAGGTGCGAGCGCCGTTCGGCGGGGCACGCGCAGCGAGTGAAACGCGACGTTATGAGTGTAGAAAGAGGGAGCAAAATGATGAACCAGATTAACATTCAGTATCACAAGACCCGAATCGGGGAACTAATACTGGGTTCCTTTCTTGGCAAGCTTTGCCTGCTTGGTTTTAGATACGGAGAAATGAGAAAGGTAGTTGATGCCAGGATCAAGAAGGGATTAGATGCTGAGTTTGTCGAGCAGGATGATGAGATCCTGGAACGAGCGAGAAAACAACTTGATGAGTATCTCTATAGAAACAGAAAAGAGTTTGACATTCCCCTGCTACTGGTGGGGACTTGTTTTCAGAGAAGTGTCTGGAATGCACTAGTGAGGGTGCCTTACGGAGCTACATCAACATATCTGCAAATAGCAGAGGACGTAGGCAAAGGAAAAGCGGTTCGAGCTGTTGGCAATGCGAACAGGGCAAACCCTATCGGTATAATCGTCCCTTGCCACCGCATAATCGGAAGTGATGGAAAGCTTGTTGGATGTGGTGGTGGATTGTCTCTTAGAAAGCGATTACTAGAGCTGGAGCAAAGCAATACTGGTCTGTGCGATGATCAGACGAAGATTTCGAGAGAGATCAGGCTTTGATGTTGCGGAGTGGAGAGTGTCGAGATGTAGGCGAGTTCCTGGAGTATACGGCTCGTTACGTCGGGAAAGAACGCAAAAGGACTGAACATGATTGAACGAATTGGCCCGCTATATAATCTAGGCAATCTGAGGATCGTGAAGAGACTGGATGCAGGGAATTTCAACGATTCATTTCTTGTGTCGGATGAAAACAATAGGAAATATGTCGTACGTACCAGTGATGATCCGATCCCCGAGTTAGAGGAATCTTTAGCGATTCAAGACATTGTATTTGAGAAGGGATGCTCGGTTGTCAGGCCACGAATGTCCAGAGACAATCGTTATTCAGAGCTACTTGAAGGTACTGATGGTCGAAGAATAGCTGTGTCAGTTACTGACTATAAGGAAGGGGCAACTCACGAGATTATCGAGGAACACTCGATTAGTACCAATACGTTTCATTCGATAGGACAGCACGTAGCGGAATTACATAGAGCATTCTCAGAGATTGATATGAACGACGTTAAGCTCAGCAAATGGTTTGATAACGATAATTGCTTCAATTGCCTTAATCCAGAACACAAGAATCTTGAGAAGGACAGTTACTTCGTGAACAAATATCTGGAATATCAGGAGATATGCAAGAAGAAGTATAGTGATAGTCAGATCATACACTCTGATATCCATTTCGACAACATACTCATAAGTGGTTCTAGCGTGTGTTTCTGTGATTTCGATGACATATGCCTCGGAGATCACAGAATGGATATGGCGTTGCTGCTATTCGATCTGGCGATTACTAGCGATCCGATTGGAGACTGGGCCACAATCAATCGTTACGCAACTTCAATAATAGATGGGTACAATGAAGAGAGTGAGACCAGCAAGGTCGCGATTAGTGGTTTCCTTGACTGCTTCAGGCTGCTAGAGCTGAGCTTTATTGTTTTGTATGGAGAGCAAGACACAAATGATTTACCGGATGGGTGGGTAAAACGGTTTCTCTTCAATCGGAAAGAGATGATAGCTAATGATCAACCTTTTTGGAACGTATGATACCAGTCTGACCATTCCTTCAACCTGACTCGTGGCACAAGGCGGCTGGCAGGTTGAGCGGATGTTGGGTGTCGCATAGGGGAGGATACTTGAGATCGCAAGAGGAGGTTCTCAGCGGATTCGACGAATGGGCGCGTGCCAGTGACCTGGTTCGTGCTGCAGTCCTCACCAGTTCACGCGCCAACCCTGAGCGAGAGACGGACTTCCTGTCGGACTATGACATCGAGCTCTATGTTGCTGACCTTGAGCCGTTTCGCAAGGACGATGGATGGATGAATGATCTTGGGCCTATTATGGTACGCTGGCCCTATAGACCGCGGTCAACGGGCAAGGATGGATGGATCACAAGGCTCGTTCTCTTCAGTGACGGCGTCCGAATCGACTTCCAGGTTACTGATCAGACGGTGATTGCTGCGGGCGCCTACGACGATGATTATGGGATCCTGATCGACAAGGAGAATATGACAAGGGGGCTGAACGCTCCAACCCACACGGAACACCTCGTCAAGAGGCCCACGAGGGAAGAATACGACACACTCGTGCATGAGTTCTGGTGGGACGCGGCTTATGTGCCCAAGTATCTATGGCGGGACGAGCTGCCTTTCGCAGCGAGCATGCTTGGACAATCGGTCCGTGACAGGTACCTGCGGATGGTCATCGAGTGGTTCATAGGCCTGCGCCGCAATTGGTCGGTGAATACAGGTGTGTACGGACGCAAGTTCAAGCGCTATCTCGATGACAGAACATGGTCGGAGTACACCTCTACCTTCGCAGGAGCGGACACAGAGGAGAACTGGCAGGCCTTCTTCAACGCAGTTACCCTTTTCGGGAGGCTCGCGAGGACAGTTGCGGACGAACTCGGCTATGAGTATCCCATGCAGCTTGACAGGGAAATGACTGACTACTACTCGCGCATTCGAACGTGTGAGAGGGGGACAGGCGAACCGCCGGCTGTGGGCAGCGGGTACAAGCCGCGCGCCTGAGCTGTGGCGTGGGCGGGGCAGTATCAATTTGATGATAACATCCAACGTAATCGGACTGACAAAGGAGAGGCGATGAAGAAATCGGAGATTGATTTGTCAAAGGGCATTCGGGCCTTACCGTCCTTCCCCGTAGTATTAGTGACGGTCGGTCGTAATATCATGACCGCAGGAGCATTCCATTTTTATTCGTTTGCCCCTCCCTCAGTCATGATAGGTATCGTGCCCAAGAGATATACGTATGAGCTGATCAATGAATACAACGAATTCGGCATCAACATACCTAAGGCCGATCAGGTCGAACCTGCCCGGGTCTGTGGTTCCTTATCAGGCAGGGAAGTCGCAGATAAGTATAAGGAGGCAGGTATAACTCCGATGAAGAGTTCTGTCATAAGGAGCTATCTGATTGAGGAATGTCCTTTGAATATCGAGTGTGAAGTTGTGCACAAAGTGGATTTTCCTGGTACTCATCAGTGGTATGTGGGAGCGATAAGAGCAGTTCATATCGATGAGGATTTCGAAAGGGATCAAGCCTTGATGTTCTGGAGTGGGGAGTATCGGAAAGTTGGCGGATTCCTCGAGTATTCGCGGTAGAGTGTGCTGCCCAACGCCGGCTCCGCCTGACCGCCTCCGGCGCGGGTACGCGACGCCTGTCTGGCAAGTTTTGTGCTATGATGCCACTATCCCTGCCAGAACTGACGGCAGGTGCTGCTTGTTGCGTTCGAGGCACATTTCCAGCTAAGCGAGCAGTATCCAATTGAGACGTGAAGCCATTTCGTAAGCTTACCCGGCTGGGCCGCATACGCAGAATGCGGCAACTAGCGACATCAGCCCTGACGGAGTATGGGGTCAGCAAGGCGCGCCTTCATCTTGCCCGCCAGGCTGGGAACACCCTATTTCGCGTCCGGACCTCCAGTTTGCCAGATACAGAAGGACCTGGCGATCTATTCGAGGAGGGGCGATACCTGCTGCGGGTGCACGAACCCGGTTACCAGGAGCCAGAGGCCATTGAGATGGAACTGGCCTGGCTGGTTGCCATGCGGCGGGAGGCAGATCTGCCGGTGCCGGAACCCATTGCCGCCCTGGATGGACGGTGGTTGCTCCCAGTCAACGAGCCCGCTATACCCGGAACGCGCAATTGCTCTCTCCTGCGTTGGGTCAAGGGCCGCTCAGTGCAGAATTGCTTTCGGCTGCATCATTTCCGGGCACAGGGGAGATTGATGGCGCGGCTGCACAATTTCTCCGTCCAGTGGCAGCCTCCGGCCGGTCTCTGCAAGCGGAAGTTTGACTGGGATGGGCTGTTCCAGAACGACGTGGGCAGCGGCATGGCAAACTCCGAGGCGTGGGCGCTGCTTTCTCCACTGAACAGGGAAGCCTTTTCCTTCGTTGCGGAGCAGGTCCGGGAGGTGATGGAGGACTGGGGTCAGGGTTCCGATGTGTTCGGTTTGATCCATGGCGACTTGGGTGTGGATGCCAACCTGCTTTTCTGGCACGGCGAACCGCGGGCCATCGACTTTGATGATTCCGGTTTTGGCTACTGGGCATTTGACCTCGCAGTTGCCCTCGATGCCTGCCGGGATGATCCTTCCTATCCCCGCTACCGAGAGGCCCTATTGAATGGGTATGCCGAATTCCGCTCACTCCCAGAGAGGCAGGTAGAGCAGGTGGAGTTGCTCTTGGCTGGGCTGCAAGTCTACTGGAATCTGTGGGCGACCGGTGGGACACATCTTTATCCAAGCCTGCTGCAGGAGTATGGCGGACGGATAACCCGTACGGCGGGATTCGTTGTACGCTATGCACGCCAGAGAGGTGGTCTTAGTCTTGAATGAATGTTGCCCCACACCGGCGCGCTCCTGATCAACTGTGCCGGAGGTACGCCGGCACGCTTCACCAAGGTTGGTGCTATGATATTGTGAATTCCAGCAAAGCCGCCGGCAGGGGAGCTATACCATTTGTGGCTGAGGAGCAATAATGAAGCACCCGCCATTTCTCGAAACAGAAAGACTGATTCTGCGGCCATTTCAGATAAGTGATGCAGCCAGAGTCAAAGCGCTGGCCGGAGCATCCGAAATATACAAGACCACCCTCAATATCCCGCATCCCTATGAGGACGGGATGGCCGAAGAATGGATCGCCTCGCACGCTTCTCAATTCTACCAGGGCGACGGGGTGAGTCTGGCGATCACACTGGAAGCGGACGCTCTCTTGATTGGCGCCATAGGATTGGACGCAACTCTCAGACACCAACGTGCAGAGCTTGGATATTGGATTGGCGTACCATATTGGCGCAATGGTTATTGTACGGAAGCCGCAATCGCAGTAATCAGGTATGGTTTCACCATCATGGATTACCACAAAATCACTTCCATGCACATGCAATGCAATCCGGCATCCGGTCGCGTAATGCAGAAGGCAGGAATGCGTCAAGAAGGCGTTTTGATCGACGAGATGATAAAGGATGGCAGATACCAGAGCATGATTGTCTACGGCATAATCGACAGCGAACAAAGCCATGCAACGGACCGCGAAAACGCCGGCGCTGATGCGCAGCGCTGCAAAGCAGAACAGAGATGAAAACGGAAGACGAAGCGGCCATCGCCAATCGAGTGCTGTGGGAGAGAGAAGTCCAGAAGGGATGCGGATACACGATCCCGTGGCTGGATCTCGATATCGCGTCACTGCGTCGCTTCGCTGATGGGGAATTGGCGGCACTCCCCGAACCCATGAGTTGCATCTTCCCGGCCAGCTGCTTTTCTGGCGTCGAAGACAAGGACGTCCTATGCCTTGCCGCCGGAGGCGGCCAGCAGTCCGCCGTGTTCGGCCTTCTCGGCGCTCACGTCACCGTCGTGGATTTGGCCGAGGGCCAACTAGCAGGGGACCGAAAGGCGGGAGCGCATTATGGATACCATCTGCGAACCATCTGCGCCGATATGCGCGACCTTTCAGAACTGGACGGCGAGTCGTTCGATCTGGTTTTCCAGGCGAATTCCATGGCTTACGTGCCCGATGTTCGTGTCGTCTATGCAGAGGTTGCCAGAGTATTGAAAGCGAGTGGCATTTATCGGGTCGATTGTTCAAACCCGGCGACGGCCTTCATGAAATGGAACAACGAGACATATTGTCTCAGTGCACCTTACAGTGAGAAGGTAAACAGGCGAGATGACGGGGGCATGGAGTTTCGACATTACATGGACGACATCTTTAACGGACTCATCGACTCGGGATTCTCAATCCAAAGCGTCCATGAGGAGCCGTACTTCCATCAATCGGATGACGGAGCTGTGGCAGGCAGTTGGCATCACGAAAGGGCATACGTGGCTGGAGGATTTGTCATAATCGCCAAGAAGGACAAGAAGGCTTCCCTACAATCGAGCGTAGGCAATGCCGAGGAACGCGCGTCTGACCGTCGACCTTTGGAGAACAGGGGACAATGAGAATTGCATACACTGACAAAGCTGAATCAGTAAGCGCAGAGCAACTGAGTTGAAACATGCAGCCAGTACTACCGATAGGAGGTCCCCCATGTCGTACAAAGCAACAATAGTGGACCTGCCGGATGTGAATCTGGTGGTAAGCCGTGCCGACGAGTTTCCGGCCGGCATCAAGGCCGCCTGGGATAGGCTTGAGTCCAAGCTACCCTCGCTGAAAGGCCGCAGGTTCTACGGTCTGGCGGTCTGCGAAGGATCACAAGTGGCGTACTTCGCCGGTGTTCAGCCTGTGAGCGATGAGGAGGTTGCTTCGCTCGGTTTGCCCACCATGATGACAAAGGGCGGCAAGTACGCCAGAGTCAAGCTGTTCGATTGGCAGAATCATACCGACAAGATTGACGAGATAATCGACCAGCTAATGCAGGACTTCCAAATGGACCCGAACGGTGCAGGGGTTGAATACTATCGCAGTCAGTCAGAGCTACATCTGCTCATGCCCTTAGCACAGTCCAAGGACTAGACGCAGGAAGCGTTACCGCTCCTGTTGGCGAAGATGGCAGAGCATGCCCGGTCAATGCACGGCCGTATCAGAAACTCAAGCGAACCGCAGTGCTGGCCATTTGCCGCGCAGATGAGTTCCCACGGGGCAAGGTGTACGCAAGCCTCAGGCTAGGCAGTTGATGGCTGAGATGCGTCGTGGTCGGGAATCAGGTCTTCCACGCGGCGGATCACCGGGACGAGATATCCCGACAAGGCGACTACCGCTCCGAGGACGCCTGAGAACACGAACAGCAACGCCATCCCGGCTCCGGGGCCGGAGCCCACGAGAGGCTCGAAGAGTCGGACGAAGGTGCCGCCGGAGGTCATGGCAGGCTCGAAGACCGCATCCGCCAGGCGTCCGGCCAGGATCATAGCAACCGGTGCGCTGATCTGCGCGATGAGGCGTCGGGTGGCGAACACTTTCCCCTGGATGTCGGGAGGAACCTTGGCCTGCCAGATCGCCTGGCTGGAGCCATTGATTAGCGGTATGAAGAACATCACGAGAAAGGCGCCCAGTCCCCACATCCAGACGCCCTGTCCCACTCCGATGACGACCTGCCCCAGGAGGCTGGAGAGGATCAGGCCCAGCAGGACGCCGTGAATTCGCCTCTTGAACCCTCCCCACGCGGCAATCACCAGGCCGCCGACGACTCCGCCGATGCCGAACATCATCATCGTCGTTCCAAGGATCACGGTGTTGCCGGCGATCAGGGCAGGGATCATCGGGTCGGCAGTTCGGGCAAGGATCATGGGAGCGAACAGTATCATGGCCAGCGTAGCAGTCAGATTGATGCCGAAGAAGATAAGTAGCAGACCGAGCAGGCTGGGCCTGGAGAAGATGTAGCGAAAGCCGAAGACTGACTCCTGAAGAAGGCTGCCCCGACTGGCGCGCCCGGCGGCCGTCTCTCTGGGGTCCGGAATGAACACGAACAACAGGGTGCCGATGGCGAACAGGAATGTGATGATGTCGATGGCCATGATCCCGCTGATTCCGAGCAGCAACAGCAACACGCCCGCCAACGCGGGGGCGATGATCATGGAGGCGGATCCCACCATCCCGAGCATCGCATTGGCGCGCGTGTAGTGTTTCTTGTCCACCATGGTCGTGATGGCCGCGGAGTACGCAGGGAACTGGAACGACTCGAACGCGCTGGCAAAGAACCCGGCTGCGCACAGATGCCAGATCTCCAGATGGCCCCCTGTATACAGGATGAGGAGCACCACCGTTGAAAGACCTGCGGCGAGATCGCTGGCGATCATCACATGCTTTCGACTGACCCGGTCAACGATGGCGCCGGCGAGCGGGCTGAGAATAATAGCGGGGGCGAACGAGAACATGCCGACCAGGGCAAGAGCAGTCACCTCTCCGGTCTCCTGGTATATCCAGATCGTGAGCGCGAAGCGCGTCATCCCCGACCCCACCATCGAGATGAGCTGGCCAAACCACACTATCGAGAATCCGAGCATCCCAGAGGGTCGACGATTCGGTTGGCTCATCACAGCAGGCAGCAGTATACACTGCGAAGCGGCGTTACACAATGTGCAAGATCCGGCGGCCATCTCTCTGGGCAGGCCTTCCTGCTTCTGACAGCGCTCCTCCTACTCATCAGGGATATACAATACCGTGGGAGGTTTGCGGGGGCGGAAAGCCTCGCTCTGAGGCTCCAATGCTGGCTTCTCGCAGCCTTCCGAGGATTCGCTGCAGCCGCATTGTCATGGTACTATATGCTGGGAGGTATTGTCAGATGATCAGGAGACAGCTGTTTGGACGCACGGGACATGCCAGCAGTGGCCTTATATTTGGAGCATATGCACTAAGCAATGCGACCCAGGCGCAAGCAGAGCGAATCCTTGAGATTCTGCTGGAGCATGGCGTGAACCATATTGATACAGCGCCAATGTATGGAAATGCTGAGAAGCTCGTAGGTTCATGGATGAAGAGGCATCGTGATGACTTCTTCATAGCCACAAAGTCTCGAAGCCGCACATATGAAGGGGCATGGAAGAACCTACGGCGTTCACTGGATCGGCTGCGAGTCGATCACATCGATCTATGGCAGCTACACGGTTTGACCAATCAGATGGGATGGGAAAAGGTGATGGGGTCAGGGGGGACCTTGGAAGCTCTCATTGAAGCCCGGGACAGAGGACTGGTACGATATCTGGGAGTGACAGGGCATGGGAACAAGGTGGTGGGAATGCACTTGCAGAGCCTGGAACGGTTTGATTTTGATTCTGTGATGCTGCCATATAACTACTGTCAGATGCAGATTGGCAGCTACGCCGAAGACTTCCACAAATTGATCGGGCTATGCCGTGAGCGGAATGTTGCTGTACAGACATTCCAATCGATTGCGTGGCGACCGATCGGGAAGCGACCAAGGAAGTACAACATGTATTTCTATGAGCCATTGGAGCCCGATGAAGCTATTGAGAAATCAGTACACTGGGCGATGGGTTTGCAGGGGTGTTTTGTGATCACGGCAGGAGACATGCAATTCGTTCCCAGGATGCTGCAATCAGCGGAGAGATTCCAACAACGACCATCAGATGAACAGATGAATCTGCTAGTGAATGAGTATGGTATCCAACCGGTATTCAAGTGAGGGGGGCAACGCCCCCAGCGATAGTTTTCCGCCGATCGTGCTTCCACTGTGTTGCGGAGCCGCGCCTCATGTTGACTCCCACAGTTGAGCCGCCTAAAAAACACGAAAGGAGATATGATAGACACTTAGTTAGTCGCAATTGATCTGAACGGCAATCTACTAGATAATGAAGGATATCTTCCCACTCATGGCAACCAGGACCGTCTGATGCATAGGATTACCGGGCAAGCCTTTGGTCGCGACAGCCTTCAGCCGGACGGGAACAACGTTGAGCACAGCATCAATCTACAATCGGAGAGCGAAGCTTGATGACGGAAACTGCACTGGATTACTTGCGCCATTTCTGGCAACGTGACAAGGTGAAACTGCGCCCTATTGTGAATGATCCGACCGCGGCGACAATCAAGAGAAAGAGAGGTATATGACATGGACCAAGAACTGATGGGAATCTGTGGCGCATACTGCGGAACTTGTGAATGGAAGCCGAAAACCGATTGCCCGGGATGTCTTGCTGCCAAGAGTAAGATGTTCTGGGGCGTGTGCGGTGTAGCCGCGTGTGCCATTGCCAAAGGTCTGCAGCATTGCGGCTTCTGTCCGGACGTGCCGTGCGCAACTCTCCAGGGATTCTTCGACGACCCGGAACATGGCGACAATGGTGAGCGCTTGGCTAATCTGCGGACATGGGCGCGCGGCGAACACAGTTACAGGGAACTCACGAAGAAGAAAGCTGGCTAACGATGATGTGAGCCGGACATGCAGGAACGCCTCTGTGGTGCGCAGCGCCAGGTTCGCGTATTTCAGGAGGAAGAAATGATGACCAATCCGGCAATCGCAACATCAGTGAAC
>Ga0255055_10001187_pt1 | contig 19488 bp, 16 predicted proteins | sample JV7_2_27_MG_FD_188633 | JGI IMG/M metagenome (GOLD analysis project Ga0255055, IMG submission 188633) | Seawater microbial communities from Jervis Inlet, British Columbia, Canada - JV7_2_27 | ecosystem: Environmental > Aquatic > Marine > Inlet | place: Canada: British Columbia | collected...
AAGCAGGTGGTTTAGTAACTGCAGGTACTGGAGTTGGTAACGCTGACGTTACAGTATTCATTTACGGTTCAGAATTTAGAAAAGGAACAGCAGGAATGGTTGGTTCATTAGAAGCTAATGACTTCATTTTCGACAACAAGCCTATTATCATTAAAGATACTTACACAGTATCTGGTTCTGATATGGCTCAAATTGGTTGGATTGAAATCACTACTGAAGATGGCGCAACTGGTTACCTATGGTACTTAAAGTCTGAGCACGAAACAAGATTAAGATTCGATGACTATTTAGAAACAGCAATGATTGAAGCTGTACCTGCAGAGACTAACTCTGGAGCTGCTGCTATCTTAGGTAGCGCCGGTGGTGCTGCTGACCCAGGAGCTGGTTCAGATGGTATATTCTACGTTGTAGGATTAAGAGGAAATGTTTGGGATGGTGGAAATCCAGTAGCCCTAGCTGACTTCGATTCTATAATCAGTAGATTAGATAAGCAAGGCTCTATTGAGGAGAACGTTATTTTCCTTAACAGACAATTTGGATTTGACATTGACGATATGTTAGCTGCACAAAACTCTTACGGAGCAGGTGGTACTTCTTATGGTCTATTTGACAATGACGAAGAAATGGCTTTAAACTTAGGATTTACAGGATTCAGAAGAGGTTACGACTTCTACAAGACTGACTGGAAATACTTAAATGACCCTACAATGAGAGGTGGACTACCAACAGGAGCAACATCAGGAAAGATCAATGGTCTTCTAGTTCCAGCTGGTTCAACAAGTGTTTATGACCAAATTCTTGGTAAAAACGCTAAGAGACCTTTCTTACATGTTAGATATAGAGCTTCAGAAACTGAAGACAGAAGATATAAGACTTGGATTACTGGTTCTGCTGGTGGTGCTGCAACGTCAGATATCGATAACATGCAAGTAAACTTCTTGTCTGAGAGAGCTGTATGTACTTTAGGTGCAAACAACTTCTTCTTATTTCAAGACTAGTAATTAAATATTAGGGGCGTAGCAATGCGCCCCTTTTTTAAATAATCAAATTAAATTAAATCAAATGAAAAAAGAAAATACTACCCCAGAAGTAGTTGAGAAAGCTGAAATTAAAACAGTTGCTCAACCAAAACCAAAAAAACAATCACCTAAATTTGTTGACAAATCTTATAAGCTTACAAGAGATGTTGCACCTTTATCTTTAATCTTAGCCTCAAGGCACACTAATAGATTTCCATTATTGCATTTTGATGAAGAGACAGGAATCAACAGACCTTTAAGATATGCAAGAAATCAGAACAGTCCGTTTCAAGACGAACAAGATGACAATGCAATTTTAGAGCCTGTAATATTTGAAGATGGATTTTTGTTTGTTCCAAAAAACAATCAAATACTACAAAAGTTTTTACATTATCATCCTGGTAATGGAAGAATATTTACTGAAGTTAACAAAGCTAAAGAAGCTGCAGACATTGTAGAGGATTTAAACTTACAAGTAGATGCTCTTATAGAAGCTAGACAGCTTGATGTTGCTCAAGTAGAGAACGTTGCTAGAGTTTTGTTTCAACAAGACGTTAGCAAGGTAACAACTGCTGAGCTTAGAAGGGATATATTAATATTTGCTAAACAAAACCCAAGTGGTTTTATGAAATTATTAACTGACCCAATGTTAAAGCTAAATTCAACGGTACAGGATTTTTTAGACAAAAACTTAATACAGTTAAGAAATAGCAAAAAAGAAGTATGGTTTAACACACCATCTAATAGAAAGAAAATGTGTAATATACCATTTGGTGAAGAGCCAATGTATATAATAACATCTTACTTTCAAAGTGATGATGGATTAGAAGTGTTTAAACACTTAAAAGCATTAGCTAAAAATTCGTAACTTTATAGCTTGTTTAACCCATTAAAAACTTTTTATAAAATGGAAAAATTTATCAAAATTACAAACGCTCCTATTACTAATACACTAATTAGTGTTAACGGAATAAAGTCAATAGGTACTGCAACTGCAACAGCGACAACTGTTGTGATTAAGTATGCAGATGGAACTGCAACTACAGTAACAACTGCAGCTCAAGTTGCGCATGATGTTTATACAGCTATACTAAATGCTACTGAAGGTGCTCTAGTTACAAGCTGGACAAACCCAATGTTTTCTTTAGAGTTACCTAAGTCTGTAACCAGCATTGTAAATGCTTAATTAGTTTAAGTATTGTACTAAATTAAGAAGAAGCACTCAAATCAGGGTGCTTTTTTATTTTATGTATCTTTGTAAAAAGATTTTCAAATGATAAATTCAGTAAGAAATACAGTGCTTGCAATTATCAATAAGAATAACTATGGGTATATATCTCCTAGTGATTTTAATTTATTTGCTAAACAAGCTCAGTTAGATTTGTTTGACGAATATTTTATAAATTATAATCAGCAAATAAACGAGGAAAATGCAAGGGTTTCGGGAACGGGATATGCTGATATAAGACTTGGTTATGAAGAAGTGATTGATACTTTTTCTATTACAAAAACTTTAGTACAAAACTCTAATAACATGTATTATCTTCCTAGTCAAACGACAACTGGTGATGATTATTATTTATTAAATAAAGTTTTGTGTTACGAGGGGGCTGTTTTGAAGGGTCAAGCTGAAAAAGTTAGTATTAATAAAATAGACTTGTTAAATAAATCTATTTTAACCGCTCCTTCATCTCAATACCCAGCTTATACTCAAAAAGGAGATTCCATAACTATTTTTCCTACAACATTTAATGGAGCTTTAGATATACAGGGAACCTATGTTCGTTACCCATTAGATCCTAAATGGACTTATGTAAACTTATTAAATGGGGAACCACTGTTCGATCAAACCCAAAATGATTATCAAGATTTTGAATTACCTCTTGATGACTCTAATAATTTAGTGGCACGAATACTACAATATGCGGGCATATCAATAAGAGAAGCTGATGTCTTTCAATTTGGGCAATTAGAAGAGCAACAACAAAATCAAACTAATACATAATTATGGCATATATTAATCAAAAAAAATATTATACTAACGATGGAACTGCTCCTACAGATAGTAATTGGGGCTCATATCAATACGTAAGTTTAGACAACATTATGACTAATTTTGAATTAATGTATGATGGAAATCATTCATTAGTGAACAATGAAAACAGATATAAAATATTATTTCATGCTAAAAGAGCAATTCAAGAATTAAATTATGACGCTTTTAAAGAAATTAAAGCTTTAGAATTGACGGTGTATGATGACTTGCGTTTTGTTTTACCATCGGATTATGTAAACTGGGTAAAACTTTATTTGTTTCAAGGAAACACTTTAAGAGAACTAACAGAGAATATTCAAGTACAATCAGCTATACAATATCTACAAAACTCTACAGCTGTATTTGGGTATGATGGCGACAATAATGTTGGTACAATAGAGTCTACATTAGATAAATCTAGGGCGGATGGTTCATTAAATAGTATTTATTTGAATCAAAACAATGAAGTTGATGAAAACGGTAACTGTATTGATTGTGATGGAGATATATACAACTCTCGTATTGGAGCTAGATATGGTTTAAATACAGAAACAGCTAATATCAATCCCACATTTACGATTGATAAAAAAGCTGGTGTTATTAATTTTGATTCAACTATGGCTAATAGACAATGTGTTTTACAATACATATCTGATGGAATGGAAAATGGCGATGACTCACAAATAAGTGTAAATAAATTATTTGAAGATTATGTTTATGCTTATATACAGTATGCTATTTTAAATAGTAAATTTGGAGTTCAAGAGTATATTGTTAATAGAGCTAGAAAAAACAAGCAAGCTTTATTAAGAAATGCAAAAATCAGATTAAGTAATATTCACCCAAGTAGATTGCTTATGAACATGAGAGGTGAAGATAAGTGGATAAAATAAAATGGCAAACATTCAAAGAAATTTTGTAGCGGGGCGTATGAATAAAAGCCTTGACGAAAGGCTTATACCAAACGGAGAGTATATAGATGCTTTGAATGTTAGATTGGGTTCAACAGAAGAGTCGGAAATAGGTGCGGTTGAAAACGCAAAGGGAAACATTCAGGTTACAACACTACAGTATACCGATGGAACGGCTTTAAGTAGCTCAGCTAGATGTATTGGAGCTTTTGAAGACGGTGCAAAAGAAACTATATACTGGTTTGTTCATGACCCTCAATTTACCGTAGGAGCTACTGGTAAATTAGATTTAATTGTTTCTTACAACGTAATAACAGGAGCTTTAATTTATCACGTAGTTAGTATAAATGACGGCAATAACGTCAATACAACTTTAAACTTTAATCCTAATTTTTTAATTACAGGAGTAAATAAAATAGATAATTTATTATTATTTACAGATAATTTAAATGCGCCTAGAGTAATAAATATAGAATCTAATTATCCAAATCCATTTGGTAATATAGATCAATTTACTAATAATGAAATTTTAGTAATTAAAGCACCTCCAGCTGCAGCTCCAACTTTAAATTTATTAACCACAACCTTAGAGGATTCTTTCTTAGAAGATAATTTTATTTGTTTTGCTTACAGATATAAATATGCTAATAATGAATATTCTGCTGTTTCACAATTTAGTGAACCAGCTTTTCAACCAAGTTTTTTTGAATTCTCACCAAATAGTTTTTTAAATGAGGGAATGGTAAACTCTAAATCTGGAGTTCAGATAACTTATAATACGGGCGGCTCTTTAGTTATAGGTGTAGATATTTTATTTAAAGAAGCTAATGACCCTACAATAAAAATAATAGAAAGAATTTCTAAATCTCCTTTAGGCCCGAATAATGCTAATGCTACGTATACTTTTACTAATAGCAAAATTTTCACAGTATTACCAGAGTCAGAAATATTAAGATTATACGACAATGTTCCTAGATTAGCGAAAGCTCAAACCCTAATGGGTAATAGATTGATTTATGGTAATTACACAGAAGGCTATAATCTAATTGATATAAATAATCAACCACTAAATTTACAATACACGGTTGCATTAGACACTCAAGATGCTGCTGGAGTATCTTTAAATTCTTCTAATTCATTGTCATTTAATTATTTAGCATTTAGTTATTCTAAAAACATTGCTACTGCTGGTTTTACTTTTGATTTAGGTGGATATGAAAGTAAATTAATTCAAGGAGCAAGTTTAAATTTTTCTTTTACCTATCAACATTTATCTTATAATGGAGCAGATACTCCAACTCAACTACAAGGAGAAACTCTGATTAATTTTCAGTATGTTTTAGTTGATAATTATTCTACAGTATCAGCTCTATATAATAGCACAGATTTTAAATCTAAACTGGGTTTAATAAGTTCTGCTATTCAGACTGTAGCAGATGCTCAAAATGGTTTAGGCGCAACGTTAACAGATGCGTTTAACTTTTCTTTATTCCCAACTTTATCAGGGGGAGGGTTTAGTTACTCTTTAAATCAAACAGGTTTAACATCAAGCACAAGCTCAGTTCCTCCATCCACTAATAAAGGTGAACCAATTGCTTCAATATTAAACGGAACTGAAATAAAACTAATATTTCCTGTAGCTCAATATATTCAAACATCACCCGGAACAACTAATTTAATTGTATCCTACAATACTTTTACATCTATTACCGCTACATTACAAGATACTGCAGATTCACAAAGTTTACATAGTAATAGAGGTTATGAATTAGGCATAGTATATATGGATTCGTATAACAGGGCTTCGACAGCTTTAGTTAGCAATAATAATACTGTAAATATTCCATGCAGAAACTCAGAAACTTTAAATGAAATTATTGCAACAATACCAATTAGCCAAAGAGCTCCTGCTTGGGCAACAAGATATAAGTTTGTATTAAAACCTGATAGAACTACTTATGAAACAATATATTCAAGCATATTTATTAATGACCCAAATTCTAATAATACATATTTATTATTAGAAGGAGATAATATTGCTAAAGTTGAAGAAGGCGATAGGTATATTGTAAAAAGAGATGTAAACGGCCCGGTTCAGTTTTGTGCATTTGCCACTGTTTTAGAAAAACAAACACAAGTTGCAGACTTTATTACCCCTGTTAGCGGGAATCCTGTGCCAGGTGGGACGTATATGAAAATGAATTCTCAAGATTTTTCAACTGAAGAAAGCGCTAATGATATAATTTCTTTAGGAACTTTTCAGCAAACTGCTGATAATGGTCAAGAAAATCCAGTTGCTTCTAATCCTTTTTATACTATATCTGGAGGTACAAGCGAAAATTATGATGTGCCCGCTGGAAGTAAAATAATAATGAAAATTAAACAAGAAAGAAAGGGAGCAAGTAGTGGGTCAAATTGTGAAGAAAGAACAAGTATAATAGAGGAGGAGTTTATTGCACAAGACACTTACGCAGATATGTATCAATGGTTTATTAATAGCAATGCAGCCTTTGTAATAGAAAATGAGGCTATTACTTATAGTGGAAATCCTGCAGACCCTGTAGGAAACATTGTTATTTCGGATTTAGTTCCTGGTTCACCAACAGGTACACCTCACTCTAATGGATACGCAGGAGATAATTTAAGTAACTCTACAATGCTTACTATATTTGGGGGGAAATCAAACAGCCCAGCCACAGGTAGTGATTTACTTGAAAACAATTATTATAGGTTTTATGAAAACGGAACAGACAACACATATTCTTTATTAGTAAGCGGTACTGAAGCGTGTTCTGGAGCAGGCTCTTCGAGCAAAAGAACGTCACGTGTTCAAATTACATTTACTGTCTTTAGAAGAGATTCAGTTGTTGTATTCGAAACAGAGCCAGCTGAAGCATTGCCTGATGTTTGGTATGAAAACGATGAGTCATATTCTATTGATTCAGTCGGTAATCATAGTGGTAACATAACTAATCAAAATATATCTACAGGAGTTGCGGGAGTAGTTAACACTAAATTTTTTAATTGTTTTGCATTTGGAAATGGTGTAGAAAGTTACAAAATTAGAGACGCTATAAATGGTAAATCTTTTAATTTAGGTAACAGAGTTTTTACTACATCTAATGTAGAGTATAAAGAGGCTAATAGGTTTGCGGATTTAACTTATAGTGGGGTTTATAATAATGAGACGAATATAAATAAACTTAACGAGTTCAATTTAGGTCTAGCTAATTTTAAACCACTAGAAGAAAGCTATGGAGATATTGAAATACTTTACGGAAGAAGAACAGATATTTTAACATTACAAGAAGATAAAATATCTTATGTATTAGCTTCTAAAAATATTATTACAGATTCTACAGGAGGGGGGTTAGTAGCTTCAGTACCTCAAGTATTAGGCAATCAAGTTGCTAGATTAGAAGACTATGGTATAAGCAATAACCCAGAAAGTTTTGCTGTATGGGGTGAAAACAAATATTTTACTGATGTCAAAAGGGGGGCTGTTATTCAATTAATAGGAGGTTCTCTTTCTGACGAAAGATTAATTGTAATTTCTGAAAGCGGTATGAGGAGCTGGTTTAGAGATTTATTTACATCTGCTTTTACAACCCAGAAATTAGGAGGATATGATCCCTATATGGATGAATATGTTTTAACATCCAATACTATTTTAAAACCTGAAATACCTATTTGTTTAGCTTGTGGTGTAACAAAAAATATAACAGTAATTGCAAATCAACAATTTATTTATTGTGTTGATGTAACAGAACAAACCGGAATTGTTACTATAGATTATATAATTCCTCAAGAAGGAGAGCAGGATATAGAAAGCGAAACAAATGTGTTAGTTACCGATGAGTCAGGCAATCAATTAATTACTGAAGGTTCTGTTTCGGCAGTTGGCTATACCATTAAAGCTATTTATAACAGCATTACTTACACTTCTGGTAGCGTAGCCACATCAGGCAGTTTTACTTTTAATAAAGATATACCAAGCGACCAAAAAGTTACTATAATCATAACTAGTGATTCAGATCAAAATGATACTATTCAAGTTAACGTAAGTTGTCCAAGATCTAGTGTATTAAATATTTATAGCATTTGTGTAACTAACCCATTAGAAGCTGGTCAGTTTATTCATAACGAATTTGGATGGGTTGACGCAACAACAACATCTCCTGTAGAATCTAATTTAGTTCCGTTTGGAAGCGGGTCTACTTCATTTGTTGTTTCTCAATATGAATTAGCTGCTGGATCACAAGGAAGCGGAATATTCCCTACAGATGGTTCTACTGTTTCAATCTATTCAAATAAAATTAATTTTGATGATTTTGTGTTTGACCCTACGGTTGATAAATTTAAATATTTAAGAACTAATACTTTCTATCAAAATAACATCGCTGATGTATCGGCATTGTTAGCTGCGTCTACATCTGCCGCTCCAATATTTACAGTTGGAGCGCCGCAAATTTATTCAGCAAACTTTACAATGCCGACTACTGGTAATATATTATATTTAATTTGGGATTACAGAGGTGTTGCAACACCAACTCCTACGCCAGGTGCGCCTACTCCAACACCAACACCTATAGCACCTAGTCCAACACCTAGTCCAACACCTAGTCCAACACCTAGTCCAACACCTAGTGTACCTACGCCAGCCGTGCCAACACCTAGTGTGCCAACACCGGCAGTGCCGACGCCTACCGCACCATCGCCAGCTCCTAGTGTACCTAGTCCTGCCCCGGCAGTTCCTAGTGTACCAACACCTGCGCCTGCGGTTCCTAGTGTACCAACACCTGCGCCTGCGGTTGTAAATTGTACTGAATGGACATTAACTTGTCCAAGCGGAAGTGGAGGATGTAACTATTCATATACGGACTGTAATGGCGACACACAAACAGGTATATTGCCTGGAGATTATGATATTGATATTTGTGTGTTAGTAGGAACAACGCCAAGCATTACAGGAGGAAGCGCCTCAAACACAAATGTTCCATGTAGTATAGCTCCTACTCCTACTACACCGAGTCCTACACCAACTCCAGCAATACCATCCCCTACCCCATCGCCAGTTACAACTTTCAGTCATGCAACTCAGCAAAACGGAGGAACGTTTACAGTGGCGTGTGCTGGAACAACTAATAATGCGATTTATACTTCAAGGGCAATTGTAGCAGATATAATTGTAGGTGATATAATGTATGCAGACTTTGCGCAAACAACAGTGTGGAATGGGGGGTTAGAATATTATGGATTAAGTAATATTAATGGTCAAATTGGAGCTCCTTACGCAATGTTAATTAATTCTTCTGGTGAAGTTATATCTATACATAATTGTAGTTCGACACCATCACCTACTCCGGCTACTCCGGCCCCTGCAGCCACGCAAGAAATATCAATCACGCCTTGTAGTGGTGGCGGTACATATCATGTGGAAGTATTAGGGTTTAGCGGCTTAGTGGTTGGAAGAGGTATACAGTTTAGCTCAGGTGGAACATCGGGAGGATGTCCTACATTTGATACTTCTCAATGTTTTGAAGTTACTGCTGTTAACATAGGATATCATAATTGTCAAGGAACAGTTAGTCAAGTTAGCAGTAATTGCGGTGGTCTAACTGGTTGTACCGCCCCTTCACCAGTGCCTGCACCAACCCCTACTCCGGCTCCTAGCGTACCTACGCCAGCGCCATCTATTTCTTATGATGATTATACAATAACAAGATGTGATGGTGGGTTCGACAATTATACAGTAGGTAGAGCAGCATCAGGAAGCTTCCCTACCAATAGCGCATTGTTAATGCCGGATGGAAATTGTTATGAAATAATTGATCCAACCGGAACAACTGGTACTATAGCCTCTTCTGTTTATGCTAACTGTAATGCTTGTGCCGCACCGTCTCCATCTCCAGCTGTACCGAGTCCTACTCCCGCTGTACCAAGCGTACCGAGTCCTACTCCCGCACCGGCTGTACCAAGTGTACCTAGTCCTGCTCCAGCTGTACCAAGTGTACCTAGTCCTACTCCAGCTGTACCGAGTCCTACTCCCGCACCGGCTGTACCAAGTCCAGCTCCAGTGCCATCGCCGACGCCGTCACCGTCACCGGCAGTACCTACACCAACGCCAGCTACATGTATAGGTATATCTGTGGGTTATTCAACAGGACTTTACTATGGATGTTGTGTCCCTCCTGACAATCAAAGAACAAACTACTTTAACGCAGGTAGTGTAGCTTCTGCTTCAAGAATGTATTCAGCATTAGGATGTACAACTTTAGATTCAGGAACTAAACATATAAGTGAGGATGGGTCAGTATACTATACTTTTGTAAATGGTGTAAAAACAGCAGGACCAATATCTTGCCCATCATGTCCGTAAAAACAAAAGAGTTTATACAAGAAGTAAATAGTCATTTAAATGGCAATGTTATAATTCTAGGCGGCTGGTCTAAATTTTATGATGGATACTATTCTAATTATGATAAAAACTGGGTAGATGTAGCTATTACCCCAGAGTCGGTAGACTTGATTTCTGAATTAGGCAAGCCACTTGAAATTTCTGGTGGTCATGTATGGGGTAAAACAATTGTTAATCAGTTTATGGTAATGTGTGGTGAAAGAAAAAAAAGAAAATTTTTAGATGTGTTTGTAACTAATGATATACCCGAATATAAAACTATAGATAAATTAAAAATACAAACACCGCAAGCTGGTATTAATTTTCATCAAAAAGTTTATGAAGATTTAAATGAAGATTGGGTTTTACAAAAAATACAAAAGCTAAAAACTTTATACGGCATTTAATATTTTTTTAATTCATATATAATTAATAACTTTAATTAAATTTAATTTAATCTAATGCACGAATACAATAACTTTTTAACTCAAGAGGAGTGTCAAGAAATTATTAAAATGATTGACGCTAATCACACCAGGTCCTCTGTGGTAGAGGGCGGAACTGACAGAACTGCAATAACAGACTACAGAACTTCAAGCACTTGTAATTTAGACGCTAATAATAAAATTATAAACAATATACATTTAAGAATAGCGGGTATATTAGGTATAGATCTAAAAAAAGGGGAAGCGCTACAAGGGCAGCTATATGAAGTTGGACAGTATTTCAAACAACATAATGATTTTTTTGAGGGTGCTGGTTATGACATGCACTGTCAAGCATCAGGCAATAGAACTCATACTTTTATGATTTATTTAAACGATGGTTTTAAAGGAGGAGGAACACATTTTCCTCAACTAAATAAAACTATTCAACCAAGCGCAGGAAAAGGTTTGTTATGGGAAAATTTAAAAGATAGCAAATTACAAAGACAATACTTGCATGAAGGTGTTTCTGTAGAAGAGGGTAAAAAATATATTATTACATCTTGGTGGAGAGAAAAGTCGTGGGATGGAGCGGGAGATGAAAACCTTGCGTCTCAACCAAAAGTTGTTAAGGAACAAAAAGTAGAACAAAAATCTTATATAATAAAATCTTCTGACAAAGTTCAAACATCTGTTGTAGAAAGCAAAGTTGTAGAGACAGTAAAATATACTAGTAAAGACCAAATTCCTAAATTTACTGATTTAGGATTTACTCTTGTTAAATGCCCTGAAGACACTTGGAAAATTATTTCTGATGCTTATGAGATGTTAAAGGATAAGGTTGTAGATGAGCAATTTGAAGGCAAATCCGATATTATAAAAGGTGGAGAAAGTGAGTTAATGTCATTCGATCATTTACCTGCAATGAAAAGTTTAATTCATCAACAGTTATTACCAGTTCATCAGGAATGGATAGGTGGTCAATCAATCGACCCTTCATTTATTTATGGTATTAGGTCGTATAAAAAAGGTGCAACTTTAACACCACATGTAGATAGAGTTGAGACTCATCATATTAGTTCTATTATTATTGTAGATAAAGATTTAAGGTGTGGGTGCCAAAACAAAAAATATGGGGATGATTGGGCGTTAGATGTACAGGGTCATGATGGAGAGTGGTATAAGATTTATGCAGAACCTGGCGACATGATAATGTATGAATCGGCAATTTGTGAGCATGGTAGAAAAGATCCGTTTCAAGGAAATTTTTACAGAAACTTTTATGTTCACTATCAATTGACATGATAAGTATTCCAAGCACCATAGGTGTAGATTATTTTAAAGGACAAATAGATTTTTTTCAGTTTCAACATTTACAAGTTTACGGAGAAGATGCTATTAATAAAGCTATTATACCTATAGTAAAATATAATCATCCTAATGATGAACCTGTTGTTGATGTTGATTGGAACATGAAGCTTTCATATATGATGGTAGATTCAGTTTATGATTATATAAAAAAAGAAGAGTTGTGGTATGTACCAATTAATGTTTTTACCTGCGCTAAGCAAGTTATTAGATTGCTCCCTGATGATTTGGTGGTAGAAATTATTGACGCCGACTTAGTTCATTTAAAGCCGTATCCTGCAGTGTATGACAATATAGATTACGATGTAATTTTAGCAGATGCTACGTATGAAAAGTGGCACATGTTTGTTTCAAATAAAGATTCAAAAAATAGAAATGTAATACAACATCATTTGTTACATGAAGAAGAGGGTTACATGAATGGGGGGTTTAATATAATATGTAGAGTAAAAACTTTAAAAAAAATAATAGATGATGTTATTGAATATTCAAAAACAATAACTGAAGAGCAGGCAGGAAATGAACACTCGTGGTGGTGCGCTATGTATGGGCTTAATATTGCATGTCATAATCATAAAATAAAAATGATTCATACTAACAATTGTTATTACCCAAATATTAATGAATTTAAAGACCATCATTATATAGCTCATTATAGTTGTGACCCTAGGTTTCCCAAACACGGGTTATACGAATTAGACGAAACAAAATTTAAAGATAATTTATTTTACAATCAAGCAAAGAAATGGATAAGTCAACAGCAATCATAACGGCCATAACAGGTAATTGGTTTAATTTAAATGAATCTACTAAAGGATTTGATTCGTATGTTTTGTCAACTAGGTCGGGAGATGAATTTAAACAACACGCAAAAGAAAAAGGTTGGGAACTTATAACACTAGACAAACCGCATACAGAAAATTTATCTGACGCTTCCATACAGGCTAAAGATGTAAAGTTTTTAAATTTTAATAGAAGTAAATTAGAAAAATATGAGTATATATTATATCATGACCATAAGTATTATTTTAATCAAAATCAAATTAATATTTTAAAAGAAAATTTAAATGATAAATATATAGCGGCAGGTGAAGATTCTTTTTCAGTTTTTATAGAATATTTTAGATGTATGTTTTATGAAAGATATAAAGTGGTAGAGCATAAAATTAGAAATAATATAGATTTGTTTACACAAAATCATGGGTGGCATTTGTTAGACACGCAGGAAAGTGCTAACATGAGTTATTTATTTTGGAACATGAAAAAAGATGGAGTTGAAAAAGTAATTAAAGAATTGCAAGAAGAACAAAAAAAGCATGACCACCCTGAATGTCAGATACTTTTTAATCTATGGTATTATTTAAATAGAGATAAAGTGCAACTTGTAAAACCTCATATAATAGACGGTGGTTTAAAAAGAAAATTAAATGAAAAATACCTTATGGGTAAACACTATTAATGTACGATCCAGATAAAAAAATATTATTTGTTCACATTGCGAAAACGGGAGGAAGTTCTATATCTCATTACTATGCTCAATCTATGTTTCCAGACGCACCTAAAAACCCAGAAATATTACACCCAAAATATATTAAAAAGTATTTAATGATAAACCAGCCACACCCACATTGTGGTATAAAAGAATATGGAAAAATTTTAAATTTAGATGAATACTACAAGTTTGCAGTTTTAAGAAAGCCTGTTCATTATATTCATTCAATATACAATGAATGGCCTCAAGCTTATTTTCACAAAAACTTTAAAGACTTTATATTATCAGAAGAGTTTAAAAATAAAATACCCACACAAGTTTCTCATATAACAAACAATAACAATCAAATTGAAATTAATGAACTTTATAAATTTGAGCATATTAACAATGTTTTTAAATTTATCGACGTAACATTTGATTCACATATTAAAACTCCAATTCATATTCAAAAAACTTTTAGAGATGTAAAGGAAATAAATAAAAATTTAACAAAAAAAGTAAATGATTGCATGAAAGAAGATTTAGAAATTTATAACACACTATGATATATTGGTTTACAGGACAGCCGTGTGCTGGAAAAACAGTTTTAGCTAATATGCTAAAAGAAATACATTTACCTAATGCATATAGAATTGATGGAGACGATATGCGTGAGTTATTTAATAACAAAGATTACTCTATTAATGGAAGGGTTGTTAATGTAGGAACAGCCCAGCGCATTGCTCATTATTTACATAATCAAGGTAAGGATGTTATAGTATCTTTAGTCTCTCCTTATATAGATCAAAGAGAAGATTTTAAATTAATAATGGAAGGTAATATAAAAGAAATATACGTGTATACTACCGAAAAAAGAGAACGAGATCATTTTGCAGCTATAGCTTATACTTGCCCTAATGATAATTACATAGAAATAAACACAACCTTTGACACTCCAGAAGAGTCATTTAAAAAAATAATTAATGAAATATAGTTTATTCATAGGAAGATGGCAACCTTGGCATGAGGGTCATCAGTGGTTAATTGACCAAAGATTACAAGAAGGAAAAAATGTTTGCATTGCTATACGTGATGTAGATATAAATGAAAATCAACCATGGTCTGCTCAACAAATTAAAGATAATTTAAAGGTTAGATTTTTTGAACAAATAACAGAGGGTAAAATTAAAGTTGTTATAATACCTGATATTGAATCTGTTAATTATGGCAGAGGAGTTGGTTATGAAATTATAGAGCATGTCCCGCCAGAACAAATAAATGAAATATCAGCTACCAAAATAAGAAAAAAACTAAGACAAGATGGTAAGTTATAAAAGGCATTTATTAAAAACAATTTCTTGGAGAGCTGTAGGAACTTTGGATACAATTATTCTGTCCTGGATTATTACTGGTAACTGGAAATTAGGTTTAACTATTGGAGCAGTGGAAATTATTACAAAAATGATTTTGTATTTTTTTCACGAAAGGTTTTGGTATAAGTATATAAAATTTGGTGTAAATAAAAAGATATGAAAAAAGTTTTAATTACAGGGGGCGCAGGTTTTATTGCGCATCATTTAATTTATTGTTTAATAAATAAAACAGACTGGGAAATAATATCGATTGATCGTTTAGATTTTAGCGGTAATTTAAATAGACTAAATAACGTTATGATGTCTATGTCTGCTTCACAAAAGAAAAGAATAAAAATTATTCATCACGATTTAAAAGCTGAAATAAACCCATGGATAACCAATCAAATAAAAGAAGTAGATTATATTTTACACTTAGCTGCGGGCTCTCACGTAGACAGAAGCATAGAGTATCCAATGGAATTTGTGTTAGATAATGTAGTGGGCACCGCTAACATTTTAGAGTTTGCAAAAAAACAAAATGATTTGGAGCGCTTTATATATTTTAGTACAGATGAAGTGTTTGGGCCTGCACCGCATGGTATAGATTATAAAGAAAACGACAGATACAACTCAACAAACCCATACAGCGCAACAAAGGCTGGGGGTGAAGAATTAGCTGTTGCTTATGAAAACACTTATGGTTTACCTATTTACATTACACACACAATGAATGTGTTTGGAGAAAGACAGCATCCAGAAAAATTTATTCCCATGTGTATTAAAAAAGTAAGAGATAATCTTTCTGTTGATATTCATTCCGATCATACTAAAACCATTCCAGGGTCTAGGCATTATATACATGCGGAAGATGTTTCGGAAGCAATATATTTTTTACTTACTAATAAAACAGAACCAAGCGTAGATTATGGTGGGGCTAAATGTCCTAAGTTTAATATAGTAGGTTCAGAGGAGCTTAACAATTTACAATTAGCAGAAATTATAGCGCATGCGCAAAACAAAAAACTTAAATATAATTTAGTTGATTTTCATTCTTCAAGACCTGGCCATGATTTAAGATATTCTTTATCAGGAGAAAAAATGAAATTGATGGGATGGCAACCCTCTATTAAATTAAGCGATAGAATACATCAAGTGGTAGGGTGGTCTTTAAAAAACAGTAATTGGATTGAAATATAAATTTGATAATATTGTAGCAGTTGGCGCACATCCCGATGATATAGAGATAGGTTGTGGCGCTTCCTTGTCTAAGTGGTATTCTGAAGGTTTAAAGATTACATGTATTGTTATGTCTTGTGAAAACACAACTAGACATAAAGAGATTTACGCTGCATTTAAGAAACTAGGAATACCATCATCATCTGTAGTAATAGGAGAGTTTGAAGACGGAAAAATTCCACACAATAAAACTACTGTTAGTTTTATAGATAAGCATATTAGCTCCAAAACACTACTTATATCTCATAATGAAAACGACACTCATCAAGACCACATAAACACTTCTTTATCTGCCATGAGCTCTGGTCGAAACGCTTTAAGTTTTTTACAGTGGACAACTGTTCCATTTAGAAGAGTAAATAGATTCCATAATATTTCTCCATCTTTTTATGTATGCGTTGATGATTATATACATAAAAAAATATCCTCCATAGAGTGTCATAATTCTCAAATAAATAGATTCCCTATTAATTGGAAAGAGTTAATTAAACAAGAAGCTTTGTTAAAAGCTGTAAACTCAAATTGCGAATACGTTGAAAGTTTTTATTTAAAAAAATTCACGATTTAATTTCGTAAATTTGTAGTTATTAATTAATAATGGATTGTAAAGAATCAAAAATTATATGCCCTATTGGGGCAGCAGGAGGAGAATGTACATTTGATATCTTATGTTGTGGTGATTTAGAAGATCAGTATGTGTCTTATACTTTAAATGAAGGGGATCAAAAACAAATATGCGTACAGGATGGTGGTTTAGACCCTGTAATTGTTACGTCTATATCAGGCAGTGTAACGAACTCGTCAGTAGCTTGTAGTTCAGATTGTGGAGAGTTAAACCCCACACCAACGCCTACTCCTACTGCTCCTTCGCCAGCTCCAACGCCAACACCAACACCAACGCCTTCAGGGTCTTGTCAGTGTTATCAGCTATTATTTGAAGATGCGGGAACTGCTACAATAAATTATACAGCATGCGGCGGAGGATCAACTAGTATAGTAATAAACCCGGAAACATTTTATTACATTTGTTCTACTACAACACCTACTACAAGTTCAGGTGCTGTAACAATATCAGCTATAGGAAGTCCAGGAGGATGTACACAAAATTCTGATTGTGACCCAAGCCCTCCTTCTCCAGCTCCAGCTCCAGCTCCTAGTCCAACGCCGACCGCTCCGAGTCCAACGCCAACAACCCCGGCTCCCGCAACTATTATATGTACTGAATGGACTCTTTCTTGTCCAAGTGGTAGTGGAAGTTGTGGTTATTCTTATGTAGATTGTGCAGCAATTACACAAACAGGCACCTTAGCGGGAGATAATGATATAGATGTGTGTGTTTTATCAGGAACCACACCTAATATAACTGGAGGTAATCCAACTAATTCAGGAATTAATTGTACGGGCGTACCAACGCCTGCCCCCGCTGGTCCTTCGCCAACGCCTACCCCCACTCCTGCTGTTCCAGCGTGTACAGAGTGGGAATTAACATGCCCTAGTGGTTCAGGGGGGTGTAATTATTCATATAGAAACTGTGATAACATACTTATAAGCGGAGTGTTACCAGGAGATAATGATACAGATGTGTGTGTTTTATCAGGAACTACACCTAATGTAACTGGAGGTAATGCAACTAACCTTGGTTATGCTTGTGGCGTGACCCCTACTCCTGCAGATCCTTACGAATACAGAATATATACAAAATGTAATGAAAGCGGAACGTCTCAAGTGTTTTATGCGCCTATAGGATACATTTTCCCTCAAGTTGTGGTTTATCAAGATTTTTGTTATGAATATCCTCGATCAATAGGGGTAACTTCGGGAGCCAATATTGTTGGATTGCTTAGTTATTCCACGTGTACTGCATGTTTAGCAGTAAATCCGAATCCGAATGTATGTCTTGGATTCAATAACACTGTAGAAGTTTTAAATCCAGGGACAGGTAATGTTTATAAATTTAATGGAGTGACCGGTAATCCTTACGGTACTGCAAACGGAACTTATATTCTTTTAGACGTCCCTTCTGGTCATCCAATAGCTATACTTAATTATGGCAAAACATCTTTAATATCATATACAGGGGTTAATAGTACTACTGGAATAGCGCCAGATGGAAGAACGTATAATTTTTATTGGGGAGATGTTACCATTACAGTATCAGGAGATTATGGAGTAGTTAGTTATGCTTGTTTAAACCATGGGTACATGGGTGGACAAGACAATTTAGGCTATAATTCTACAGTATGTAGCATTCCTCCTGCGCCTACACCAACTCCAGGAATAGCGCCTACACCAACACCTGCAAGCGTGGTGCCTCCTATACCATCACCTGTAGACACGGAGTATACTTTAACATATAGTCAAAATTCAAAAGGGTGGCCATCCTTTTATTCTTATATACCTGATTTTATGTTAGGAATGAATCAATACTTTTATTCATTTTATCAGGGGAATATATTTCAACATAACTTAAATACAAAAAGAAATAATTTTTATGGGCAGCAATATAGTTCTCAGATTACCACAGTGTTTAATCAGAACCCGCTTGAAAATAAAATATTTAAAACTATTAATTTAGAATCTGACCAGCCATGGCAAGCTAATTTAGAAACAGACATACAAGAAAATGGTTTTATTGACAACACATGGTTTACAGAAAAAGAAGGTGCGTATTTTGCTTTTTTACGTCAAACAGGAGAAGTGCCTGCGTTGACTGGTCAATATGCTTTAAGGTCTGCAAATGGTATTGGAAGATCAGCTAGTTATATAATAGCAGGAAATACCACAACTATATTCTTTTCTACAAATCCAGTAGCAAATATTGGGAGCATTGTAAGCATAGGGGATTATTTATATTTCTCGCTACCTAGCTATACAGCTATAAACTTAGGAGGCCAGATTACCAATATAACCGTGGATATACCTGCAGGAATAAATCAAATTTCTATAGACACTAGCATAACAGGAACACTTCCTATGACAATAGCAGACCCATTTATTTTATACATTAAGAACTCAGTTGCTGAGACCCATGGTTTACTTGGTCACTACTGTATATTTACTTTAATAAATGATAGCTCTAATTCCACTGAACTCTTTGCTGTTGAATCGGAAGTAATGAAAAGCTATCCGTAAAAATTAGTATCTTTACACTAGTATGGAGTTTAGTATAAGGAAATTAAATCCATCTGATTATGAAGATGTATTAGTAGGGTGGTGGAAAGATTGGGGTTGGCAGGCGCCAGCTAAAGATTTTTTACCAGAGAATGGAGAA
>Ga0255055_10001188_pt1 | contig 19479 bp, 16 predicted proteins | sample JV7_2_27_MG_FD_188633 | JGI IMG/M metagenome (GOLD analysis project Ga0255055, IMG submission 188633) | Seawater microbial communities from Jervis Inlet, British Columbia, Canada - JV7_2_27 | ecosystem: Environmental > Aquatic > Marine > Inlet | place: Canada: British Columbia | collected...
CACTGTTCACCTCAGCACCGAGATGGTGCGGCCGCGCCCAGGTCCCGTCCGGGAGTCGGAAGGCGACGTAGATGTCGCTCCCGCCGAGGGAGTCGTGATCTCTGGCATCCAGGAGCACGAAGCTCTCATCCGGGGCGATGAAGGCGTGGCCACCGAATTCGAGCCCGGCGTCCTCGACCGAGCTCACAGAGAGACCCTCGAGCTCGGCACGATAGACGCGTCTGGCTGCCAGATTGGTGTAATAGAGCGTGCCGCGATACGACAGGGTGGGGTAGAAGGCGGGGTCATCCGCCACCGGCGACGCCAGTTCCCTGGGGTTGCGCCACCCGTCTGGCCCCAGCTCGAGCGACCAGATGCGCACATCCATCCCTTCGTCGTAAGGGGCAAAGAAGATCCGCTCGCCGTCGGGAGCGAAGAACGCCTCCATCTCCTCGCGTCGCGCACCGTCGCTCAGCCGAATCGTCGCCGGCTCGGTCCACGCACCTCCCTCTAGGCGGCTGTGGTAGACGGAAACTGTCTGTTCCGGCACCTGCTGGGTGAACAGCAACTCATCACCAGCCGGCGAGAAGCTCAGCGCGAACTCGTAGCGGCCCGGGAGCGACACCAGGCCGGGGGCGAACGGCTGGGCCACCACGCCGGGCTCCTGCTGGCCGAAGTAAGGGCCCTTGAGCACCGGAAAGCTGTCCTCGCCCGCGAGAGTGGGGCTCCCGGTCAGCCACCAACCCACAGCCACCAATCCCACTACCCAGAAGCGCACCATGTCTCATCCCTCCGTCGCCACCGACGACACTTCAATCGGCTACCGGACGCCTTGTCCAGTATACGTAGTCGGTGACGGCAGGTTCGCCGCCCAGGGAGCGGACGAGGCTCGCGATCTGGCCGCGGTGGTACCAAGAGTGGCCGTGGAGCTGCGTCAAGATCTCTTCCACGGTATTGGTGAAGCGGTCGCCTTCGAAAGCGGTGTAGGTGAACACCCGTCCGACTTCATCGTGGTCTAGAGACTCCAAGTAATCGGTCCAGAGGGTCGCGACTTCGGCATCCTCGGTGTGCAGCTCGGCAAGCGTGGCTCCAGTGGGGAAGATCTCCTCCTCACGGGTGGCGCCGCCGTCGGTCCGGCCCATGCGGAAGAGCCACATGCGCCGAGCCGCCAGCATGTGAGCAAAGAGATCCAGTGCCTTCCCGTAGGAGCTCTCCGAACGCCTGTCCCTGGGAACCGTCTCGAGGGAGGCGAGGACCTTGGCGTGGACTTCCTTTTCGTGCTGGTACCAGTGGCGGAAGCGAAGGAGCAGACCTTTGTCGGGCATGATTGTCACGTCCTTTTGCGTCAGAGAGTGGCAATTCATTCTACAGACTCGCTCCGACCCAAACGCCTTCCACATTGCCGCCAGGGCCCCGCGACGGTCCTGGCAGCCACTCTGCTTACCCCAAGGGCGAGACTGCTACAATTGGGCCTTGATCGGTCAGACCGTATCCCACTACAAGATCCTCGCCGAATTGGGCGGCGGCGGCATGGGTGTCGTCTACAAGGCCGAGGACACCGACCTCGGCCGCAACGTCGCCCTCAAGTTTCTCCCCGAGGACATCGCCCAGGACCAGGAGGCCCTCGAGCGCTTCCTGCGCGAGGCGCGGGCTGCCGCAGCCCTGAATCACCCGCACATCTGCACCATTTACGAGATCGGCCGCCACGGCGAGACTCCCTTCATTGTCATGGAGCTGCTCCAAGGAAAGACCTTGAAGCAGACGATCGGGCAGCAGCCCATGGCGATCGAAGAGGTGCTGCGTTTGGGTGCCCAGGTGGCCGAGGCGCTGGCCGCCGCGCATGCCAAGGGGATCGTCCATCGTGACATCAAGCCGGCCAACATCTTTGTCACCCGGGACGGGCACGCCAAGATCCTCGATTTCGGCCTGGCCAAACAGGCACTGGCCGCGCACGGCGAAGACGCCGCCCAGCTGAGCTCCGATCCGACCCGGCAAGCCGACCTCACCAGTCCCGGCTCGGCCGTAGGCACGGTGGCCTATATGAGCCCTGAGCAGGCGCTGGCCAAGGATCTCGATACCCGCACCGACGTGTTTTCGCTCGGGGTCGTGCTCTACGAGATGGTCAGCGGCGCACAGGCCTTCGGCGGCTCGAGCACGGCGGCGATCTTCGACCGCATACTGCATGGCACGCCGACTGCGGTCGTCCGCCTCAACCCACAGGTGCCCGAGGAGCTCGAGCAGGTGATCAACAAAGCGCTCGAGAAAGACAGGGATCTGCGCTATCAGACCGCGAGCGATCTGGCTGCAGATCTGCGGCGCCTACGCCGCGACACCCAGTCGGGGCTCTCTGCTAGCGTGCCGGCGACACCACCGGCCGCACCCGCTCCGCCACCGGTTGCAGCGAAGCCCGAGACAGCGCCCACGGAGGATTCCCGCTCGACCTCGAGCTCCAAGATCGAAGCGCTCGACCGGGCCGGTGCCCGCCACTGGAAGGGACTCCTGGCAGCAGTGTTGGCGTTGGGAACTCTCGGTGTGGCCGTCACCTGGTGGATGAGTCGCGGACCGGTACTGACCGAGGAGGACTATCTCGTCCTGAGCGACTTCGTCAACACCACGGGCGATGATGTCTTCGACGGAGCACTCAGCCAGGCGCTGGCGGTCAAGCTCGAGGAGTCACCCTACTTGAATGTCTTTCCGGAGGAGCGTGTTCGGGAGACCTTGGAGCGCATGCAGCGCTCCCCCGACGAGCGCATCACCCGTGCGGTCGGCCGCGAGATCTGCCAGCGGCGTGGCCTCAAAGCGATGATGACCGGCGAGATCAGCTCGCTCGGTGGCAGCTTCGTCGTCAACCTCAACGCGGTGGACTGCCAAACGGGAGATGCTCTCGCGCGCGAACAAGTCACCGCCGAGAGCAAGGAGGCCGTGCTGCCGGCCCTGGGGAAGGCGGTCACGCGGATGCGCCGCGAGCTGGGTGAGTCACTGGCCTCGATCGAGCAGTACGACGCACCGATCGAGGAGGCCACCACCACCTCTCTCGAGGCGCTCAAGGCCTTCAGCATGGGCGACCGTGAGCGGGCACACGGCGGCGACGACGCTGCAGTCCCCTACTTCGAGCGCGCCATCGAGCTCGATCCTGACTTTGCCACTGCCCATGCCTATCTCGCCACCGCACTCGACAACATCGGCGGCCAGCGCGCGCGCGTCGAGGAGCATCGTGAGCGTGCTTTTGAGCTCCGCGATCGGGTCAGCGAGATCGAGCGCTTCTACATCGAGGCCCACTACCACGGAAGTATCACTGGGGATCTCGGCAAGCAAATCGAGACCTACGAGATGTGGGCGAAGACCTACACTCGCGACTGGACGCCGGCCAATAACCTCTGCGTGCAGTACCTGGATATGGGTCAGTACGACAAGGCCGTCGAGCATGGCAGACGGGCCGTCGAGCTCATGCCCGACCACATCTTTCCCTATTTGAATCTCGGGTTCGCTTTCCTCGGACAGGGGCGGGTCGACGAGGCGAAGGCTACTTGGGAGCGCAGCATCGAACAGGGACTCGAGGACGACGTCATTCATTTTGGGCTCTGGCTTGTTGCTCGCCTCGAGACTGACGAGGCGGCCCAGAGGGAGCACGAGGCCTGGGTTGAAGGCCGGGTGGGTGAGGGTCTGTTCCGGATGGTGCAGGGCTTGGCGGCCGCCCAGAGCGGTAAGCGACGCGAGGCGCAGGCGCTCTTTCGGCAGGCGGCGGATGCCGATCGACGTGATGGACTGGCGGGAAGAGTGGCCTTCGACCTTGCCCAGGCGGCCCACGCGGAGTCGTTGATGGGCAACGCGGACGAGGCCAGAGGTTTGGTCGCCGAGGCTCTCGAGGCCGGCCGGTCGCTGAGGGCTGGTCTGATTGCGGTCTCCGCTCTGGCCAATTCCGGTGAGATCGCGAGTGCCGAGAATTCACTCGACGAGATCGAAGAGCGCGCTCCGGAGACGAATGAGCTCTTCTGGAACTGGTTTGCGCCAGAGAGGCGGGCCGACATCGCGATCGCGAAGGGCGACCCCGAACTGGCTCTCGAGCTCCTCGAAGGCACCCGACCGTACGAGATGAGGTTTCTCTTCCCGATCTATTACCGTGCGCGCGCCCATCTGGAGGCGGGAGAGGGTCTGAAAGCAGTAGCCGAGTTCGAGCGCGTCATCGCGGCGCGCACGAACAATTCCGCCCACCCGATCCACGCCCTATCGCACCTGGGCAAGGCACGGGGCCTCGCATTGGCCGGCGACACCGATGCCGCCCGCGCTGCCTACAACGACTTCCTCACCCTCTGGCGCGACGCCGACCCCGACATCCCACTGCTCCAACAGGCCCAGGCCGAGCGAGACAAGATTCTAGAGAAATAGGGAAATCGGGGGACAGCGCAAGAGGCACTCTTCCCCAGCAGCGACACCCTGCCGTTCGGCCCCGTCGAGGCAGCCCGGGCCTGCGAACTCCACCGGCGCGCCGAGCGGGCCCGGGGCCGAGAGACGGACCTGGCCATCGCGGCGCATGCCATCACCCAAGATGCCGCTCTGTGGACCCTCAACGAGAAAGACTTCGAGGACATACCCGGGCTGGCGCTGGTTCCACGGGGTCGCTAGGTCAGGAGGCCCGCTGCCCGTACTTCTCCAGCATGGCCTGGAAGCGGGGATGGTCGCGGATGGGATCGAGATTGGGGTCGAGACGCAGCATCTCGATCATGATCGCCCCGGCATAGGAGGTCGCGAGTAGGCGATCGAAGATCTCCACTGCAGGCTCGGCGTCGCCTGCAAGGGCGTAGATGTACGCCAGGATGTACTCCGCTCGGGGCCCCTCGAACAGGTCGTTGGCCCACAGCTCCATCTGTCGCTGAGCCACACGGATCGCGTCCTCCTTGCGGCCCAGTCGGGCATAGATCAATCCGAGAGCATCGCCGGCATAGGCAGATCCAGAGTCGACGAGGGTTTCAGCCTCCTTGGCCGCCTCCTGTAGAACCGCTCGCGCTTCTTCCGTTCGGTCGAGTCGAGAGAGTGCCGCGCCACGTGACAAGTCTGTCCACACTCGATCCATGGGCTCTTCGCGGGGCCGCAGCTCCGCGTGCTCGAGAGCAGCCTCGAAATTGCGGTCGAGAAACTCGAGGAAAAACCATCTCCTGTGCATTGGATCCGTGACCGGAGCTTGGCTGAGGACCTCACGGGCCGCGTCCAAACGACCCGATTCGATCATGAAGCTCGCCTTCCAGGCATAGAGTGCTGCGCTATTTGGAGCCAACGCGATGGCTCGATCCAGGCTGCGAAACACTTCGTCGAATCGACGTTGGGCCCGGTAGGTGAAGGTGAGATCCAACAACTTCGTGACGCTTCGAGGATCGAGCACCAGAGTTCGCTCGTGAGCCGCAGCGCTCTCCCCGAATCTGCCCTGGCGCCTGAGGATGAAGCCGATGGCCTCGATGGCCTCCACATTGTTGGGTCGCCCCGTGGCGACCGCCTCGAACTCTTGCAGGGCGCGATCGAAATCCCGCAACCCATAGTAGTGGTAGTACCCGCTGGCGAGCCGCACGTAAGGGTTCTCGGGTGCCAGCTCGATCGCTCGATCGAGGGCAGCTTTGGCGCCTGGAACAAGCTCTGGATCTGTCCCGCCATTGAAGTGTTCGAGGGCCTTCATCCGCGACAGCCAGGCCCAGGCTGGCGCGAAGCTCGGATCCAGCGTCACCGCTCTCTCGAACATCTCCGCGGCACGCAGCGTCTGTGCGACAGGAAAACGACCGGTACCTATGGGCAGGTTGTGGATCTCCAAACCCTGGAGATAGGCCTGATAGGCAGCTGGGTTATCCGTCGGTTTCATTGCCAGCGACTCTCGTTCGGTGTCGGCCAGCTTGATACCGAGCTCGGTGATTACGCTTTCGGCGATCTCCGATTGCAGGGCGAAGATGTCTTCGATGACCCGGTCGTAGGCGTCCGCCCACAGGTGGGTATCGTCGACGACCTGGATGAGCTGGGGTGTGATGCGAACCCGGCTGCCAGCGCCGTCCTTCGCCCAGCGGACGGTCCCTTCGAGCACATAGTCCACTCCCAGCTCGGCGCCGATCTCCTGAATGGTCTTGTCCGTGTCGGCGTAGCGCACTGCACTGTTGCGCGAGATGACGCCCATCCCACTCACCATCGCCAGTCGGCTGGTGATCTCCTCGGTCATGCCGGCAGCGAAGTAATCGTCCTCGGGAGAGCCGAGATTCTCGAACGGTAAGACAACGATCATCTTGCGCTTGGGGCTGGCCGAGGCTTCTATCTCCTCGGTCGCGCCTTCGACTGACCGCTCGGCCTCAGGCGTGCGATCGCGCAGCACGAGCCAGATGCCCAGCGCCGCCAAGACCAAACCGACAGCGACAACTACCGGCCACCAGCTCTGCCGCGAAGGTTCCCTCAGTGGTACTGCCACTTCACTGGCGGGTACTTCTCGAGAATCGGTCTCTCTCTTGAGAGTCTGGAACTCGTTCCTCACATCTTTGATGGTCTGGAATCGCTGCTCGGGATCCTTCTCGAGACAACGAGCGATGACACGGCCCAGATGGTGCGGCAACTCCCCTCTAACGGTATCCACATCTGGCGGGATGTCGCGACCGATCGACATGATGAGAGAGGCCGAAGTGTCACCTTTGAACGGTCGGTGGCCGGTCGCCATCTCGTAGAGCACCACCCCGAACGAGAAGACGTCTGAGCGTCCGTCCAGCTCTTTTCCCTCCAACTGCTCGGGAGACATGTACGGCATCGTGCCCAGGATGCGGCCTTCCTCGGTCAAGAGATCAGTTCTGACCTGCGTAGGGGAGGGGCTTGCCCCCTCCCGGGCGCCCGCAAGAGGCGCTGCCGAATCTTGCCTGAGCTTCGCTAGGCCGAAATCCAAGACTTTGACCCGTCCCGCGTCGGTCACCATGACGTTGGCCGGCTTCAGGTCCCGGTGAATGATTCCTTTGTCGTGGGCGGTGGCCAAGGCATCAGCCAGAGGAACCGCGATCTTGAAGATTTGATGCAAGGGCATTCCACCCGGCGGGATCAGCTCTGAGAGCGGCTTCCCCTCGACCAGCTGCATGGTGAGGAAGTGGACCGTGGAAGGCTGTAGGGCCTTAGGGCTGTAGGGCTTTAGGGCATCCCCCTCCCTTCCGGCTGGTGGCTGGGGGCTGGTAGCTGACAGCTGTATGACTGACGACTCGACCGAGTAGATCGTTACGATATTGGGATGATCGAGGGCGGCAAGCGTCTTGGCTTCGCGCTGGAAGCGATCCAACCGCTCTTGGCTCTCAGCCAGCTCGGCCGGCAGGACCTTGAGTGCCACTTCCCGGTCCAGGGTCGTGTCCTGCGCCCGATACACCTCTCCCATCCCGCCTGCACCGAGCTTGTCGACGATCTTGTAGTGGCTCAAGGTCTGGCCGATCATGGCGATCTCATGGGGAAAGCGGTTTCCCCTACGAAGAACTTGATGTCTCGCTGACTTGGCGAGGATTCTACACCTTGCGGCGCGGGACAGAGTCGAGAGCTGCTACACTGCTCTCGAACTCCAATACTCATTGCTCTAGAGCTAGATTCGGCTTCTCAGGAAGGGATGTCCAATGGCGAACATCATGACAATCGTGCCGGAACAGGCGAAGGGCATCCGCAAGCTCTTCTTTCGCTGGGTTCGTGGCCAATATGGCGGTGTGGTGCCGGGTGTGTTTCAAGTTCTCGCGGTGGATCTGCGAGTCGCACGACCGGCGGGAGCCTTGTATAACCACCTTCATCTCGGCAAGTCATCCTCTCTGAGCCGACTCCAGCGCGAGATGCTGGCCACCGTGGTCAATGGCAAGGTAGGCGGAGCTCCGTGACTGGGACTGCATACGGCGGCAGTTCGCCGCCTGACCGGTGATGAGCATCTCGACCATGAGTTCGCGACGACGTGGCCCGAGTACGAGTTGGATGCCCAGACTCGAGCCTTGCTGCGTTACGCCAGCAAACTCACCGAGACGCCGAGCTTTGTGACCAAAGACGATATCGAGTCGTTGAAGGAGAGCGGCTGGGGCGAGCGAGCCATCTGGGAGATCACGGCTCTGACCTCCTTTTTCAACTTCAGCGGCCGGCTGGAAGCCGCCTCGGGTCTTCCTCCAGATCAGATTCCCGAGGGCGCGAAGTTCGCCGAGGCAAGAGACAGTTGAACCGATATCCTCCAATTGCTGCGACTGACGATCACCTACTTTGCGCGCTGATATGTGGTTTCAACGGCCTTGGCTTCCATTCCTTCGGGATGGATATTGTATGCGGTGATCGTCAAATGGTCGTCATCGATAAGTTCATACTCAGTTCGCCAGCCCCATTTCGGTTGATCTTCGCCGACATCGTATTCGCCCTGAACCTTGAAACCGCGTTCAGTCGATTCGCCTTGTGAGAACATGATTGCGTAGTTCATGTGAAAGTCGTCGACCCAAGATGATTGGAACGACTTAGTCAGTGAATTGAATGCGATCAGTTCTTCGCCACGTCGTGGTTTTCCTTGGATCGTTCCTTCGTAGGTGTGCCGAACGAAACGGCCATCAAGCACATCCACGAATTCTCCGGTAACCTTGGACTCATCAGCGAGCTTGCCCGGTTCGAACCAAGTTCGGCTGGTACCTTCCCATTCCCCAATCAGTTTTCTAAGAAGCTCTTTCTGTGGCATTTGTAAGTCCTGTCGTGTGCTGGGTTGTTCGTTTGTCGGTTCTTGAGCGTTTACGGAAACGACGAAAGCTAGAACGACAAGTGTCAAAATAAGGACTGCTTGCGTCTTCATGAATTTCCTTTTGCTGGCGAACTTAGATTGGACAGCGGAGATAATACGTCAACGTTGCAGAGCGGGGCAGAGGAGCACCGTGTCGCCCAATCGGCCATGTCTCCGAAAAGTTCTCGATCGTGCCTTGATGTAGCCCGAGATTTCCCATTTGGCTCTCTCATCATTTCCTGACCAGTGGCCGGCCCGAACAAGTGTCCGGCACCTGTTCGGCAGACCTCCTTTTTCAACTTCAGCGGCCGGCTGGAAGCCGCCTCGGGTCTTCATCCAGATCAGATTCCCGAGAACGCGAAGTTCGCCGAGGTGCGAGACAGTTGAGAGCGTCGGAGCCCGCCGGCGGAAAGCTGAAGCTGTGCTCAGTTCAGGTTAGACGAGACAGCGCAGCAAACATGCAATCAGCCCGGAGATGATCGCCGTCAAACCGGCAGCCGCGCCGACGACGATATAGGTCGCAACGACTCCTTCGATCGCCGCGAACAATACGACTGCGGCACCCGCAGCCGCCCCGCCGGTAGCCAGCGAACCGGCGAACAGCGCGATGAGTGCGGCCACAATGGCGACAACGGTATACCAGGCGATCGTTGAAAAAGCTTCACTTACGCAGTTCTTGAAACAGGCCCACATGTCAGGGTCCCACCTGTCTGCGGCTCACTAGTGCCACTCCACTGATGGTGATGATGATCAGCAGTCCTCTCGCTCCGGGCATCGCCTCGTAGATCGATGCCCAGATGAGAAAGAGGACAATCAGGAAAGCGTAGCCTACAAGTCTCTGTCCCATTCAAACCTCCTTTGACCGACTTGCTGAAGCAACGTGCGCAGCAAGCGGCGACGCGAATCTCGTTTTCCGCCCGTGGCGCCCGCCGGCTCCAACACCCCTGCGCAGGCTGCGGAGTCGAACATCCTCTGTCTAAGCGCTTCTTGGCAGGCATTGTAGCGCGAGCAGGGATAGCCGGCAAGAATCGTCAGCGCTCCCGCCTCGCTGCGCGCCCCATGCGCGAAGCGAGATTCCGCCGCTGAACCGAGTCGCTTACGCCAAGGATCGTGTGCGCATCACCCGTCGTGGCAAGGAGATTGCTGCCGAATAAGTGCCGAATAAGTGCCCGAATAAGTGCCTGGCACCGTGCGAAGAAAAAGCCGGGCCCGAAGGCCCGGCTCAACAAGAGCATCGCGTTCTACGAACTAACCGCTTAGTCGTCCGCTGCGATCTTCACCATGATGTGGGCGTAGGGTGTGCCCTTCCACATCACACACACCGGATCGTTCGGGTCGGTGGAAAGGCCCTCCAGAATCGCCGGATCCGGCCCGAACAAGTGTCTGGCACCTGTTCGGTTCGGATCAGTGAGGAAGTGGATCACCCGCTGAGAGCTGGCAGCTGAGTGAGTGACGACTCGACCGAGTAGATCGTTACGATATTGGGATGGTCGAGGACGGCAAGCGTCTTGGCTTCACGCTGGAAGCGATCCAAGCGCTTTTGGCTCTCAGCCAACTCGGACGGTAGGACCTTGAGGGCCACTTCACGATCCAAGGTGGTGTCTTCAGTCCGATACACCTCTCCCATCCCGCCCGCACCGAGCTTCTCTAGGATCTTGTAGTGGCCGATGGTCTGGCCGATCAACTTGGCCCCGCTGAGTTTTCTCTATCTTACGCTTAAGGAGAATCCTCATCCTTGGCTTCCGGCAAGAGGATCCAGAGGATGATGTAGAGAGGGATTCCCGCAATCGGGATAACAATGTACAGGATGCGGACCAGGATCGGACTCCAGCCGAGTTTCTCAGCCACGCCTCCGCACACTCCCGCTATCAGTCGGTGTCTTCGCGACCGTTCGAGCGCCGTACCGTACTCCTTTCAGGGGCAACTCCCCAGAGAACGATGTCCGCATTGGCCGTCGGGATGTCTATTCTAGCCGGCGAGTGGTCATAGCGTCCCCAGGGTCGGTGCAGGATCGCACCGAATAAGTACCTGGCACCTGTTCGGCAGGACTCGAGGCCACCTGCTACCGTGGTACACTCCGGCCAGCTTAGTTGCAGTGACAGCCAGGGCGGCTAACACAAGGCCGTCCGATCATTGTTCACCTTAATCGACGAAGGGGAGATTCATGCCCGAAACCCAGAAAGCAGCAGACAATGGCGTTAACGTAGAAGCGCTTCTCGGCGCCAGGGAAGCCCTCACCGAGGCCCCGGAGGCCGCCAAGTTCACGTGGCGAGCGACCTGCGAGTGGCTGAACGGTACTCACAGTCGCTCGACTGTGGAAGGGTTCTTCGGGCTTGGCGAAGAGCAACATCACAAGACCACATTCACTTACGAAGCCGACCATCCCGAGGTCTTCGCGTCGGAGGACAACGCAGCTACGCCCGTCGAGCTCGTGCTCGCAGGTCTGGCCAGCTGCCTGACCGCTGGTGTCGCGGCGGTCGCTCAGAATCGCGAGATCCAGCTGCGTTCCGTGACGGCAACGCTGGAGGGCGGCATGGACATCCAGGGCATCCTCGGGATCGACAGTGATGTCCGCAACGGCTTCGACGGCATCAAGGTGACCTACAAAATTGATGCTGACGCGACACCTGACGAGATCAAGGCCGTGGTTGCCCAGTCGCAGAAGCGCTCGGCCGTCTACGACATCATCACCAATCCGACGAACGTTGCCGTCGAGGTCGTCTGATTGCGGTAAAGGATTCCGACGGCTCTCGCCGTTCGCGCAAATCCACTGTCATCGTCGGGGCGGGACACGCAGGGTTGGCTATGAGCCAATGCCTCTCCGAACGGTCGATCGACCACGTGGTCCTGGAGCGAGGTGAGATCGCGAGCTCGTGGAAGAACGAGCGATGGGACTCGCTACGTTTGCTCACCCCCAACTGGCAGAGCAGGCTGCCCGGGTACGGCTACGAAGGGGACGATCCCGATAGTTATCGCACGATGCCCGAGGTCATCGACTATATCGAGCGCTACGCCGATGTGATCTCGGCTCCGGTCGAGACTCGCACCGAGGTGAGGTCGGTCCGACTCGGTGGTGACGGCTACGAAATCGCCACCAACCGAGGTGAGTGGCGATGCCGGAGCGTCGTACTGGCGACGGGGGAGTGCAATGTTCCGCGGGTCCCTGCATTTGCTGAGGCCCTACCTTCGGCAATTCGAACCGTCACCCCTAATCAGTACCGAAACCCTGACCAGCTCGGGATGGGTGGAGTGCTGGTGGTCGGTGCTTCTGCCACCGGCACGCAGATCGCACGCGAGATCCATCGGTCTGGTCGACCCGTGACCCTGGCTGTGGGCGAACACATCCGTGCACCACGGATTTATCGGGATAGGGATCTCGAATGGTGGATGGATGCCGCCGGGGTGCTCGACGAGCGATACGACGAGGTCGATGACATCCAGCGAGCCCGCAGTGTTCCCTCCCTGCAACTCACCGGGTCGCCGCAGCGTTGGACCATTGACCTCAATTCGTTGACCGCCATCGGTGTAAAGCTCGTGGGTCGAGTAGCGGGGATCAAAGACGGTCAAGCGCAGTTCTCCGGATCGCTGATGAATCAGTGCGCCCTGTCAGATCTCAAGATGAATCGGCTGCTCGACACAATCGACGAGTGGGCCAATGAGAGCGGTCTTGATGACGAAGTCTCCCCACCCGAGCGCTTCGAATCCACCAAGGTCGAAGCCTCACCGCCGCTGGGCATGGACCTGACGTCAGGGGAGATCCAGACGATTATCTGGGCAACTGGGTTCCGTCCCGACTATTCATGGCTCGACTTACCGGTCTTCGACCGCAAGGGTCGAATTCGTCACGACGGCGGAATCCTGGAGTCCCCCGGGTTGTATCTGATGGGCAGGCAATTCCTGCGGCGCCGCAAATCCGCCCTCATCGATGGTGCCGGTGACGATGCGCGCGATCTGAGCGCGCACTTGGCGCAGTATCTCAATGGTGGTGGCAGCCCCTGAATGGTGGCCGTGCGAAGAAAAAGCCGGGCCCGAAGGCCCGGCTCGACAAAAGCATCGCGTTCTACGGACTGACCGCTTAGTCTTCCGGTGCGATCTTTACCATGATGTGGGCGTAGGGTGTGCCCTTCCACATCACATACACCGGGTCGTTCGGGTCGGTGGAAAGCCCCTCCAGAATCGCCGGATCCGGCACCGTGATCATCAGGTGTGGCCCTTCTTTGACCCAGTCATTATCGTCCGTCGGTTCGGTAGCGAACGGGTCCGTGTTGCTGGTTCCAATCGCTTGTCCTTCACCAGCAAGCATGTAAGAGACACTGAACGCCTCGGCGTCGAAGGGTTCTTTCGCCATCAGGGCCGCGAGCAAGGCGTCCCACTGGGGCTGGTTACACATCGGTCCGATCACCATCGATTCGGCGTAGCAGGTCCAGCCGTTCGACCCCTCCCTCAGTAGCTCGCCCTCTAGGGTCTTGATCGTGGCGTTCTCGGTAATCAGGGCCGGGGCCGCACTCACCGCACTGGCGATGAGCTCTTCCTTGGTCATCTCGGCCCGGGCGATGCCTGTAACCAGTAGACAGACAGATACGACAACTGCGAGTACAACGACGCGCTTCATACTTACCTCCTCGTATTGGGAAAGAGGGAGAGACTCTATGCCATTGCGAGAGACTCGTCAAATAGCAGCTTGTTCCCGTAGGGTGCCATTACTGGGCTGACTCTTCTCGTCCTCTAATCTGGCACCTACTCAGTTCCTAGATCTCAATCGTTCTTGCCTAATTCGAGCAGATAGATTTCGGCTTTACGGTCCTCGAGAGGAACAATCATCCGTTCTGCGTCAACCACGAACTTGGTCAAAAGACCGGTCTCAGGCAGACCGAAGGAAGGGTCTTCGTATGAAGTCACCTGTCGCGGGTCACCTTCCCGGTCGAGATCACGAAGCCAGATATTGAATGAGCCATTGACGCTGGAGGAGAAATAGAGCCGGTCGCCGCCTGGTGACCATGCCGGCCAAGCTTCTTCCCCGGGTGTCGTGATCAGCGGTTGCAGGTTCTCTCCATTCCTGTCTATTACCCAAATATCGGCACTCTCACCCTGGTCCGAACGAAAGGCGATGAGTTGGCCGTCCGGCGACCAGGCTGGGTAGAGCTGACTGGATGGCAGTGATGTGAGCTGAGTCGGCTCACCATCGTGGCCCAAATCAAGCAGCCAGATGTCCCAGCTGCCGGCGCGGTTGGAATAGAAGGCCAGTGTGTTGTCTTGAGGAGACCAGGTCGGATGAACATCTCGACTCGGATTCGAGGTTTGGGTCAAGCGGAGCTCGACGCAGCCGAGACAAGGCCGACGCCAGAGCTGATAGGAGCCACCCACGGTCGACGAATATGCGATCTGATCCCCGTCTGGGGAGAAGGTGACTCCGATCTCCCGTGCACTTCGGCCCCATTCGCTGGTCAGTTTCTTCTCCTCGCCCAAGTCAAAGTGGTGGTAGTAGAGGAGACCCTGTCCTGCCTGATGGCTAGTCCAGGTCATGATGGAGCCGTCAGGTGAGAGGGCAGGGTAGTAGTTCTGGTGACCCACCGAGGTGAGCTGGCGAGCATCACCGCTTATCAACCCGTCCTTTCCGAGCGGCAGGGTCCAGAGATTGCGCTCAGTGGTCCGGGCTGTAAAAGCCAGGGTGCGGCCGTCCGGGGCAACTGCGCAATCGACGTCGTCAGTGGGCGATAGCGTCAACCTGACTGGATCGGATCTGGGCTCGCTCGAAGAGGGATCCAGATCGACTCTCCAGATGTCTTTTTCGCCACCAAAGGGGCCACCACTGAAGTAAAGGGTCTTTCCGTCAGAAGTCAGCGAGATTCCGCTGACTTCCATGCCGGCGGGGATGAGGTTCAGTAACTTGCTCTCGCCACCCTCGACCGGGATCACGCTGATGTCACCGCCAGCTCTGTCCCAGTAGATGAGCCGGGCTCCGTTTTGGCTCCAAATGGCGTGTGGTGATCCGCTGGTGGACTCTACGATCTGCTTGGTCTTGTTTTTGTCTGCGGAGGTTACGTAGATCCCTCCATTCCACTCGAATGAGAGGATCTCCCCGTTCGGGGACCAGTGCGGTTTGCGGCCGAACTCGGAGATCTGCCAAGGAGTCCCACCCTGAGAGCCGATCAGGTAGATCCCACCCTCATAGAGGTCTGAAGCGAAGGCAATGGTCTTACCATCGGGTGACCAGTCAGGCTGCATGGCATTCGATGGGGAAAAGGTCAGTTGGACGGGATCTCCGCCTTCAATGGACTTCTTGAAGATGTCCATGGTGCCCTCTTGGTAGGCGGCGAACACCAAGAAGCGGCCATCGGGTGACCAGCTGGGAAAGCCGGAGAACGTGCCCTGTGTGGTGAAGGGCCAGAGGGCCATGTTGTCGGGGTGGAACAACTCAGGCGTACCCTCCCCTCTTGGACCGGTAGTCCAGCGCTGACTGAGCCACATGGCGAGGCTCATGCCGAGGAGCAAAACGATCGCGATTCCCACCGATCTCAGGGCCCACACCAGACTCGCTGGCCTTGACTTGATTGCCGGCGTGACTGGCGGCGAAGAGTCGTGCGTTGCGAGCTCCTCGCGCAGCTCGATGATCTGATTTCGAACGTCGCGAGCAGATTGGAAGCGTCGGCCCGGCTTTTTGGCGAGGCAGGACTTGACGATCCGACCCAACTGCCTGGGAAGGCCCGGCCTGAGGTCTGAAACGAGCTTGGGTTCGTCCTTGAGAATCGAGCACACGAGCGAGGCGGTGGTATCTGCGGCAAATGGCCTGGAGCCGGTGGCCAGCTCGTGGAGAATGACCCCCAACGAAAAGATGTCGGACCGGGAATCGGTCGGCAACCCTTCCACCTGCTCCGGTGACATATATGGAATCGTGCCCAGGATGTGACCCTCGACCGTGAGCGGCTCAGTTTGCGACTCGGTGGTCCCGCCAAAGGCGGTCTCCTGCCGAAGCTTTGCCAGACCGAAGTCCAGTACCTTCAGACTGTCATCCTCAGTGACCATGATGTTGGTGGGCTTGAGATCTCGGTGAACGACGCCCTTTTCGTGAGCCGAGGCAAGAGCGTCCGCCAACGCGATGGAGATCTCAAAGAACTGGTCCAGAGACATGCCGCCTTTTGGAATCAACTCAGACAGGAGTCGGCCCCTGACGAACTGCATGGTGAGGAAATGGACGCCCTCTGCTTCCTCGACGCTGTGGATCGCGACGATGTTGGGGTGGTCGAGGGCGGCAAGGGTCTTCGCCTCCCGCTGGAACCGTCTGAGGCCATCCTGATTCTCGGCTAGCTCAGACGGAAGAACCTTGAGCGCCACCTTGCGGCCCAAAGTCGTGTCGTAAGCGAGGTACACCTCTCCCATTGCACCCGCACCGAGCTTCTCCAAGATGTTGTAGTGGCTGATGCTCTGGCCGACCAACTGGGCCCCCGCTGAGTTTTCTCTATCTTACGACAACGGGGCTCCAGCCAAGTTTCTCGGCGACGCCGACCGGCCATGACGCTCCATCGACTTGGTAAGCTTCCCACAACCCACGAGAGGGCACGCCCGCTGGAATGCGGTGCCGCTCTCCCAAGCATCCGGGTAAGGTTGGTTCCATATCCCCATGTTCGTTCTTACACCACTCAGACGCTGGAGCGAACATGCCGGCACTACTTGAAACCGGAAGAGAATACCGACGCCAAGAACTCCACGACGACTTTGGTGGTCAGCGTTTCGGCGGCATTAGCACCCCTGCGAAGTATCCGATTGTTCTTCTCTTTACCGGCGAAGCTGATGAGCAGTATGGATACCGGGACGGATTTCGGGAAGACGGCACCTTCCAATATACGGGCGAAGGCCAGGTTGGAGACATGGAGATGAAAGGGGGCAACCTGGCGATAAGAGATCACCTGATAAACGGCAAGAAACTCCACCTCTTTGAGATCCTCCGACAAGGGAAAGTTCGCTATGAGGGAGAGGCCACATATCTAGATCACAGCGAGCAACGAAGACCAGATAAGCATGGCAATTACCGTCGGGTGTTCGTCTTCGAGCTTGGTCTGCAAGGTTCCTCGTCCGGCGGCGAGGCGGCGACAATCGGGGTCAAGCAGAAGCGGGTCGGCAAGCTTTGGAAGGTGTCGCTCCGGTCCCTGCGCGAGGGAGCCACAAGGAGTCCGAGAGAGAGTGCGGACAAGCAGGAGCGGCAGCAAGATGTGTATGCAAGAAGTGAATGCGTCAGAGTCTACGTGCTCCGGCGTGCCGGCGGCATCTGCGAGGGATGCGGCGTGGAAGCACCCTTCTTGGCCGCCAACGATAGGCCCTATTTGGAGCCTCACCACATACGCAGAATCGCTGACCGGGGGCCAGACCACCCGAGATGGGTGATTGCCCTCTGTCCGAGCTGCCACAAACGGGTGCACTACGGCAAAGACGGGTCCCTATTCAATCAGGAGCTGGCGCTCCGTGTAGCGAAAATTGAAGATTCCCTGTGGCCAAGCCACGGCCCGTAGGGCTCGCTCCTCGTCACTCCCCATCTGCTATGTGGATCGAAGCATAGAACAGGAGGGGGGAGGGCCGGGTGCGGACGGGCGGGTGGAGTAGAATCGGCTCACTTGATCGGCACGACTCTTTCTCACTTCAAAATCACCGCCAAACTGGGTGAGGGCGGTATGGGTGAGGTGTTCCGAGCCGAGGATCTGGAGCTCAAGCGGGAAGTGGCGCTCAAGTTGCTGCCGCCGGCGATGGCCAACGATCCGCAGCGCCTGGGGCGGTTTCGGCGCGAGGCCGAAGCGATCGCGGCGCTGAATCACCCCAACATAGTCACGATCTACTCTCTAGAGTCCTCAGTCATTCAGCCCCCAGCTGCCAGCCCCCAGCCGCCAGCCGGAAGGGAGGGGGATGCCCTAAAGCCCTACAGCCCTAAGGCCTTACAGCCTTCCACGGTCCACTTCCTCGTCATGGAGCTCGTCGACGGGGAGAGTCTGGATCGCTCGCTGCCGCATGGGGGTTGGCCACTGGCCAAGGTTCTGGAGATCGGGGTGCCGATCGCCGAGGCGCTGGCGACGGCACACGAGAAGGGTATCGTCCACCGCGACCTCAAGCCCGCCAACGTCATGCGGACCGGCGACGGCCGGATCAAAGTGCTGGATTTCGGTCTGGCCAAGCTGGCAGTCGACGCGCCGGAACTGCCGGCGGCAGCCGGAGTGACCCAGGTGGCGACGCTCACTGAAGAGGGTTTGGTGATGGGCACCGCTCCCTATATGTCGCCCGAACAGGCGCAAGGACTCGCAGTCGACGCGCGCACGGACCTCTTCTCCCTCGGTTGCATTCTCTACGAGGCGGCAACCGGCGTGCGACCTTTTCATGGCAACTCGACGATCGACACGCTGCATAAGATCATCCACTCCGAGCCGGAACCGCTGGCCCAAAGGGTCCCCGACGCACCCCTGCAGCTCCAGTGGATTCTGCGCAAGGCGTTGGCGAAGGCTCCCGAGGAGCGCTATCAGAGTGCGCGCGACCTGGCGGTGGATCTCAAGGCGCTGCGCCGCGATCTGGACTCCGATCCGAATCTGCCGACGGTGGTCTCGGGCCAGGTTCCAGCCCTGCAAGCCGGCGGCAAGAAGCGGTCTCCGGCTCTGTGGGCCGGCCTCGCCGTCGCTGGCTTCATCGCTGTGGCGGCTCTGTTTTGGACGCTGGGGCGCCAGGTGGCCAAGCCCGTTGAAGAACCCGCAACAGCAGCTGCCATCTCGAGGCGACCGATCACTTCGAGTGAAAATGTCACCGCCGCATCCATCTCACCCGATGGCAAATATGTGGTTTACGTCGAGTCACGTCAGGGGGAACAGAGCCTGAATCTGCGCCAGGTGGGAGGTGTTCAGAGCCTGCAGCTGATCGCGCCCCGACGGGTCGCTTACTGGGGCGTGAATTTCAACCGGGATAGCACCGCGGTCGTTTTTGGGCTGAAAAGTGATGAGGAGCCGACCGGGGCGATTTATCAGATCTCGACGCTCGGCGGTGTGGCCAAGAAGCTTCTGAGGCGAGTCGATAGCACCTCGACATTCTCACCCGAGGGTTCACAGATGACCTGGCTGGTCGCCCAATACCCGGAACAGGATCAGAGCTCGGTGATGATCGCCGGCTCGGATGGCTCCGATCCTCGGATCTTGGCGACGTTCGAGCAGCCCGAGCTGGTCGCACCGATCTTCCACACCGGACCGTCCTGGTCGCCCGATGGCCGATTGATCGCCATGTCGCTCCTCAGCACTGACGCTCCACGGCGAGCCCGGCTGATCGCGATCGACGCCGAGACCGGTGTGATCGAGTGGACTGCAGCGCAAGAGTGGAGCTGGTCCGCCGCGGTCGGTTGGCTGCCGGACGGCAACGGCCTGCTGGTCATCGCCCAGCACCAAGAGCAGTCGGATGCTCAGATCTGGTTCGTCCGGTACCCCGAGGGAGCCGCGCGTCAAATCACCTCCGATCTCTTCGACTATCGCATCATCAGCCTCACGGCTGACGGTGGGACCCTGTTGACGATCCCCTCTGATGGGAGGTCGGATATGTGGTCGATTCCACGCGACGGCGACGAGCGTCCGCAGAAGATCTCCCATTCGCGCCTCGATGGGATCTTCGGGTTCGCGTTCACTGCCGACGGCAGGATCGTCTACCAGACTCTCGAGGCCGGGAGACTCGATATCGCCATCATGAACGCAGACGGCTCCGGACGTCAGCGCCTGACCGACGACGAAGAGGACGATCGGTATCCGAGGGTGGCGCCTGATGGCAGGATC
>Ga0255055_10001189_pt1 | contig 19472 bp, 17 predicted proteins | sample JV7_2_27_MG_FD_188633 | JGI IMG/M metagenome (GOLD analysis project Ga0255055, IMG submission 188633) | Seawater microbial communities from Jervis Inlet, British Columbia, Canada - JV7_2_27 | ecosystem: Environmental > Aquatic > Marine > Inlet | place: Canada: British Columbia | collected...
CCCGATACGGCGCTCCTCGGCACGGTGGAGTTCGACCACGCGGACATCTTCCGCGATCTCCACGAGGTCAAGACCGTCTTTCGGCGTTTGATCAACCTGATTCCGCGCCGCGGCCTGCTCGTATGTCACGAGGACAGCCCGGTTGTGCGTGAGGTGGCCCGCAAGGCCTTCTGCCGTGTGGAGGGCTACGGTCTCGAGCGCGGGCGCTGGCGCGCAGTCGAGATGGAGGAAGCCGAGGCGGGCGTGCGATTCCGTGTCGTGCGCGACGAGCGGCCGTTCGTCGACGTGAGCCTGCGCGTGCCCGGAGCGCACAACGCCCTCAACGCGCTCGCCGTCGTGGCGGCGGCGGCGGATCGCGGACTCTCGCCCGACGAGATCAAGAGCGGTCTGGAGTCGTTTCGCGGTGTGCGGCGCCGTCTCGAGCCCAAGGGAGAGATCGGTGGTATCGAGGTGTTCGACGATTTCGCTCACCATCCCACGGCGATCTCCAACACCCTGCACGCGGTGCGCCGGCGTTTTGCCGGGCGACGGGTCTGGGCCGTCGTCGAGCCGCGCTCCTGGTCGATGCGTAAGAACGTGTTCCAGCAACAACTGGCCGAGGCCTTCGACGATGCCGACCGAGTGCTGATCGCAGGGGTCTTTGGAAGCACCGCGATTGCGGAGGGGGACCGCCTGGACACCGGCCGCCTGGTGTGCGACCTGAGCGCGCGAGGACGGGCGGCGGAGTTCGTGCCGAACGTCGACGGGATCCTCGAACGGTTGGCTCGCTCCACCGTGGCGGGCGACGTGATCGTCGTCATGTCCAACGGCGGCTTCGACGGTCTGGTCGGCCGTCTGGTCGAGGCGCTTCGGGCTCGTCAGACCGCAGCATCGTGAGGCGGGCGCGATCGTGACCGGTGATCGACCGCGGCGCCTGTGGGTCATCGATCCCTCTCTCGCCCGCGCGGAGAAACAGGGGGTTGGCGAGATCCTGGACGGCTGGACCGGCGAGCATCGTTTGTTCCTCCCTGCCTTGCGTCCCGGCGACGGACCCGGGAGGGGGAGCGGTTACGAGACGGACGGCGTGGTGCTCATGGGCTCGATGGCCTCGGTGATGGATGACCTCCCGTGGCTGGGCGAGCTCGGCAGATGGCTCGAGCCGATCGTGAACGGTACGGTCCGGGTGCCGCTGCTGGGCATCTGTTTCGGTCATCAGTTGATCGCGCACCTCGCCGGCGCGCGCGTCGGATACCTGAGCGAGGACCGGGAGAAGCGTTTCGGAGTCGAAACCTCTGTGCTCGATGGGGGAGGCCTGCTTCCGGGGCATCACGAGCTGCGGGTCGTCGTCAGCCACCGGGAAGAGGTCAAGGAGTGCCCAGGAGCTTTCCGCGTCGTGGCCGAGCGGGGGCCGATCGCCGTCGACGCTCTGGAGCATGGGCGCTTGCCTCTCTTCTCGTTTCAGTTTCACCCCGAGGCTCGTGAAGAGTTCGCCGGGCACGCGGGAATCCGGGAATCGCTGATCGACAATCGGGTGCGCGAGGACAATCGACGGCTTCTCGCTGCGTTTCGACTACGAATCCAGGGCTGAGCTTCGGGAAAACGTCCCCAGAAAAACACGAGCCGGTGGACAACCCACCGGCTCGCCACGGGCTTCGGTCGAGGGGGAGAACCGAGCCCGGCTCTTCGGATACCTGGCTATGGGAACACGCGCGGTCTACTTCTTGTTCCCGCGCCCCTTCGAATCGCGCCCGGTGCTCGACTTCGAACCGCGGCTCGAGCGGGATCCGGACTTCGCGGTCCCCGACCCCCCCCGAGCGGCCGTGCTCTGTCGCGAGGGCTTGGAGCTACCCGACCGGGCGCTCGATCTCGATCCTCTCGATCCGGACGCGCTCGAGGAGGAAGGCCGCGACGTCGAGCGGTTGGCTCGGCTGCCGACGTTGCTGGCTGGACGACGCTCGCGAGAAGCGCCGACGCCTGTCGACGATCGATTCGGTTCGCGTCGGGGGCCCGGGGACGAGGTCGATCGCCGGTTTCGGTCGGATGAGCCCGGCACGGTTTGAGACCGGGACATGCCCGGCCGCCGCCCCTGTGTGCCGCGCTCGTCGCGCTTCCGCTCCGCCGAACGAGAACGCGAGTCGTTCGAGCGTTCGCGTTTGGCGCCTTCTTCGTCCCGTTTGCGGTCTGTCGATCGCGAACGGCTCTCGTTCGAGCCGGTTCTCGATGTCGACCGGGAGCGATCGGAACGACGACTCGCTTCGGAGCGGCTTTCCTTCCGAGAGGCACTGCTTCGCGGATCGGTCCGCACGCGGCGCGACTCCTCGGCGGCGGCTCGCTCCCTGGCCGAGCTGGGACCGGCCATCTTGCGGTAAAGATCGCGTACCCGCTGATCGGTGTCTCCGCGCTCGTTCTCGCGCGACCGCACACGGGGGGTGGCGGTGCCTCGTGCCGCCGCGCTGGGCGATCCCGATCGGGCGGATGAAGCCGCCGTCGATCTTCCCTGCCGGCGCCGATCTTGCGTGGCATCCGCCGAGCGCTCCGCGTTGATGCGACGGGAGTAGGAAGGGAACTCACGCCCGCGCCCTGCGCGACGCTCGGTCTCTGCCGTCTCGGCACGGCTCCCGGCACGATCGCTCGAGGGTCGCGTCTGCGGGTTCCTGCCGCGTGCCACGGGGCTCCTTCTGGACGCGCCCACACCTTCGCCGGCAACCTTCTGCTCTCTCGAGGCCCTCGATCTCGGGCGCAGTCGACGTTCCACGTTCCTCATCGTCGCTGCGGGACGCGTTTCCCGATCGACGGGACGCATCCGCGCTTTGCGATTCTCGCTCGCCAGACGTGCGGCCATTTCGCGACTTTCCGTGGAACGAGCGAGCCGGGTCGGCGATACGCGCGGCGCGCTGGTGGAGACGGTGGCGTGGCGGACGTGGTCGCCCACGTCGCCCACCCGAACGGCGTAACGCTGGTGATGGCGGTCTCCGAAGTGATCGTAGTGGACGAAGCTCCAAACGTGCGGATCGTAGTAGCCGTAGTACACGCCGCGTCTGTGGCAGGGGCGTCCCCAGTAGTCCAGCGGCGCCCAACCCACGTACGCCGAGCCCCAGGACCAGGCTACCCACGCACCGGCAAAAACGCGTCCGGGGGCCCAGCACCAGCCGTAGCCGACGACCCAGGACCAGCGGCCGTAGTGGTAGGGGGCCCAGCCCCACGGCTCGGAGGAGACCCAGAAATAGCCGCCGGGTCCGTACGACCAGTGGCCGTCGTAGTAGGGTTGCCAGGTGGCCGGCACTCCCCTCGGGTACCAGACGTAACCCTGGTCGGCCACGTAGGTCCAGTCGCCGTAGTAGTTGAGCTCCTGAGAGTACGGCTGGACCTCCGGTGGAAGCGTCTCGTAGGTCTCGGACGAGTACTCGGATCCAGGGAGATATCGGTCACGCACGCGATAGACCGCGTCCCGATCGTCAACCCAGCGATCGAATCCGTCCGCGACGAAGGTGTTGAAGGCCCACGGCTCTTCCGGTAGCGAGCCTCCGAGGACCTCGGTACGCATCCCGCCTCGGACGAGCACCGATCCGCCGTTCCCGACGACCTCGGCCACGCCACGCCGCGAGATCACCTGGGTGCGGCCCGTCGGGGTGACCTCGATTCGGAAATCACCGTCACCGAGGAAGTAAATCGACGAGTCCGGCGTGTCGACCCGGAACTCCTCTCCCTCGCTCAGGGCGGTGGTGATGCGGATCGTGCCCTCGGCGAGCTGCAGCACTGTGTTGTCCGAAAACTCCGCGTAGGGATCGGGCAGACCGAGGAAGGTCAGTTCGGTTCCTCGATCGATGCGCACCAGCGATCCGCCGGCGAGCTGGACCTCCGCGCGTTGGTCGGCTTCCGCGTGCAGCGTGTCGCCGGGGTAGACCGGGGCGTTGATCCTCGCCTCTTCCCTGGCGGGAAGACCGGAATCGACCACGGCGCGATGAATCGTGACTCCGTTCTCCTGGTAGGTCACCCGTCCGAAGTCACCGCCGCCGTAATCGTCACGGTGAGCGTAGGGATCCTCGGCCTGGGCCAGAGCGGGAGTCGTCGGGAGCCATGGCACTAGCAGCGCGATGGCCAGCGCGGCGAGCTGTCGGCAGAATCGAACCATGGCTCCCTCCACGGGGTTTGGCGAACTTCCGACCCGGTAGATTTGCACTACGCGTGCCAGCCTCGGATCCTCAAAGTCCCCTGGTTTCAACCCGAACCGCTCGCGCGCGGGGCGACCTGTCCCCCGACACGCCTGCGCTGTCCTCCACCGGCTACATCCTCCATGCGGTGCGGAGAATGTCGCAACCCCGGCGCGCCCGGATCCCTCGTCCGCCGGGATTCGGAGCGTTCGACAATCTTCGCACCACCACCGGGTTCTTGACGCTCCGGAGAGCGGATGTTAACGTCCCTGAACACGCAGAAGGTCCACGCTTTCAGGAGTTTGCCCGAAATCATGGCCGTTCGACCCATCGTACTCTATCCCGATCCCGTCCTGCTCAAACCGACCTGGGAGGTCGAGGAGGTGGATGCCGACGTACGTGAGCTGGTCGAGGACATGCGGGACACGATGTACGCCGCGCCGGGTGTCGGGCTGGCGGCAAACCAGATCGGGGACTCCCGTCGCATCTGCATCGTCGATCTGACCGCCGGCGAGCAGCCGGACTCGTTGATGGTTCTCATCAATCCCAGGATCTCCGAGTCGGAGAGCAAACAGGTAGGCGAGGAGGGTTGTCTCTCCTTTCCGGAAGTCACGCTGGAGATCGAGCGCGCGGAGCGGATCACCGTCGAAGCCCTCGATCTCGAGGGCGAGCGCTTCAGCATGACCGCCGAGGGACTGCTCTCGCGTGCCATCCAGCACGAGTGCGAGCATCTCGATGGCCGCGTTTTCCTGCGCATGGTTTCCGCGTTGAAGCGGGAGCTGGTCAAGAAGCAAATCCGCAAACGGATCCGGACAGGGGACTGGTACGCCGCGTGAGGATCGTTTTCTTCGGTACCCCTCCGACCGCCGTTCCTTCACTGGAAGCCTTGCTCGACGCCGGTCACCGGCCGAGCCTGGTCGTGACGCAGCCGGACCGGCCGGCCGGTCGCGGCCGGTCTCCCGTCGCACCTCCGGTCAAGCGGGCGGCAGTCGAGCACGGCTTGGATCTGGTCCAGCCCGGTAAGGTCCGCACCAGGGCCTTCCGCGAGCGTCTCGCTGCCTGCGAGCCCGACCTACTCGTGGTCGTCGCCTTCGGCCGGATCCTCTCTTCGCGCGTTCTCGGGCTGGCCCGCCACGGTGCGATCAACGTTCATTTCTCGCTGCTCCCACGCTATCGCGGAGCGGCGCCGGTGCAGTGGGCCCTGGCCCGCGGCGAGTCGTTGACTGGTGTGACCACGATGCTCATGAACGAGAAGATGGACGAGGGCGACATTCTCATGGTCCGCGAGGTGGGAATCGAGCCCGGGGAGCATGCGCCGTCCCTGCAGGAGCGGTTGTCCCGCGTCGGCGCAGAGTTGCTTGTGGAAACGCTCGACGAGTTGCGAGGGGACAGCCTGGAGCCGCGGCCGCAGGATCACTCCGCCGCTACGCTCGCACCGCTGCTCGAGCGCAAGCACGGCTACGTCGATGCGGGGCATCCGGCCAGCGAGATCGAGGGCCGGATTCGCGGCTTCGATCCCTGGCCGGGCGTGTGGCTCTCACGCGGGGGTAGGCGAGTTCGTCTGGTCGATGCCCGCGCTCTGGACGAGAAGCCCGTGTCGGCGCCGCCGGGGAGCCTGCTCGAGCTTCGAGACGAGGGCATGGTCATGGCTTGCGGCGAGGGCACGTCACTGCTCTTGTTTCAGGTGCAGTCCGAGGGCCGGAGAGTTCTCGGCGTGCGCGACGCCGTCAACGGGCGCCAGCTCGCCGTGGGGGACCGTCTTGAGCGGATCTCCGAGACGAACTGACACGACCTCGGCACGTTCCGTCGCTTTCCGGATCCTTCTCCGGGTCGAGAGCTCCGGTGCTTTTGCTTCGATCCTTCTCGAACAGCGAGAGGCGCATATCGAAGACGGCCGCGATGCGGCGCTGCTGCACGAGATCGTTCTCGGCGTCCTGCGGCGTCAGCGCACGCTGGACCACGTACTCTCCGAGGTCGCCAGCCGACCCGCGGGCGAGATGGATCCCGAGGTGCGCACCGCACTACGCATCGGCGCCTACTCGCTGTTGTTCTTGGACCGGGTCCCCGATTTCGCCGCCGTCGACAGCGCGGTCGATCTACTCGGTCCGCGCTCCTCGCGCAGCCGCGCGGGATTCGTCAACGGTGTGCTACGCGCCGTCGCCCGTCGCGGCAGCGATCTGCTTCCGCCCGAGCCCTCCGAGGGCGACGTCGAGGCTCTTGCCCTCTTCCACTCCTATCCCGCGTGGTGGGTCGCGCGAGTCGTGACGCGGATCGGCTGGCAAGCCGCCGGTCCGCTGCTCGCGGCCGGTAACCGGCCCGCGCGGACCGTTCTCCGCCCCAACCTAGCGCGAACGAGCCCGTCCGAGCTCGCGCAAAGGCTCGAACAGGGCGGCGTTCGAACCGAGCCCGGAAAATTCGTACCCGAGGCGCTGCGAGTCGCGTCGGGTAGCCCGGCCCGGACCGCCGCCATCCGAGAGGATCTGGCGTGGGTCCAGGACGAAGCGGCGCAGCTCGTGCCCCGGATCTTCGGTTCGACAGTCGGCCCGCTGGTGGCCGACCTGTGTGCGGCCCCGGGTGGCAAGACCATGCAGCTCACCGAGCGACTCGTGAACGGTGGACTCGTCGTCGCGGTGGAGCGTCACCCCGGACGGCTACGGCGGCTGAGCGCCAATCTGCGGCGGCACGTAGCGGGAAAAGCCGTCGCCGTCCTCGCCGACGCGGCACACAACCGTCTGCCGCTCCGCCCCGGCTTCGACGACGTGCTGGTCGACGCCCCGTGCAGCGGCACGGGCACTCTGCGGCGCCACCCTGAGATCCGCTGGCGGTTACGCGAAGAGGATCTTAAGCTGTTGGCGGCTCGGCAGCGTCAGCTGCTCGAGTCGGCGGCGTCGTTGCTCGCACCGGGCGCGAGCGTCGTCTACTCGGTCTGCTCGCTCGAACCCGAGGAAGGCGAGGACGTGGTGAAGGGTTTCCTGGCTGCTCATCCGGAGTTCCGACCGGTCGATCCGCGGCCGCAGTTGCCGGCCGCGGCCCGGCGTCTCGTCCGCGGGCCCGGATTCCTCGAAACGTCCCCGGACGACGGTGAGCTCGACGGTTTTTTCGCCGCGCGGATGGTGCGCGAGGCTTCGGGTCGATGAGGATCCGCGTCACGATATCCAGCCCGAGAATGAGCCAGGAGCCGCGCAAGCTCCTCGTCGTAGCGGCGTGGATCTTGGGGAGCGGGACGCTGGTCGCGGCCGTCTTCGGTCTGACGTTCTACCTCTCGATCCAGTCGACAATGCGCTCGAACGAGGTCACGGTCCCGGATCTCACCGCTCTCGACCTGGAGAGCGCCTCGAACGAGGTCAGGCCGATGGAGCTGCAGTTGCAGGTCGTGGACCAGAGGCACGACCCGGCCGTTCCGAGCGGAAAGGTGCTCGAGCAGATGCCGCGGGCCGGCTCCTCCGTGCGGCGAGGCCGCAAGGTGAAGCTCGTCCTGAGTCTCGGGGGCGAGGTTCTGGACGTGCCCGATCTGATCGGGCACGCCGCCCGGGCCGTGGAGATCGAGTTGCGACAGGAAGGATTCGTTCCGGGTGACGAGGCGCGCGTTCATGCGGGCGGTACGCAGTCCGGGATCGTCATAGGGCAGGTGCCCCCGCCCGCGACGCCGGCGGTGCCCAACACCCGGGTGCACCGGTTGGTCTCGGACGGACCGCCGGTCGCGACCTGGGTCATGCCGGATCTGACCGGGCTCAGCCGCGGCGACGCCGAGCGCTGGATCGCGCGATCCGGGCTCCGGCGCGGTGCCGTGAGACGCGTTAGGATGGTGGGCCGGCCCGCGAACGCGGTCGTCGGGCAGCTTCCACTGCCCGGCTATCCCGTCCGCGAGAGGGACGTGGTCGAGCTCACGCTGGCCCGGTAACGACGCCGGTTCCGGAATCGCGTGAGCGCCAGGACAATCAGGGGAGAGACCGACGTGGCAGCAGTACTCGCACCTTCCATTCTCTCGGCCGACTTCGCGCGGCTCGGTGACGAGGTGAAGGAGACCGAAGCTGGTGGGGCGGGCGTGATCCACGTGGACGTCATGGACGGCCACTTCGTGCCCAATATCTCGATCGGCACCGCCGTCACGGCCGCAGTCCGCAAAGTGACCCAGCTCCCGCTGGATTGCCACCTGATGATCGAGCACCCGGACCGCTACATAGCCGGATTCGTCGAGGCCGGTGCGGACATGATCTCGGTACATCAGGAAGTCCTTCCGCATCTCCACCGGACGCTCACGCTGATTCGGAGCCTCGGCGCCAAGGCCGGGGTAGTGCTGAACCCTTCCACACCGTTGTCGACGCTGGACGACATCCTTCCCGTTGCCAACTACGTCTTGCTGATGTCCGTCAACCCCGGGTTCGGTGGTCAGAAGCTGATTCCGTCGGTTCTGGACAAAGCCCGCGCGCTGCGCGAACGGATCGATCGTGATCGGCTGGACGTGCGGATCGAGATCGATGGGGGCGTTACCGAGGAGAATCTGGAACGGGTGGCGGTGTCGGGTGTGGACATGATAGTCGCCGGCTCGGCCGTCTTCGGCTCGGACGACGTCCGGGCGACCACGCAGCGCATGGTGCGGTGCCTGGCGGAGTTAGCGGAGCGTGAGCGAACCTGCTGAGCGACAGGGGTCGAGGACGAGCGCCACGCCCGTGCGCGTGCGCTACGCCGAGACCGACAGGATGGGCGTGGCCTACCACGGCCACTACCTGGCCTGGTACGAGATGGGCCGGACGGAGTTGATGCGCGAGCTGGGGTGCACTTACCGGGAATTGGAGGATCGCGAGGGGATCTTCTTCCCGGTAATCGAGGTCGGTTCCCGCTACCTTGCACCGGCCCGCTATGATGATGTCTTGCAGGTGCTCACGCGTCTCGTCCGGGTCGGTGGCGCGCGAGTGAGGTTCGAGTACGAGCTGATCCGCGAGGCCGACGGGAAGAAACTGGCCAACGGCTTCACCGAGCACGCCGCCGTGGGACGCGACGGGCGGCCGACCCGGCTACCCAAGATGGTGAAGGACCGTCTGTGTGCGCAGGCCACCGGTCGAGCGACCCGGACCGTCTGAAGGAGTGACCCCGGTGCGGAGGACTGGAGCGATGAGAGCGACGGTCATGCTGTCGGGGCTGCTGGCGCTGGCGGTAGCGCTGCCCGGGTGCGCGAGCAAGAAGAAGCTAAACGAGCCCCTCGGTGTCGTGGCGGCCCCGGCGGTCTACCGCGAGGGCATGGCGGCTCTACAGAGACACGAGCTCAAGAGGGCCAAGACGCTACTCGAGCAGATTTCCTACGCGCCGGACGAGCGTGAGCGTCTGGAGCCGCTGGTACGTCTGGCCATCGCCGACGTCACGTTCTACGACCGTTACGGCGTGTCGCTCATCGACGCACGTTCACTCTACCTCGATTTCGTGGCTCTCTACGGTGACCACCCCCTAGCACCTTACGCCCAGTTCCAGGCCGGTGTCTGCTCGCTGCTCCAGGTCGCCCGTCCGTCCAAGGATCAGACCGAGACGCGCCAGGCGATCCGTGACCTTCGTGTCGCCGAGCGGCGCTTTCCCAACTCGGCCTTCGCCGAAGCGGCGCGCACGATGATGCGGCAAGCCCAGAACAATCTCGCCGAGCACGAGTTCATGGTCGGCAAGTTCTACCTGAACCGCAAGGCACCGCTCGCCGCCGTGAATCGCTTTCAGGGTATTCTCGAGCTCTACCCGCACTACTCGGAAAAGGACAAGCTCTATCTCTACCTCGGTCAGGCGCTGCTCAAGTTGGACAACGATCTCGAGGCACGAATCTACCTCGACAAGCTCGTTACCGATTTCCCTGATGGGCAGTACGTCGACGAGGCGTTGAAGGAACTGGACAAGGCGGGCGGGCGGTTGGAAGAGTTCGAGCTGACCGGCTCCCAGTGATCGGTCCGCGATTCTCGCCGGCCGAAATCAGAACAGACGCGAGCGCTCGACCGTGACGGTGCTCGCGAGGCCCGGAAAAGCCTGGGCCAGGGTCTCGGGGGCGAGTGGACGCCCTCCCTGGAGCAGATGCTTCATCTGCAGCGCATTGACCAGCGCCTGGCCGCGGAAGTGGTTGTTCTGGACGACGATCAACTCTTCGGCGTGCTCGGCCATGCGACGCGCAGTGACGGCGAGCTCGGCGACCTCCGCGTCGGTGTAGAGATAGTCGTAGCGGGCGTCCCTTCCCGCTCCCTCGCGAAACCAGTCGGCGCGGTTGCGGCCGTGGAGCCGCAGATACGCCGGGGTACCCGTGACCCGGGGCACCGGCCGGGCCGTCGAACGACCGACTCGAGGTTGATCGACGACACACCACGCGAATCCCAGCCGATCGAACCAGCCCTCGGCCGCCTCCTCCTGCCAGCCTGCGTGACGCACCTCCACGACGAGCGGCCATCCCTCCAGCGGCTCGACGAGTCGCTCGATTCGATCGCGGGAACGCGAGTCGTGGCGGAAGGACTGAGGGAACTGGAGCAGCAGAGCGGAGAGTCGTCCCCCGTCGCGGAGCGGGCGCAGGCCTTCCAGAGTCGGGGCCACGTCACTCCCCGGGTCGAAAGCTTTCTCGTGGGACCACGATCGATGCGCCTTGGCACTGAAGGTAAACCGCACTTCACGCGACGCGGTACGCCGCAACCAGGACTCCGCCACACGAGGCGATACCGGGCGATAGAACGTGCTGTTGATCTCGACGATGTCGACGTAACGGCTGATGAAGGCGAGCCGGTCCAATCGACGAGAGGAGCTTTCCGGGTAGACCGGCCCCACCCAGTCCGGATAGTCCCAACCGGCGACTCCGATGCGGATCATCCCACCGTTGCTTTCCTCCCTCCCGCTTCGCTCGACCCGTGGCCGCTCCCGTGGACCGCGTGCCCGCGCCCTTCATTGTGCTGAGAGCGCGGATCGAGGGTCAAGCGCGAGGAGGAAAGTGAGTGGTATCCTGCGGCCCGAACCCGACACGAGAGGTGCGACGATGCCGGCGACCAAGAAGCGCAGCGCGAAAAGGATCCCGACGAGCCCGTCGGCGCGTCCGCCGCGAACGGCTCGGAAGGACGAGCGCCGGCACCCGCTCGACGCAGTGTTCCGGCCGCGTTCGGTGGCGGTGATCGGGGCCTCCAGGCGCAGGCAGACGATCGGTCGGGAGATCCTGCACAACCTGGTCGAGTTCGAGTTCAACGGTCCGTGTTATCCGATCAATCCCGGGTCGCCGGTGGTGCACTCGATGAGGGCCTATCGCCGGCTGGCCGATCTTCCCGAAACCGTCGACTTGGCCGTCATCGTGGTTCCGCGTGAGCGCGTTTTGGGCGTAATCGACGAGTGCGGGCGAATGGGCGTTCCCGGAGTGGTCGTCATCACCGCCGGATTCAAGGAGGTCGGTGAGGAAGGCGCGGCACTCGAGGAGAAGCTCGAACGCAAGATCAGGCGCTACGGCATGCGCATGGTCGGCCCGAATTGCATGGGCGTGATCAACACCGAGCCCGGCGTGCGCCTCAACGCGACATTCGCCGCCACGGTACCCTCGCGCGGAAACCTCGGCTTCATCTCCCAGTCCGGCGCGCTGGGCGAGGCGATCCTCGCCGATGCCTCGGAAAACGGTCTCGGTGTCGCGATGTTCATCTCGATGGGCAACAAGACCGACATTTCCGGCAACGACATGCTGGAGTACTGGGAGAACAACGACGACGTCCAGGCGATTCTGATGTACCTCGAATCGTTCGGGAGTCCGCGCAGATTCACACAGCTTGCCCGCCGCATCACTCGCAAGAAGCCGATCATCACGGTCAAGGCCGGACGCACGGCTGCTGGCGCCCGCGCGGCCTCGTCGCACACCGGGTCGATCGTCGGGCTGGACATTGCCACCGAGTCCCTGCTCGAACAATGCGGGGTTCTCCGCGTGCCTTCGCTGGAGGAGATGTTCGTGCAGGCCGCGGCGCTGGCCAACCAGCCGGTGCCGAAGGGCGGGCGCGTAGCCATCGTCACCAACGCCGGGGGACCGGCGATTCTATGCACCGACTCGCTGATCGGGCTTGGCGTCGAGTTGGCGGAATTTCGCCCGGCGACGCGTCGCGCGCTGGCCAAGGTGCTGCCGGCGGAGGCGTCGATCGCCAACCCCGTCGACATGATCGCCTCGGCAGACGCCGACCGCTACCGCGCGGCGCTTGATCTGGTCAAACGCGATCCCGGCGTGGACGGCATCATCGCCATCTTCGTATCGCCGATCATGATCGACGCCTTCGAGGTCGCCCGGGCGATCGCCGACGCGTCTCACGGAAGCAAGCCGGTCCTGTCGGTCTTCATGGGCAAGAAGCGCTCGGGCGAGGGTCTGGAGGAACTCGCCCGTCAACGCGTTCCGGTCTACCGTTTCCCCGAGGAAGCGGCCTCGGCGATGTCGGCGTTGGTCCGCTACCAGAAACTGCGCGATGCCCCGCAGGGCCGCGAAGTCCGCTTCAAGGTCGACCGGGCTCGCGCGGCGCGCGCGATTGGCGGCGCGCGCCGAGCCGGCCGCACCGAGCTGATTCCGCGAGAAGTGCAGGAGATCTTGATCGCCTACGGCTTTCCTCTGGCCCAATCGCGGACCGCGGCGACGGCCGCCGAAGCGATCGCGGCGGCGCAGGAGATCGGCTACCCGGTCGTACTCAAGATCGCCTCGGAGCGCATTTCGCACAAGACTGACGTGGGTGGCGTCAAGCTCGATCTGCGCAACGCCGACGAGGTCGGCCAGGCCTACCGGGACCTCACGGCGCGTCTCGGCGATCGCGACCCGGACCTGCGGGTGCAGGTGCAGAAGATGGTCCGCGGCGGCCGCGAGGTGATCCTCGGCATGACGCGTGACACGCAGTTCGGACCGCTGCTGATGTTCGGGCTCGGAGGCGTCTTTGTCGAGGTCATGCGCGACGTGTCGGTGCGCATTCACCCGCTGACCGACGTCGGGGCCGGAACGATGATCGAGAAGGTCAAGGGGTACCCGCTACTCGCCGGGGCGCGGGGCGAAAAGCCGGTGGCCCTGCCGCTTGTCCGGCAGTGTCTGCTGCGCCTGTCGCAGCTCGTATCCGATTTCGAGGACGACCTGGCGGAGCTCGACCTCAATCCGTTCATCGTCACCGAGAGCGCCGCGCGCTCGTTCGTCGTCGACGCGCGCATCTCGTTGAGAACCGACTGATCCGGTCTCGTTGCGAGGCGTCAGAGCGGAATCTGCTGGCTCTCGGAAAGCACCTCGAAGCCGCGACTCTCGATCTCACGACGCGCGGGCGTCTCGGCGAATAGCGCCGGGTTGGAGTGGTTCAGGTGCGTAAAGTAAACGCTCAAGCCGCGCTCGCGCACGAGCCGCTCGAGCAGATCCATGGTGTCGGTGATCAACGGATGACCGATCGAGCTCACGTCGCGCCCAGGTAGCTCGTCGGCCGAGTAGAACGTCCCGTCCAGGATCGCGACGTCGATACCCGCGATCATCTCCGTCAGCGGCGGAGTCCACGCCGGCCATGAGTCGGTGTCCGGGACGTAGAGCACTCGGCGACCGGGCCCCTCGATGACGAAGCCGACCGTATCGGCGTACTCGTCGCGGTGCGGTACCTGTATCGGGCCGACGCTCACTCCCTGCCCGAGAGCGATCGATCGTCCGATCTCGAATGGAAGCAGTTGAATGTTCCCGAACTCGACAAGCTGGCTCCAAGGGCCGTTGAGCGCCAGGAACTCGGCCATGGTCGGGCTACAGTGCACGGGGAGTCCGCGAGCGTGGATCGCCTCGAAGCCGAAGAACCCCAGGCCCGTGTAGTGACCCCAGTGTGCGTGGGTCAGGAAGACTCCATCGACCGGGGAGCGATCGAGCCCTGCCGCGGAGGACGGGCGGTGGGGGCGCGCCCGATCGAGCTGCCGGCGTAGGTCGGGCGTTGCGTCGATCAGATGCACCTCCCGCGGGTTCGGGAGCAGAATGGCCAGACTGGCGATCAAGCGCGCATCGTCGCGGTCGTTGCGGGCTCTCTCGCAGTGTGAGCAGGCGCAGCCGGCGTGAGGAAGACCGCCGTCCTGTACCGTGCCGAGCACGAGCAGTCGCGGCCGGTCCGAGCCGGGGACCCGCTCCGCGAGATCCGGCGCGGGAGCAGGTTCAGCGCATCCGTTGACGACGAGCGCGAGCACGAGGAGAGCCGCCCCGCCGGCGGCGAGGCGACGATCGTTCCATGGAATCGAAATCTGCCCGAACATAGCGAGAGCCGCCCGACCCGCGGAGGCGATAGGGGTCGGGCGGCTCCCAGTGTAACCCAACGGATCAGAAAGCGATGCTGACGCTGAAGTGCGGACCCCTGAAGGCGACGTGGTTCACGCTGTAGAGCTGACCGTTGCAGTAGTAGTGCGGCTCGTAGGAGCGGCGATCGTTCCGGTAGACCGGAAAGTGGTAGACGGCGTGATGGTGCCGGTGCGGTTCGTAGAAGACCCGTCCCCGGTAGTACGGACGGTAAAGATCGACGCCCGGGGTGCGGATCACGGTGGGCGTCGCGACCCGCACGGGCCGGCGCACCACCGGAGGCGCCGGGACGGGGCGGTGGCCGTGGCCGAGGTGCCTACCGTAGTGCTTGCCGTGATGTTTGACGTAGTGCTTCCCACGATGGTTTCTTTCGTCATGCTTGTGCTTGTGGTCCGCCGCGGCGGGCCCGGCGAAGAGCACTGCGAGGACGATCAACGCGCCCAGCAGCAAAGAGGGCTTGGCTCGAAAGCGGTTCTCTTCGGTTCTCGATTGTTTTCTCATGGCTTACCTCCAGACGCTCCGCAGCATTGCCAGAAGCGCGCCAACTCGATCGACGGGAGTCTAAGACATTTCATTTCAACGGTTTGCTGTGGACGTCCTCGTCGCGATGGGCTCGAACTGAACGACGAGAATTGTCCTCCACGGAGGACAGTTCTCGATTTTTGCTCCGTCGCGTCAGAGCGGACGGGCCCGAGCCGAATCCAGCGAACCGGGCGGGGTAGCGGTTTGCCGAACGTCCGGGATAAACTGAGGTTTTCGGCAAGCGATGACGAGAACTCCCGAAATCGTCGGTACGACCGTCCTGAGCGTTCGTCGTGACGCCAACGTGGTCCTGGTCGGGGACGGCCAGGTCACGCTGGAACGATCCGTGGTCAAGGGCGGGGCAAGGAAAATACGCCGGCTCGGCGACGGGTCGGTCCTCAGCGGATTCGCGGGCGGGGCGGCGGATGCGTTCGCCCTGTTGACGCGCTTCGAGGACAAGCTCGCGGCCCACCAGGGCCAGCTGGAACGGGCGGCCGTGGAACTGGTACGCGAGTGGCGCACGGACCGAATCCTACGTCGCCTCGAGGCCATGCTGATCGTCGCCGACTCCAAGAAAACTCTCCTGCTGTCGGGTACGGGCGATCTCATCGAGCCCGACGACGGCGTCGTGGCGATCGGCAGCGGCGGCGTAGCGGCGATGGCGGCGGCACGCGCGTTGATGACGCACACCGAGCTGGATCTGCGCGAGGTTGCCGAGCAAGCGCTGCGCATCGCCGCCTCGATCGACATCTACACCAACGATCGCCTGACCATCGAGGAGATCTGATGGTTTTCTACATGCCGGGACGGGTGGAGGCTGTCGAGAACGAGGCAACCGAGCTCACCCCCCGTCAGATCGTTGCTCAGTTGGACCGTTTCATCGTGGGGCAGGGCAAAGCGAAACGCGCCGTGGCCATCGCGCTGCGCAACCGGGTCCGCCGACGCAAGCTGCCACCGGAGATGGCCGAAGAGGTCATGCCGAAGAACATCCTCATGATCGGCCCCACCGGCGTCGGCAAGACCGAGATCGCGCGCCGTCTGGCACGCCTGTCGGGCTCGCCGTTCGTGAAGGTCGAAGCCTCGAAATTCACTGAGGTCGGCTACGTGGGTCGGGACGTCGAATCGATGGTCCGGGACCTGGTCGAGATCGGTATCGAGATGGCCCGTCAGGAGAGGCGCCGGCAGGTGCGGGACCGGGCTCGCCAGGCAGCGCAGAAGCGCCTGCTCGACCTGCTGCTACCGCCCCGTCCCAGGACGGCTCGAATCTCCGATCCGGGCGCAGAGGCCCGTGAGCGCGAGGAGCAGGCTTCGTGGGAGCGTAGCCGCGAGACCCTCGGACGGCGACTGGAAGCGGGAGAGCTCGAAGACCGGGTGGTCGAGATCGAGTCGACCACCTCGCCGATGGCGGGCATGCGCATCTTCGGCGCCGGCGGTATGGAAGAGCTCGACATGAACCTCAAAGAGATGCTGCCCGGTCTGTTCCAGGGCAAGCCCCGCCAGCGCAAGATGACCGTGGGCGAGGCGCGCGAGGTGCTCCAGCGCGAAGAGGAAGACAAGCTCGTAGATCCGGAGCAGCTCTCGCGTGAGGCGATACGTCGCGCCGAGCAGTCCGGCATCATTTTCGTCGACGAGATGGACAAGATTGCCGGACGCGAGGGGGGGCACGGTCCCGACGTCTCACGCGAGGGCGTCCAGCGGGATCTGCTGCCGATCGTCGAAGGGACGCTGGTCCACACGAAGCACGGCATGGTGCGAACCGACCACATCCTGTTCGTCGCCGCGGGAGCGTTCCACGTCTCCAAGCCATCCGATATGATCCCCGAGCTCCAGGGTCGGTTTCCGATCCGCGTCGAGCTGGATTCCCTGGGGCGCGACGAACTCGTGCGCATCCTCACCGAACCGGAAAGCTCGCTCGTACGTCAGTATCAGGCGCTGTTGAAGACCGAGGACGTAGAGCTAGTTTTCACCGATGACGGGATCGCGGCGATCGCCGCGGCCGCCGCGACGGTCAACTCCCGAACGGAGAACATCGGTGCCCGCAGACTGTCGACGATCATGGAGCGGCTGCTCGACGAGGTGTCGTTCGAGGGATCCGAGATCGCCGGACAGCGGGTCGTGCTCGACGAGGCCTACGTGCGTGAGCGGCTGGACGATATCGCACAGGACACCGATCTTTCTCGGTTCATTCTCTGAGCGTCTTTTCTTTCGAGTGCCCGATCTTCGAAGCATGAGCTTGCCAACACGCGCTCCCAAGGGTCCGTCGGCGATCTCGATCTCGATGCTTGCCGTGCTTGCGCTCTCCTGTGGCGAGAAGGGTCCGCCATATCCGCCCGAGCCAAGGGGCCCGTTGCCGCCTGGGCAGGTGCGTGCCCGCCAGGTCGGCGAGCAGGTCGGCGTCGGCTTCGTCGTTCCGGTCGCCAGGGGCGAGAAGGAAGCCCAGCAGCCGGTTCGCGCGGAGGTGATCCGGGTCTCCTATCCGCCCGGCGTCGAGGCAACCGCCGACCCCGATGCATTCCGGCGCCGCGGCGAGATCGTCTCGACCTACGAACGCGATCCACTGCAGTCGGGCGAACCTCTCACCCTGAGCGATGAGACTCTGCGCGAGCTCCCCGCGGGAGGCGCCGGTTACACGGTCCGTTACGCCGTCCGCGTGCGAGATCGTCGGGGTCGCCCGTCACCCTTGGTCGTGGCGGCCGATCTGGGGCTCGTCGAATCCGCGCCGCCACCGACGGCATTGCGCGGTGAGCCGACAGCCGATGGGATCCGGCTGGTCTGGGATGCTCCCGCTGCGGAAAAGGAGTTCCGCTACAACGTTTATCGGCCCGCCGATAAGCCGTCCGCGCTCGACGAACCGCTGAACGCGAAGCCCCTCGACACCACCGAGTTTCTGGACACTACGGTGGAGACGGGCGAGCGATACATGTATCTGGTGCGCGTCGCGCTGGCCGAGGGCAGACCGCACCGCGAGAGCGCGGACAGTGAGACGATCGCCGTCGTGGCCGAGGATCGGTTTGCGCCGACGGCGCCCCGCGGGCTGGTCGCCGTCCAAGAGGGGACGGCCGTTCGCTTGTTCTGGGATCCCAACCCGGAGCGAGACATGCGTGGATACCGGGTCTTTCGCCGAGGCCTCGCGCAAGAACGGGAAACGGCCTGGGCGAGGATCGGTCCCGACCCGGTCGAGCGCCCACTCTATCTGGACGCCGAGGTCGAGATCGGCCAGCGGTTGGCCTACAGGGTGGTCGCGGTCGACCGCGCCACCCCGCCCAACGAGAGCCGGCCGTCGGAAGTCGTCGAGATCGAGTTGCTCGGAGAGCCCACGACGGGCGAGGCCGATAGACCGTGAGCCGGACGATCGGTTTTGTCAAGATGTCCGGCGCGGGTAACGATTTCATCGTGCTCGGGCCAGGCCAGGCGGAGCGGATCGGGGCGGATAAGACCGGCTGGATCCGACGAGTCTGCCGGCGTCGCCTCTCCGTCGGCGCAGACGGCGTGCTCGTGGTCGAGCCGGGCGGAGGCGACCGGGTCAAGGTGACATTTCGGAATCCGGACGGCAGCCCGGCATTCTGTGGTAACGGGAGCCGTTGCGCCGCCCGCTTCGCCCACATCTCGGGCATGGCGGGCACCGCGATGACGCTCGAGACCGCGGCGGGGGATTTGGCTGCGGAAATCGTCGGCGACCAGGTCCGGCTCCGTCTGCCCGCGCCGATCGATCACGGCGTCAAAAACTTCGATCTCGGCGGGCAGCGGGTCGCCGGTCGTTTCGTGAGTGCCGGCGTTCCTCACTTCGTCGTCGTCGACCGAGATTTCGCTGCCGACGCGCTTCAGCGCTGGGGTCCGCCGATTCGAAGGGACCCCGTTTTCGGGCCCGACGGCGCCAATCTCGACCTGGTAAGGCGAAGCGAGGATGGCTCGCTGCGGGTCCGTACGTGGGAGCGGGGCGTCGAAGGCGAGACCCTCTCGTGTGGCAGCGGGGCGGTGGCGGCGGCCTTCGTCGTGCGCCTGGCGAACGGTCCACGGACGGCGCGGGTCGTTCCTGCTAGCGGGATCCCGCTGACGGTCCAGTTGCCGGGAGCGCCCGAGCATCCCGACGCGGCGATCCTGGAAGGCGACGCACGGCTGATCTTCGAGGGCCGGCTCGGCATCGACGCGATCTCCGACCGACTCGGCGACTGATCCGACGGTCCGCGGCCGGACGGTTACATCAATCCGCGCTTTTTGCGGTGGTCGACGGCATCCTCGACGACCCGGTCGATCAGGATCCGCACGAAAGAGGGTGACGCGTCGCGGTCGAAGTGTCTGTCGAGCTCTTCGGCTTCCAGGACCCAATCCGTCAGCTGTTCGGGCGGCACTTGCTCGATGAACCCGAGCTCGACTTGTCCCCGTAGCCAGGCCAAAGAGTCGCGCTCCACGCGCACGGAGCGCACGTCGAGCGGCTCGCCGCTCAGCGGGATCACGATCGCCGGCCGGATCTTCGAGATATGGTTGAGCACCCCCAGCCATCCGCCGACGCTGGCGTCGGCGGCGTACGGATTGCGATCCGGGAAGAGCACCGCGCCAGCGTAGAGGAT
>Ga0255055_10001190_pt1 | contig 19458 bp, 17 predicted proteins | sample JV7_2_27_MG_FD_188633 | JGI IMG/M metagenome (GOLD analysis project Ga0255055, IMG submission 188633) | Seawater microbial communities from Jervis Inlet, British Columbia, Canada - JV7_2_27 | ecosystem: Environmental > Aquatic > Marine > Inlet | place: Canada: British Columbia | collected...
ACCGCGGCATCGCCCTGGCGAGCGTCTCGTACGACGCGGTCGCGAGGGGCCTGGGCTGCCACGGCGAGCGGGTGGAGCGCATCGAGGACCTCGAGCCCGCCCTCGATCGCTCGCTAACAGCGGGCAAGCCCGCTGTGATCCACGTCCAGGTGGACCGCGAGCTCAACACCAAGCCCCCCGGCTGGGAGCAGTTTCGAAAGGCGCGGAGCGTGCAGGGCTACTGAGCCCGGGCCCAGAAGCCGCAGACGAGAACGAGAGCGCCCCCGGCGTTACTACCCGGAATCCCCCGGGAGCCCCCTCACCTCGCACCCGCCCTATACAGACGTTGTTCAGCCCGGCGGCGCAGCTGATTCGTAATCAGCAGGTCGGCGGTTCGAGTCCGCCCGTCGGCTCCAATGATTTCAAGCACTTACGCGCTCGCCGCGGCGCCCGGGCCGGCGATTTGACAGCAACAAGACAGCAACCCGGGGCGTTGGCGGTGCGAAGGCGCCCCCCTCCGCCCAGCCCGAGCGAAGGGGGAAAGGTGGGAGCGTGCATTACAGAGAGTCGTAGACTGCCCGCTCGAAGTCCTCGAACAGCGACACCACCCGGCGGTCGAAGAACGGAAGGATCTGTGTCAGGAGGACACCGCAGACGCCGCTCGCACAGTCGATCCAGAAATAGCTGTTGAAGAGCCCGGCCCAAGCAAGGCTGCCCGCGGCGCGGCGGCCCTCGATCGGCTCCGTATTGATCATGAAGCCGAGGCCCCACTTCTTGACCATGCCCGGGAGAAGATCCACGTCGTTCGAGATCTCCGGCATCGCGGTGCGCAGGATCTCATGCTCGAGCTCGCCGATCTGGTTCTGTGACATCAGCTCGACGGTCTCCCGCGCCAGGATGCGGGCTCCTTCGAGCTCACCGCCCCGCAACATCATTCGCAGGAATCGAAGATATTCGAGCGTCGTGGAATGCAGCCCTCCGCCACCTGAGAAAAAATCAACTTGGATCGGGGCCGCGAATGGTTCAGTTGGCAGAGCCAGACTCCCATCGTCCTGTCGAGCATATACCGAAGGCACACGGGAGAGCTGTGACTCGGTCACCACGAAGTCGGTTTCTGGCATGCCGAGCGGGCCCAATACGTGTTGGCGCAAGTAAGCGTCCAGGCGCAAGCCGCTCACTCGCTCCACGATCTGCCCCAGCCAGTCGGTGCTGATGCCGTAGCACCACCGGGTGCCGGGATCGTGTACCAGGGGAACCTCGAGGAATCCCGCACCTTCATCGAAGGCGCTCGGAACGCCCATCCTCTCCATGTACTGGATGATCTCAGGGCTCCATATTTCGTATGCAAGCCCCGAGGTGTGCGTCAGGAGTTGACGCGCAGTGATCGGCCCTGCAGCCGGGCGGAGAATGGGCTCACCGGATTCGGCGTCGAAGCCCTCAAGCACCTGCAGATCGCGGAGTTCGGGAAGCACCTCACCGGCATCCGCATCGAGCTCGAGCTTTCCACGCTCCACGAGCTGCATCGCCGCTACCGAGGTAATCGCCTTTGTCATCGACATGATGCGAAAGATTCCGTCCATGGGGAGCTCGCTGGACTGAGCCTCGTTCAGTCGACCGAACGCGCCCTGGTAGAGGACGCTCTCCGTGGTCGCCGCTGCCGCGCTCACACCGACGACACGGCGCTTCGAGGTTGCTTCTCTCAACAGCTCGTCGATCCGACTCATCTCGGCATTACCTCGAATCGACATCCGCGCTCAGGATCGCCGCGAGCTTGCGTTCGGCCTCTGTCATTTCTCGAGCCCCGGCCAGTTGATCTTGCGGAGTACCTCTTGGTATCGCGGGTCGGAGCGGACGCAGTCGAGCGTAGGCCATTTGCCAATCTGAAGCATGATCGGATCACGTCTGCGAAGTGCGTGGTTCAGCTCGACGATGGCTTTCTCGGGTTCCTCCGCCAGGCAGGCGATGACCGCTCTCGCCACATGGGAGATGCTCCCGTCGTCGCGTTCGCGGATGGCTGCCAAGAGCTCCCTCTGCCCGCCTCTGGTGCCGCCCTGTTCGTAACCCCGATCAACAGCTTCCAGGAACCACGCGGGCCGGCCCCACAGCTCGTACGATTTGCGCCAAGCGTTGTGCGCAGCGTCGAGGTCTCCCAGCGACCAGTAAACGTTACCCAGGAGGTCGTGGGCTCGAGCAAAGCCGGGATCCCTCTCGAGGATCCGATTTGCCTCTTCGAGGGCAAGTCGGAAGCGCCGTGCGTAAAAAAGGGCCCAGCCGAAGCCCGTCCGAGTTTCGGGGTTCAGTGGGTCTGCTGCTACCGCTCGCTTCCTGAGCTCAAGCCCCTCTTCGATTCGGTCAGAGGACTGCAAGAACCATGAGAAGGACTCGATGACATGCACATTCATGGGCTCGAGAGCGAGCGCCCGCGAGAGAGACGATTCGGCCTCTACCCAGTCGAACTTCAAGCTCCACCGAGCCCGCGCGAGTAGCGCGTGCGCTTGTGCAAGTGTCCCATCGAGCTCGATTGCCCGAGAGGCCGCCTCGCGCACCTTTGGGAGTGCTTCCTCAGGGGAGATGGTCCAAAGCCTTCCCAGTAGATACCAATAACTCCTCGCAAGCCCTTCGTGCGCCCACGCAAAGCTCGGGTCGGCTGCGATCGAAGCTTCGAACAATTGGACTGCCCGCCGCGCGTCCGGCAGCGTGACTCGGTTGAGGTGCTGCATACCGCTCAGATAGATATCGAGAGCTTGCGGATCGACGGGGCGGGGCGCTGTGAGTAACGCTTGCTCCTCAGGCGTCAACTTGAGGCGGATCTGCTCGGCAACGGCACGGGCGATCTCGCCTTGAAGCGCCAACACATCCGACAGGTCGCGCTCGTAGCTCTGCGCCCAGACGTGGCTGTCGTCGCGTGCGTCGATCAACTGCAGCGTGATGCGCACGCGGTCGCCAGCACGAAACACGCTCCCTTCGACGACTCCCTGCACGTCTAGCTCGCGCGCGATGTCTGGAAGCGGCTTGTGGGCTCCCTTGTACTGCATGACCGAGGTGCGGGAGATCACCCGCAGCGACCCGAGCCGGGCGAACTCCGAGATGACCGCCTCGGTCATGCCGTCGGCGAAGTACTCCTGCCCCGGATCGCCGGTGAGGTTCTCCAGCGGCAGAACGGCGATGGAGCGGATGGTCTCGGGCGAGCGAGCGATCTCCCCCCCGAGCAAGACCCAGCCTGCGGCGGCGATTCCCGCGACCGCGAGCACCGCGACGCCCCCCAGGATCACGTTCCGCCAGGTGAGGACGAGGTGCAGCCCGCCGGCATCGGCTGGCGTGGCGGCCCCCTCAGCTTCGGGTGGCGCCGGGGCCTCGGCAGGTGTCTCCTTCTCTCCGACACCCTCCTGCACGAAGGCGGTCGCCAGTACGATGGGGAGCCCCAAGATCAGCACCACCAGCGCGAAGCCCGGGACCCACTCCGGGAGGCCCAGCCCCGAGACGAGGGCCTCGATGCCCTGGAAGGCGACCCAGGCTCCGACGAGGTAGATCCCCAGCACCTGCCAGAGCGAGCGCCGGTGGATCTCTTGGATGAGGCGCTTCAGACGCGACACAGCCCTACCTGCTCGCGGCAGTATGGACCTCGGTGGAGCGGGAGTCCATACGGCTCGGTCGGGTCCGTGGGATCAGCGCGAATCCGACGCCAGATGGCGTAGTCGGGGTGGAATCGCCCTCCTCATTCAAGTCGGAGGCGGGAAGCCGTTCATCAAGTTAGCTTCGTAGCTCCGGGTCCAGGAATGGTCAGGCGGCTGGCTACGATGGTTGGAGCCCGACGCCTGCGGAGGGGAGACCCGTGGCGGCCGCTGTTCTTCCGGCAACGGGTAGGGGTATAGTGCCAGCCAGGAGGACTCTCAGATGCCTGACGCGCCCCGTCTGACAGATCTCGAACGCGCGCGAATCGAGGTCGAGGCACTGATCCCCATAATTCGCGCATTCGAGAATGAACTGGGAGTGGATCGAACTCACGAGATCGTGGCGCGAGCCCGTGCCGAGACAACGAAGGCAGACCTGAAGAAGGCACTGGAGGGGAAGCACCTCACGCGGATGCCGTTCACGGAGAAGGGGATGGCGGAAACCGCGGCTGCCGGCGGAGCCCTGGAGTACGAGATTCTGCGGGAAGATGAAGAAGCCTTCGACTTCAACGTGACTCGCTGCCGGTACAAGGAGATGATGCAGGAACTTGACGCGCTCGACCTGGGCGCGCTGCTGCTTTGCGACGGAGACTTTCCAGCCGCCGAGGGCTGGGGTCTCGATCTGCAGCGAACCCAGACCTGCATGCAAGGAGCCTCTCAGTGCGACTTCCGGTACCGCGTTCGGCGCTCCTGAGCGACCGTGTCCACCCGATGGTGGCCAACCACATCGCCGACCTGGCCAAGGGGGCCCTGCGCGTGGTGATCGACAGCCGCTTCCCGCTGGCCGAAGCTGCCGAGGCCCATCGCCGCATCGAGAGACGCCTGGCCTTCGGCCGTGTGCTGCTCATCCCCTGAGAACGGTGGACCCCCGAACTCTCAAGAAGTGGCTGATCGCGATCGCCGTCCTCTATCTCGTCTTTCCTCGCGACCTGGTTTTCGACTTCCTGGGGCGCGGTCTCGGCCTGATCGACGATCTGCTGGTCATTGCCCTGCTGGTCTGGTTCTATCGCAGGCATCTGCGGGGAACGGCCGCGCGCGAAACGCGGGAGAGCGAAGGACCGGGGCGGAAGGAGCGCTCGAGTCGTGCGCAACCGGCGGCGTCCGAGCCCGCGTTCGATCCGTATGAGGTCCTGGGAATCCCCGCTTCGGCCTCCGCGGAGGCGATCCAATCCGCCTACAAGGCCCGCATGAAGGAATACCATCCCGACAAGGTGGCTCACCTGGGCGAGGAGCTGCAGGAGCTCGCACATCGCAAGGCGTTGGAGATCCAACAAGCATATAAACAGCTACGCAAGTAGCTCGGGTTCGAGGGCGGGCCATCGGGTATGTCTCATTCTGCCAACCCCGGGGAGCCCCGACCGGCGCCGCGGTTCGATTGAAACCCGCTGTCCGGCCGTCAGCTTCAGCGGTTGTTAGGCAGCCGGCCACCGGACGACACTACTTTGGAAAGACGCTCTCCATGACCTCAAGGGCGAACCGAGCCGAGACCGTGCCTGGGCCACCCGCCATTTCGATTCCTACTTCCACAGCCTCGAGGACTTCGGGCTCGGAGGCGCCTGCGGCCGCCGCCTGTTCGATGTGCCACTGCATGCAGGATTCGCAGTCAGTGGTGACTGAAATGCCCACAGCGATGAGTTCCTTGTGCTTCTTGGGGAGGGCGCCATCCGCGAAGGCAGCGCGCTCCATCTCGAGGAACGCCTCGTAGACCCGCGACTTGGCGGCGAGGAGCTTCGTGTGCGCCTCCTTTCGCCTGCGTGTCATGTCGTCGAGCTTGCTCATGAGGCTCTTCCGGCTGCCGAACGGATCGGGCTTTAGCTGCCGGGTCCGCCGCCGCGGCTCGCTTGAAACGCCTGAGTTTCAATGCCAGGCGCTACCGGATTCGATTGGAACGCGCTGTGGCCCGGTCAGCTGCAGCGCCTTGATAGACGGACGAATGCGCGCTCACCGCGGCGGAGCCATGCTACCGCCGTCTAGCGGGGATCCAGCCGGACGAAGTACCTCGGTGGGAAACCGGTCAGGATCCGGAAGACCACACCGAGGCTGTTCTCGCCGTCGACGCGATCGTGCTCCGCGCCCGTGGCCAGTGGTTGGCCGCGACGTAGAGCTGGCCATCGCTCTCGAGGCGGGACACGACCCGGTCGTGCGGGGTTCCGTCCCCATCAAAAGTGGTGATGACGAGGGTCGACCCGGCCGTGGGCTGGAAGTACCCGATCAACGACTCGAACGCGACGACGATTCCCACGTAGACCAGGACCACGAGCGCGGCGATCTTCAAGGTCTTCATCGATTAACTCCCCGGGGGCGTCCTGATCGGAAGCCGCGCGACGATGGTGGCGCCGCTAAGGTGCGGCCGACATGAAGACTACCATCAGCGGCCCACCCCGGGGAGCCCCGAACGCCGCCGCGGATCGACTGGCCTGCGCTGTCCGGCCGCCAACTGCAGCATCTTGGGCAGCCCGCCAGACCAGCCGCGTATCCTGCGAAGCCGCTGGTCCACACCGAGCGGCTGAGTGATAAGGAGCCCCTATCGCCGCGGCGAACCACGCGACCTGCGCCCAGAGTCATGCTAAGCGTCGACCGGACCGGACAATACCGGCTTGATATCGACTACCGGGGTGCCGTCCAGCGCCTCCAGGGGCGACACCCGCAGGCGTGCAGGCTCGTCAGTTTCCAACACGTGCACGCGGTGTAAACCGATCGGATTTGGCCGGTCGGGCGAGCGGGTGGCGAAAACCCCCGCAAGCGGCTTCTCAGGATCGCCGCGGGGGTGCACCTTGAGAACGTCCCGGCGACTCAGGTGAAGCCAGGTAAGTAGGATGATCTCGTTCCCCTTGGCAACACCGGCGAGGGCGTCAGCGAATGCCGGATCGATCTCCACCCACGCCTCGGGCGCCCCCTCGGACCCTTGCCGCGGAGCCTCCTCTCTGGCCGTGAGCGGGGAGCGGACAACGCCGATCGGACGTAGCGAGTATCCGCTTGTAGAGGTCATGATCTTGCTCCTCGAGGGTCTGCCCAACGACTGGCCACCCACCAGCCGCCCTCCGCATCCTACCACGCCCGGCCCGGGCCATGGGCGCTCAGCTCCACTGGCTTGACGACCGGGGGCCTTATAGCTGTTAGGCGGCGGGCGCTACCGACGCACGAGAGGCGTGATTCGCAGATTCGAGAAATGTGCGATCGTGCCCGCGTCGACCCAAAGACCGACGGCCCCACGCGCGCCCGGACCGTGCTTAAGATCCTCGACCACGAGAGTCGGATCAGCCGCGTTGTTCACGAAAAGCCGCGCGGTGGATCCATCAACGACGATCTTGACCCGGATCCATTCGTCGGGACCGATGTCTGCTGACGCCTCGTATTGGCCAGGTGCTTCGTCTCGAAAGCGTCGAAAGTCGTAGTCCGGATAGGAGAAGTACTGGACAGCGTGCATGCGCCGCTCCGGGTCATCCGCACGGCCGTTGGTCGGCCTTAGATAGATGCACTCGAAGCGCCTGAGGTCGGCGCTCGTGCGAAACGCAACCCCGACGAAGCCACGCGCAAACCACCGCACAAAGAACCAAGAATCAGGGTTCACGCGGCTGGCCACATCAAACTCGATAACGCCGTCCTGAAAGTCGGTGCCTTCGATAAGTGCGAGTGTGTTACTGTCTCCCCCCGCGAGATCGCGAAGCATCCTTACTTCGACGGCCGCGCGGCCTTTGAACTCCGCAGCTGCGACAGCGACTCCGTTCGGGCGCAATCCATCGGTGTTGGCCAACGAGTAGGTGATCGCCGTGGTTTCAGCCAGAGCCGTTGAGGTTGCGAGCACGACACCGACCAGCGCGCATCTGAGCAAGGTCATCTTCCATGCTCCTTCACGGATTCCGCCGCTTGACGTGGGGCCGCCAAGCCGCGGCCGGCACCGAGTCTACCACGGGCGCACTACCCAGGGGAGCCCTGAACACCACCGCGGATCGATTGCGCTGACGCGTCCGGCCGTCAGCTCCAGCGGCTTGGTGGGCGGCGCGCTCTTACACACGGTCGGGTCACGTCGGGTCGCCACGCTGTCGTCCAAGAAATCCGAAAATCGCCTCGTTGACCGCAGGCGCATTCTCCTCGTGCATGATGTGGGATGCGTCGGGAATCTCGACGCGCTCGACGATGGGGAGAAGTTCTTCGAGCCGATCCGTGAGGCGGAGCAGCACTGCGGGGCTGCGGTCGCCGGTCACGAGCAGCACCGGAACGCGGACGCCTCGGACATCGGCGTCCTCGAGGGGCGGAAAGCCGATGTCGTGTAGCATGCCCGCCCGTAGGGTGCTGATGTTGTCTCGCGAACGCTGCGTGCTCTCCTCGGAGAGTTGCGCCAAGGTTTGCTTGCCGAGCACGCCAAGGAGGAAGGTCTCCAACCCCTTCTCGTCCTCGCCCCGTTCGAAGGCCCGGGTGGCGGGCATGACCGTGCCAAGGACGAACTGCATGATCGCGATCGCCGTCCGGGGACGGGTTGCGAATAGCCGCAGCAACTCCGTAGCACGCGGAGGAAAGCTCACGAAGAGCGGCATAACGGGCGGCTCCTCGAGCACCAGGGAACGCACCAGCTCCGGATGGCGGATCGCGGCGAGCAGGCTGATGAATGCGCCCTGGGAACTCCCGACGAGGTGGGCGGGCGCGGCGCCGATCTCCCGCAGGAGTGCGGCGAGGTCGTCGACGTGCTGGAGCCACGGGTCCGCAGCGTCGGGATCGATGTCCTCGTTGGGCCGAGAGTAACGGCGGCTGTAGGAGATGGCGCGGTAGGAGCGCCCCACCACCGGCAGCTGGTTTACCCAGATGCGAAGGTCGCTGACGCCGCCGTGGACGAAGAGCACCGGCTCGCCTTCGCCCTGCTCGCAGTAGGCAAGGGTGGTTCCATTCACCTTGGCTGTCTTGGCGTTCTCGAATGTCTCGCTCGTCATCCCGTTAGTTTCCCTCGCGTCGCCGGGTTGGCCAACCCCGTCGCGCCGCCCAGCAAGTATTCGACGAATCTTCGGCATGCCTATTCTGCACCGGGCGGAGGGGAAGGGCAAGAAATCGCCCGAAAGACGCAGGTTTGCCTCGGGCTGCTCTGTGTCCCATAGCGTGATGAGGAACTTGAGCCTCAGCCTGATGAGGGACCGCCCGCCCGCCCCGGGACGGACCCCTCCTCAAGCGCAACCTCCTCCGCCGATGGTTCCACCCCAAGGTCGTGCAGGAGCGGCTCGGGCACTCCCAGGTCTCGGTGACGCTGGAGAGCTACAGCCCCGTCGCTCCAGCGCGAGGCGTACGAGCGCCTCAATAGGTGGCCGTGATCCCGCGAGAATCGGGTTCTCGGGTGGGACAGCAAACCCGGATGAGTCAGAAAACAGACAGGTTCGACTTCGCCGCGTCTACTTGCGTTCCAGCGCCTCTCGCAGCGCCTCCCGAAGGTTCTCCAAGTGGTACGGCTTCTGCAAGAAGCCGGCCAGACCCTCTCCGGCGAAGCGCCGTGTGGATTCCTGCTCGTCGTAGCCGCTGGTGAGGATCGCCTTGACGTCGGGACGAATCGCCCGCATCTCGCGGAATGCCTGCTCACCGTCGAGATGGGGCATGGTCAGGTCGAGCAGCACACAGACGATCTTGGCGGAGTGCTCGCGGAAGACCTCGACCGCTTCACGTCCATCCGCTGCCGTCAGCACGGAGAAACCGAGCCGCTCCAGCATCTCCCTGGCCACCGCGCAAACCTGCTCTTCATCGTCGACAATGAGCATGGTTCCGCCGCCGCTCCAGGCGCCCTTCCCGATCTCGCCCCTCTCGGCGGCATTGGCTGCAGGGGAGCTGTCGTGGCTCACCGGAAACAGAATCCTGAACGTCGTGCCCTTGCCGGCCGTGCTGGTCACGCTCATCAATCCCTTGTGTCCGCGCACGATGCCGAGCGCGGCCGCCATGCCCAACCCGCGGCCGGTCATCTTCGTCGTGAAGAACGGGTCGAAGATCCGCTCGAGGGTCTCCCGCTCCATCCCGCAGCCCGTATCGGTCACCTCGAAGTAGACGTATTCGCCTTCCGGCAGGGGCTCGTCCAGGCCGGTAGGGAACGCCGCGCCCATCGCATCGAGAAAGTCGCGGTCGCAGTCCATCGCCCCGGTCGCGATCGAAATGGCTCCACTCTGGCCGCCCAAGGCTTCCGATGCGTTGGTGATCAGGTTCATGATGACTTGGCGAATCTGGGTGGCGTCGCCCTCGAAGCCCGGGAGGCTCGCGGCGAAGTCGAACTTCAGCATCGCCTTCTTCGAGATCGAGACCTCCAGTAGATGAGCCATCTCCTCGACGAGTTCGTTCAGGTGGATGGGCTCGACGACGAATCTGCCCCTCCCCGAGTAAGCCAGCATCTCCTTGGCCAGACCGGTCGCGCGCAGCGTTGCCTTCTCGATTTCCTTGACGTTGCCATGAGCCGGCGCATCGGACGAGAGATCCTGTAGCGCCAGATCGGCATTGCCCAGGATGACCGTCAGCAGGTTGTTGAAGTCGTGAGCGGCCCCGCCCGCAAGCACGGCCAGGCTCTCTTGCTTTGCCGCTGCTTGAAGCCGCGTATCGAGCTTCCGCCGCTCTTCCTCGGCGCGCTTCCGCTCGGAGATGTCGAGGTTGTACTCGATCATCTGCGCGATGTTTCCCTCGTCGTCGAAGACGGGGTACCCGTGGACCTCCGCGGTCCTTGGGAAGCCAGCCGTGTCGTAGTGAATGTGCTCCACGACGACAGGCTCCCCTGTTCGCCGTACCTCTTCGAGTGGACAAGCATCTCCGCCGCCACAAGGCTCTGTTCTTCCGTGAGTGAGGGCATAGCAGGTCGACGTGCCCACCCGATCCCCGAAGCCGGACGCACGGTTGGCCAGGACCACCCGGTGATCTTCTGCATCGATGACATAGAAAGGATGCGTGAGCGAGTTCATTACCTCGTTCAGGAAGCCGTATTGCCGCTGGAGTGCTCGCTCGGCCTGCTCACGCTCGGAGACGCGCCAGCGAACACTCCGCACGGCGAAGCCCATACCAACGAGACCCAGCACCCAGATCGACCCGTGCCCCAGCATCAGCGGCATCATACGGGCGGGGGCCTGAACCCAATAGGGCGACATCGGTACCGAGACACTGAAGCCGCCCCGGATGTCACCGATCTGGTAGCCCTGCTCGCTGTGGCACTTGAGGCAGCGCTCCTCCGTGACCATCGGGCGCATGAAGCGCATGTAGGATTCCCCATCCAGCATCGCGATGGCACCCACCTCGCCCTGCCCGCGCTCGAAGGCGTGGAGGGCGCTCGCCTCCCAGGGGTCGGCGGCGTTCTCGGGGCGGATCGGGTTGAGGCTGGTGAAGTGTCCTCGAATGCCTTGCGTTTCCTGGCCGGAGTTGTACAGCTTGCGCATCACGTAGGCGGCGTTCATCAGTGTCAAACGCCTACCCGACGGAGTCACGATGTCTCGCTCCTCGACGTGCGCCAGATTGGGGTTGGGCGGCGTCTTCTCGGTGACCGGCACGTAGACCCCGCCGTGCTCGGAGACCCAACGCTGCAGGAGAAGATCCTTGTCGGACGATCCCCGGGCCTCCATGCGCGCCCTTTCCACGAAGTCCTGCCTCATCTGCAGCAGGTTCCAGCCCAGGGAGGCGATGATGACAATGGTCCAGCCCACTGCCAGAGCGACGGCGTAGGGTCTCACGCGGAGGGGGCGCTGAGCAGGTCTGGCCTTGTTATTCATGGGTCAGCCTCGTCGAATTTCCAAAGATTCCAGTTACTTCGGCGCCACTGAAAAGTGGCGAGAGGCAACGGCAGCGAGAGGATAAGGAATTCGAACGCCCCCTTCCGCGGGCCGGGCGCCTCTCGAAGCCAGGGACGGTGAGGGGATCGAGGCCGGGGGGCGAAGGATCCGTCGCCGAAGGGGCATCGGTACCGCCACCAGGGGCCTTCGCGGCGGAAGCCTCAGAGCGCCTGCGCACGAGCGAACGGAGGCCGACAAAGAGCACACCGGCCAGCACCGCGATCCCCACCACGGCGCTGATGCCGGCCTCGTTCTCGCCCAGCCAGCTGGCAATGCGCGAAAGAAGGTCCACGCCCGGTCCCCCGCCCCGGGGGCGATTCTACGCCAGGCGCCCGCGGGCCGACAGCGGGTTACGCCGGCGCCGCGGGGGAGCGAGAGGGGACCCGGAGCCGCGGCAGCGTCGGCGGCCCGGCAGGCGGGAGGATCGGCGAGCGGGGCCGTCTCATCTCTTGGCAACGGGGGCCTTACAAGTGTTGGGCGGCGGGTCTCATCAGGTCGCGGCCCGATCGCGGCGATGGGGCATCCGAGCGGACCTAGTCGTCACGTTCGGTGATGGCCTGCATCCAATCGTAGTGTGGGAGTATCCGGAACCCGTTGTGCTGCCAGAAGGCGACGCCCTCACGATTCCCTGGGAATATGAAGATGTTGCATTTCCGAATTCCGGCCCGGCTGAGACACGAGAGCGACTCCTCGACCAACGCGCTTCCGATTCCCTGGCGCCTGAACTCCTTGCGTGTGACCAGATGATGCATGTACCCCCTGCGTCCATCTTGGCTGCACAGAACGGCTCCCGCGAGTTCGCCGCGGCAGTATGCAACGAGGCTCAACCCTGGGTTGCGGTTGAGAAACCTGCGCATCGGCTCCCGTTCGTCAGTCTCACTTAGCACTATGCCCTCGGTGTTGCGCCATAGCGCCACGACAGAGTCGTAGTCTTCGATGTTCATCGGACGCATAGCGGATTCCACCATCGATCTCTCCGTCTAACGGACCGGGCTCATCACTGGCGCGCGAGAAAGCGTAGACGATCTACCTGGACTTCTGTAAAGGATCATCCAGACCGTTCAGCTCTTGCGTCAATCGCTTGAGCTTGCTCGCGAAACGTTCGCGGAACCATGGGGCGAGAAGTGGCAGGTACTCGCGCTGGATCGTCTCCGGAAGAGAAAAGAAGCTCTGGCCCGTCTCGCCTCGGCAGCGGGTTGCTCCACAGCGGCACGGCCAGCTGTCTCCTCCCTGGTTGTTGATCAGGTAGTCAATGGCGAGCTCACTGTCTGCGGATACTTCACGTCGCGCGACTACTTCGATTCTCTCTGTACCGAATCGAAGGAAAACGTTCGGATCGCACGAGTGGTTGAGGTAGCGCTCTGGGGGAGGGACGAGATAGAAGTGACCGTCGATGAGGGGGCAGTGCTCTGGTCGTTCATCGAATTCGGGGCGCAGAGGTGACTCCGCCGTGACTTCCCGCCCAAGCCGGAATTCACATACGATCTGGTGAGCTTGAAGATGCTCGAGTGTGAATACTCCCCGTTCTCCGATGTGGGACGGCCGGACGGCAATCTCGGCCATCTGGAAACCTCCCGCCGTCTAACGTCTGGCCGCCGAGCCGCGGCCCGCGCGAAGCCTACCACGGGCGACCCACCCCGGAGAACCCCGACCGGCGCCGCGCATCGGTTGGACGAACGCGTTCGGCCGGCAGCGCCAGCGGCGCGTCAGGCTGCGCCTCACCACTGCGAGCGCCCGGAATCGAGCTCGAAGTAGCCACCGTTCACCGACGAGTCCGCAGCCAGAATCCAATCGGCGAGGCGCTCCGCCCCCTCCTCGGCGCTCAGTTCGGGATCCGGGGGCCCGCTATCCGTGCGGAGGCGCCCGGGATGGACGGCACAGACGGAAATGCCGTCGTGCGAGAGCTCCTGAGAGAGGCATAGAGTGAGCATGTTCTGGGCGGCCTTCGCGACGCGATATGAATAGGAGTACCTGTTTCCGGGGAAATCGCCGGCTGCGGTGCGCGCAATGGAGCCGAACCTGGAAGTGATATTGACGACGAGTCCTTGTTGCGACTTCCGGAGGAAGGGAAGCACCACGCGGGTCGCTCGGAGAGCCCCAATGCAGTGCACGGCAAGTAGCTCTGATACTTCCGGCTCGGGCTCTTGCGTGATCGAGGTCAAGTAGCCACGCGTGCCCGCGTTGTTGATGAGAACGTCGAGAGCGCCATGACGAGCGGTGATCGCGCGCTGCAACGCCGTTGCGAGCTCCGGTGACGTGACGTCTGCGACGATAGGCCCGAAGTCTTGCGAATGGATGCGCGAGAGCTGCTCCGCATGGAACTGGGAGCGAACGAGACCGAGGACGGGACAGCCGCGCCGGAGGAAACTCGCAACGAGCGCGCGGCCCAGCCCTCGGCTGGCACCCGTAATCAGAACCACTGGAGTGCGCTGGTTCACTGAACCTCCGGGCGCAGCCAAACGGCTGGCTACCAGGCCGCGGCCGGAATTGACTCTACCACGGGCACCCGAGCCCAGGGAACCCTGACCGGCGCCGCGGATCGTTTGGCCCGCGCTGTTCGGCCGGCAGGGTCAGCGGCTTGGGCGGCACGCATGCGCGGTCTAGGTGCGCTTGCGGCTCGCGCCAGACGGCCTACGACGCGGCCTGCCGAAGAGGTCTCGCAGTTCCTCCTTGGCGGCCTCAAGTCGAGCCCGCTGCACGGCTGGAAGCTGCTCCCCCGCCCGATTGATGTAGAAGGTAAGCATCGACATTGCGGAGCGGAAGGGATCGCTCTTGCGGCGCCGACTACGCTCAGCGGAGCGCTTGAGTGATTCAGCAATCCGTCGGGGATCGTCTTGGGTGAACACGCCGGTCTCGAGATCCAGGGCGTCGCTGGTCTCGGTCACGCGCTGGGACCATCGCTTGCGCTTGGCGGGAGCCATGCCGATGTCGACCCGTGCCGTCTAACGCCTGGCCGCCGAGCTGCGGCCGGCATGAGGCTACCATGCCTGCCCGGACCGGGGGAGCCCGATTCGGAGACCCGGAGCCGCGACAGCGCCGGCGACGCGGCGGCCGGGAGGACCGGCGGACGGGGTCGCCCTACCATCTTGACGACCGGGGGCCTTATGGGTGTTGGGCCGCACACCGTCACTCGATCTGGAAAGGGACCTCACACGCGATCTCCCAGAGGAAACCGTCGGGGTCTGCAAAGTACCCGGAGTAGCCTCCCCACGTGGTTTCCTGGGCAGGTTTGACGATGCGCCCCCCGGCTGACTCGGCCTCGGAGAGGACTCGGTGGACGTCGGCCCGCGTTTCAACGTTGTGAGCAATTGTGAACCTCGGGAAACCACTTCCGGCAGCTGAAACGCAAGCATCCTTGGCGAGGGCCTCGCGCGGAAACAATGCCAGCCAGGTATTCCCGGTTCGGAAGAAGGAGATGCCGTCATTCGAGGCGTCGGATCGGGGCAAGCCAAGACCATCTCGGTAAAAGATGGTCGATCTCTCTAGGTCGGATACACCGAGGGTGATTATGCTTAGCCGAGGATCCATGGCGATCTCCGATTCTGCGGTCTAACGGACCGGGCTCATCACTGGCGTGTGAGAAAGTGTAAACGATCTACCTGGATTTCTGTAAGCGATCATCCGGACCGCTCACGCCCCGCGCACTCCTAGTGCTAGAGTCGCTCCCGGCAGTGGATGGAGTGATCCATGGCCCATGGCCTGCCGGAACAAGCGCGAGCGGATTGAGCGTAGGACGCCTGCACAACGCAAGAGAGAGAACTTGAGGAGAGCGGCATAGCCGCACAAACGAAGCGGGGAGTGTCTCTTACGAAACGAGTCCGATTGTTCGGATTACTCCGAAGACGTACACTTCATTATCGGAAGCTGGGAAGCCCCGCTAATCGTACCGATCCGCCGAGCTTGGATCTGTTCTCAGGGCTGGCTTTCGGTCCCGGTACGTGTGGTTGAACGAGACGCGCTCGCTATCTTTGTCCAGTCCTTCTTGGCAATAAACTCTTCGAGACCTATATTGACCTTTCCAAAAAGGATCATCCCCCAGATTGGTGAGGGAAACTTCTCAAAGACGAGCATTTCTCCTTCGATTTTCTTGCCACCGATCTTGTCGAGCGAATTAACCAAACCGCCAAGCAGTTCTGCATCGTTCATGGCCCTCGCTGCATAAAGCGCGCAGAGGGTCGCGAGGTCATCCGGCCTACCGCCGGGTAGTTCGGATGCGTAGTAATATAGGCCCCCGAGTCTCTTGCGGATAAATGTTTTCTTGAATTGTGGGTAAAGCAACCGGGCAAACTCCGGGTCTAGGGCCATCAGAAATGCAATGCTCCATCCCGTAGCGTAGCCACTCACAAGTTCTTCGGCATAGTCATGTTCTAAATGGTACGACCTACGGAATACGCCATGCTCCGGCTCCACCATCCGTTTCTTGAGCCATTCAAGCCATGGACCTATGAGTTCGGAGTAGTTGGTATCTTTATAGAGCGTATCGTATACCGCTAAGCTGTACATTCCGATAGAATTGCAGTGGACATAATAATCGTCCGGCTGGCACGGCATCCCGCGGAATCTCGTCTCCTTCTCGTTCTGCTTCATTTCCTCATACAACGCTTTGGAGAAAGCCTTGTATTCTTCCTCGTACTTCGTGTCGCCCGAGGTCAGCTGGTACAGGCCGTACATCAAGTTTAAGTGACCGCGGTACATTATGTTATGCTTCGCCACGGGGTCGGGACCAAAGCCCGCCTTTATCCAGTCCTCCCACACAACCTTCTGTTTCATCTTCTGGAGCAACTTGTCCATATAATGGCTGGAAAACGTCTTGTAGGATGGATCGATCTTCGCGATGGATGCAAGTGCATAGGACGTAAATGCGATCGGATAGCGATACATGACGGGCGGCATGTCCTCATACATTCTGAAATCGGTCACGAGTGAGTTCAGAAAATGCCCCTGGATACCTCGAAGCTGCATCTCGACATCCGGGGTGAGCTCATGTGCTTCGTACTGCTGAAAATAGGATTCCGCCGCCGTTTCCGGATGCGGCAGGATCCACCTGCGGAAACCGAATACACCTGCCCCCAGGATGACCAGCACAACCACAACTAGAACGGCCTTTTTCATTACCAATCTCTCCTTATTTGATGCCCACGTGCCACCCCCTCAGTTAGGGAAGGGCAAGGTCACAGGTTGTCGAACGGGAGCACCGCAATCGCCGGGCGACCCTCGAAGCCTGGGACCGTCAGCCGATCGAGGTCGGGAGCCGAGACTTCCGCTGCCGAAGCTGGCCCAGTGGCGGCGCTGGGAACCTTCTGCTGGGCAGTCTCGTCCCGCCTACGCACCAGGAACCGCACCCCGGCAAACAGCACCCCGGCGAGCACCGCGATCCCCACCACGGCGCTGATGGTGGCCTCGTTCTCGCCCAGCCAGGCTGCGACGCGCGAAAGGATGTCCACGCCCGGTCCCCCGCCCCGGGGCGATTCTACGCCAAGCGCCCGCGGGCCGACAGCGGCTTCGCGGACACCGGGGGGAGCGGGAGGGCAAGAAATCGCCCGGGAGACACGGGTTTGCGTCAGCCGCACGGACCTGCGCCCGCGAGGCCCTGTGCCTCCCGAAAACCTGATTCGCGCTGGCGGGTCACGCCTCGATAACTACACCCCCTCCACGTCGACCCGCGTGTCGCGATCGGCCGGCCCCGGCTCTCCCATGAGAGGAGTCGGTTGAAGATGGAAGTAGCCACCGGCGAGCTGGATCGGGTTGATCGGGCTCACCGTGAGGGCTTGATAGGACTTGCGACCCTTGAACTGAAAAGGCTCCCAGGCGTGGTCGACGATGACCTGGCCGGGGCGAACGGTGTCGGCGATCTTCACCTGCACCTCGAAAGCGCCGGCGTCGTTGCGCACGCGAGCGCGGTCGCCATCCCCGAGGCCGCGTGCCGCGGCGTCGCCTCGATTCAATAGAATGATCGGCTCTCCCCGCTGCAGACGGAGGAGGTTCTCTTCGTCGCGCCAGCTGGCGTGGATCGACCAACGCGGGTGCTGGCAAATGAGCTTCAGAGGATAGTCCCCACCCGCCGTTGGAGAATCCTTGTGGACGGGGAGCCCCTCGCCGAGCTCGAGATAGAAGGGATGGTCGATGTAGAACTGGATGCGGCGCGTGAGCGTGGGCCAGGGCAGCTTGTTCTTAGTGTGCCAGGTGTTCGTCGTGATTGTCTCGTGCGGATCGAGGTCGGTCGCGTTGCCGATGTTGACGAGATCGAAGCCGAGCTCGCTGTAGCGCTCGAACCCCTTCGCCTTGAGCTCCGCCCACGAGATGCCGTTCAGGTTGGTCGTCATCGAGATCAGCTCTTCCACCAGGGCTTCTTCGTTCTCCTCTGTGAATCGCCCGGAGAAGGTGAACATGTCATAGACCCGATCGAGACGGCGCTCCTTGCCGATCCGGTCGCGGAAGGTGAGGATTCCCCGCTCCGCCGCCCGCTTCTGCACCTCCTTGAGGAACAGGCAGTGGAACTCCCAATCCGACTTCGCCTCGGCGAAGGGCTCCACCGCGCGGGTGGTCACGTGCGCGAACGGGGCCAGCGGCGTGGCCCAGGTGATGTCGTCTTTCTCGTACCAGCCGGCCGCGGGGAAAACGTAGTCGCTGTTCTGCGCCGTGAAGCTCATGCGCCAGTCGAGGGCGACCATCAGGTCGAGCTCGGGGAGGAAGTGGTCGATGAGCCGGTCGGCGCCGCGGGTGCGGCGAAAGACGTTGCCGCCGCACGAGAAGAAGATGCGCTGACGCTTCTTGGAGGGAGCGATTTGCCAGCCTTTCTCGATCGCCTCGGCGAGGTAGGCCGAGAGCGGGCGCTTCATCGACGGATCCCACTTCGCCGACGCGCCGTAGAGTTCCTCGAGCCCCCCGTGAAAGTAGTGGAAGAGCACGCCGGAGAGGTGCCCGCCCCCGCGCTGTTCCTCGCGGGCGAACTCGTAGAGGATCATCTCGTCGGTCAGCCCCGCAAGCCGGTGCTTCACGAAGGCAGGCGCCATCCGAGCGGCTAGCAGGAGCGAGCCCAGCCTTGGGGAGAGCCTCCCCGACGAGATGACCGGCGTGGTGACACCAGCGATCGTCATCGCAGGGAAGCCGTTGATTCCGCTGCCCTTCTTGCCGATCTGGCCGCACAGCGTCAGCACCAGGATCTGGACGCGCTGCATCTCCAACCCGTGGTAGTACTTGGAGAAGCTCGATTGTGGAAGGAAGGTGGCCGCCCTGGCGCGGGCGATCCGCCAGGCGAGGTCGCGCACGCGCGAGGCCTTCGCGCCGGTGATTCGCTCGGTCGTTTCCGGCGTGTAGTCGGCGAGGTGCTTGCGGAGGCGTTCGAAGACCGTCGCAACCTTTACACTCCCCGCCCGCGTCTCGACCTGGTGCTCCCCGGCAAGCTCCGGCTCGAACCCCTCCATGGCGAGCGACTTGGCATCCGCCTCGCGGATCGTACCCGACCGCTTGTCGAACACGTAGAAGCGATCCTCTTCACCGCCCTGTTCGAGGTCCGCCTTGCGGAGGAAGCGGTGGGTATCGGAACGCACCAAGAGGGGGAAATCGGTCTGTTCGAGGAGGAAGCGCGCATCATAGAGCTCCTCCTCGACAATTACCTGGGCCATCGCAAGGCCAAGCGCCGCGTCCGTCCCCGGCTCCACGGGGAGCCATTCGTCGGCGTGGATTGCGGAGGCATTGTAATCGGGAGCGATCGCCACGATCTCCGCCCCCTTGTAACGCGCCTCGTTGGTGAAGTGGGCGTTTGGAGTCTGGGTAAAGGTCGGGTTACCACCCCAGATCAGAATCAAGTCCGAATACATCAGATCGTCGGCCGAGCTGCTGAAGGAGATCTTGCCGACCGTCGCCATCGCGCCGGGGTTGTGATCGCCGACCTCGCAGTTCACGTTGAGAACCGGGGAGTCGAGCACGAAGCCCGTGCGGTGGACGCCTAACCCGTTGCAGCCGTTGGCGTTGGCGGTGCCCGGATCCCAGGTGATGGCGCCGGGGCCGTCTTTGGCCAGCACGTCGATCGTGCGATC
>Ga0255055_10001191_pt1 | contig 19453 bp, 24 predicted proteins | sample JV7_2_27_MG_FD_188633 | JGI IMG/M metagenome (GOLD analysis project Ga0255055, IMG submission 188633) | Seawater microbial communities from Jervis Inlet, British Columbia, Canada - JV7_2_27 | ecosystem: Environmental > Aquatic > Marine > Inlet | place: Canada: British Columbia | collected...
GGTAAATGTGAGCGAACTATTCCGCTTGATAGCTAAAAAAGTTCCTAAGGACCAATCATCTGGACGAGGTTGTCCAGAATTGACGTGTGTGCATCCATCTCAGACACGACCAAGGACATGTTGTTAGCGTATCAAAAATTGATATAGACTAGTTGATTGATTGTTAGTCTATATCGAAAATGAAACTGGAATTGTCAAATGCTGTCTCTCCCCCAGTCACAACCCTTATAAAGGAGAATGAGATCTTGAACCGGAAGATCTCACAGTTGTCTCTGGAGATAGATGAGGCGAAGAAAAAGATAAGGGAGAATGAGAGGAGCATCTGGAAAGCATGTGAACATAAATGGGTCTATGATATGTCGTGTGGGCCATATGATAGGACTAGACATCAGTGCTCTGTCTGTCAGTTGTGGAAGAATCATTATTGGTACCGGTAGGTCCGGATGGTTATTCTTTTACTACCACATTTGGAATCTCCGTAGATCTAGGCGTCCCACCAATGTGCATCACAAATGTCTCCAGCTCTATTTCTCCCCTGCCTTGCGTATAGGGGATAGTCACATTCTCAGGGGTTTTCTCCTTTTTGGTGTAATATTTTATTATGAACCCAATATTTGCCAGTATAGAGGCTAATGAAAGAGACCCGAAGGCGACCATATACCACCTATATTCTTCAAAACAGGAACTCATCTACTATAAGGCCAGATTTCTTCCATCAGGGCGGAACCGCTGCCCAGAGAGGAGAAGATATGTGGCAGTATTGCTACTAGCTCTAATGTAATCGCCGATATTGTCGGCTGTAACAGATAAATTTCTGCTTCCAATGGAGAGAATGCGCGTATTACCGCTAATATCCTGAACCGTCAGCGATTCCATTTCCCAGACGTCTCCATGTCGGCACAGCGCCCAACTATTATTCTCTTCGGGGAGGGATTGGAAGAGGTTCCGAGGATTAATGCTTTTAGAACCCACCTTAGCTATCTTATCCGGCGATATCCATTCATTGAATCCTATTGACCACCCATGGAATCGTACCTCGAATTCTTCTACCATTGGAGAGTCAGCAAGGATGGGGGGGCTAGGACTTATGCGCCTTCCTATGATGCGTGCGGGTCCCCAGACATTGATTCTATCTCGAGCATCCACGGTATCCCCTATTTGCCAATCGACGACGTCCAGTTGAGAATCGCTCGCTAACGGCCACGACCATTTATATATAGGTTCCCAACAAGATCCTAAAGACTCTCGTAACTTTTGTGTCTCATGATCTTGGTCCTCTAGTATCATTAAAAGTCTTTCCATAGCCTGTGATTTCTGTAAGTAGAAGCTACTCATTCTCATGTAAGTCTTCCATCGTTTACAGACACGTTCAACTATTTCCATTTCGCTGCTCAACCTGACCCATTCCAGCATATATCTTTCCACGTCCTCGGGTATATTCATCCACTATATACTGGTAATAATATGTTTTTGCCAGTTGTTGGATGGTGCCTTACATCATTCTAGGTTTCGCCACGTGTGTTGTTATAATGTAGACGATTCCGAGAGTTCCGAGGATGAGGGCGAATGGGTAGAGTAATGCTTCGGGTCCTCTCCTCCGGCGGTGAGCCTTTTTGGCTCCAATTTCTTTGCGGAATTTGGGGAAGTGTCGCTTGCATCCTACTCCTCCCCACCCTCCTTTATCTGGGACTCCAAATAAGAGCTTCCATGCTTCGAATTTGTTGCCCTCTCGCTTTCGGGCGGATTGTATTGCCTTATAGAACCCTAGTGATGTGGATCCTAAAATAGTTATTATGATGAAGTTTTCAATGTAGCCCAGGATGGTTGTCGCCTCTTTATAGCCTCCGCTCGGTGCTACAGCCTCATAGTGTCCCTTTGTGTCGTGGATGATGAATAGTGTTACCATTTGCAGGATTACAACGCCAAACCAGTCTAGAGGTCCGGGCCACAACCATGTGGGGTGCTTTATGGCCCACAGTCCCCCCAAAGTCAGGAGTATGTTGAACCCCATCCAGATGACTATGGTAATCAGGAATTTGGCGATGGGTGTGATTAGGAGTGTTCCCTTACCTCCCATGACTATGGCGAAATAGATGAGGAGGAGGAGGCTAATTTGTTTGTTATACCAGTATTTGGGAGTGGTGAATAAGAACTGTGTTTTGCATCCGAAAGGGTTATAGCCCATCGACACAATCATAAAGGCCGTGATAACAGTTATACCCAGAATACCATGCATAAGGTATTGTTTGATGATGTTAGGGGTTGTTGGTGTTTCTGCGACGTCAACATTACTTGTTTTCCGAATTTGACGTATGCTAGAAGTGTCCATCGCTACTGTACTGTACCACGAAAAGAAAAGACAGCGATAACAATAAATTTGAAGTGAACCACTCGACACTCATCACCGGACGCTCAGGTTCAAGTATTTCTTTTTTCCATCAACACGGAAATGTTTGAGAACACTTGTCACCACCCCCAGGGAAATTTGAGAAAATTGAAGTGAAATGGGAGCCAGGAAGTAAAGACATTAAACCCCATAACATTCACACTTAAAACTCAAAGTAAACCAAACAATGTCCTCAACCCGCTTCACCCAAGCCATGAACAAAGCCGTCGCCACTCTCATCAGTGAGGAACGATCGGCTCTGATCGACCAACTCTCCACACTTGGTTACCTCAACGTTCCTGTCAACACCGCTCTCGCAGCAGTCGATGGAACCAGCACCGCCGCCAAACCGCGCAAACTGAAAGGTAAACGCCGAGTCAAGGTCAAAGCCTCTGTAGCCGCCACCAGTGACGACGAGAGTCAACCCGACCTCATCGCACAGATGGTAGTCAACTCCGGCTTCCAAACCTCAAGCTTCGAAGAGATCCAGGCGCCCAAAGTGAGCAAAAAAGCAGCCAAGAACGCCGCCACTAGAGCCAAACTTATCGAAGATCTCAAAGTCCTCGACATCTCGGTTGAAGTTCTCGCAACATCCTCGAACAATGACATCCGCAAAATGATCAGCGAGATCAAGACCCGTCAACGCGACGCTGAGAAACAAGCCAGACAGGTCGCCGCGGCCGAGAAAAAAGCCCAGGCACAGGCTGCGAAAGCCATCTTAGCTGCCGAGAAACTTGCCAAACGCAAGTTGGAAGCTCAGACCAAGAAAGCTCAGGCTGGCTCCTTCACTGGCGTCTACCCAATCTTGAACGCCGAAGGTGAGTACCTCAAGGGTAACAAACCGAACCCTACCACAGGTAACGCGCCTCTTCTCCGCGTCAAACAGAACAAAGAGACCAAGGCGCTTGTGATGGTCGCACCAGGCAACTGGACTCCCATTGCTAAACGCTTGTTCACCCAGTTCCAAAAAAGCGAGGATCCTTCGGCGATCTGGAAAAAACGGAACACCAAGAAACCTGCCAAAAAGGTCGTTAAAGTCGCCAAAGTCGCCAAAGTTACAGCCACTGTGAGCCAAGAGGTCACAGCATCTGTCGAACCGGTGGTCCAAGAGGTCACAGCATCTGTCGAACCGGTGGTCCAAGAGGTCAACACTGTGGTCCAAGAGACCAAGGTCCAACAGCCGGAAGAAGTCGATTCTAGCGACGACGAGCAAGAGGGAGAAGAGAGGGAGAGAGAGGAAGCGATCAACAAGATCATCTCCGACAGCTCCGCAGAACAGCTCGAAATTCCAGCAGTCCAACTCCAGGAAGAGGACTACGAGGAGGAAGAGCTTGAGCTCGGATCTGAGCAGCTCTGGACTCATCAGGGCACGAGCTACTTCAAGACGACCTACGCGGGCGAGGAGAATATGGTCTTCGACCAGCAAGGCGAGCTTGTCGGAGTCTGGGATCCCGAAACGGACGAGATTGAAGTTGCCAGCTGGGATGACGAGGAGTAAATCTCTCAGCAATTACATGTATATAGCAGCGATATAGCTGCGCCCTTATATAAAAATCAAAAAATACAAAAACCCTAAAAATCAAAAAAATACAAAAACCCCTAAAAATCAAAAAATACAAAAACTCAAAAAAAATAGCCCATATCGGGTTCATTTTTTATCACCTATTTCTGGGTTTCCCAGGCTATTTCTTGATTCCCCATAAAAGAGCTAGATTGCACCATGCAACCTCCCTTGTGGGAAAATTGAAACTATTTAAGGTATTTTGTATTGGAGTAAAAAAACCCGTATTACTACCTTGCTCAAAGCTAGATTACACACTACAACCAATTCCAAATCTCTCCAGACTACCAATGACTTTCCTCATCAAGACCACTATTCTTCTCTCACTACTAACCTTCTCTCACTCTTACGGTGAACCGAAGCGTAACCCTTGTGAGGGGATAGCGGAGTTGAGTATTGGCGAGCAGGCGGCGGATCTTCATCGGGAGATGTGGCCCTATAGCAGTGTGCCGGATCCAACAGCCTCAGCTCGGTGGCATGCTGCCTTGCGTTCAGGGGATTTGATCAAGGAGCGGCAGTGTTGGTCCAAGGTCGATAACCGTTTGCGTGACAATGCCGGGATGTCGGATGTTGCCCGCAATGTCTGTGTGGCTGCTTTTGAACGAACGCTGTGTCATATGGCATCTTATGCTGTGTCGAATGGTATGAAGGACCCGAAGTTTGTCAACTCCTGGTGCTCAACTGAATACGACCTGGCATATAAGGCCGGACAACGTTGTCACTCGGGCCAATTCACAAATGAATTCGACTCTGAACCAAAAAGACAGAGAGAGAGAGTAGCGCATGTCTTGCGCAGAGGAGGGCCAAACCGTGCCTCTCCATTCCCATTTGTCCCAGTCATATTCATATGCTTTATCATCTATATACTAGTCGCCATCTGCTGTGGTCCAAAGCCATTCCACCTTCTCTATAACACTCGCTATTCTTACCCTTAACAACTGTTGGTTAATCATCTGCTGATGAATAATGTTGTTACCCTAATCATTTTTCTTTGGGGTCTGGAGAGATTTGACCTTAATTTTCTGAGAAAATTGAAGCGGATCGGCCAGGGATAAAGAGGAAGTATTAAAACCCTTATCGTCTTGTTATTAGCTAATCTAAAAAAAAAAGCAACTTTCAATATGTCTTCTCTCTCTTGTATTGGTCACGTCAAACGCACCGTCGCTGATGATGGAGCAATTAGTCGCCCAGATGCCCCACCGCTGGCCTGTTTCACCGGCAGTACCTGGGATCGATCGGGATCGATGGCCAGCATGGGTGGAAGCGTCGGGCCGGCCTTCTACGACTGGGTGAAGGATGCTTGTAGCCAGGCAATCCAGCTCGGTCAACATGGTTTCCTCTTCGCAACTACCTTCGATGCTACGGCAGATCAGCGGCTGGTGAATGTGCCAGTTCGTGAGGTGGAGATCTCACAAAGGGATGCCACCTCCTGGGTCGAGCCACGCGGCTGTACTAGGTTGTATGATACAGCGATTGAAGACATTGCCCGTCTGCGCCGAGCAGCTCGTGAGTTCAGAGCCAATCTCCCTCGTGAGATTCGCGATCTTGAGCCACAAATCGTCACAGCCTGGTCACTCATGACCGACGGCATGGACAACTCCAGCGAGTTCACGGAGGCTGATCTCCGAACAGCCGTGAGTGCTGCTCGTGAAGATGGTATGATCTGCTTCTTCCTGGCTGCCAACTGTGACGGCCAAGCACGTGGAGCCGATTATGGATTTGACCAGACTATGTCTCTGACGTTCACGGCGGATCGCCAGTGTTCGGACAATGCATTCCGTGGCATCTCGAACCAGCTTCGTGTGGCCACGAGTGGTGGAACGCAAGAATCGTATGCCCTCCCAGCATTGCTCAGATCAACTTCCCAGGCACCGCAGCCACCAATCACCCCTCCGCGGGGAGCCAGGTTCTCGAGTGCTCCAACCCAGAACCTGCGTGTTGGCGGCAACCAGCTTCGTCAGCCACTGCTTCGCCAGAATGCCATTGCTCCACCCAGACTCCGTCGATGTTAGCGATCAAACATTCCTAACCTGTACATAACTCTAATTCAAAAAAATCAAAAAAAACAAAAAAAATGCCCTCACGGGGGTATTTTTGTTAGGACTTTGGCTAGATTGCACTGTACAACCCTGGTAGGGAGTCTAGGCTATTTATCACTTGTCTTTGGGTCCACCATCACAAGGGAGAAAATTGAAGTGGTTAGTGTCAGGGTTAGGGATAGTTAAAAAACCGTACCATTCTCTTGCTATTAGTAACCACATCTCTAGTAGAACATGTACTCTGTATACTACCGTGATTGGGGTGCTGAGAAGCTAGCGCAGGCTCAGGCGGCGGGTCGTGCCATCCACCGGCAGCTCTGTTGTAGGAGTCAGTTCAAGTTCAAGTGTTACTCTTGTGGAGAGAACATCAATCGCGGGGACAAGATCACGCAGACTCATGATACCTCAGATGGTATGACTCTCCGTTTTCGCGGTGGAGATGCCACGGATGGGCTTACCGCGGACCAAACGTGCTTTTATCAGCCCTCGACTGGCTCGAAGCGCTGGGTCTGCGTTGGGTGTCAGCCTTGCTTTTGGTACAGAAGTGAGAACCATCGGCACGAATTGGCCAGTCGCCTCCTCGGAGTTTGGACTGAGTGGGGTGCCAAGCTCGAGGCTGAATACCAAGATTGGTATGTCCAAACTGGTGCTGATTTGCCTGGCTTTATTAATGTCATGGGATATCCTCAGGAGAAGTATATGAGTGACCGCATCGTAAACGCCGTTACGAAGTTCCAGGCTTTATGGCGTGGATACATCTACAAGATGGCACTACCGTATGCCTTGGAGCAGCGTAAGAAGCGAGGTGCTGAAGAGGGAGCTGGGTCGAGGCTGTGCTTTCAGGTAGGAGATGAGGGAGAGATTCTCTTCGACGAAGGCAGCCCCGAACAAATGGTAGACTGTTTCAGGGTTGTGCACCGTTGGGTGTGCTCCCAGGGTGGTGTCAACTATGTAGTTCACTTTCGTTCGGATGACACGTACCTAAACTTCACCAGGCACAGACTGATGGTGCTTACGCGTTGGTGTGAAGCCTATAAGAGACGGACATCGAATCTTGAGTAGGCGCAACTAAAATAAGAAAACGGCCCTGGGCGGTTTCTAGGGATCCCAGGCTATTTCTGGCTTTCCCAGGCTATTTCTTATATGCCCCTTTGGGCTAGATTGGCGGGTGCAACCGCCCTGGCGGCGATTTGGCCACGGTGGGCTAGATTGGCGGGTGCATAGGGGCGGGACCCACGGCGGGACAGGCCAGGTTCGCCAGTGCAACTTTAATCTCTCCAGATACTCAATATTATCCAGTAAAACAACATAACTATTCTCATGTTGTCTTAGGAACTATGCCTATCAGTGGTATCATAAATTGAATCCCAGATACTGCTATTCAATACATATAAATAACATGACCACTCTCACCGCCTTTCAACTGTTAGTATCCAAAAGCAAAAAGAACCCTGTTGCCTGCGCGGAATGTCATAGAGAGAGTAAGGGTGGTCATCTCTACTGTGTGAAGTTCGAAATTAAAGATAACGAAATTGCATGGCGGGGTAAGTACATGGTTGGATGTACCCACACAGACTGGGATGGGGAACCGTGGTGCGACTCATGTTACACTATAGCTGACAATAAGGTGTTGTGTTCCAACTGCTCTTGTCTAGATTGGGGGCGACCAGAAGGGTCATTCAGAGATAGACACTATATATGGATTGATGGTAGCGAGAGCTGCTGGCAAGATATAAAGAACTCCCTGGCTACAGATAAACAAGAGAGCTCGGAAAACTAGACGTTAATCTCTCCAGATACTCAATATTATCCAGTAAAAATAACATAACTATTCTCATGTTGTCTTAGGAACAAACAAGTTTTTATCTATAGAATATGCTATGACGAAACACCTCTTATGTTCCTCATCTAACCTCTATCCAGTCAGCAACGTCTGGAGACTTAACAATGGCCTGACAAATGCGTACTTCATTACAGCTTTCCCACCCTTCGAACCCAGCCAATATATATCTAGCCTTCCAAATCTCTCCAGGAGCAAATGAAGATCCCATCCGATAGGCAAGAGAACAATGAGCATCATCAACCTTTATACCAGACAGTCCGTGGATAGTAACAGGCATCTCTAAAGAATAGAAAGGCTTCGGCCAACCGGGTACAGTAGTACAGTTTACACGGAGGGGCCAAGTCCCTTTTACATAGACACGATCTGTAGAAATAATGGAAGGTTTCCCGGGGGGGAGATGTGTTGCAAGTGTAACATGTGCCGTATGTGGAACAATCCCCCGTGCACCAGCTAACTTATTTATAACCCGTTGCCATGGGTGACCGGCTCTCGTCGAGACAAGCCAGAGACAAATTCCGAACCCAGTAGCCATTTGTATAGTAGGATGAATTAAAATAGACACATAGTCCAAATGTTTAATTCAACTATTTACGGACGGATCTCCAAGCGGCAAGATGAATATCAAAAGAAAGTCATCGCATGGCATAAAGGAAGACGTGATTTCTTCGAAAAACTCCCGGAGCCATATACGACTAACACCAGAGCTCATTTGACTCCAGAACTGTTCAAAGAATGCTTTAATCTAGACGATAAGGTCTATCACTGGGGATGGCAGCACCGGGCTGCGACACTAATGAACAAACGGCTCCGGGAGAACAAACTCAAAGCCCCAGGAAATAAGACGTCAATGACAATCATCGTTGACGACTACGAAGGCCCACTTGAGGTCAATCCGAAGCAGATCTTACTTCGAACAAGCATGCGAAAATCACAGAGAAATCGAGGGGAGTATATATTTCCAGCAACGACAGCACCACGCCAACCCCACCCTACCTGCCCCGGAGGGATGAGACCCGTGGTAGGCTTTTGCGGCGCCCTCTACCCCAGGCAGCCATGGAGGAAACCCCTAATTGACCAGCTCACAGCGGATCCCCGTATTGTTACAAACTTCGTCCTAAGAAAAGGATTCTGGAACCAGGGAGCTGGTGGGACCATCGGCGACAAGTCTCTAGTAGTAGATTTCGAGGAGAATATGAAGAACAGCCAATTCACGGTCTGCTGCCGGGGATCAGGCAACTTTTCGTTCAGATTCTATGAGACTCTGGCAGCAGGAAGAATACCTGCCCTACTAGACGATGACACATGCCTTCCTTTCGAAGAGTATATTGATTACAGCAAGATTATAGTCATCGGAAAAACGCCTCAGCAAGTGGCTGATGGGATCTGGAAGGTGTGGCGAAGCGGAGATGTGGAGGCAATGCAGACAAGATGTGCGCAGGTCTCGAAGGAATTCCTCCAACAACCCAACTACTCGAAGAAGCTTCTTGAGCAGCTAAAAAAGGACGGGTATTAGCAAACACATAAAAATAAGGGATGGTACATATACAATGTTAAATGCGTGCGTCCCATTTTTCAAGCAACAAATAATGATACCGAGAATCCGGATAGCGATGTACCATAAGAGAGTAATAGACCACTATGAAAGGCCACGGAACGTAGGATCCCTAGATAAGGATAGCAAGAACGTAGGAACAGGCCTTGTCGGCGCCCCAGCGTGTGGTGATGTGATGAAAATGCAAATAGAAGTCGATGAAAAAGGTAATGTGAAAGACAGCAAGTTCAAGACGTTTGGATGTGGTAGTGCGATAGCGGCTTCTTCCGTGGCCAGTGAATGGGTGAAAGGGAAGACGGTCGATGAGTGTCTCAGGCTCACCAATAAGGACATAGCAGCCCACCTCAGGCTTCCACCAGTAAAACTGCATTGTAGCATGTTAGCAGAGGATGCGATCAAGGCTGCCGTCGGGGATTGGAGGAAAAAACAACAAATAAAATCTCCAAATAGAGTAGTGAATGCCAAGAAAGAAAGGGACTCGTAAAAGCCGCCGTCCGAAGCTCATAGATGATCCTGCGGACTACGGTCTCTATGTCAAGAAGTCGAAGATCCATGGTCATGGGCTCTTTACGGACCATAACATCAAAAAGGGAGAGCGTATAGCCCCTTATAACTATAGCAAATCCAATATCATGACCTGGAAGAACTTTAAAAGGAAACATGGGAACGACTTCCGCTTTACCTACTCTCTCCAGAGACAGGGGAAGATAATCAATATCAAGAAAGCAAGAAACTTGATAACGATGATAAACGATGCTAGACCCAAAGAGAATACATTCCTTAAAAAGAAGGCCCTGTGGGCTAAGAAGAATATCAGGAAGGGTCAAGAGCTCACTCTTTCCTATCCGCACTACAACCCAGCGGCAAAGAAGACACGAAAGAAGCGCTAGGACCCGTCATCATGTCGCAAGACAACTCTGAGGCCTAGATGGTCAGAACAGGTAGAACTACCGAGAAGGTTAGATTCACCAACTACGATACCTTCACCTTTTACCCAGACATAATCGATACATCGAGCAGGAGAACAGGCGGGGAATGTATGGGCATGGCCATTGGGGCCCGTGGGCCCGCAACTCCGGAACCCACCCCTTTTCATAAGCTTGTACTCTTTACTCCCGGGAGAAGAGTTAAAGTCACCAGCCACAACAATAATATCATCTTTATCCGCCAATATCTTAATATATCGCCGAATGTTCTTTATCTCAGACAACCGACGTGAAGGAATGTTAGGAGACAAGTGTACATGAATGAGAAGAAGATTGCGACCATTCCAATCACAGCGGCAACTCTGGAGTAGCCGACCATGTCCAGGATCAAAGCGAGTAAAGTCGGTCGGATGCAGAGCAGTGCGGACGTGACAGCTTATACCAATGAAGTAATATGCGAGAACAAAGATGTAGGGGAAGAAGAAAATAAGAGCAAACCCAAAAGGTGGGAATTTGAAGTACCAGTTTAACAGAGTATCGCCGCAGAGAGAGAAGACGAAGGATGCGACCTTAAACAACAGTTCGACACAGATGCTAAGAGCTGAGATGACAACCTTCGCCCGGACGGGAAAGGTCTCATGAACAAAGCGGGTAATTGCGCCACGTTCTATATATGGACAGTTGAAAGATGCGAAGGCTGGAGGGCCGAACAATCCGGATGAGATGGAGGGTGGTTTGTAGAGGGGGATGATATCTTCCTGAAACAAACAGATGTCGGCCTCACTCGCAAGGTCCTGAAGGACATTTCGTAGCTCCCCACGACGCTTAAACCATTGGTTGTATACGAAATTGATGTTCCAAGATACAATAGTCAAGGTATCCTTCGGCATATTATAGAAAGGGAACAAACAAATTCACCCGCCCCCACGCTTTAAAACCAATAAAATTGACAGATACCAATGGGTTTAGAATTAGGGTAGAAGTGTATATATAAGATGGAAAGCTATAAGACAATGGAGCAGTTTGTGCATTCAGGAACCAGAGGAGAAACAGGACATGATTCCGTGAAGCAACCGTTCTTCGCTGGAGCGCCGTCTGGAGAGGGTGCCATGGGCTATGGCACACTAGAAGTCAACCAACTGTTGGAGAAGGTGCCTCTCCCACCAGACCTGCGAAAGCTCTACCAAGTAATAGGTGATAAGGAAGCCGAGTTCTACTTCGGCTTATGGACACTCAGGTCCCTAGAACAGGTTAATGACCGCTATGAGATCATGAAGGAAGACAACCAACACAGGGTAATCGACTTCGCAATACGCTCCATAGGGATGGGTCATGCCCTAGTGGCCTTCTATGATCCACAGACGGATAAGGTCTATTACCGCCATGACGGCGGCTCTAATGGCTATGAGAGAGAGGCACATTATAACTGGATCAAGGGTTATTGTCCCGAGCCGGAGAAGGGCAGCTCTGCCAGCGATTGGATGTCTGTGACGAAGAACGAGACATGGGATCCAATGAACCCCTTTGAACTGCCTGGTATCCGAGTAGTGAATGAATAATGTCGATAAAATTGAATAGTAACTCTTCCCACCACCCTACCACGACTCCCAGGTAGCTCAGAGGTAGAGCGCATGGCTTTTAACCATGTGGTCGCGGGTTCGACCCCCGCCTTGGGAACACCCTGGTGGCGTAATGGTAGCGCGTCCGTCTCCTAAATGGAAGGTTGCAGGTTCAAGTCCTGCCCAGGGTACACCCGGCTAGCTCAGTTGGTAGAGCGCAAGACTCTTAATCTTGTGGTCATCGGTTCGATCCCGATGTCGGGTAACATTTTTCTTCCATAAAATTGAAAGTGAGAGGGGGGTGCAGTTATAGCTGCTAAAAACAATGATACCACAACTTCCATCATCATCATCACCAGTCCCGTCCAACCCCGTCCAGCCTACATTCCAACACCAGGACCCGGCAATAAACACGCTTGTCACCACGCTGCTGGGGATGACGGACCGCACCAGGCACCAAAACCAGATTATCCTCCTTTGTGGAATTCATCTGAATGATGCCGAGCTGGTCAGCTACATCATCGAAAACTCCCCGCCAGGACTAGCGGGAGAACTAATCCCGGATACTACTATTGCTCTGCTCGAACCCTTCTTTACGTCAGGGTAGCCTAGGGCTTCTGAAAAACCAAAAGTGTCTGATGGACCTTCACCGAATACCCAAGCCGCTTCGCCTGAGGCACCTGGATCTTGATCGGTGATATCTTCTTATAGGACAAGACAACCTTATCGAAGGGAACCAAACCTACTTTTTCCATTATCTTCTCAGTCTGATAGACTAGGTCATAGTACTTGTGATTCTTCCGCCAATCACCAACCATGATACAATACTTAGCCCCACTCGTGGCCTCAGACACGACCCGCTTCCAGACTTGCTCATACTCCTCTAAAAACCCGCCCCATTTTTTCTGCTGATCGAGTCCACCGGCCCCATACTTTTCCAAATTCCAATAAGGCGGACATGTTAACAAGCCATCGTGAGGTGGTATCGGCTCAGAGAGGCTGTTGGCGAGGACGTTATGTGCTCCGAAGTTCTTAGTGGCGTAATCAATAGCAGCTGGAGAGATATCATAACCAATATAAGTCTTACCAGCATCGACTACAGCACGATGTCTTTCTCCCCACCCGGCAAAAGGGTCGAAGACAACCGTTGCCTCCCGTAAATAGTAATTGGCACACCACTCAGCAATGTCGCGTGGAAAGGGGCTGAAGGTAGCTCTGCTGGAGATACGAGCGTGGTGCTGCTTCCCCCGGATGGCATTCATACCAGACTTGGCCACGTCGAAGACGCTGACGGGTAGGTATTTATAGGAAATATCTTGTGCTTCCTCCATTGTTCTTCAATAAACAAAGAAAAATGAAGTGAACGGTAGCGGCACTTCTTTAGATGCGTACCAAAGACCAAAGACAAATGCGACGACTCTATAATGGACAGAGAGGACGTGGTCACCATCATGTTTGGCCTGCTAGTTGGCCTCGTCGATAACATGAATGATATGGGGATACTACCAAGATTCAAATCTATTACTGAGTTCGCTCTCGCAGCCCTCACGGCCTACATACTCTTCATAAATGCTAAAATATCCCTGATAGGATCAGTAGTGTTGGGTGTAGCGGGTCTTATGTGTCTCCTGATACGGCCCCATATAGTTGACCTCCCCATATGGCAGCTCCTAATCGGTATGGCGCTGCCGATCTTGATCTATCATATGTATGAGACTGTGTCGAAGATAGAGCCGATAAAACCCATTGAGAAGAAGGGACTAAAAAATATCATTTTGCCTATCTATGCGGGGGCTGGTATATTCAGCCTTATTGAAGACTGGCTTGTCCCAGAGGAGACAAGCTGTCGCAAACTAATTGACAAATCACTCCAAGCAGTATCCTTACTCATAGGGCTGTCGAAGCTAGGAGAGACAGCACGTCGAAATATGCTCACCCCGCGCCTCAAAGATGCACTGAAATACCCGGCCCTGGGGTGGTTTGGTGCAATGCTGGCCCCTATAACAATAAATATGGACTACTGTTTGAGAGGGCGACCGGCGCCAAAAATTGAATCCAATTAATAATTATATCATCATACCAAAACGACAAGTATGACGATATACAGACTACAGCAGCTCACAGTTGATATCCATCCACCACAACCAATTGTCGGGTCCATAGAGATCCCTATCAGGGAGGAACTCATGCAGAAGATGGTGGAGGTGCTCGGACCAATCTACCATGGAAAAGCTAGCTCCAATAGAACCACGCAAGCCCACTCGGAGGAAGAGTGGAAGCGACTTACAAATTCAGCTCTAAAAGACTTCGAAGGATATTGGAAGGAGTCCCGAGGTGAGACCTGGCAACTCAACAGTAAAATCTTGACAGCAACTACCACCTATGGAGATCAATGGCAAGAAGCCTGGCCCTCGGTCCTCATCAGAATTAATGGGATCCGCGTGGAGGAAGAGAAATCCATGGGCGACCTCGCTAATTTCATCAAGATGGCAGAGACAGCAATAGAAAAGGATGGAAGACTCGCTCTAATCCCTGGCGAGGAGGCAAAGGAGCAACTAAAGGTACTCAAGGATTTCAGCAACGGAAAGATGTCATACAGCCAGATGCGCTCGATGATCGGCTAAGCGCTTCCTCCCCAGCGCGTCTCAAGAATCGCTCGATTCGTATTCCCTGCCCCGGTGGGGACATACCACTTTTTTTTGCTAGGATTCCATCGTGCCCCATACCGTTTGGCCTCATCTTTCTCATCATATGGGACATTGAGCAGCACCACGCCACGTTCTTGTGCTGCCACAACCCCGCTAACCCTTCGTGGTCTTGGGAGTCCTGATCCACCAGCCCCAGCTGTGGCCAACCGATCCGCCCAGTCATTCCCAATGGAGTGCTCATCAGTACCCCCAGTATGAGCACGAACATGGACCAAAGCTAGGTTGTTCCACTGTGAACAGAGAGCCCAGGCAACCTGGACGAGCTCTGCGTTAGGCATCGGTCTACCATTCTTCCCTTTCCAGCCTCGAGTGCTCATTTTCTCCCCATACTCGCCGCAGCAGCGAATGGCGTAGGTAGAATCAGAATAGATAGTCACTTGCTCGCCCTCCTCCAAATACTCTTCGACCATCTTTATAGCTACAACGATGGCGCTCAATTCCGCAGTGTTATTGGTTTGTTTACCACTGATCGGTCTGCTGACATTTTGCGGATGTCCTACTCCGAAAAAGATCCCAATCCCAGCTTTTGCCCCTCGTTGACCATTGTTGACACAAGCACCGTCAGTATAGATTTTCATTCTATGTACTGTTAACTAAGCCTTTGTCCTGTATATCAATTTTCACCATTAGAACCTAGGAGCTGGAGAACACCACAAAACCAAACTTTTTAACTGCGTAAAAACGATTGATAAAAGATTTGAATCGAAAGCGGCAACTTCAAAGACACAATAACTTAGATAAACCCTCCTCTTTAATGTATCAATGTGCGCAACGGCAGCAAAACGCGGTCTCATAGACGCAGCAGCGTTCATATTTCTACTCATCACCATAAGCGGAATAGCTACAGTGTCGAGAAATCAAGTCATCCCTTTCCCTACCGTAATGGTAGGAACCCTTATGATATCGATAGGGGGCTCCCTAACAGTGATGACAGTGGCTGTCAGAGTAATTATGTTCGGGTTCCCATTTACATACTCATGTCTACAAGAGGAACAGGACGAACCTAGGGCCGCTCACATAAGGCAGGCGCCTCCTCCTCCCTTGCGAGTGCCATCGCCCCCACCATCACCACCGACACAACCTTCTTCACCGCGGGAACCGACGGTTATTTGGGATTGACGCCAACTGACAATGTAAAAATTGAATCAGATATTAAAAATAACTATAGTTAGTACAATAACACGATGAGTACTGAATCGGAAAAACCTATATGCGGTGTCTGTTGGGAGGCGATAGAGCTCGGAAAATCTGTGGGAACGCCATGTAACCACACCTATTGTACCACCTGCTTCTTCAAATGGATCAAGACCCACAATACCTGCCCCTTATGCCGACATGATATGTTAAGTAAGACCTATGAAGGGGATAGGCGCGAGCTATTAGATGCGATTGAAGATCAAATATCAGAGGCGACACTTGAGTGGAGAGATGCTCGCAGAGCTACCAGAGCCGCCGTGCGCCGTCATGAGGCGATCGTTGGAGAAAATGAAGCAGCGTTCGCCCGACAAATCCGGCTTCGCGAGATGCTAGAGAACACACGCTGTATTCTTACCAAGACACAGTCTGATTTAGAGGAGGCGAGAAATGACTGTGCCATAATGACTCGTGCCGCGCAGCTAACTGCCTCCTATCGAAAAGAATGGGAAGAGCTATGGTCTCCAGCCGAAAGCGACCAAGAAACCGCTGATGACATAGATACTGATGAATTCGATATTGTATCCGATACAGATAATGAGGAGAAGATCGAGGATGAACTCGAGACACAGTTTACAAGCTCAACAGAAGAACGAGGGCCCAGCCTGGAAGACCCGACCGACAGCTTGTTCTTTTCGGCTCGCTCGGGCCTCCAGTCACCACCTCCAGTCATGGACATATCATCAAGATCGGCAGTGGTAGAGGGACTCGACACTATAAACGAAGAACAACAAACTTTACTCGAACCTGTTCGTACCCGTTTCATCCCAAGTGCCGATGGGCGAGGTGGATCGCTAGTGGTCAGACAAGAATTTAGGTGGTCGGACATAGATGATCTGGAGAATACCAACAACCACTTACACGTATAAAAGAGCACTAAAAAAAAAGCACTAAGGTTTCATGGGAAATTAAGTTAGAGATAAAAGATAGGATATAAATAGACAAAGCGGTGTGGCGCAGAGGTTAGCGTGCTCGGCTCATAACCGGGAGGTCAGTGGTTCGATCCCACTCACCGCTAGTTGGTCTTATGACCGTTCCCACGTGAGAATTCACGTGTTCTGTTGATTGGTATCAGCTTAAATGCTAATCCCATTCCGACTCCAAATCCAAAGCCATATAGGGTCCGTTCCCCCATTTTTATAAACATTTGCCACATGATAGTAAGTCATAGGATGTCTCTAAGTCCGGCCGTTTGGTCTAGTGGTATGATTCTCGCTTTGGGTGCGAGAGGTCCAGGGTTCGATTCCCTGAACGGCCCACAATTTACATAATAGTCAGTTTGCCCGAGTTGGTCTAAGGGGTCACGTTAAGGTCGTGATGTTTTCGAACGCGCGGGTTCAAATCCCGCAGCTGACATTGGAGGACATGGCGCAATAGGTAGCGCGTGGGATTCCAGATCCCAAGGTTGTATGTTCAAGTCATACTGTCCTCACCGAAAGTCCATTAGCTCAGCCGGTAGAGCGTGGGTCTAATGAACCCAAAGTCGGCGGTTCAACCCCGTCATGGACTACAAATTTTTCGCCGCCTTTAATAGAATGGGTTTTAAACCACTGATCAACCTGCGACCAACAACAATGGGAGTAGCCTTTTTCACAACAGCCCTTGTCACTGGCATCATTGCGGCAACCTCTATTGAAGTGCGAAGCTATCTAGATGAACATGATGCGACGAAGAGCTGGACCAGACCCCAAAAATATGTAATTACCATACTCGCTGCATCCCTGATAGCCTTTTTCATCTATAGTCTCTCAAGATTTCTGTTCGACTTTGGAGAGGGGCTAATGGCGACGGGTCCACGCTACCCGGCCTTCTTGTAACAATTTCCACACCTTTAACAAACGCTCCCATGGCCCAATGGTTAAGGCGCCTGTCTACGGAACAGGAGATTCTGGGTTCGAGTCCCAGTGGGGGCTTGACCAACATCACTTATAGTGCATCACATACTCCTGAACAAATTTGTAAATGACAACCAATGACATTAACCCATATTTGTGGGGGAGATTGAAATAATCAACGGTCGCAAAAAGGAGAGCCATCTCCAAGAAAAAGTTTGGAAAGTAGAATAAATACTTCCTATTGCCCTCCTTGCTGAAAAAGTACGTACCGATGAATCTATATAGGAGAAGTCCGATCAAGACATAGTTATCAAACGCCGAAAGACCCCCATGATTAAGTATGTAGAATAACAATATCGTGTAACATATACTGTCGGTGATCTTATCCGAGAGCTGGTATGCAGCGGATTCGCAACCCACCCATTTCCGAAAGAACATAGTATGGAAACTGACGGTACAATCCAACAGGTCGCTGATCATGATCAGTATGATCTTGACGAAGAGGGGGACAAATAGATATAGGATGATGATGGTGACCACAACTCGTAGTAATTGGGAGTAGTAGAGGTCTCTTGTCTTCATGCTATGATAAAAGTATATTTTTATTCCATGTAAAGCTTTTACATGGAGCACCCGGGACATTAGAGATACAATGTTTTAGCAAGAGTGGTTTTTATTCCATCCTTAATATACAGAGATGAGTGGATTTATGAGTCGTGCCAATAAACGCGCCAAAAATGCCTACCAAAGCTCGGTACATGGTAAAATGAAGTGGACCATGTTAAGCGGTGGGCGACAAGGCTGGAAGATGGCCTATCAGGACTCGAATAACAAGACGGGTTTAGCAGCAACAAGTATGAGGCCGGGATCCATGCCTAGGAGCCTCTGGTGCAAGAGGACTACTTGTGGTCCTCTTAAGAAAGAAGAGGGAGATCAATTTGACCCCTGCGAAAAGTGCAATCCTGTCAGTAATATCGAGGTTACCAGCCACGGCCCGGGAGGCGGGCATTCTCTCTACCCCCCCTATGGGATAACGGTGACATGGGATCTGCCCCTATGCATTGAACAAGTGATGACCAATGGAACGTGGATTGAGGTGGTCGATGCTATCACTGGAAAGATAGTCCCCCACACCTCTGTCCACCATGCCCCAAAGGAGACACAGAGCATCGTGTTCGGCACCACCGCCCCCTTCCCATTCGATCGCGATAGTTTCTACGAAGTGAAAATAAGCACACGCTGTGTCATCGATGGTCATCATCACACCTCTGCTCATGCTTCATTCCTCTTCTGTTTCGATAGCAACAATAATTCATGTTTATGAACCGGAATATAATATGTCCATTTTGTATATATGTCCTATACGCATATCTATGAAACGTGGAGTGTAAGAAACCCCACTACCGACCAGGGGACCTATGCCTGGGTGCCTTACACACAGTCAGAAGGGCAGGGATATAGTGCCAACACTGCTCCATGGCCAACCACCCCGGGATGGGCTGCAGGCACCCCTATGGCGGGCGCCGGAGCCTCGTCAAGTTTAATCTATATTAACGGACCATATTATACAATCCAGACAGCTCTAAAAGGTCTATATGAGTACCAGACCACTCTACCGCTAGGGACATCCAAGAAAGCAACCAGCTACTGGTGGTATCAAGATGGACCTGCCAATTTAAAGAACCAACTCTTCGGAAGGATCGACCTTACAATCAATCGCCCCCTTCGCATAGGCACGTATCCAGGAACCACTGTCATCGGCAGATGTGACAAGACCCCCTCAACTTTAACCCCTCCTCACGCCCAACCGAACACTAGCGGTGTCTACGCTCAAGTGAAACATGGAGTCT
>Ga0255055_10001193_pt1 | contig 19405 bp, 13 predicted proteins | sample JV7_2_27_MG_FD_188633 | JGI IMG/M metagenome (GOLD analysis project Ga0255055, IMG submission 188633) | Seawater microbial communities from Jervis Inlet, British Columbia, Canada - JV7_2_27 | ecosystem: Environmental > Aquatic > Marine > Inlet | place: Canada: British Columbia | collected...
TCCTCGTCTACACGATCCTGGAAAACCGCGGAAATCATCCCCAGGAACCAGAAGTCCCGGTCGGCCCCAATATACAGGAGACAAAGAGGAAATTCTCTAAGGTAAGAACCTACCAGGATCTTTTGAAAGACGCCTTTGATGAGAAGCTGTTCGATTATTACGCAACATCCCAAATAGTGGAAATAGATGTTGTCTCAGGCAGCAGCAGAAAGATTGGCGGTCCCGGCATATACCGTGATGTCGATCAATCCCCGAACGGAAATCTGCTGCTCGTCTACAGGATAAAAAAACCTTATTCTTACAGCGTCCCTTACTACTCATTCGCCCATACTCTAGAAATATGGGACAGAGATGGGAAACTAATCCATCTTCTGGCTGATCTCCCCTTAGCCGATGAAGTCCCTGTGAGGGGAGTTCCGACGGGTCCAAGGTCTGCCGGATGGAGGGCGCTCAAGCCAGCCACGCTTACCTGGGTCGAAGCTTTGGACGAAGGGAACCCTGAAAAAAAAGTCCCCCACCGGGATAAACTCATGACTCTCTCTTCTCCCTTCAAAGAACAACCGAAAGAGATCTTGAAAATTCAGCATCGTTATTCAGGAATCTCATGGCTGAAGCCAGAAGGAAAAGCCTTCCTCACAGAACGCAACTGGAAGAAAAGATGGAGAACCACTTATCTTATCAACGTTGATGATCCGAATGAGGCTCCAAAAAAAATGTTTGACCTGAGCACCCAGGACCGCTACAACGATCCCGGCAGCCCTGTTCAGACGATAACCCCTGCGGGAGAACGGATCTTCCTTCAAGATAAGGACGCAATTTATCTCTCTGGAAGCGGCGCTTCCCCCAAGGGGGACATGCCTTTTCTCGACAGACTAGATCTAAAAACGATGAAAAAAAAGCGGCTATTCCAGTGCAGCCAAGGAAGCTATGAGACTTTTGTGGACTTTGTAGGAAAATCCAGGAATCAGATCATAACCAGGTACGAATCTGAGACCGAGCCTCCCAATTATTATCTTTTCAGCCTGAGGAGGAAGAAGAGGGATGCCCTTACAGATTTTAAAGACCCTGCACCGCAGCTTGCAGGAGTGAAGAAGCAGCTCATAAAGTATACGAGGGAAGACGGAATAGAGCTTTCCGGAACTCTGTATCTGCCTGCAGGATACAAGGAAGGAGAGAGGCTGCCGCTTGTGATCTGGGCTTATCCCCGTGAATACAGCAGTCGCAAGATCGCAGGGCAGGTAAGAGGCTCGTCTCACAGGTTTACCTTTTACAGAAGTTACTCACAGCTATTTTTTGTAACACAGGGATACGCTCTTCTCGATAGGGCTCTAATGCCTGTAGTCGGGGACCCAAAAACCATGAACGATACTTTTGTCGACCAGATCGTCTCGAACCTGAAAGCAGCCATAGACAAACTGGATTCCCTGGGCATCATTGATCCCGGGCACGTAGGGGTGGGCGGACACAGCTACGGAGCTTTTATGACAGCCAACCTGCTGGCTCACTGCGACCTCGTAGCAGCCGGGATTGCCCGGAGCGGTGCCTACAACAGGACCCTGACACCCTTCGGATTCCAGAACGAAAGAAGAACGCTCTGGGAAAACCCGGAAATTTATTTTAAAGTTTCTCCTTTCATGCATGCCCACAAAATAAACGAGCCTATTCTTCTTATCCACGGCGAAGCAGACAATAACTCGGGAACCTTTCCCATCCAATCCCGGAGGCTTTATCATGCCATAAAGGGCCATGGAGCAACTGCCCGCCTAGTCATGCTCCCCCATGAAAGTCACGGTTACAGAGGCAGAGAGTCTGTCCTTCATGTGCTCGCCGAGATGTTTGAATGGCTCGATAAATACGTGAAGAAAAAGTGAGAAGTTATTAGCAGGAGGAGTTCACTCTACACGCTTTACAGGACACAATCCGGTTATCATCCTCTACACAAAATGCCATAAGAATACAGTATGAATTTTAGGCTTAAAGTGGTAGAATTGCTTATTATAAAAATCACTTCATTATTAAGGGAGGTAAATTTGAAAAAAACAATTTCAGTACTGGGATTGGCGCTATTCCTCATATCCATTACAGCTTCGGCAGCCCTCAATACCCACGAGGAGACTCCAGAGAAAGAATTCGCCTCTGTCAAGGAAGTCTCTGCTTTTTCTTACTGCTGCATCCCGCATAAGGGCCCTTTCACAGAGATCGAGGGAGTTATAAGGCAACTGACGCACGCCATTCAGGAACAGAAAATTGCACCAGCAGGACCTATGATCGGCGTCTATTATAACAATCCGGATATGGTGAAACCTGAGGAGCTAAAGTGGGAAATGGGATTCCCTGTTTCAGCCAAAGTAGAAGTCCAGGCACCCCTGGAGAAGAAAGAGTGGAAATTCACCTATGTCGTCACTGCCATCCATAAAGGCCCGTATGAAGAAACCGGAAAGACATACTACAAGATGTTTGAATGGATGCAGGCTAACAAATTAACGATGGCAGGTCCGGTCATGGAGCGTTACATGACCATGCCCACTCCGGATACAAAGCCTGAAGACCTGAGGTCAGAACTATGGGTTCCCTGCCAGAAAGGGAAGAAATAGCTCGCTGCTCTTTTTCTGAAATTTCATCTTCACCCAGCTAGAATCACATCTTTATTTAGTCAAAACGGGTTTGCTCTTTCTGAATTCAAAGTTCGACTAACCACGACGGGTGAATCGATGTTACCGAGGGAGGCATAAAAAAAGAATCAAAACTCACCCTAATTTCACCTCTTAAGGCGATTTACATGTTTTCTTTTGTGAATTATTCTGCCTTATAGGAAGAACAACTTTAAGATTTTTAAGAGAAGTTATGTTGGCCACTCAAAAAGAAAATCGCGCCTCGCCTGAATCAAAAATAAAATCGAGCTTCAAGTCCATCTTTTACAAGGCGGCTAATATCGCCGTTCAGGGATTCAACATAAAGGGCGAGGTTGTTTATTGGAACAGTTTCTCAGAAAAATTATTCGGATTCACCGAGAAAGAAGTAAAAGGCAAAACTCTTAAAGGCTTCTTCACCTCAGAGTCTGATGGAAATGAATTCAAAAAATATCTAAGAAACGCTATTCGCCAGAATAAGCCTACCCCCAAGAGGGAATGGACAATAACCACAAAAAAAGGAGAGATTCTGCATGTTTTATGCCACATCTTTCCCGCAGTCCTCACTGCTCTGCCTGGAGAAGAATCCATAGCAATAGCTATGAGTATCGACATAACAGACAGTAAGAGAGCCAAAGAAAAAACAAAAGAAATGCTCCGCCAGATGGAGAGATTCTCAGAAATATCTGCAGATATATTATCCATCAAAAGCGAAGAGGAGCTTTTCGATCATGTATCTCAAGCTGTCGTCGATATCTCAGATTTCGGAAAAGTGCTCATATCCTATTTCACGGATACCCCTCCCTACCGGGAAATTATCGGGCACAAAGGAATTAAGAAAACTGAATTAGAGAGATTAAAGAAAGCAAAAGTACCGAGGGAAAAATACCTGAAATACTTTGAAAAATCCGTAAAAATCGGAAGCCAGTCCTGCTACATCCCGCACTCCTCAAAGGACATACTGGATAAGGATGCGGTCGCTCCCGGAGAAAAAACATACCCGAAAAAAGAAGGCCGCTGGAACAGGGAAGATAATCTTCTTGTAGCCATGAAAAATGCCAGAGGCCAGATAATTGGAATTATCTCTGTCAATGACTCTAAAAACGGCTTGATTCCAACCGAAGAGACGGTAAGGCCTTTGGAGATTTTTGCTAACTTGATCTCGGAAATAATCCAGAAGCACAAGCTTTCCCAAATAATCAGCAAATCTGAAGAAAAGTATCGGGAACTGGTTAACAACGTTAAAATAGGAATTTTCAGGGCAACACCGGCCGGGAAGCTTCTTGAAGTCAACCCCTCCGTTGTGGAAATGTTTGGTTACACGAGTACGAAGATGTTTCTTAAAATTAAAACACCTAATTTATACGAAAACCGGGACGACAGACTACAGTTAATGAAGGAATTGGAAGAAAGTAACCTTGCCAGGAATAAAGAGTTCATGATGCAAAAAAGGAACGGAACATCTTTTTGGGCATCTTTAACATCAACTGCGGTCAGGGACAACTCTGGAAGAATCATATATTACGATACAGTGCTCGAAGACATCTCAGAGAGAAAACATTTGGAAGAAGAGGTCAAACGCCTTTCCATCACTGATGAGCTAACAGGAGTGAACAACAGAAGATTTTTCAACCAGAATTTACCCGAAGAAATCAAAACTGCGGAAAGATGGAGAAGCGCTTTGTCCCTTATTATGATCGATATAGATGATTTTAAAGAATACAATGATAAGTACCTTCACCTTGGAGGAGATGAGGTCTTAAAAGAGACCGCCCAGGTCATATCCAGCATCATCCGCAAAGAGGTGGACTGGGCCTCAAGGTTCGGGGGAGACGAATTTGTCGTTACCTTGCGCGGTCTCACCTCTACCCAAGCGGCCAAGGTCGGGGAGAGGATCAGAAGACTTTTTCAACAGATAAAATTCAAACCCAAAGATGAAATAGTCCAAAAAACTTTAAGCATGGGAGTTGCCTGCTGTCATTATTCTGAAGTAAGGCCCAAGAGAGGTGACAAAAGCAAAGGAGCTCCCACAAATTATGAAAAAGTTGCCACAGAGTTAACCAATCTTGCCGATAAAGCTTTATTCAAGGCAAAAAAAGCGGGAAGAAATCAGCTTTTTATCTCGAAAGAAGCCATAGAGCTCAGCCGGTTTACTAAATAAATCTTAACCTCGTTTTCAAACAAACCTGAATAAGAAGGCCATTCCTTTTTTCGTTAATCCCCCTCTTGCACTCAAGCCCAGGCGGCTTATAAGCCATACAATAAAACCAGAAAAAAACATAAAGCTTTTTTCTAATCCCGCTTCACACCTGAGCAGGCCTTGACACATATTCCGCAGATATGCTGGCCGACAATCCCCATTTTCCTGAATTCTTTTAGCTTCTCAAAACATGCCCTGTGGTCATACTCTTCTTTATTCTCTTTTATAGCCTGAGCAGGGCAGGGCTTAAGGCACTTCCTGCATACACCGCAATCACCCTCCAGGGGCTTATCCGCTTCAAGCGGCATGTCGGTCAGCACGGTGACCAGCCTGAACTTTGCCCCAAGTTCCGGATTGACAAGAAGGTTGTTCCGTCCTATAAAACCCAGACCAGCCAGATAGCCGACTTTCTTATGGGAGAGATGCGCCCTCTGTCTATCCCAGTCTGTAATCTGGGAGGCGGGAATGGGAAGAGCCTGGAAGCCGGATTCCTGTATATAGGAAGAAAGCAGGAAGGCAGCGCGGTCCAGGAAAAAATTAAGCTGGCGGTAGTGGTGAAAATAAAGCGGAGTTGGCCTGTCCTCTATATCTTCGAGCGAAGCGTCAAGGAGCCTTTTTCCAAGAGAGATTCCCCGGTCGAATTTCTCCCTCAGCTTTCCGGCAAGGCTGAATTCTTCCCTGATACCCGTAATATCCGCTACTCCAAAAAGCGACAGCCCCTGATCCATCGTGTATCCTATCAGTCTCTCGTAGTTCTGCTTTCTCTCTTTCATGAAAGCCCATTTTACCGGCGACCGCAAGAGCTGTCAATGAGAAGTCACCCATTGACTCAAACGGAAGATTAAGATATATCAATGGGTGAATTTAGGCCAAAAAGGAGCAGTCATGGTCGAAAAGACTTTAGCCATAATAAAACCTGATGCCATAAAAAAGAAACTTGCAGGAAAGATCATCCAGAGAATCGAGGATGAGGGATTTAAAATATCCGGTCTAAAGATGCTCCACCTCAACAAAGAAGAAGCAAAAGGTTTCTACATCATCCATAAGGACAAGCAATTTTACGAGAGCCTGACAGACTTCATGTCTTCGGGAGAAATCGTGACCATGGTTCTGGAAAGAGAAGATGCCATCTCCCACTGGCGCCAGGTGATGGGAGCTACAGACCCTGCTCTGGCTGAACCAGGAACTTTGCGCCAGATGTTTGGCTTCTCGATAGAGCGCAATGCCACCCACGGCTCTGACAGCCCGACCACGGCAGAATGGGAAATCAATTATTTTTATAAAAAAGAATAACAATATTAATCATAAGATTCCTGACTGCACCGCCAAAAAAAGCCGGAAAAGAGCCGAAACCCATACCGCAAGATACCGGATATAACTGAAACAAACTTAATTTTTTTCCCAATAATACACTATATATTCGACTAAACAATATGATGACCACTAGATATTATGTATATGGCTTTTATGAATAAAAAAAACTCTTGACATTTTATTTTCAACAACATAGATTTACGTTACGCCTTGGACGGAGGAGATAGGAGAAAGGTTTCAACCTGCTCTTTCATCTCTGAAACCTTTCGTTTCGTCCATCTATTTAAAAGGCGTATGCAATCCTAGAAGGAGGTTGCTATGCGCAAAAGAAATTTTCTAAAAGCGGTGTGTCTCTTTACATGTTTGAGCATTCTCATGCTCTCTGTTCCTGGAGCAATCGCGTCCGAAAGAACCGTTAAAAAGACCTTTCGCCCGTCCTTAATGGAGAGGGCAGCTATGTTCTTTTCTTTTCCCTCGTTCTTGAACCTGAACAAAAAGGGTGGCACATCCTCAGAAACAGTATCTAATGACGATTCAGGCAAGAAGATCCAGATCACCGGTACACTTAGCTCAGTAAGAAAACCCAATAGCGGCGACGGCGAGGACGACGAGGACAACGATAAATAATCACCCTGTATTAGTTTAAAAAATTTCTTAACTCTGAAAATCTATATAAATAAAAGCAGGCAAAGAAGCCATTATAAACCTCCATTAAAAACATAAACAACACCTTACAACTAGCATCTTAAACTCTCAGTAAAATAAGTGATATGTATCTTCTTACATCACCCTTTGGGGGGAGAAAGATTCATCTCGATGGGCAATTGACTTCCATCTGACTAATCTTCCATGATTCCTTAAGAGAAAAAGTGTCTTTTCGTTATTTAAAATAAAGTGAAATATCACAAAAAACCAATTTTTATAAACCTAGCTACTCTTTTTTTTGTCTTTCATTTTTTTAGCCTTGGGCTCTTCTCTCTTAATAGAATCGATTTAGATCAAGAATATGCCCAATTTTTCGCAAAGGCAAACAAATCCAAAAAGCTTGGCAAATTTGATGAATCGATAAAATTCTTTGAAGAATCTTTAGTCGTTGCAAAGAAAATCAATGATGGAAAAAGGGAATGCGAATCCCTCCTCAAACTGGGACTTTCATACTGGAACATTGCCCAACGTAAAAAATCCTCGCTTCATTATGAACGTGCCTTGGAGCTTGCAGAAAAACTAGATCTAAAATATTTGAAGGAAAAATGCCGAAGCTCACTTGAAATTTACAAGCTGTACAAGAAGGGAAAGAAAACTCGCTCATCAGGTGAACACGAAAAATCCATAGAATACCTTGAACATGCCATCCATTTAGCAGAAAAATCAAGGAGCCAAGAACACAAGCTCAAATGTCTTCGCCAGTTGAGTCTCACATACTGGGAATTAGACAATTACAGCAAATTTTTTCGCTTGAATGAAAAAGCACTGACGATTGCACAAAGCTTGAACCATAAGAAAGAGGAAGGAATATGCTTATTTAACCTGGGAATTTATTATTGGAATAAAGACAATTATTCTAAGGCTCTAAGTTTTTATGAAAAAGCATTAATAATTGCACAATCTTTAAAAAATAAAAATAGTGAATCATCTTGTCTGAATAATATTGGAATTATATATGAGAAAATTGGCAATTATGATAAAGCGCTGGAATATCTTATGAAAGCTCTCGCAATTGATGAGCAGCTAGGAGATAAGATTTATATTTCAATGGATTTGAATAACATCGGAGAAACATTTCGGACCAAAGGACTTATTTCCGGAAATGAAGAGGACTTTCATAGAGCGCTGGATTATTTTTACGATTGCCTCAAACTTACTAGAAAAACTGTAGACAGAGAAACAGAAGTTGAAGTCTTGAATAATATTGGTACGGTGTACACGGATTTAAAAAATTACTACAAAGCTCTGAAATACTTTGAATCGGGCTATGCAAAAGCTGAAGAAATTAAAGATGTTGAAGCGATGGGCATGATTCTGACTAATATGGGTATCGTGCATTATAATCAGGGCAATTACGAAAAATCCACAGAATATAACCAAAAAGCGATTGATTTAGCTCTTGGAATTGAAGGAGGACAAATTCTTTGGGAAGCCTACATGGAAATCGCAAGGGCTTACGAAAAGCAGAACAAATTTAAAAAAGCTAGAGAAAACTACGAAATGTCCATCAAAACGGTCGAAATGATCCGCGCTGGAATCGAACTGGAAGAAAATAAAGCAAGTTTTCTAGGAACAGATAAAAAGATTGACGCCTATCACTATCTTATCCATATCCTCGTTAATTTTTCTCAATCCCATCCTGAAAAAGAGTATAACCTTGAAGCTTTTAATTATCTGGAAAGAGCTAAAGCCGGAGCATTTCTGGACAGCTTAGAACTTTCCAATGTCAACATATCCCCACGGATTGATTCCATGCTCCAAAATAAAGAAAAAGAACTGATGAAAGATATCTCAAAGCTCTACGCAAAATTAGCTACAGAACCATCAAGTGAAGAAAAAAATGTAATTGACGAAAAGCTCAAAAGTAAGGAAAACGACCTGGAAATCCTAAAAAGAGAAATACGAATAAAAAGCCCGGCCTATGCAGAAATTCATTACCCTGAAATCATATCTTTACAGGAAGCCCAGAGAGAACTTCTCGATTCTAAAACTGCTTTCTTTGCCTACTGCATTGGAAAGGAGCATTCTTATGCTTTTGTCATCACAAAAAAAGACTTCAGAATATTCCCACTACCTCCCAGAGAAAATACCCAAAGGCAAGTCTCAGACTATCTGAAAGTAATATCTGATAAGGAAAATAAAAATTTTAAGTTAGGTTATGAGCTATTCAGCACGCTTGTCCTTCCAGGCCTAGATAAAAACATAAAAAACATAATTTTTGTCCCTGACGATATCCTCCATTTCCTTCCTTTTGAAACTCTTATCACTCATAAAGAAAAGAGAAGCTGGCTGATCAAAGACTACAAGATTGCTTATGCGCCATCGATTTCCTCTCTTCGAGAAATAATCCAACACAAAAAGTCAAATGGTCCAAAGCCTCGAATGGATATTTTAGCCTTTGGCGATCCTTTCTTCGGACCATGGGAAGCTGGAGATAACGGAAAAGACATCTTTCAAGACTATTATACTTCTAATGCCTTTAATTTTTTTAGATTAAAATACAGTGGATTTGAAATCGACAAAATCAGCTCTCTTTTCAAGAAAAGAAAAAGAAAGATTTTTCGAAGAGAAGAGGCAAGTAAAGAACAATTACTAAATCACAGCCTAGACGATTATAAAATCATCCATTTTGCAACTCACAGCATAATAGATGAAAAAATACCTGCCAGGTCCTCTATCGTGCTTTCTCTGGACGAAGACCTCACTCAAGATGGTTTTCTCCAGATGAGAGAAATTTATAACTTAAAGCTTAATTCAGACTTAGTCACTCTCTCTTCGTGCCAGACAGGCCTTGGTGAATTCATCAAAGGAGAAGGGATTGAAGGTATAAATAGAGCCTTTTTCTACGCAGGCACTTCCTCAGTCCTCATGAGCTTGTGGGCTGTAAATGACCAAGCAAGTTATCAGCTTATGGAAAGATTTTACCTTCACCTCCGCTCCTCTGAATCAATAATGAGTGCCTTACGCAAAGCCAAGCTCGAATTGATAGACTCTAATACCTTATCCCATCCTTATTACTGGGCAGGGTTCATAGTATCAGGAAAAGCAGATGAAGTAATTTTCCCTCACTCAATAAATAAATGGCTTTATTTTGGAATCTCCTCCTTATTTGTGGCAGGGATAATTTTAGCCGCTATGAAAAGCCGTAGAAAAAAACTGAAGATATCCTTCTGAAAGCCTTCCGCTTTCCCTTCCCTAACGAGTCATCCATGACTGACTCTTCATAGAAAGAGCTGCAAAGGGGACAATCCACCACAGACAAAAAGCAGTAATGAGAGCATAAGGTATCCCATACAGGAAAGAAAGGTTTTTGTTGGTGCGGAGATAATAAAGTGAGAGAAAAAAGGAAATAATAACCAGGAAAGCAATATGACGGAGAATAAAGAGAGGGTGGACGCAAAAAGAATAAATTATAATGCCTAGGGAAAAAATATGGAAAGGATGGAGGATGTTCAAAAAGAAGAAGTCAAATATGGGCATAACTCGGTGTTTTTTCCGGTATTTTGAAAACATGAATTTGGCAAAAAGAATGGACTCTCGAATATAACTTCGCGTCCAGCGAAGATACATTCTGATCATTTGAGCTAGTTTTGTAGGAACTTTCGTATAAACACAGGCATTGGACTGGAATCTTGTCATATAGCCTGCTTTCAGGATTTGAGTCGTGAGCGCTCTATCTTCCCCGTAGGTGCAGGGTGTTTTGAGAAATTTCTGATTGACCCACTCATTAATGAATTTCAGCAAAACACTCTTTCTGTATGCAGTGAGGGCGCCCGGACAGCAAAAAACAGCTCCATAGACACTCTGGTAAGCTCGGCCAAAATTAAAGGAGATTGAATAGCGGACCGAAAGCATCCTTGTAAGAAAATTCTCCTTTTCATTCAAAACCGCAACTCTCCCCGCAACAGCACCCGTCCCCTCATCCTTAATCAAAGGAATAACAAGATTTCTTATGGCGCTCCGCCCGATTTTACTATCAGTATCAACAGAAACAATAATCTCTCCTCTTGATTTCTTCAAACCTACATAGAGGGCTTTTCTCTTTCCTAAATTTTCCCTGAAATTGACGATCTCGAGTCTATCTCCATATATTTGCTTAGCTCTCATCATATAATAAAAAGTTAAATCAGCAGAGCCGTCATTTATGCAGATGACTTCAAACTTATCCTGGGGATAGTTGCTTTTGAAGATGGAAGCGATTGATTTCTCTATGAGCTCCTCCTCGTTTAAAGCAGGCATGATCACAGAAACAAATGGCCAATTAACGCTCTCTTCCGGATCTATAGTCTGAGGCTTATAACGAAACCAAATAATTGTCCGGAAAATTATACCGCTCCCTATGATTACAGCTGAAATCAATAACGGATATGTTGAGATTCTGAGGAATAAATTGCTGCCCAGAAATTCAGCCCACATGTGAAAGATACGGAATTTAATGGCAACAACTATAATGAAAGAGCTGGTTAAGATGATGAAGATAATAAGAATAGGGTCTGCCCTTTCTTTTATATAAGGAAGATCGAATAAAGAGTTTTTTGGCTGAGTTTCTAATTCAAGCTCATCAAATGTTTTTTCCTGCATCCAAGGCCCACAAAGATTACTTTAAAGAGGATAAGTGAAAATGATTCTTACGGCAAGGAATACTATTAAATAAAATAAGGGAAGTCAAGCAGGTTATTGACGTCCAGCAAAAAAATTAGGCCTAATTACCAGGATAATCTTCCTACCTAAAAATAATTTCCATCTCAAGCTCAACAAGAGACAAAACGCATCTCTCACCCAAAGAAAAGCGACAAAAAAGGCAGCCGGGATTATAAATGATAATTTCTTTTAATGCAGTCTGACATTTTATGCTTTTCTAATAAACGATAGAACTGACGCCTGCTTTTCCCCATCCTAGTGGCAGCCCTAGTTTTATTCCATCGACAATTCTCTAAGATCTTTCTTAAATGCTCTGGAGTTATTTTCGTTGTTTTTTTGTAACATATTTTATCATAATCCAGTTTGATATCCTTCGCGGTTATTGTATTTCCTTCAGAGAGAATACATGCTCTTTCAACGATGTTTTCTAATTCTCTAATATTTCCTGGGAAATCATAAGCTACTAATTTTTTCATAGCTTCCCTATAAATCACTCTTTTAGGCTCTCCTCTCTTTATCTCTTTTCTAAGTATATGATCCACTAACAAGGGAATATCTTCTTTCCTCTCTTTTAAAGAAGGCATGTAAAACTTTATCACATTAATTCTGTAATATAAGTCTTTGCGAAATCCCCCTGCCTTCATTTCCTCCTGTAAATTCTTATTAGTGGCAAAGATAAAGCGAGCATTAATTTTTCTTATATTTGTTTCTCCTATTCTTCTCAATTCTCTTTTTTCGATAATTCTTAAGATTTTCGCTTGAAGAAATAAAGGCAAATCACCTATCTCATCAAAAAAAATCGTCCCATCCTTTGCGACCTCAAGTAATCCTAATTTGTCTTTTACAGCTCCAGTAAAAGAACCTCGCACATAGCCAAAAAGTTCAGCCTCAAATAGCTCTTCTGGGATGTCTGTGCAATTGATAGCCACAAAAGGTTTATTTCTTCTATCACTCAGTTCATGAACTTTTTTTGCAGTTAAATCCTTTCCCGTTCCTGTCTCTCCTAAGATCAATACACTCTTATTACTTTTAGCAGCTTTATGAATAAACCGCAGTTTTCTTTTTATTATCAAGCTTATTCCTACTATTTCGGTATCACTAGAAACAGGACTATTCATCCAATATTTCCCCTATTTAATGTCATCGAATCCATCCTTTTTACTCAGTATAAGAACGATTTTTAAGGAAAAAATTCTCATTTAAATCTTGAAGGGCTCTCCTACTTTAAATTCACCAAAGTGAGAAAATTATTCAAAAAAACGACTCTATATATTATGTGCGAGTTGCTCCCCCCAATAACCGATGCTATAATGCGCGAGAAAAAATGAACAACGATGAAGAAAAAATCAAGGAATTTGAGGTCATAATAAGCAGGTTTTCTAGATTCGTTAAAGCTAACATTCAAAAATTCAATATTCAAAAAAATGGAATTGATCCTGATGATATTTTACAAGAGGTTAAAATAAAAATATGGAAAATATTGGAAGATGAGAAAAAGATAAAAAATTATGCGTCCTATATCAGGAAAATTGTAAATTCCTCTATAATAGATCAGCTTCGAAGATCTAAGCGAGAAAAAGGAATCTTTATTAACGAAAAACATAAATTGATCTCTGAGCAAAAAAGCAATTATTTAATTAATATTTCCAATGATATTAACGCAAAAGAAATTATAGGTCATGCTGTAGATTCACTTATTGAATCTCGGCGTAAAGTTGTAAAAATGTTTTTATTAAACATGACAATTGAGGAGATCGCCATCTATTTTAAATGGACCAGAGACAAGACAAGAAACTTGCTCTACCGCGGCTTATCTGATTTAAAAAAGATACTAAGAGAAAAAGGAATTGAATATGAAAATAAAGAATAAAGATCTAATAAAATTATACAAAGCCCATATAATGGAAAATATTCTCCATTCGCGAAAAAGCTGCCCTCCTTCTAAGGACATAATTAGCTTTTTTAAATCAAAAGCACCGGAAAAACAAAGATCAAGAATTATAAATCATATAACGAAATGCTCCTCTTGTGCTCAAGAATTTGAGTTCATGCTCCAAACTCGAAGAGAAGAAGGGAAATTAATTGAAGGGATTGGTCAATTATTACAATCGAAAGAAAACATAGTTGCCATCAAAAAAAGAGCGGGCAAAAAAACCAGCTATTTAAACGAGGGACGAAAGTCATTCATTCCTAGATTGTCTTGGAAATATGCGTTTATGTTGGCAGGAGTTGCCATTATAATTTCTACTTTCTTTGTTTTCCTTAATAGAGGAAAAAGAGAGTATCGAGGATCAGATCTTAGCCGAGTCCATCTGATCGAACCGATAAATGGAAAATATTCAAAATATTTACTAGTATTCAAATGGAACGAATTTAAAAGTTCCGAGTACTACATAATTGAATTATTTGACGAAACCCTGTTTCAAATATGGAAAAGTAACAAAATTTCTAAAAACCAAGCTTTCCTTCCGGCTGAAATTGCCAAGAGATTAAGCATAAACAAAACATACTTCTGGATGGTTACATCTTTTTTGCCTGATGGAAAAAAGATCGAATCAGAGATAGAAGAATTTATTCTGACAAACTGAGAAGAAACAGATTATCTAAAATTTAGCTTGGAATTAGAATCACCATTCAAAACAAAAGCCGCCCAATAAAAAGGATGGCTAAACTTCGAATTTATCATCTCCAGCTTGGCCAAACGCAATGCCTGAGCTTTATCATTTCCTTTGGAAAGATAACGGTAAAGCAAATTCATAAATGTTGCGGAAGACTCATCATTTATCCTCCAAAGCGTTAATATCACTGATTTGGCTCCAGCATAGAAAAAAACCCGGGGGAGCCCTAGGATCCCTTCTCCTCTCTCTAATTTGCCCTTCCCTGTCTGACAGGCAGAGAGCACAACTAAATCAGCTTTCAACCTTAGATTGTATAGCTCCCGAACCTGGAGAAATCCATCTTCTTGTGGATCATCATCCAATGATAAAACAAGAGCTGATCTAAAGGGGAATTCCTCAGCTAAAAATCCATGGCAGGCAAAATGAATAATCTGATAATCCTGAAGAGGAGCTTCTTTAAATATTTCTTCTCTCGCTTCATCTTTAAGATAAATATCTTTTCTATCATCAGGAAAATAACTTGAGATTTCCAAGATTTCTTTCTCTGAATAAGGTAGAGGAGAAAAATCAAATCCCTGGTCTAAGTATAACTCTCTTAATACCTCTACATGCGTTTTGGACCTTTTCCCCTTTGATGAATCCTTCAACATATATGAAGGATTTCCAAAAGCCATTAAACTTTTTGGACTTTCATGTTTAACCTTGTTTTCAGACAAAAACAACAAAGCAGAAGATGAGGGCACATAAGAGAATTTATAATTCGCAACTAAATAATCATCCTTCGATGATCGATCTTGAGTATTTGGGATAAGCGTTTCAAAAGGAAGACTGTAGAGGATTCCATCAGGAACAATGATCAGGTTTTCAACAGATTCAGGAATATTCCCTTCAGCAGGAAAAAAAAGTTCCCTGTAGATACGCCTTGCAGCAAGAATTCCTTTAAACTCTCCCTTTGAGGGCTCTGAAAGAATCTTTAAATAAGCCTTTATTGACTTTTCTATCATGCTCCTGGAAGGAAGATCATATATACCAAATTCGTTCCTAGTAATAAAAAACATAAATGATTCACTCTCGCCAAGAAAATATTCGATCAAAGCTGTTTTCCCGTCTAAATTTTCCTGAACCTGATCAACACGACATGGTGAAGCGGAAACCAGGTTAGCAAGTTCAGGAACTTCCATCCGAATTCTAGATATCAAACTTGTGTATTCGTCTTCCTCCTGTTTAAGTTTATTCAACAATTTCTTCCTTCTTTTTTTAGATAGATCTGGCCTAGAAAGCTCCTGAATAATTAAAGAAATCCGGCTTGATAGCTCATTTTCTTTTTTTTTCAATCCACGGCTTAAGCTTTTTCTTATATCAATGTTGGATTCTCCCAGAACCTCCAAAAATGCCCTGCCTTTAGCTTTCTCTACCACGTGAAACATTTCATCCGCATGGCTATTTGATAGATCTTCTATATTCAACCTGTAGAGGAGATTAATCAAAAACTCGTATACCTGATACTTATCCCTTACAAAGCCAGTTTTGTAAGTGTCGAGGAAAATCTGACTTCTTATATGGTCGATAACGTCAATAGCTTTTTGATAACTCCTCACAGCCCTAGAAAATTTATGCCTTTTTTCATAACATTGCCCAAGCCCAAAATAACCTTCCCAGAGTACCTGTCTGTCACTAATCTTATTGGCAAACTCTATAGCTTTCACATATGACTTTATGGCTTCCTCATGGTATCCAAGATTATAATATGCGATTCCCATGTTATTCTGAAGCATGCCCATTACTTCTAAATCTTGAATCTCTTCCGCCTTTTCATAGCCTGATATAAGATATTTCAAGGCTTCATGATCGTTTTTTAAATCTGTTAGGACTAGGCCAATATTATTTAAAGCAAGAACTTCAATTTGTATGAAGTTGAAAATTCCTTTCTCCTTATCCAGGATTTTTCTCGCCAGCTTTAGGCAATCATAAAGATAGTCCAGTGCTTTATCAAAATGCTCTTTATCTCCAGAAGTATAGCCCTTATATCGAAGTGTAATTCCAATATTGTTCAAAAGCAAAGATATATCGAAATCATTTCCCCGCTGTTTCTCAATTGTGAGGGATTTTATGAAATATTTTAATGCTTTATCATAATTGCCTATTGTCTTATAAATAATTCCAATATTATTAAGACAAGCTGATTCATTCCTTTTATTCTTAATAACTTTTGCGATTGATAAACTTTCCTCAAAGAAGTGGAGAGCTTTAGAGTAATTGTCTAATCTCTTATAAAAAGCACCAATATGGTTCAAACATATTCCTTCTTCTCCCTTATGATTCAGGCTTTGGGCAATCGTCAGTGCTTCCCTATTTAGGAGAAAAAACTCTTGTAAGTTTTTTAATTCCCAGAAAGTGATACTCAGATGGCGGAGACACTTAACCTCGTGTTCTTTGCTCCCTGCTTCCCTTGCCAAATCTACTGCTTTTTTAAAGCTCTCAATGGATTTTTGGTTTTCACCAAGAGAACGAAACCTTCTCCCTTCTTTAAATAATCTGTAAATTTCAAGCGCGGCACAGCAATGCTCCAATTTGTTTTTTAAATTGAATTTCTTCGCAATAGACAGAGCTTTTTTATACTTCTCTGATGACTTTTCAAGTTCACCAACATTCCAGCACAATAGACCTAAACTTATCAGACATTTAACTTCCTCTTCTTTATTATCAATTTTCCTCGCAAGATTCAATGCCTTCCTAAATTCATCAATTGCCTGCCCAAAATTCCCTTCCTTTCTAAGCGCATCTCCAAATTTAACAATCGAATCATAAAGTCTAGAAAGATAGATTTTTTTATTAGGAGTGATGCTTCGTATACTAGAAAGGGTTATAGAAAAAAATATTAAAAAAAAACTGTTGATCCCTTGAGAAGATCCTTTTTAAAAATGCTCATTTTGCCCGCACAAAAAATATAAACAGGAATTCTAACAATGTCAACTGAAAATCAAGCTTTCATTGATTTTTTATCCTGATTTAACTAACATCGTAATCTCAATATACCCATGGGTAAGGACGAATGAAGAAAGCGATTTTTCTCACCATCTTTTTTTTGACCTTAAGTCTGACCTTTTTCTCTGCTGAAGATAGACCCCGCATGAGAGAATTCGGTATTGAAACGGGAATAATAGATCCCGGCGAATGGAACGCTATCACCGATGTTCCGGGAGTAAAAGTCGGGCAGGTGACATTGATCGAGGGCGAAAATATCCGCACAGGCGTGACAGCTATCCTCCCCTATGACGGCAATATCTATCAAAATAAAGTCCCTGGTGCGGTTTACGTCGCCAACGGCTATGGGAAATTAACTGGGTCCACTCAGATAGAAGAACTGGGAACAATTGAAACACCCGTAATCTTAACCAATACGCTGAGCGTTCCCACGGCTGCCAATGCCCTTATAAGCTACACACTCTCGCTTCCCGGAAATAAGAGAGTCGGTTCTGTGAATGCGGTTGTGGGCGAGACAAACGACGGAGACCTCAACGATATACGCGGCAGGCATGTTAAAGAGGAGCATGTGATTGAAGCCATAAAGAAAGCTCAATCAGGACCGGTGGAAGAGGGATGTGTTGGCGCCGGGACAGGCACTACCTGCTACGGGTTTAAAGGAGGCATAGGAACAGCATCGCGGAAGCTGCCTGAATCGAGGGGCGGCTATACGGTGGGAGTCCTTGTCCAGACAAATCACGGCGGTGTTCTTCAGATAAACGGCTTCCCTGTGGGGATACGCCTCGGGAATTACTACATGAGCGGGGACCTCGATGATTCGCCCGAGGGATCATGCATGATCGTGGTCGCCACAGACGCTCCCCTTGACAGCCGGAACCTGAAGCGGCTGGCAAAGCGGGCCCTTCTCGGAATAGCAAGGACAGGAGGGTTCTATTCAAACGGAAGCGGCGATTATGCCATTGCCTTCTCTACAGCCGAGGGGTTGAGAGTGCCTCACCGCTCCCCCTCGCCTACCATGCAAATCGAGATCTTGAGAAACAGGAAAGTATCCCCTCTTTTTCTGGCGGCTGCCGAGGCGGCTGAAGAAGCCATCCTTAATTCTCTGTTTAAAGCCCGGGATATGGAAGGGAAGGGCGGCAGTAAGGTCAAGGCTCTTCCCCTGGATAAATTAAAAAAGATTATGGAAGAGGCACCTAAAAGATGAAAAGAACAATAGGAATTCTGGGAGGCATGGGTCCTGAGGCCACTGCTTATTTTTTTGAATTGATCATAAAGAATACAAAGGCAGAGAAAGACCAGGAGCACATACGCGTTATAATCTACAGCAACCCCGAGGTTCCGCCGAGGACAGATGCCATACTCGAAAAAGGGGAAAGCCCATTGCCGTATCTTCTCGAAGGCGCCAGGGTCCTGCGGCAGGCGGGTGCGGATTTTATCGTGATGCCCTGTGTTACGGCTCACTATTTTTTAAATGAAATAATGGCGAGAGAAAAAGCACCATTCTTAAGCCTCCTGAATGAGACCCTCCTCTATACGCTGAGGAAAATGCCCGAATTGAAAAAGGCCGGTCTTATCTCCAGCACCGGCACTCTAAAATCAAGGCTCTTTCATGATGCTTTTGCCAAGGAAAAAATAGAAGTCTTCGGCCCGGAAGATGAGGAACAGGAGCAGGTGACCGAGGCTATTTTCGGGAAGCAGGGGATAAAAGCCGGGTTTACTTTGGGGGACCCCAAAGAAATTATCCAGGGTGTGGCCAGGAAGCTCATCAAGAGAGGGGCGGAGGCGGTTATTGCCGGCTGCACAGAGGTGCCTCTTGTCCTTAAGCAGGAAGATATCGAGGTTCCGTTTATCGAGCCTTTACAAATCCTGGCCGAGGTCAGTATTGTATGGGCGGGATACGAGCTGAAGAGTTAGCAATCCCTTCATTGTTTCTGGAATTATAGTTTAACGGAAGGAAAAATATGAAGTTTCTTAAAGTTATTTATGTATCGATTGGTTTGTTGTTTATAATTACACTGGTGGGAGGTAATTCTGTACAAAAAGGAAGCAAAAAACCTGTTCGTCTAAAGGAACCCCGTATTGCTCCATTAACGGAATCGCAATGGAATGAGGAACAAATCAAAGTGTTGACTCCCTATAAAAGAGTGGATGGTAGTGTTCTCAATGTAGTTGCAACGCTTGGTAGACATCCTAAATTGTTTGACCGTTTCATTACCAGACAAAGCCGTAAAGCCCCTTGCTTTATCAATGGGGATATAAGGCGCAAATTTTTCTTGCTTTTTGTATCGCAAGCTGCTATATTTCATATTGGC
>Ga0255055_10001194_pt1 | contig 19394 bp, 22 predicted proteins | sample JV7_2_27_MG_FD_188633 | JGI IMG/M metagenome (GOLD analysis project Ga0255055, IMG submission 188633) | Seawater microbial communities from Jervis Inlet, British Columbia, Canada - JV7_2_27 | ecosystem: Environmental > Aquatic > Marine > Inlet | place: Canada: British Columbia | collected...
TTTTTTATCTAAATCTCCTTTTCTTTTTTTTTAGGATAGCAGGTCCAGAGATTTTTGCAAGCTCTCCCTTCTCGTTTATATTTTTTATAGATGCAAGAACAGACAGAGACAGAGAGTGACCGACAGAATACAAACACGTACCTATATGAGAATATGTGAGTGAATACGTGCCACCAGCAAAACATCACCCGTTTTTACCTATATACCTCACCTATTGCACAGTTATGTCAACGGAAATCTTCGCCTCAAATAACCCTTTGCAAATTCACGGTCATACGATAATTCTGTACTCTTTACAATTTGACCTTCAAGCCTATCCAAAGCTAATCTGAACGTATGCTCCACATTCCAACCCTCACCTGAACTAAAAAACAAGCCTTTCCTAGTTCTAAACTGCAATCGACAATGAATCAATTGGTCACCCTTGAAGTTTGTACCATGCCTCTTCATGTAAACAAACAGCGTACCAGACTCTAACGTTTCTCCGTATCTACTCGCAAAAGATTCGAAATCTGCCATAATAAAGCCTCTTTGAAATTCATCAATTTCCACATCCTTAATGGAAAACTGCACCATAAGCCTTCGCACAGGCTTTTCCATTTGAGCTAAAAGTTCAAGAAAATCTCGTTTAGTCATGATGCCGACAGGTCTTCCTTTGCTAACAACCACCAAAGAGGAAATTCCGAATTTGTGCATTTGCTCTGAAGCTTCTCGCAATTTAGTTGCAGGCAACACAGTGACTACAGGTTTCACCATTATGCCCTTTGCTGGAATACTCAGAGCAGAAACTTTCTCACCCACTTTTCCGCCAGCAGCTTGCCTCTGTCTTGGTTGAAAGATATTCTTAATAATATCGTAGAAACTAACAATTCCCACGAGTTTTCCATCTCTGACTATTGGCACGTGAGAGATTCCCTCGCTTTTAAAGAGGCTTAACACAGCCCCTACCGATTCGTCTTCTTCGATGACAAACGGCTTCTTAGTCATTATCTCATCAACATGAGTATTACCCCATTGCTCCATTACAGTTCCATGGATAACATCTTCATCTGTAACAAAACCTAAGAGTGTCTCTCCACTGTATACTGGAAGTTGCCTAATCTCGCTCTCAATCATCAATTTCGCCACTTTACTGAGAGGATCATGCAAAGTAACAGTCGGCGCTGACCGTGTCAAAGTCTTAACTTTGGTTTCAGAGGTCATCAAAACTAGACCGTATCATCCATCTGCGAGAAATAATTCCTTTGTACCTACCTTTACTATCTAGAACTGCTAAAACAGGAGGTATCTCTTCTTTGAAAAGTGATAAACAAGAAGAAAGTGTATTATTCTCCTGCACTTCTAAGAAACCTTTTGAAAAAACATCTTCAACAATCTTAACCAATAGAAAAACACTTCAATACTAATTATGTTCATGGTGTAATTTAAGTTTGAATTTTATTATTTGCTCCTGTCAGGTTTTGGTTGGGTTCAAGTAATTTGAACCTGAGATTTGTATTTTGTATGTTTCTTCTTTTTAAAAATTCTGCCAAGAGCATCTAACCATAAACCAAATTTCTTTATTCTTTCTAGTCCTAATATTTTTCCATTTTTATCAACTAACATTTCTACAACATCAGTAAAGATTAACATGGGTGCTGTTTCTAGCTTTTCTGCATTAAATCCAGAATTTTCTCGATTTACCATTTTTAGAGAGGACTTCTCAGCTTTTATGAAAGTGTATTCATCTAGCCAAAAGCCATCTTTGCATTCATCAAAACTGTTCCAACCCAATTGCTCTTTAATTAATTGAGTATTTGTTACTCTCTTTTTTTTAGCCAAGGATTCTCACTGACGCTTTTTTTGGTTTATTTTTTAATATTTCGAATTAAGAACAATACTTAGCATCACTACTGTAATATGTTTTCTCTGAGTCTATTTTTTTAAGACAAAATTTAAGTCAAAACAAACTATTATCGTCAATAATTGGAGTTATTTTGATAAATTAATTGTTATTATTGACTTATTTCGAAAAATAAGGTTATTGGCGCCGCCGATAGGATTCGAACCTATGACCAACTGGTTAACAGCCAGACGCTCTACCGGGCTGAGCCACGGCGGCAAATAAAACCGCGTATGCCATTTTGAGTTCTATAAAAGTATTTAAGGTTAGCCTTTAAGTCCAATTAGTTGTGTATTTAGAAGTTAATTATTAATACTTAAGGATTTCAAATTTTAAAAAAACTGACCCTGCTTGTTATTTTGACCTTTCATATTTTCAATATTTACAAAAATTATATTTCTATTTGTTAATTTCTCAATAACCTACTTTATACTGTATCTCTATATTGTGAAAGCCACTATTTTCAGCGTCTTTTTTAATAAAAATGTATATGAAGGATTATTACTAATATTTGTGGAAACCAAAATTGTGACAAAGGGGTGCAAATTTGAAAGAAATAATAGAGTTCAGATGGCATGGTAGAGGTGGTCAAGGTGCTTGGACAGCTAGCGAATTGTTGGCACGTACTGCCCTAAAAGAAGGCAAATATATTCAATCATTTCCAGAATTTGGTCCTGAACGGATGGGTGCTCCAGTAGCAGCTTTTACACGTATAAGTGATAAACCCATTAGGATCCATTGTGCAGTTTATAAACCAGATGTAGTTGTTGTCCTCGATCCGACTTTGATGAAAACCGTTCCAGTTGCTTCGGGTTTAATCGATGATGGAATAATAATAGTAAATTCTAAGGAAAGTCCAGCTAAAGTTAGAGAAATTCTAAAAACAGAAAAAGGAACCCTATGGGTCATTCCTGCCACAGAAATCGCTTTGAATATTTTGGGATTACCAATAACTAATACGGCTTTGTTAGGCACTGTTGCCAAAGCTACAAATATCGTTTCTTTAGAAACAATTGAACAAACAGTTAAAGAACGGTTTAGAGCTGATATAGCAGAGAAAAATTTTGCCGTTATACAAAAAGCGTACAAGGAGGCAAAACAAGCATGATATCTAAAGATAAAAACTGGAAAGAGATCGCACCAGCTGGTGTCTGTTCAAAATCAAGCAAAAGTTTCTTGACTGGAGACTGGAAAACATATACGCCAATTAGGGACGTGAAAAAATGTGTCAAGTGTTTAACTTGTGTTATATTTTGTCCCGATGTAGCAATAAAATGGGTTCCTGATAAAAAAGATATTGAATTTGATATGAATTATTGTAAAGGTTGTGGAATATGCGCTAATGAGTGTCCTACTAAAGCCATAACCATGAGCTTGGAGTAATGTGAAAAAAAATGGCGAATAATATTAAACAAAAAATGATTGCTCTGGCTGGAGATCAGGCGGTAGCATTTGCGGCCAAACAATCGGATGTTGATGTAGTTGCTGCTTATCCAATTACCCCACAGACTATTATTGTAGAACAATTCAGTGAATATGTTGCTAACGGAGAAGTTGAAACTGAATTTGTATGTGTTGAATCAGAACATAGTGCAATGGCAGCATCTATAGCTGCTTCTGCTACTGGTGCTAGAGCTTTTACTGCATCAGCTTCAGCAGGATTAGCTTTGATGCATGAAATGCTTTTTGTTGCTTCTGGGTGTCGGGTACCAGTTGTAATGGCTATTGCAAACCGAGCATTATCCGCTCCTCTAAATATTCATGGAGATCACTCTGATAGTATGGCTCAAAGAGATAGTGGATGGATCCAAATATATGCCGAGAATGCCCAGGAAGCTTATGATTCAATAATACAGGCTTTTAGGATTGCTGAAAGTAATAAAGTTCTTTTACCTGTGATGGTTGGACTTGACGGTTTTACTTTAAGTCATACTTTAGAAAATGTTGAAACTTTTTCAGATGATGCTGTGAAAGATTTTGTTGGGATTCGAAAAATAGCAAATGTGCTTACACATGAGGGCAAATTAGCTCCATTTAGATTAGATCCGAAAAATCCAATGACTATGGGGCCTATAGCTCTTCAGAATTATTATTTTGAGTTTAAGCGTCAACAAGAAGAAGCTATGAGTAATGCTTTGATGGTTATTCAAAATATTAACAAAGAATATGGTGAACTAAGTGGCCGAAAATATGGCAATGGTCTAATTGATGAATATAAGCTCACAGACGCAGAAATTGCTGTTATATGTATAGGATCGACTGCAGGAACCATAAAAACAATTGTTGACCAACTGAGAAAAGAAGGAATAAAAGCTGGTCTTCTTAGAATTCGCGCTTTTAGGCCCTTCCCCTCTGAATATATACGAGCTGCTTTAAAAAACGTGAAAGCTATAGCTGTGATGGACAAAAGTATGAGTTTTGGTGGAAATGGAGGTCCAATTTTCCATGAAGTAAGAAATTCGCTTTACAACTCTAATCCACGACCATTTATTGTAAATTACATCTATGGTTTGGGCGGTAGAGATACAAGTCCAACACAATTAAGGACTATTTACTCTGATTTGCAGGAAATACTAACAAAACAAACAATTAATCAATCAATAAAATATTTGGGATTAAGAGATTAACAAAGGAATGAAAAAAATGACAACTCAAGAATGGAAATTTAACTCAAAAGAAATAGCCAATAAACCCGATTTATTCCTTCCAGGTCACCGAGCATGTGCAGGATGTGTACCCGCAACTGTTCTAAAATTAGTAATGAAAGCTACTCGTGGGCCAACAATAGTAACAGAAGCTACCGGTTGTATGGAAGTAGTTTCTTCAATTTATCCCTATACAGCATGGGCCACTCCATGGTTGCATACAGCATTTGAAACAGCTGCCGCAAATGCTTCAGGAATTGAAGCTGCCCTAAAAATAATGAAGAAAAAAGGTCGCATAACTAAAGAGCATGTTGATGTGATCGCAATTGCGGGAGATGGTGGAACATTTGATATAGGCTTTCAAGCGTTATCAGGAGCAGTAGAACGAGGTCATGACTTCTTATTTTTGCTTTATGATAATGAAGCTTACATGAATACTGGAATTCAAAGAAGTAGTGGAACTCCACATGGCGCAGCCACAACAACCTCACCTGTAGGAAGCGCTGTACCAGGAAAACTAGAGTACAAAAAACCATTAGCAGACATAATGATTGCCCATAATCTAGAATATGTGGCCACAGCATCACCTTATTACTGGCGTGATCTAATTGCAAAAGTAAGGAAAGGTTTGGAAGTTGAAGGTCCAGCTTTTCTGCATGTTTTTGCTCCTTGTCCAAGGGGTTGGAGAAGTAATCCAGCAAAATCTATAGAATACTCAAAGCTTGCAGTTGAAACATGTGTATTTCCGATTTGGGAAGCAGTAAATGGAAACTATAAACTTTCTTCACCTAGTAAACTCTTATCTTTGGCACCACAAAAAAAGAAGCCAGTTTCAGATTATCTCAAAGGTCAAGGAAGATTTAGACACATGTTTAAACCAGAAAACAAAGCCCTCCTCGACGAAGTTCAAAATATCACCGACAAACGATGGGAAAAACTTCTGAAAAAATGTAATCTTTCATAACCCATTTTTTTAAGAATTATTTTTTGTCATTTTAATACCTTTATCATTTATCTTTTTTATTAGGTGATTTGAAAAGCCGTGTTGACTGCATTCGAGATATATCTTGTTTTTTTCAGAAATTGTGACGACCTACTTCCGAAGTAGAAAAAAAAATGTTTTTCGAAGAATTTAATTAATATTTGTTTATAGAATAATCCTGGGATACAATTTGAGTGAAGATCGAAAAAAAAAGTTGAAAATTATTTCCGATCAATTTAATGAAGAAATAATCAAACTAGCTATAATGACCGAGAAAGAAATTCAACAAATGGTTGACGATTCAACAATTGCGTTTGAGAGTATGTTTGGGCGAAAATCAGATCCACTAAATGACTTATTGGTTTATGAAAATTTGATCCTTAATTTTATTCACAATCTACTTGTGGCTAGAGATGTTAAGAAAAATGAGCTCTTAAAAAAAGCAAAAACTTAGATTTTTAGATAAGGAACAAAATTTATTCTCAAAATAGATACTTGGATAATACCCTTTTTGTTTCAACTTTTTTTAGGTTTCTCTTCAATTTATTTTCTTAACTGCTTTAACATTTAAGTGAATCAATGTTATATCCAACTAAACACTTATAGATCGTCTACAGTATTTACTTTAAAATATTTGAAGTTGAAAAAGTGTCATAAATTAAAAATTTATTACTAAATAACGTTAGATAGAACTTAAAAATAATTAAGTAATAGAAAATAACATTTTATGCATAGTCAACATAGTAAATTTGGAGAGTGCTGTTAAGTTAACAAAAATCTTGATCACATCTGCATGGCCCTACATCAGTGTTACACCTCATTTAGGTAATCTAGTTGGCTCAATTCTATCAGCTGATGTCGTAGCAAGATACTATAGATTACATGGTGATGATGTGATCATGGTTAGTGGTTCTGATGAACATGGTACACCAATTGAAGTTGAATCGATAAAACAAGGTATAACTCCAAAAGAGTTGACTGATAAAAATCATGCTTTTGTGGATAAACTATTTAAAAAGTGGGGGGCATCATTTGATAATTATACTAGAACCGAAAATCCCATTCATAAAAAATTTGTTCAAGATCTTTTGATGAAAATTTATGATAATGGTTATATTTTTTCGAAAGAAATTCAAATGCTTTATTGCAAACATGACAACCGCTACCTTCCTGACAGATTTGTAGAAGGTATTTGTCCTAATTGTAATTGTTCTAAAGCTCGTGGAGATCAATGTGATAGTTGTGGTCGTTTATTAGAGCCAACTAGTTTGGTAGATCCTTATTGTGTTCTTTGTAATAATACTCCAATTGTTAAAACTACTACACATTGGTATATTGACCTTTCAAAACTTTCCAGTAAACTTGAAAAATACCTTACAAATAACAAGCAGCTTCCTGATGCTGCTAAAAATTTTAGTTTGAACTGGATAAAAGAAGGTTTAAAACCCAGAGCGGTAACACGTGATGTTGCTTGGGGTATACCTGCTCCATTTCCAGGAGCTGAAGGTAAAACAATCTATGTTTGGGTTGATGCTGTTTTAGGATATCTTTCAGCTACTATCGAATACTCTCAGAATATTGGTGAGCCCGAAAAATGGCGAGACTTTTGGTTAAATAAGACAGCTAAAACGTTTTATTTTGTAGGGAAAGATAACATACCATTTCATACAATAATTCTTCCTGCATTATTATTAGCTTCAGGGGAAGACTATAATCTTCCATGGAATGTTTCTGTAACAGAGTTTCTTCAATTTAAAGGAAAAAAAGCCTCTAAGAGTCAAAAAATTGGTATTTGGATAGATGAAGCCTTGGAAATGTTCCCAGTGGATTGGTGGCGTTTCTTTTTAATGGTAACAAGACCTGAGACTAAAGACTCAAATTTTTCTTGGGATTCATTCCGTGAGAAAATAAACTCAGATCTAAACGATACTTTCGGTAATTTTATACACAGAACTTTAAAGTTTATTAATTCTAAATTTGAGTCTAAAATTCCCGAACCTAATAACCTATCCCTTATGGATGAGTCAATTTTAGAAAAAATAAAAACTAAAGTTGACAGCATGTCCAGTGATTTTGAAAATTTAAAGCTTCAATCAGCAACAAACACTCTAATTGGTCTAAGTAGGCTTGGAAATCAATATCTTAACGAAAATGAACCATGGAATCTAATAAAGACTGATAGAGAAAAAGCGGCAAATGTTTTCTATGTTGCTGCTCAAATAGTGAAAGCAATTGCCATAGTTACAGGACCTTTTATGCCCAATACATCAAAAAAAATATCTTGGATACTTAACTTTTCAAATGATAAAAAACCTCCAACTTGGAAAGATGCATTAACACCTTTGAAAGCTGGACATGAAATAAACAAACCTGAGCCTCTATTTAGCAAAATAGATGATGATGCAGATCAACTTGAAAATAAACTAAAATTGATAAGACAACGCAATAGTTGAATAATTTGAAGGAAAATTTAGTGTTGAAAAAACAAGTTAGAGTTGATTTTCACGTTCATTCAATGTATTCTTCCGATTCAATAATAACACCAAAAGATCTTGTTTTTTTTGCTAAAAAAAGATCTTTGGATGCTGTAGCTATAACTGATCACAATCAGATTGATGGTGCTCTGTTGTTAGCTAAAAAAACTGATTTGTTAATTATCCCGGGAATAGAAATATCTACTAAAAGTGGTCATGTAGTTGGTTTAAATGTTAACAAAAATATTCCAAAAGGTATGAGTGTAAATGAAACTATTGATTGTATTCATGATGCTGGTGGTTTAGCAGTTGCTTGTCATCCGTTTGCCTGGTTTAAAGGAAGTTTAAAGAAAAATATAACTGAAAAATTTGACGCTATTGAGACAATTAACTCTTCAGCTTTTCCTTTTCTACACTGTAAGAAAAAATCTGTTGAACTTGCAAAAAAATTTAATATCGCTCAAATTGCAGGTACAGATGCTCACAATCCCCAATCAATTGGTTTAGCATACACAATTTTAGAAGCTGATTTGACAATCAACAGCATACTTCAAGCAATACTTGGAAAGCGATGTCAAGCTTTTGGAAATCCTTTATCTTTATCAATGAAAATAAAACAAAAATTCACAAGAATAACTACACGAAAATAAAAATTAATACTTTTTTATAACTCTTAACTCAAGAAAATATAAAAAAAATTTCCGAAATAATTTATGGATAAAATAAGGAAAGATTTTTAGTAATCTTCCATCTGATAAAGATCTATATTTAACTCAATTTTTTCGGAATTTTCTTGTATTCCTTTTTTTTCAAGATCATAGAGGTTAAACATAAGCTTTTCCACAATATTTTTTGTTCTAGTTATGTCTCTGGCAATAAGATCTATTTCTAACTCTTTTTCTAGTTTAGAACTGGTTGGTATATCATATAGTAGCAGTGAATTATTGTCTACAGGGTTGCATAGATTTTCAAAAGCCTTGTTTTCAGTGATTGTTGAAGTGCATTTCAAAATATTTTCTTCAGATGTGTGTCTAGTCAATTCCTTTTCTACTCCATACTTCTGCACTTATTAGATCTCTGATAGCTACACGTATTGCCTCAGATCTGTTTGGATAGAATCTTTCATCAACAAGTTGATCCAGAGCCGATATGTATGTTTCTGGAAGGTGTAAAGTAATTAGTTTCACTTGATTTCTCTCCCTTAGTGAAATAGAGTTGAATGATTAAAAGTTATACTTCTATATGTTATGCTACAAATATGTTCCAAACATGTCTGTACATCACTTTATAAATATACCGTAAGCCTTGTTGCAGATTTATGTAAATTTTGATACAATCAAACCTCTATGTTTTTATTTCTTAATTAAGCATCTAATTTATCACGTTGAATGCGTATGCGCGTTTTTGTAAAGAGCTACGGGTGTTCCGCAAATTTAGCTGATTCAGAGGTATTGCTTGGCTGTATACTGGAAGCAGGATATGAACAAGTAAATTCTATTTTAGAAGCTGATATAGTTATCGTTAATTCCTGCGCAGTAAAAGGTCCAACTGAAAATCGAATAATTTCTAAATTGAAAAATTTGCCAAAAAACAAGAAGATTATAGTTGCTGGTTGTTTACCCGTTATAAATTTTGAACGTTTACTTCGCGAAACACGATTTGATGGACTAATTGGACCTGCAGCTGGTGATACTATAGTGAATGTTATTCAAAGAGTTATCAAAGGAGAAACAGTGATAGATCTAGGGACTGCTTTAGTTTCAAAACCTGATTTGTCACTTCCCAGCAAAAAATCGAATCCTGTGATAAGTGCAATTCCTGTTAACTACGGTTGTTTAGGTTCATGCACATATTGTTGTGTAGTTTTTGCGCGAGGGGATCTTCGAAGTTATTCAATTCCAGATATTGTCAATAAAGTAAAAAAAGAATTAAAAACTGGAACCAAAGAATTTTGGATTACTTCACAAGATGTTGGATGTTATGGAAAAGACATAGAAACGAACATTATTGAATTATTACAAACTTTGTGCAATATCAAAGGCACTTTTTATTTGCGTTTAGGCATGATAAATCCTAATATGGTGCTGCCTATAATAGATGACTTAATCGCCGTTTTTCAGAATTCCAAGATGTTCAAATTTTTGCATTTGCCTGTTCAGAGTGGAGATGATTTTATCTTAAAAAAGATGAATAGATTTTATTCAATACAAGATTTCAAAGATATAATCACCAAATTTAGAGCAGCAATACCTGAAATTACAATTGCTACTGATGTAATTTGTGGGTTCCCTGGAGAAAATCTCAATGCTTTTTCTAATACCATTCAATTACTTCAAGATGTAAAACCTGATATAGTGAATGTATCAAAATTTTTTCCACGTCCAAAAACTGAGGCTAAAAAAATGAAAGATAACCTAGTAGATTTAAGAGAAATAAAAAGAAGAACTACAGAGACTGCTAATCTTGCCAGATTGATTTCTATAGAACGCAATAAAAACTGGAAAGGTTGGATAGGTGATGTTCTCATAGATGAAAAAGGAAAAATATCTTGTTCTTGGATAGGTAGAAATTTTGCCTATAAACCTGTAGTAGTAAAAAGTTTAGACAATCTTTTAGGAAAAACATTTAAAATAAAAATTGAAGCCACTTTTCCTACATATCTATCCGCAAAAATTTGTTAATATCCTTCTGAGAGAAAATGTGTAGTACGTTTCTAAGATTATTTTGCTTAATTTTATTAATTTTTTGAAATTAGTTAATATTATTAATTTTAAGTTCCTATGATTAGATTGGTTGTATGTATGCCTGATAAAAATCCTAAGTACTCTAAGCTTACTAAAGAAGAAGAAGAGGTGATTTTGAACAAAGGAACCGAAAGGCCCTTCACTGGAAAGTATAATATATTCAAGGAGAAGGGTTCTTATGTTTGCAAACTTTGCAGAACTCCACTTTATCACTCCAAAAGTAAGTTTGATTCTGGTTGTGGATGGCCTAGTTTTTCCAGTGAGATCCAAGGTAAAGTTAAAAGATCTTTGGACAAAGATGGTATTAGACTTGAAATAACTTGTATGAATTGTGGTGCTCATTTAGGTCACGTTTTTACAGGTGAGAGTTATGCACATAATCAAAGACATTGTGTTAACTCAATTTCAATTGATTTTATTCCTGATAAACATGACAAATCAATCCCTTAACTCAAAAAAACCAAATTTATATTCGATAACTTTAATGATTTAATATTATATGGGGTTATAAAATTGGTAAATGAGTCTAAAATAAAATCTAATTTTGTTTATTCAAATGATCTTATTGATTATCAAGCAAACTCTGTTGTTAGTCGTACAATAATAGATAAGACAGTTGGTTCAGTGACTTTTTTTGCATTTTCAAAGGGGCAAGGATTAAGTGAACATTCTGCTCCATATGACGCTTTAATCTATATATTGGATGGAGAAGCTGAAGTTATTATTTCTAAAAAAGCTTTTAATCTAAAGAAAGGTGAACTGATAATTATGCCTGCTAATGAACCCCATAGTTTATCAGGAATAACACAATTCAAGATGATGTTGGTTATGATCCGATCATAATTTTTCATATTGAAAAATTAAATTGAAAAAAACCACAATTCTGATGGTTTCAAGAATTTTTTTGGTTTGGTTCAATTATTACTTTTAGAGATTTTCCAGCATTTGCCATAACTTTGAATCCTTTTGCAGTTTCTGACAAACTAAATCTGTGTGTAATCATGTTTTTTACTTTTATTTTTTTATTAGATAAAACATTTAATGCTTTGGTTAAATCGTTTGGAGCTGCTCCATAAGAGGTTTTTATTGTAATTTCATTTCTCCAAAACTGATTAATTGGTACTGGCAACTTAATATTAGGATTTGGGACAGCAAAAAACAAAATTGTTCCTCCTTTATCTACGCATTTTAAGGCAGTTATTGCTGCTTCAGTAGCGCCCGTACATACTATAACCTTATTCGCTAGTTTACCTTCGTTAACTTCTTCTAGTTTCTTAGTAATATCTTCATTTGCGTCAATAGTGAAATCTGCACCAAATTTTTTAGCTAATTTCAATCTATAAGAATTAATGTCTGAGACAATAATTCGTTTAACTTTTTTGTTTTTAGCTAATTGAGTGTGAAGAATTCCTGATACGCCACATCCAATAATCAGTACCGTATCTATTTTTTGGAGATCTGCAATTCGTTGTCCCCGAATTACACACGCTAAAGGTTCAATAAATGTACTTTCCTCAAAACTGAGTTCGTCTGGAAGTTTATGAATACCATATTTAACATTAATTTTAGGTATTCGAATATACTGCGCAAAACCACCTGGATAATAATTTGTTTTATGAAGTGTACCACAAGCTGTATGATATCCACTTTTGCAATATTCACATTTATTACAAGGAACATGATGTGAAACAAATATTCGATCACCCACTGAATACCCTTTTACTTTTTGTCCAATTTTATCGATTGTTCCTACAGCTTCATGACCTAATACAATAGGTGCTCGAGGAATTCTATACCACTCTATAACATCGCTCCCACATATTCCCGATGCAATAACTTTTAATAATAATTCTTCAGACCCAATTTCAGGTATTGATATTTCTTTAATTCGTATATCTTTATTATTATAATAAAAAGCTGCAAGCATTTTTTAATCACCAGAAAAGAAAGGATTTGGTGATACTACTCTTTTTCTGCTACAAGTTTATTGAACAAATCTAATGCTTCTTTTGCAGTGTAGTCATCATGTATTATTGCTCTTATGGATCGAATAGAAGCTACAGGATTTTGTGTTTGCCAAATATTCCTTCCAAGGTTTACACCAATCGCACCTTTTTGCAGACCATCATAAACAAATTCAAACACTTCTAATTGTGAAGATACTTTGGGACCACCGGCAATAACTACTGGAACTGGACAACCATTTACAATCTTTTCAAAACCTTCTTCACAATAATATGTCTTAACGACTCTAGCGCCTAATTCAGCAGCAATTCTACAGCATAATCCTAAATACCGAGCCGTTCGTTTTTCAAGTTCACGTCCAACTGCAGTAACTGCCATGACGGGTATTCCATATTCTTCACATTTATCAACTAGTTTAGCTAGGTTTTTTAGTGTTTGATGTTCATATTTGCTTCCCACAAAAACTGACATTGATACAGCGCTTGCATTAAGTTTTATGATTTCTTTGATAGAGGTTGTGATTGTTTCATTTGCTAAATCTTCACCTACGACACTAGCCCCGCCTGAAACACGCAATATAATCGGTTTTTCAATATTTGACTCCACACAGTTTCTTAGTACTCCTCTAGTTAACATAAGAGCGTCTGCATATCGCAGTATTGGTTTTATTGTTTCACCTGGTTTTTCCAGTTTAGTTGTTGGTCCTTGAAAATAACCATGATCTATTGGTAAAAATAATGCTTTTCCATCGGGTTGAATTAGTTTGTTTAATCGATTTTTCATGCCCCATTCCATTTTCTTATTACTCCTTGAAGCTTTTTAGGCTCAGAATTACTAAACCTTTCTCTTTACTGGTCTAACTATTAAATATCCTCTTTCAATTAACCAATGATGAAATTGCCAAGTTGTAAAAAGACATTTTGTCATACACGATTTCCTAACTTTTTCATATTCATCAGTTTTCTCTTTCATTCCATTAAGCTCAATTTGGTTAGGACACTTAATATCTTTACAAAACTCTCTTCTTTTATAATCAATGAATTCTCCACTAAGCATGCCTATTCACTTTTTTACTCAATATCCTTACTCTTTTTATTACACCAAGATTGACCTAATTACAATTATGTACTTTTCAATTAAAAAAAAAGAAAAAATAGGGCTTGTTATTGGTTTTCAAATATTATTCTGGCTATTATGGTGGTCTTAAATAAATTCGAAGTTGTCCTCTGGAGACCTGAAGATCTATGCCACTTTCTGTCATACAACATTTAGAAGCTGGTCCCACTGCAGATATTGCTAGTAGGTTTTTGAATGAAGTTTTTGCTCCAAGTAATTCTTTAGCAGCTTCTTTTCTTAGTTCAATTTCAAGATGAGTTACTTTCCACTCTTCTCCATCAATAATAACGTCACTAATTTTACCTACATTCAAGCCTTCACAATATACCTCTTTGCCAATTAACTCACTATATTTCATGTACTTTCCCCTTGAATTAATTTTTAATTAATTAAGAATTAATAATATTTTTCTACTCAATTTAAAGACTTCTGCTTATCAATATTTAGGAAAATTATGAACTTGAAATTAAGTATCCTATAGCAAGTGTAATGGTAGCCCGGGAGAGATTTGAACTCTCGTCGAGGGCTCCAGAGGCCCCTATGCTTGACCGCTACACCACCGGGCTAGATTCTTCGTTTTAAAAACTGTTTCTAAGTAATAACTTTAGTGTTGGATAAATTTTCTGATTTAAATATTTTTGATGAAGACTGCTTTTTATATTTAGATTTTGAGCTCTTGTTTGTGTTGACTGAAAAGTTATTCTCCTATGATTTTAGATATATTTTTTTGTAGGATTAATTCCTTATTTTGATCTGAAAGATTTAATAAATCTATTATTTTCACTGAAACCAAAGGATGTTCGTGTGGAAAATCTGATCCCATTATTAATTTTGTGGGATCAAGAGATTTTAGTGCATAATCAACTAAGGGATATGTGTTTCCGGAAGTCTCAAGAAATATTTTTTTATCTTTAGCTAATTCAATAGCTTTTTTTAAGCGGTTAATATCTAAACAATAAACTCCAGTACCAAGATGAGCAATTATTAAATTTACGTCATACTCTTGGGAAAGTACTTTAATTTGATTAAAATCGTTTCCTAGGTGGATACAAATAGGAATTGAATATTTTTCAGCAATGTTGAATATCTTTCGAAGTTTTTCCAGTGGTGTTGGATGCATCTCTAAGTGGAGTTTAACCCCTTTTAATTTCCATTTTGTGATTGATTCTTCAAGTTCTTTTGGTGCAGTTTTTTCATTGGGATTTACCCATGCAAACCCTAAATAGTGATTGGGGAATTTTTTTATCACTAAACTAATGTATCGATTACTAAAAACTGTTGGTTTGTCATAAAAATATCTAAAAATAATAGCTTTGTCTATTTTGCTTGCTTTCATTAGTTTTGCAAAGGTTTTTGGTTCAGCCTCTTTAGGAGGCCCTCCGAGATGAACATGTGAGTCAATTATCAACTTTTACCATCTATAAATAAATTTAATTATCTAATATAAAAAAACAGATACTAACTCTACAGTTTTTGTGTTAAACCGAGAATTATTATTACTTCAATTATTATTTATTCCAAATTGTTTTCTCTTATATTTTATGGTAAGATTTTTTTTACAGGTTATTTCTAAAGTTCCAGAATGAGCTTCATTATGATGTTTTTTACATAGAACAATCATATTTGATGAGTGATCAGTTCCTCCTTGTTCAAGAGGAATGATATGATGTGACTCAAAATTGTGCGTTTTGCTTTTACTTTTAGTGAGCTGACAAATCTGACATCGAAATTTATGTTTTTTTTTCAGTAGATAAGACAAAAAATTATTTCTTTTAATTTCTGTTGGCATATCTCGTAAATTTTCTTTTTGAATAATATCATTTAATGACAAATTCTGATTTTTATACTCAATTATCAGATTGTCAAATCGTTTTTTTTCCTGTTCATGAATTCCTTTGCTATGATCTATTTGATTTGAAAGATAATATTTCTCATAATAGGGAAAAACTTTTTTCAAAAGAGCCAACAAATAAATGTTTTTTTCTTTTAAGTCAAGTATGATACTCCTTTTCTGCATTACAGTGTTAAAAACAGATTCAATTGAAATGGGTTTTAATCCCATTTTTTTCCACATATCTAAAACAATTCTTAGTTCATAGTTATCAGAGATCTTAAATTTCAAACTACTTTTTTCATTGAGTACCATTTTTGATATTAATTCTACCGCTTTTCCATTTAGTATCTTTTGTAATTCAGGGTATAGGGCTATTATTCTACATATGATCTCTGAAAAATATTCAAATCTTCGAGAATAAGGACCACCTGCTTTAAAGAAACAAAATTCAATCAAAACAATTATTCTAACATCTACATCTAATTCTTTATAATCTTCATCAAAAATCTCAGCTAATCTGTCAATCAAGTTGACCCTTGAAAAGTTTTTAGATTCATAGATTTCAATTGCTATTTTATCTAATTTTTTCATATGGTTTTTCCATTCGGGTCTAAGTTTTTTCTTGGTCACTTAAGTTCAACTATAATATTTGAATGAAGTTATCATTCAAATATTTTACTTCTCGAGAAAAAAAGATCCCACTACAAACAAATCTGTTTTCCCATAAATCATAATAGGAATTATGAACATATTATCTGCAGAAGGGGTCTTAGTGCCTAAGAACTATGATGAATTTAAGCATGAGCTTCAAGAAAATCGTGATGAGATAAAACTTACTGGATCAAGTAAGAAGTTTTGGGTAAACTTAGCTAAACTTGTAGGAGAAAAAAAAGCTAATCAGCGAAGAGAGCAAGCAATAGATCGATTAAGCAAGGTAAAATGCGCCACACGTGATGGTGTTGTAATTGAAACAACCAGAAAGGAATTAGAAAAGAAACCAGGTAAACTTAAAGATTAAAACTGCTATTAACTTCTTCAGGTTCTTTTGTGTTGCAATCTTTCTTTTGGATGTTGCTTTTGGAATGATGATTGTCGGATTTGGCGTTTTAGCTAATCTGTGGTTAATGTTTGGTCTTTTTGATAATTTTGTTAAGAAATAACCAGTTTTAACCTTGTTACCCTTCAACCTTATTAGGGCAACTCATATTTCAGAGCAAGCCACTTCTAAGGGGTATGCTTGCGCACTCTAAAACTGCACTTTTATTATGGAGTCATATTTACTGATGAAGAAAGCTTTCACAATGGTAATAATTCTCTTGCTTTTTATGTTAACAATAATATTTGTTGCAAAATTTTATTTGACGCTTGAAACAAAAGAAAACGAACAATGTTATATGGGGGTTACATTCGGCGGAAACACTAGTGCAGAAGCTAAACTGCTAATAGATAGAGTGAAAAACTATACTAACCTGTTTGTTTTACAATCTGGTCCAATAAGTGAAAATGAAACTGCAACTACTGAAATCTGTGATTACGCAGTTGCATCAGGATTAAACATAATTGTATACTTTGGCGACCTTGCCCCAAGAATTCTAATGGAGAAAAACTTAACATGGAGAGCTTCTTGGGTTAGTTCAGCAAATTTGCATTATGGTGAGCGCTTTAAGGGTATCTACTACTACGATGAACGCGGAGGAATCTACCTTGATACTGACAAAAATGCTACGAATTGGAACCTACCTCCAAACTCTACCTATGATACAGTTGCTTCAGTGTTTTCCAACGGATTTTTAAGTGATCCTGGAACTGTTGCTTTAAAGGCGCAAAATACGCCGATTTTTTGTTCAGATTATGTGCTCTACTGGTTTGATTACCTTTCTGGTTACGATGTTGTTCTCGCTCAAGTGGGTTGGAATCATAGTATAGTTAAAGATGTTGGGTTAATTCGAGGAGCTGCAACTCTGCAGGATAGAGACTGGGGGACAATTATAACTTGGAAATACACGACTTCGCCTTACCTTGACAATGGAGAGGCAATTTATGGGCAGATGCTTTCTTCATACGAAGCTGGTGCGAAGTATATTGTGATTTTCAATTATCCATATTCAGGTGAGAATCCATATGGTATTATGTTTGATGAGCATTTTGAAGCGCTTGAGAAATTATGGACTGATGCAATGCGAGGTAATGTGACTCACGGTTCAAGATTGGCTGATGTCGTTTTAGTTTTACCAAAAAATTATGGGTTTGGATTACGTCATCCTGAAGATAATATTTGGGGTTTTTGGAGTCCAGATGAGAAAACACATCAAGTTTGGTCAATTTCACAGAAACTCCTCTCAAGGTATGGCTTGGGATTGGACATAGTATACGATGATCCTGCTTTTCCAGTTGTAGATAACTATCAACAGGTTTACTACTGGAACCAAACCATAAACTTTGATTAAAAAACTTTATAGTAACAAGTTAAAAAAATCGGAACAAAACACATACAAATCAATGTTATCTACTTAATATTGCTGTTATGGGTGGAAAAAATGGATGTTGTTGATGTAAATGATATAAAAAAAGCGTATCAGATAATAAAACAACATATCAAAAAAACACCTTTAAAACACTCCTCTTTTTTTAGTCAATTATGTGACGGTAATATTTTCCTAAAACTTGAAAATCAGCAAATTACGAATTCATTCAAGATTCGGGGAGCATTAAACAAAATGCTCCAATTATCTGAAGGAGACAAAATGAAAGGAGTTGTAACTGCGTCTGCTGGAAATCACGCTCAAGCAGTTGGAATAGGTGCAGAAAAACTAGGTTTAAGGGCAATAATTTTTGTTCCTAAATCAACACCCAAAAAGAAAATCGAGAAAATCAAGACATGTGATGTTGAACTAATAATTCATGGGAATAATTATGAAGAAGCTGAAAAAGAGGCAATCTATTTAGCAAAAATTAACGACATGACCTATATCTCCCCTTATAATGATAAACTTGTAATTGCAGGGCAAGGGACAATTGGATTAGAAATATTAGATGATCTGCCAAAAGTTGACATTATTTTAGTTCCAGTTGGTGGAGGTGGTTTAATTTCTGGCATTAGTGTTGTTGTTAAAAATAAGAATTCAGGCATTAAAGTAATTGGCGTTCAATCGGAAGCTTCTCCTGTGATGTATGAGTCGTTGAAGGCAGGAAAAATTGTTGACATAACAAAGGAAGATTCTTTAGCAGATGGTATTTCAGGAGGAGTTGAAAAAGGATCAGTTACATTTGAAATTTCTAAAAAATATGTGGACAAGATCATATTAGTGAAAGAAAATACCATACGAGAAGCCATAAAACTATTTTGGGAAAATGAAAAGGAAATTTCTGAGGGTGCAGGTGCAGTAGGACTTGCAGCAGTAATGGAAAATAAGGAACGGTTTAAAAATAAAAAAACAGCGATTATTGTAAGTGGGGGAAACATTGATGATGTTGTTTTCCAAAAAATTATTGCTAAATGAAGATTTTTTCAACCTCAACTTGGACAGATTTGAATGCAACCGTAATTTAGGTTTTTGTCACTTTTTTGTTCCACCCATAATTACCAAGGAAAAAACCAAAACAACCAGGGAATACCATAAAAAATTAAAATTTAATAGAAAAGCTAATTTGGGGTTGTTAGATTTAATTGTTTCTTTAGGCTTTTGTATCTGTTTCTAACAGTAACCTCTGTTACTCCAGCTGCTTCTGCAATATCTTTTTGTGTTTTCTTT
>Ga0255055_10001195_pt1 | contig 19392 bp, 14 predicted proteins | sample JV7_2_27_MG_FD_188633 | JGI IMG/M metagenome (GOLD analysis project Ga0255055, IMG submission 188633) | Seawater microbial communities from Jervis Inlet, British Columbia, Canada - JV7_2_27 | ecosystem: Environmental > Aquatic > Marine > Inlet | place: Canada: British Columbia | collected...
GTTGATGAAGCAAAGCCAGAGGTGCAAGCTTTGGCTGTTAGTGGAGATAGAGTCATAGCCGTAGGGAGTAATGAAAAAATAAAGCCCTACATAACTCAAAAAACTGAGGTGATCAATTTAGAAGGGAAGCTGGCCATTCCCGGCTTCATCGATGGCCATGGCCATTTTACTGGCCTGGGACGATCAAAGATGGTCCTGAATTTCATGGAAGTAAAGGGCTGGGATGAGGTTGTGGCGATGACGAAAGAAGCATTAAAGAATGCAAAATCCGGTGACTGGATTTTTGGCAGAGGTTGGCATCAGGAGAAATGGGATAAAACACCTGAGCCAAATGTAGATGGGCTACCATTTCATCATACCTTGAGCAAGGTTTCTCCTGATAACCCAGTTCTATTCACCCATGCCAGCGGTCATGCTTCCTTTGCCAATGCCAAGGCAATGGAACTGGCAGGAATTACAAAGGATACACAAGATCCACCTGGAGGAGAAATTGTAAAGGACTCTGAAGGAAATCCTATCGGGGCATTCAGGGAGACAGCACAACGGCTGCTGCGCAGAGCATCGAATAGTTATTTAGAGAGTCGTACTCCCGAAGAGATCGGAGCTGAACATCTACGGGGGATTGAGCTAGCTGTGCAGGAGTGTTTATCCAATGGAGTTACCAGTTTTCATGATGCAGGTTCCTCATTCGAAACCATCGATCTGTTCAAGAAATTGGCAGAGGAAGGTAAGCTTGGAATTCGGCTTTGGGTAATGATTAGGGACAGCAATGAACGTCTGAGGGAGCGTCTTTCCGAATATAAAATCATCGGGATGGGGAAAAATCATTTAACTGTCAGGGCCATTAAACGCTCGCTTGATGGTGCTTTAGGCCCTCACGGAGCCTGGCTGCTTAAACCGTATGAAGATCTTCCATCCTCCACTGGCTTGAATACTTCTACCATTGATTCTGTCAAAGAAAGCGCACGGTTAGCGATTGAGAATGATTTCCAGTTCTGTGTACATGCTATCGGAGATAGAGCTAACCAGGAAACTCTGAACATTTTTGAAGCAGCATTTAAAGCTCATCCAGACAAAAAAGACGTGCGCTGGCGCGATGAACACTCGCAGCATCTTCACCCCGAGGATATCCTCAGGTTCGGCCAACTGGGAGTCATTGCCTCAATGCAGGGAATTCACTGCACTTCTGACGCACCATACGTGATCAAGCGATTGGGGAAAAAACGAGCTGAAGAAGGTGCTTATGTGTGGCAAAAGCTCATGGAATCAGGGGCAATTATATGCAACGGAACAGATGCCCCGGTTGAGTTTATAGATCCCATAGCCTGTTTTTATGCTACTGTTACGCGGAAATTAAAAGATGGGACAGTCTTTTATGCTGATCAAAGGATGAGCAGAAAAGAAGCCTTGCGTTCCTACACTCTCAATTGCGCCTATGCTGGTTTCCAAGAGGATATTTTGGGATCGTTAACTCCGGGAAAACTGGCTGATATTACAGTTCTTTCCAAAGATATCATGACTGTTCCCGATGATGAAATCCTGAATACCGAGGTTGTCTATACTATCGTCGGCGGGAAAGTACTGTATAAAAAATAAAATATTCCAGCATTAAAGCGCGGGTTTGATGAATCAAGCACCTACTTAACTATAAATCATTGAATATATTTTAAAAGGTGGGTTTGATGAATCAAGCTCCTACTTAACTATAAATCATTGAATATATTTTAAAAGGTGGGCTTGATGAATCAAGCACCTGCAGCTCTGTGCTTCTCAAGAGCCTCTTTGTAAGCTTTTCTTTCAAAGATGGAATAGAGAGAAGGCACAACAACCAGAGTCAGTAAGGTCGCGAATAATAGTCCGAATATAATTGAAGTGCCAAGTGGCGCCCAAAACGATCCCCCTCCTCCAAGGTTAAGCGTTATCGGCAAGAGTCCCCCAATTGTTGTAGCAGTAGTCAGTATAACTGGCCTCAGCCTTCTTGGTCCGGCCTCGAAGATGGCCGTTATGAGATCAACTCCGCGCCGCCGCCTTTGATTGATGAAGTCGATAAGCACAATGCCATCGTTTACCACAATGCCTACAAGAGCAATGACCCCAACAAAAGCCATGAAACTGAACGTAAGCCTGGTTAACAGCAGTCCTGTTACTACACCAATGATGGAAAGCGGAACGGTGAACAGAATAACCAAAGGTTGCTTGAAGGAGTCGAACTGGGCAGTCAGAACAAAGAAAATAAGAATCAATCCTAGGAACATCACGCGCGTCATAGATTCAAAGGATCTTTTCCGCTCCTCCTCTTCTCCACCATATTCGAGGATATATCCCTGTGGTGGAGGCGTGGACTCCATAAGTTTCTGGAGTGAAGCGAAGATATCCTGAGGCGTGTAACCTTGTTCGACGTCACAGCCCACTGTTACCGAACGCCTTAAGTTGCGCCGATTAATACTGTATATACCCTTAGTTATCTCTACCCGGGCAAGCTGGCTTAATGGTATTTTTATACCTGCAGTGCTGAATATAGGCGTATCAAGCACATCCTCGAAATTTTTCCTGTGAGCCTCTTTATTAATGATCCGGATATCGACGAGTTCATCGCCCAGCATGATTTCAGTAGCCTCGTAGCCAAGAAATGCAGCCATTACCTGCATTGTTATCTCCTGGGCAGTGATTCCGTGCTTTGCTGCGCTTGTTCTGTCGACTTTAATAGATATCTGGGGTTTATTTTCCTGAAAACTGTTTTGAATGTTTCTCGTCCCGGCAATGCTTTTCAAATGTTTTTCAACCGTTTGGCTTATGTTTTTAAGCTCCTCAAATTCCTCTCCGTATATCTGTATTGCTACCGGCCTGCCTACGGGCGGTCCCATTTCAAACTCGAAGAAGTTATATTTAATCCCTGGAATCTCGGCTAACTTTGAATCCAACTCTTCAATAATCTCTGACTGGTTTCTTTTTCGCTCGTTATCATAGCCTATATTGATAATTATCTTTCCAAACTCGGGTCCAGAACTACTTCCTGCAGTCTCAGCAAGGTCGGACAATATCATCTCGGTATCACCAATAGTAGAAACATACTCCTTTACCTCAGGGATCTTGGCGATTAACCTTTCGATCTGCTGTGCAATACGGTTAGTCTTTTCTACAGTTGTACCCATAGGAAGCTCGAAATTTATATTAAAGCGGCCCATATCTTCCTTCGGGAAAAAATCTACTTTTATCGCGCCGGAACCAATGATGAACAGAGCAATAAAAAAAGTTAGGAGAGCAGCAGATACAACAGTTTTTCTGTGGAAGATGGCCCAGCGTAATAGTGGCTTATAATACCTGGTCAGGAAACGAAAGAGCCTGTCTCCGATGAAAAATATCCGGGCAAACCTTTTCATCTGTTTGTCTTTTTTACTGGGGCGCATATATTTTGAGGCAATCATGGGAAGTGTAAGATGGTCGATGATTATGGAGCCTGCAAGGGCGAATATAACAACATACGGCATGAAGGACATGATCTGTCCCATAATTCCGGCGATAAATATCATCGGGAAAAACGCAGAAATAGTCGTGAGGTCTGCAGAGATGACAGCGGTTCCAACCTCCGAGATTCCTTTTTTTGAGGCGTCAACCGGATTGAGCCCCTTCTCAAAATAGTAATAAATGTTTTCCCCCACAATCATGGCTCCATCCACGACCAGGCCGATTATTAGAATAAGAGAGAACATTGTAATCATGTTAAGGGAGAATCCAGCTAACCACATGAATAAAAAACCCACGAAGAGAGAAAAAGGTATGGCGACAGCGATAAGAATTGAATTGCGCAGTCCCATAAATATCATCAGAGTAAAGAGGACGAAAAGTAAGCCATAAAAGGCATTGGAGCTAAGCTGCTTTACCATCAGGGATATATCATCACCTTTATCCATGGTAGTTGTGATTTGCACTACTTCAGGCATACGAGCATTATATTCAGCTGCAATTTGCTTAATAGCTCTGGTAGTCTTCATCGTGTTGATCTCAGTCTGTTTGTAAGCTACCAGTGATACGCTGGGTATACCATTGTACCTTGAATATGTATTTATCTTTTTGTGCGTGTCTTTGATTTCCGCAACTTCACTTAAAAAAATCGGGTGGCCCGCTTTTACAGCGACCACAGTTGAGCCGATATCCTTCACATCATTAAACTTTCCCTCGGTTCGCACAAGATACTCATAACTGTTCAACTTAAGGTATCCTCCAGGCAGGTTAGCGTTTTGCTGCCGGAGAGCAGCAATTAGTATAGAGTATGAAAGATGATACTGTTCCATTTTCCTGGGGTCAACCTGAACCTGTACTTCCTTCTCAAGCCCGCCATAAAATGCTACTTCTCTCACACCAGCGACAGCCTCTATCTCGATTTTTATATCTTTCGCAATCTCTTTTAAAGTCTGGGGGTCCACTTCTCCAGTAACATTAACCAGAATTATCGGAACGCTATCAAATGCAATATCCTCGACCAAAGGTTCTTCCACATCTTCCGGGAACTCCCTTTTGATCTGGTCAACTTTTTCTTTTACTTCATTTAACGCATCCTGCTTGTCTGCTTTCTCGTAAAGTTCTATGACATGCACTGATGCTCCCTCTCTTGCGAAGGAAAGGAGTCGTTTTAAGTGCTTAATACCGTTTAACTTCTCGTCCACTTTAACTGTGACCTGCTGCTCTATATCTTCAGCCGCAGCTCCTGGATAAGGTATTGCTACTACTATCCAGGGGACGTTGATATTAGGGTATTCCTCGAGTGGCAGGGTCCGCAGGCCGATGATACCGAGTATCACTAGAATGAGCGTGATAAGCGTCACCAATACAGGCTTGTCTACAGCTTTGCGGGATATTTTCATTTACGGTATCCTTAATCGATTACGGAAATCTCTATACCCTCAAATAGAGCTTCTTGCCCGGCGGTGATTATCTGTCCGCTTTCAGGGAGGAGATCACTGACAATTATTTTATCACCTGAAATAAGGTAATCTTCTAAAGTTACCTCCTTCGCCTTTCCGTTTGAAGCAAGAAATATAATCCTGCTGCCGTTTCTCAATACGGCCGTATCCAAGGAAAATATGCAGACGCCTTCCATTTTATCTATAACTATGGTTGAGAAGGCAGTCATCCCCGGTTTTACGATAAGCTTCGGATTCTCAATGGTGATTTCTACCTTGAAGAGGCGGATGTTGGGAAGGGAAGATACAGCAACCTGGGTGACCGTGCCTTCAAAGGTTCTTCCTGGTATTGCCTCAAAATCCACACTCGCCTTCTGTGCTTTTTTAACCCGGTCTATATTTTTTTCCGGCACTCCAATTTCAACGAGAACCCGGGACAGATCCATCAGAGTGAAAACAATTTGCCCTCCTGCTACCATCTCCTTTTCCTCTCCATACCGGTAGGCTACATGACCACTGAACGGAGCATACAAAAGACAGTGTTTAAGATTCAGCTCTGAAGCTTCTAGCGTTGCTGTTGCCGCCTTAAGCGCAGTTTGTGCATCCTGAACGAGCCGTTCTGGTATGGAACCATCCTCTAACAAGTGGCGGTTTCTTTCGTAATCACGTTTGGTCTTTTCCCATTGAGCATAGCTCTGGTCTCTCATTGCCTGATAATCATCCTTCTCGAGCTTTGCCAACAGATCTCCCTTATTAACTTTATGTCCCTCATCAAAGTAAAAACGATCGATTTTACTCCCGACGTTAAAGCTCAAGTTAACCGTTTTCCAAGCTTTAACTTCTCCTGAGAAATCGAGCGTGAATTCGTAATCGGTTTTCTTAATGGTTTCAGTGCGAACCCTTATCTTTTCGGCCTTGGCAACTTCTTGGTTTTCGATATCGCCACTGCATGAAATTAGAAAAGCTAAGAAAGGAATTATTATAAAAATAAGTATTAAAGATACAGATCGGCGAATCATACGCAATCCTCCATTTAGTCTAAAAAAAGTTACATTTTTATTATTCATAAATTATGCCGACACCAATATTTATTTTCATATATATATGTTTGTTACGCTGATTTCACCTCTAGCAGAACATTCAATAGGTCTCAAATGCGCTTCTTTTTATTATATGTCGCCATAATTTACCCTTCGGGCGGGCCGATTTCACCGCATCTGCTTCGTTACAGGGCATTTGCGGTGAAGAACCACAGCTGCATACCCTGTGCCTCGCATCTGCGGCAAACTCGATCCGTGAATAATCCAGGATACTTAAATGTTTATCTCCTTAAGCATCTAGTATAAACTTTTTAATTTCAAATAAATAGGAACTGTTGCTGGATCACCAGATTTATATTACAGAGAAGGAATGAATAGATTGGTTGTCTTTAATTTTGATCCTTATCTTTTAGCTGTTTCAACAAATCCTTAACGTCTATAGCCTCGGTCTGATGAGCTTCGTCCTGATCTATAGCTAATAACTTAAGCAGTATCTCACCTACCTGGATTTCATCTCCGGATTTAATTAACATCTTTGCTTTTTTTAGAACTGTCGAAGGTTTGACAATAATTCCATTTGCACTCCCGAGATCAATAACGGTAAATTTCTTTTTATCGTAACTCACTTTTAGATTGGCATGTCTTCTGGAAACAGTCCCTGAGTTGAGGACAACTTCACAAAAAGAATCCCTTCCTATTAAATTATTTCCAGGATGAAGATTAAAAACTTTACCCGGATTATCATTTGTATCATTGTTTCCTTGAACTATAGTAAATTGAACAACCCTTTTTGAATCGTCAGTCTCACTTTTCTTTCGGAAAATAACCATAATTTATACCATTCCTTTTTTATTCTTTATTACATATTATTTATATTTCTTTTTCCGCTGAATATCAATATAGACAGCAATAAGCATAGTAATAAGAAGAAGAGCAAATCCAACTCCAAACAATATCTCTGAACCAACAAATAGCTTGGAAATCCAAATGCCAGGTTGTATATCGCCATAGCCCACAGTTGTGATGGTAACCAGGCTAAAATAAAGAAGGTCAAAATAAGGAATAGGAGCAGGATGAGAAATAATAAAAGCTTTTCCCTGGGAAAGCTGTTGAAGCCCGTTATAAATAGTGGCAAAACTTATGATCCCACCTAGATACTTAACCAACGCACTGATTATTTCTTCTCTCATCTCATGAACACTTATAATATCAATCATGCCTCTTTTCTTTTCCAACTTTTCATGACCAAAAACTGAGAAAAACACGTCTCCGGCCAGAACAAAAACATAAAACATGGCTATGAATATCCCGATTGCAGTGGAAATCTTCGAAGGGAGATAAAGGAGGATTATAGGAGACATCCAGAAAAGGAAAAAATGGAAGATTATAGCGGTTGCTTCTCCCAGCTTATCAGCAATACGAGACTCCATCGCCGAAAGGAAATTGAGAATCGCTAATAACGTTCTAATCACTGTCGCTCCTTGCTTTTATTTTTCCAGAATAGTACCAAAATAAAGCCGAAATTTCTACCTTTTTAGTCAAAATCTAAGCATTTCTCTTTGGATTATTTGAGAAGGTATTGGAAAATCGAATAAATGGGGACAGGCCCCATTTTGTAAGAAAGAGGATATTCTCTGGCAGAATATGAGGCATGTCACCTTTTTATTATGGCTGCTTTTTTTTCAGAGTTGATTCTAATTATGCCGATTATGATAGCCTGTCAAGCAGTTCAAATAAACAGTAACAGCTTACCTCAAAATTAAATCGATACTGCCGATGCCGGCATCTACCTCAATATCAATCGTAACCTCAGTTTTTTCATAAGCATCGTTGACGTAGGCACCTCTCTTCTTGATCATGCCCCTCGCATTGACAGAACCGATTCCGCCATCAACTTCTACACGGACTCCAACATCTATAGGCAGGTAAATAGTAGCGCTTCCCACTCCGCCGTCAATGGATACATCAAAACTCTGTTTCTGCTCTCCTGATAGGTCAACCTTCAATTCACCAACACCCATATCTATATCAAGGGAGTTCAATATCAATCCTCGAAGGTCAAGATTACCCTCGCCTGCTCCAAAGTCTACATTGATATCTATGGCAACATCATTACTCAGGCTAATATCCCATTTGTTGCGCCTTTTTCCGATAGTCATGGCAGAACATTCACCCTGCTTAACCTTAAGTATTCCTCGATTTCCGGCCTCAGAATACCTAATTTCAGGTTTCCATCTCTCAATATTATAGACAAAGTAGCCTTCCATGAGTTTGCTGGCTCCTCCCTGAACTTTCAATGTTCCTGCCCCCATATCTAAATTTAACTCCACAGATTCTGCTTCACCTAATTCAACTGTCTGAACCTCTTCTGTTGATTCGCCGACTGCTATGCATGCTCCTATTCCCCCAACTAAAAAAGTTAAAAGTAGTATTTTTGGAAGTTGATTAAATCTCATCGTTGCTTACCTCCTCAATAAACATTACGGAATCAACCACGCTCAAGTTCAATTTTTCTTGGTTTTTTTTAGATATTCTTAAATTAAGAAAGGTTTTTATTTGGCTGGCTCAAGTTAAAAATGAAAACCAAGCAAATTCCAGAGGATCACTGACTGTCGAAAACATCTCAATCAAAAATGTGTGTTTGATAAATCACACACCTGCCTTAAAAGGATTAATCTCTTCTGTAGGGGCTTGATTCATCGAGCCCACCGATTTTATTATATGAAATAATTTGTATTTGATAGATCAAACACCTGCACAAAAAGAATCAAGCCTCTGGCTACCAGGCAATTCCGTAGTCTTCTCCAAAATTGCTGGCACCTCCCCAGAAAGTTCCATGTTTCCAGTCATAATAGATGGCGGTGATAGGACCTGATGTGTATTTTCGGTAGTCTAGCTTATAACCCATATTTGCCAGATTTTCCCTGATTTTCTGGGGGACCTTTTCATTTAAGCGAAGCCTGCCCGGACTGGCCACATGCTCATCAAATGAGCTCTGCATCTGGTAGCTCACGATGTTCGCTGCCTCACAAGCTTCCTGGACATTCATGCCGAACTCAACAACATTCAGGAAGAACTGGAGCATATTCTGATCTTGCGTGTCTCCTCCCTGCACAGCAAAAGAGAGGAAAGGCTTTCCGTCCTTTAGGGCCAGGCTGGGAGTTAAAGTCGCCCGCGGCCTTTTACCAGGAACGACAACATTGAAAGGATTCTTGGCCTCATCAAGAACAAAACTTTGCATCCGCTGGCTCATTCCAATGCCAGTTTTACCGGCAATACAGGCTGGAATCCAACCACCGCTGGGTGTTGCGGAAACGATCCATCCTTCCTTGTCTGTAGACTGAATGGAGGTGGTTCCGGCTGTGAAGGCTTCTTCGAAGGCACTCACTTCTGCTTCAGTCTGCATCTCTTTTTTTTGAGATCCAACATTCGACCACTTCTCCAGAAGGTCAAGGTAAGGGTTTTTCTTTCCTTCAAAGGGATAGGGATCGCCTGGTTTGACATCGGGATCATTAACATTCCAATCAATCTTCTTGAGCCTTTCCTTGGCGTATTCCTTGGACAGCAATCCTTTTATAGGCTCCTGTGGAGGGAAATATGGGTCTCCATAGTAAAAATCTCTGTCAGCATAAGCCAGGTTCATCACCTGATAGAGGGCGTGGATATAATTCACGCTGTTGTAGCCCATTGATTTAAGGTCAATATTTTCCAGCATGTTGAGCATCTGAAGAAGAACTGGCCCCTGGACCCAGTGGGTGAGTTTGTAAACCTCAATTTCTTTATACTTGGTCATCACCGGCTCTTCGATATAGACTTTCCAGCTGGCCAGGTCCTCCATGGTTATAAATCCGCCCTGTTCCTGGCATCCCCGGACAAATTCTTCGGCAATATCCCCTTTATAGAAGCGGGCGTAGGCAGCATAGATGGCTTCTTTGCGGCTCTTTCCTTCATCAAGCGCTTTCTGTTCCGCTTCGACCAATTTCTCCAACGTGTCCAGTAAATCTGGCTGGCGGAAGATTTCCCCTGGATGCGGTGCTTCGTGTTCTTCTCCAAGATGTGGCAATAATACTTTCTTGGAGTAAGGCCATTTCTTGATCCTTTCTTTTCCTCTTTCTATACTGTCTGCCATTTGCTTCTCTATCGGATACCCTTTAGCCATTTGAATGGAAGGTTCCAGCACTTCCTTAAGGCTCAGAGTTCCAAATTCAGCCAGCATGACTATTAACCCTCCAGGAGTTCCTGGGGTAACGGCAGCCAGCGGCCCGTAGGCAGGTGGATATTCCATCCCTTTTTCCTTAAAGAATTCAGGGGTAATCCCTGTAGGCGCTACGCCCAGGGCGTTTATGCCGTAAACCTTTTTTGTATGGGGATTATAGATCAGGACCTGGGTCTCCCCACCCCAGCTTAAAACGTCATACATGGTGCAAGTCGCGCCCAGCATGGCACAGGCGGCATCAACAGCATTTCCCCCCTTCTGAAATATCATAGCTCCGGCAGTAGCGGCCAGGGGCTTTCCGGTGATGGCGACCCAGTGTCTTCCATGGAGAACTGGCTTTTCAGTCCGGCCAGGGATTACGCTGGTCGAAGCAAAAATAAATATAAACAGCAGTAGAGCTACTTTCCACTCTTTAAAGATTGAATTTTTATCTGAAAACATCTCTCAGCCTCCTTTCTTTTTTCTCAGACTAAAAGCCCAGGGCTTCTTTATACCCAAAAACATTAAAGCTGAACCCATAAGAGCCATGTTTTTTGAAAAATTGATAATCTCAGCCATCTGCTGTTCCTGAGCAGCAGCCCAGAAATTGTGCATCATGAATGTTACGGGCAGAAAGAACAAGACAATAGATGCAACACCTATCTCAGGGAAAATTCCTAAAATTATCGTAAAAGCGGCAACAAGAAGAAGCAAACCCGATACTGCAACTGCAACTTCTGCTATCGGAACTCCTTTGAATTTCGCGTACTCTGTCATAGCACCGAATTTAATAAAGTGATTAATCCCGTTGTACAGATAAAAAATCCCTACAATTATTCTTCCCACAAAAATTGGGATATTCATATTTTTTACCTCCATCTATTTAAATTAGATATTTTAAATTTTCAAGTTTCTTTATTTTATTCGATGGAAAGCCTTGATGATCCAGCTAGTCGAAGTTCATTTTATTTTGATGTAGAATTTCTCCATCAGGGAACGCCACTTTTTCATCAATTCTTCATTTAGATCGAGCGGCGGGTCTGTATCTTCAGGCAAAAATGGTTTATAAGGATGTTCTTTCGCATACGCCTCAAACTCGTCCCTCAGCTTATTGAGCTCTTTGGGTTTGGTGAGAAGGTCAATCGCGGAGGCTGCCATTGCTTTGGCTCCTGCATTGAGGCCCTTCCAGGTCGCAGAGCCATAATTACAGGCAACCGAGGACCAATGATGGCCGATAGAGCCTGGAACTTGACCGGGAAACCTGATGGTTGCAGTGGGAGCAATTAAGCAGACATCTCCCACATCAGAAGACCCGCCTCCTACAAACGTGCGGGCTCGGTCTCTAAGCTTTCCCACCTCTGTTGGCATACCTTTTTCTTCCTTGCCAAGTTCTTTCTGAAGTGCTTTAGCAAAAGCATGTTCTTCCTCAGTCCACTCTGGCATCCCTACAAGCTCGATGTTCTTCTGGAAAAGCTCTGCAGCAGCCTTGTTTGCATTGCGCTGGTGAACGGCAGCGATAACCCGGATGCTCAATTCTGTCCCTGTAGCAAGAGCTCCCGCCTTGGCACAGTTAATAACTTTTTCATACATCTCCTCTAATCTTTCATCGCTGTTTCTGACATAGTACCAAACGCTTGCCTTATCCGGAACGACGTTGGGGGCTTCTCCTCCTTCCTGAATCACGTAATGCAAGCGGTAAGTGTAAAAAAGATGCTCACGAAGGAAGTTCGTGGCTACGTTCATTATTTCAACTGCGTCGAGGGCGCTACGACCACCCCAGGGCGCTCCCGCCCCATGAGCGGTTTTTCCTTTGAAAGTAAAAATTGTCGAGAACATCGCGTTCCCGCCCCTGCCGTAGCTTGTCCCGAAACCGCTGCTGCTGTGATTGTCTATCACCGCATCCACATCATCAAACAGCCCTGCTCTTATCATGTAAGGCCGGCTTATAACTGTTTCCTCAGCAGGCGAGCCAAAAAACTTTATGGTTCCTTGGAATCCGTACTTATCCAGGGCTTGCTTCACGGCGATGGCTGCAGCCGTACCTGCTGTACCCATGGCGTTGTGTCCACAACCATGTCCGGGTGCGCCTTCCAGCAAAGGATCTTGTTTAGGGACCCCACCTTTCTGGGATATCATGGGAAGGGCGTCGAACTCCCCTAGAATTGCGATCACAGGTTTGCCTGAACCGTAGGAAGCAACAAAACAGGTTGGCATGCCCGCTAATCCACGTTCGACTTTAAATCCAGCTTGTTCTAAAGTATCAGCCAGAAGTTTCGACGATTTAAACTCATGAAGCCCGAGCTCCGCGTATGACCAGATGGCATCTGAGATCTTCCCGAACTTTTCAACTACCTGAGGCTGGCTCAGCCAATCAAGAACAAAGCTTTTTTCTTTCGGTATTTTTTTAGCAGCAAGCGATTGCCCGCTCAGGCCAAAAATAAGGATGGCTGCAATTGTGATGAACAGGAAACTTTTTTTAGACACTTTTATTCTCATTTTTTCCTCCCTAAAGTTTTCCAAAAAAGCCTTTTATATAATTCACACATGACTGTTGAATTTGAATTCCTCAGTCCAGCGAATCTTAGCTAAATGAGAGCTTTTATGAAATAAAAAGTCATTATGCCCGTCGCAATCAATTTTAAAAGGACTCCAAGCATTAGGCCCATAAACACGCCCCAGCCAGCTTTTAAAGCCTCGTAGCTTTGCTTGCCTTTCAGCAATTCCCCGGCAATAGCTCCGATGAAGGCTCCGATTATCATGCCCAGGGGAGGAACAAAAAGAATTCCGAGGATCATTCCCAAAATCGCACCCCAAAAGCCAAACTTCGAAGCTCCGTATTTTTTGGCACCGGCAGCAGGAAGTAAATAGTCAAGGGCAGTGACAATGACTGTAAATACTGCCATTGTAATTAAAAACTTTGCACTGAACGGCTCCCAGCGCTTGGCAATAGATAAAAGAATTAAGGAAGCAAAGCTAAACGGAGGCCCCGCAATTCCAGGGATAATACAGCCAACAATTCCTATGATTACACAAATAATGGCGAGAATAATTAAGAAAATCATAGCAATTTTTTTATGTTATATTGAAGGCCATGGGCTTTTATCAGTTTTTCTTATATACGGGGTAGATATCCCTGGGAATATTCTTGTAAGGGAGCGTTGTCAGGTCAGAAGGGCCCCAGCCCGGGGCATCGACCTCAAATATGGCTCCGGCTAAACCGGTCTCATAAAAGCCTCTTCTGAAGTGGACGCGGGACTTGAGGATAATTATATCAAGATCATCGAGTTTGATGCCAAGAGGCGCAAATATTCTAGGGGTAGTAACCTGCATAAGCTGTGGCGTGAGGATAACACGGTTGTTTTCCCCGAAAAGGAGTACAACCACTGTCCCCCTGCCATAATCACCAAGAAACTCAACTTTTGCATCAATGCGGATGGGGTTTCCCGCAAATTTGTCCGAATAGCCTCCCAAATCGATACTGATTGTATCTCCAACTTTATGGTTCGCTCGTATTTTTTCAATGGCCTTCTCGTCCCGCAGGGTGGCTATGCAGAAATTATTTGCTCCCTGTTTGATTAACTCCTCCAGGATGTGTGTAGAGCCGCCTGTCCTGTCGCTGTGGTCAGCTATAACAACTGGGATTTTGCCTGCTTTGGCAGTCGCGATGGCTAAGGATACGCCTTCTTTGGTCTTGGGGAGTTTTTTTCCGGCAAAGGTTTTTCTCATCCTCCAGATATAATCTGACATATCATCTGCAATCCTGTCTGCCAGCTTCTGGTCATTATTGGCGACGACCATGACGGTCGCACCAACATCAGGTACATCTGCATAGGCAAATCCGAAGGCAACAGAGACATAAGTGCCTGGATTCTGGCATTCCCATCTGCGGGCCCGCTCCATTATTTCCATAGCCGGAGATACTCCTGTTCCTTGATAAACACTGGGAGTTATCACTCCTGGTTTTCTGGTGGCCATAACAGGCGTGTAGCCTCCCCGGATAGTCTTGATCATTACGCGCGCTGCACGCTCACCCTGAAGCGTTGTATCATAATGCGGATATCTCTTAATAATAAAAACTGCATCAGCCGCATCTGATAGCTCATGATCCTCATTGGCATGGAGATCGAGGGTAACCATGATCGGGATGTCACCGACCACTTTCCGCACCCTTCGTATTATCTCAGCCTCAGGTTTAAGAATACTGGTTACAGCCATGGCACCATGAAGAGAAAGAAAGACACCATCGATATGACCGGCTTCCGTCAGGTCGGCTGCAATCAGGCCGGTGTACTTGTCAAAAGCCTCTTGAGTAATCCAGCTTCCGGAAGAACCACCCCTTGCGCCGCGTGGAGAAGTGATGCCGACAAGCTCTATGCCTCCGTACTCCTCGCAAATGGTCTTAAAGCCGCCGATGTATCCACTATCTGTATTGATGATATCCCGGCTGGGCGGCCCCTGAAATTCCCAATCCTCTACGGTTGTCGGTCTTGGGCAAAAAGTGCAGGTCTCATGCGAGAACCTGGCTACCGCAATTCTTATTGTTTTTCCTTCCTCTGTAGCAGCTTTTGTTCCCATGACGAAAAGCAAGAGCAGAAAAGGAATACTCCATAAAAACACTTTCTTAAACTTATTTTTTATCCAAAAAGCTAGGTTTTTCCCTGAATAAACTTTTGTGTTATGCCTAATTTGAATCTCCTCCTTTCATTCTAGGCTTATTTTCTTTGTTACGCAGAGATTTTATATCACTCAACAAACAGCACGTCAATAAAAACGGTTAATAACGAAGTGTATATGGGTTCAGAACATCTAACCTGGATTATTCATAAATTATGCTAAATAGGGGGACAATTAAGAAGAAGTCGGACTGAGTCTATTATTTTACGAAAAAATAACTTTCTGGCATTAAGAATATTTTTTCTATTCTTTTAACTTTTTTATTATTAAGCTTTGCCTCATAAAGAAAAGCCTGAATTTCTTTATCTTCAATTAGCTCTAGATATTTACTATCTGCTAAGGCCTCCATCATTTTTTCGAGCGCTTCCTTGCTGGGGATTTCTTTTACGTATATGTCAACATTGCTGTAAGCTCTTTTCAATTCATCTTTATATTCTAAAGGCAATCTATCAGCCGGTTCGATATGAGCAGCAAATCTTACTCTTATAACTATCTCAGCGCCGATAAATTTATTCATCGAATCATAAAACTCTGTTTCTTCAAACGCCTCTATTTCAATGACTTCTTCATATGGAATTTGCTCTACTAACGTTATAGGCCTCAACTTGACTATATCAAATTTATCAAGATAGAACACAATCAGGAAAAGAACTGTAGCTATAATTATAATATATATAGTTCTAATCAATTTTTTCGCAAATGACTTCATTTCTTTCCTCCGGCAAAAAAAAGAAATATTTTATATGCAGAATTTTTTTTACTCTAACAAAAAAACAAGCCTTTTTCAATTGCCGTTAGTTTATTTTTACAGGAATGTGTAAATTTTAATAAATGGGGTCAGGTCTTGTTTTTTGCTTTTATTAATAAATGGGGTCACATAAATGGGGTCAGGTCTTGTTTTTTGCTTTTTGCCCGTCTTGAAAATCTCATACAAACGCATTAAGATATCATTACAAGAATGAAAGTGACACAGGCATCTCCTGTCTTCAAGATGAAATATTGCCATGTTCGTCTGCCCATTTATATGAAGATCGGAGTCCCCCACAGTCTAATACAATGGTATAAATTGCGTTTGTATGAGCAAAGGCAAAAAACAAAAAACAAGACCTGACCCCACACTGTGTGACCCCACATTGGCGCATCCTACTTGGCTAAATCAAGGGATTAAAAAGATTGGCTAACTCCTCTATTGGGGTGAGGAAAACCCTCTTCATAAGGTTAGTTAAACAGAGACAAATTCACCCTATGATTCATCCTAAAAGGGCATTGATAAGGCTCGGGCTAAAATATATTTTTAAGTCATTATGCTAATATCAATCATCCTTCTTGAATCAATGACACTCGTAGGACAAGCTACGAGCATATCCTCTAATCAGTTTCAGGAAATCCTAAGGATTTTCTTGATGCCGATTGCGTGGATTTTACCTATGCAAAGGGCAATTCTCGATTTCTTTTTGCATTCCTCCTCGCCCTGGTCAGCTGCTGGAAAATTTCTCTTTCTCCTCTTCCCTCTTCTGCTCTGGCTCGGCATCATCTGGAGCACACAACTTTCTGTCTATACACTGCCTTTTCGCTCAAATCGCATTAAATTCATTACAACCCTGCTTCTTTCCTGGTGGGATGGGGCACGAGCAGTGTGGCTCTTCTGGGTCGGTTTGTTTCGGCTCCTAGTTGTCTTAATTGGGTGGCTGTTCTCTATTTTACGCCTTATTGTGAAATTCATAATTGAAGCTATAAAGCAGGTTGTAGTCGCCCCATTCACGATGACCGGTAAGATGACAAAAAGTTTCTTCCGGCCTGGTATCCCCTGGGTTGCCTTTATGACCCTTATATTCTGGTGCATGCTTGAAGCTGTGATCTTTGCCTATGTCCTTTTCCCTACTATTTCAGAAGTACTTATGGACATCGTCGGAACGGATAAGCCATCTCCACTGGTGATGCCTTTGTTGTTTGTATTCTTGCTCTTTATCATCATGGGAAGCTTTGCTGCCCTCCAGGCATTAGCAGATGCCGTCCGGACAAAACAGGTTAAGCTCATCATCCAGATGACTATAATCGAATTGATCGTAATGGGCTTTGAGGCGATGTTCCTTTATCGTGAACTGGTTGATGCCATCACACCCTGGATAGTACAGCAGACGGGTGTCCGAATGGGAATCGGCTTCACAATGGGGGTTGCTTGCATGGGATGGATTGCCATTCGAGGCATGACCTGGTTCTTATTCGGACAGTTCGGTATAGTGCCGCTTTTGGCTCTTATTGCCCGTCGACCAGTAGGCCAGGCAGGAGAAGAACAGAAACAATATGCATCCGACATCCAGGAAATGGCGCAATGGTGGAGAAAACCGATACAAGAGTTTAAGAATGAGATCGAATGGCTGCATAAGAAGTTTAATGAACTTCTGGAATTCCTGACCCTACCCATCCTTCAGGTTCTGGCGGTTATTTTGAACTTCTTCATGATCTTATTGACTGCACGGCCGATCTTCAACCTACCGTTCAGAGAGTTGAAGGATGTGATGGATACGCGAGATATCCTCATAGCAAAAAATCTAGCGCCAAAGAAAGGAGACCAATCCTGATGTTGAAATTTAAAAACCTATCAATCTGGCTGGCCGGAGTCGCACTTCTCTTAATTATCGTCACGGCGTGCAGCCCGCCCAGCACTGAAAAAGTATCTCGATTGGTCATGTTTGTCGGTGTGGACGTGAGCGGATCTTTCCGGAAATCAGGTTATTACGATGATGCTCTGACCTTTCTCTCTCACTACATCTACGGCCACCTTAATAAAGTGGGAGAACTGGCTGGATTGCGGGCACTGTTCGTGGGCTCTATAGGAGGTCATAGCACGAATGAGCCCAAGGCATTCCATCCTATCCATGATCTCCAAGACAAAGATGTGAGGCAGATAAAAGCAGCCCTTCAGGAGTGGTTTCCACCCACCGACGCGATAACAGACTTTAACGCCTTCTTCGCGGAAGTCGCTGCCCAGACTAAGGATAGAAACCTTACCCTCGCACCGATTTGCATCATGATTATAACCGACGGTGTTCCTGCTACGGGAGTCAGAGAGGAAAAAACCACTTATGAGCAGATTGATCTGGATCCGCTGGAATATCTCTCTCGACGGGTCACTGTCCGGCTCACCTACCTGGACCCGATAGTCGCCAAGCGCTGGCGAGACAGTGTTCCCAAGCGGCGAGTAAGAGTATGGACGGTCCCCGGAGAGGTCATGGAAGGCTGGAGAGATCAGATGCAGTATGGTGTTGAACTGGCTGAACAAGACAAATTCTGGAAGTGGGTTAAAGACAACGTTGATTTCCGGGTGCGTGCTAGAAAATTCTAAACTACGTTCCGTTTATCAATAAAACCTAACACATCAAAACGGCTTATTTTTTTATCCTCATTTAAAATCCACGGCGAAATATTTATCCCTTTACTGGTTCATCTTAAAAAAAGAATCTTCAAGGCCTGTATTGAACTTCACGCTCGTAATAGCAATTTTCATATATTCCTCGCCCTCAACAAAGGTAACCATAGAGTGAGCGACTATCATCCCATCAACTTTCTTGTAATCAGAGGTGAATTGTTCAGATTCGACCTCAAAACCCATTGGACTCATTGTTTTTGCTTTGGCTTTATAGATGAGATATGTTTCAGTATCCACATAAAGAGTCGCTTTAAATCCATCGGGATAAGTTTCTTCTATGACAAAATAGTCTTTGTCTTCAATTTTTTCCTTCCCTTTGTTATCAAAAGAAAAACCATATTTTTCTGGATAGAGCAAAGAAATGATGGGCAAAGACTGTCTCTTCATCTCTGCAGCTTGCTGTTCTTCCATTTCCTCTGTGTTGCCATTTTGATGAATATTAATCCACCACGCTGTCTTTCCATCGTAAGCTTGAGTTACAACCATACCCATTATTTCAATATCTCTGCGCATTTTGTCCGGTTCTTTCTTACATACAGTAATTGAACCACTCAGACCTTGCTGAACCACCTCCAGGGTGCCGGACAAAGTCATGTCTTTTATGCTCTCAAAAACTTTTTTTCCGCCCTGAACTTCTATCATCTTCTTTATGATTTCTTCAGCGGTCTGACCAGACCCAGGAGAAGTCATCAAGGCTACGAGAATAAAGCTCAAAATAAAAATTGAACAAATTTTTTTCATTGAAATATCCTCCTTTTTGTCAATATATTCTAATTTAATAAAGCATTCTATACTATTTATTACGAGGTTGTAATAAAAAAGTCTATAGGTCTTATAATTTTAATTATCTTCCTCTTTAAATGCCTGGATTTTTCAACTGAAACTTAATATAAACGCAATATATATTTTAGAATGTCATTGCAGGCCCTGAAAGGGCGTGGCAATCTAATACAATAAATTGTAATTGCGATAAGAGAGAAATGGGGCCTAGAGAAATGGAGCCTGGCTCCATTTATTCATGTGTGATTCCATATGCTTCATCAACCTTGCTAAAGATCTGGGAAAATTTTCTTAAGAATGGATAAAGATTCAGGAAAGAGTTCATTGAGGGTAACGTATCTCCACTCAGCATACTGAATCTGCCATCTGTCA